>Ga0184637_10003289_pt1 | contig 10116 bp, 11 predicted proteins | sample PLM3_127_b2_FD_133143 | JGI IMG/M metagenome (GOLD analysis project Ga0184637, IMG submission 133143) | Groundwater sediment microbial communities from an aquifer in East River, Colorado, USA - PLM3_127_b2 | ecosystem: Environmental > Terrestrial > Soil > Riparian zone | place: USA: East River... | reverse complement strand
GACCGCCCGTCTCGGCCGCCTCGGCCTTACCCCCGGAGATCTTTCGGCCGTCGTCGTCACCCACGAGCACGACGACCATATCGGCGGTGTCGCGCGGCTGGCGCGCCGCCATTCGATTCCGGTATGGCTCACCCGCGGGACCCTGACCGGCTTGGAAGCGCTGTTTGCCGGCATCGGCAACCTGCATGCAATCGACAATTACCGCAGCTTTGCGATCGGCGACCTTCAGGTCGAACCGTTTCCGGTGCCGCACGATGCGCGCGAGCCGGCGCAGTACGTATTCGGCGACGGCTCGCGCCGGCTCGGGGTGCTCACGGATACCGGTTGTTCCACGCGGCACATCGAGGCCATGCTGTCGGGCTGCGACGCCCTGGTACTGGAATGCAATCACGATCCCGGGATGCTGCGGGTGAGCAGCTATCCGCAGAAGCTGCGCGAACGCATCGCCGGGCGTTACGGCCATCTCGACAACGGGGCCGCCGCGGAGTTGCTGGCGCGCCTGGATACGGGTCGCCTGAAACATCTGGTGGCCGCGCACCTGAGCCAGGAAAACAACCGGGCGGATCTGGCGCGCGCCGCGCTTGCCGGCGCGATCGGCTGCGATCCCGAATGGGTCGAAGTCGCGGATCAGGACAACGGGTTGGGGTGGCGCACGATCAGTTGACGCCGCCGGCGCGAATCTGCCGTTAAAAAAAGCCGGTTGACGACCGGCTTTTTCTCCACTGCAACGGTGGCATTACTTTTTCTCTTCTTTCGAAACGTAATTACGTCGCAAGCGGGGGGACTTACAAGCCGATAATGGTGGCGGAAACGGTGGGGGAGGATGCTTCCCAGATTTCGTCGAAGCGCTCGGCAAGCGCGTGGATGCCGATCGGGTCATCCAGCGCGAGCAGGCCGCGGGTCTCGTCGAAGTGGAAGCGGTGCACGAAACTGTGATCGTCCACCAAGGTAAAGGGGTCGTAGACCGACTTGGCGTTCGAGTGGGTTTCGTGGATGCTGATTGCGTGGCTGTGCCGGCGCATCAGATTCAGGATACGCGGGCAATTTTGGTCGATCGTCCGAGGTTCGTGCACCACGATCTGCAGGCGATTGCGCCGGCTGGCCAGCAGAAACTGGCGCAGCAGATCGAAGCGCTGCGGCGAATTGTATCCCCGTCCCAGCGTATGCTCGAAGATGCGGATGGAGCGCTGCGCCTTTGCCAGCACCGTATCCAAGGCGGCTTCGTATTCGGCGTTGCCAAGCAGGGGGGTGTGTTGCCGGGTCGCGTTTTCCGCCATGTTCACGCTCAGGTTGCGATCGCGCGGGTCGCCGGCAGAATATAGCCGCTGCGATACCACCGGTAAAGTGCCTCCGCGGCCGTGCCCGCTCGCGGAACCTGGCGGCCCGCCAGCCGCCGCGCGTCGGCGAGCGCTCGCAATGGCCGAGCCTCGCCTGCGTTGATCACCAGTGAGTCTCCATTGAGGAACAGCCGGGAGCCGCTGTAAAGCATCTGCGTGGGCAATGCCAGTTCCAGTCCGCGGTTGCGCGCACTGCGCAGGAATGCCTTCAGCGCAAGCGGGTTGCTCGGCGGCGAGAACAGCACGTGCGGTTTGGGCTCGGTGAGGTAGGTGCCGAGAAATTCGGCAACGTCGCCACGGTTCCAGCGGATGCTCCCGAGCGTGCGCTGCACCTGCGCGATCATCGCCGAACCAATCCGCGCCGGGTGGGCCTGCGCTGCCAGTTCCGGATCCTCGTAGCGGCCGGTTGGATTCAGCCGTTGTTCCAGGAAGATCAGGAACTGCGACACCAGTTCATGATGAGACGGCGCGCGAAACCCGATCGAATAGGTGTAGCAGGCATCGAGCGCAACGCCGTCATGGGCGAACCCGGGCGGCAGATAGAGCATGTCTCCCGGCCCGAGCATGCACTCGCCCTGGGGCACGAAACGCCTGAGGATCTTGAGCGGCGCGCCGTCCACGAGCGTCAGGTCGTCCTGTCGGCCAACTTTCCAGCGTCGCCGGCCGGGACCGTGCAACAGGAAAACGTCGTAAGAGTCGAAATGCGGCCCAACCCCGCCGCCGGGCGGCGCATAGCTCACCATGAGATCGTCCATGCGGCTATAGGGAATGAAATCGAAGCGGGACAGAAGTTGCCGTGCTGCGGGCAGGAAGAGATTCACTCCCTGCACCAGCAGCGTCCAGTTGCGCTGCGGCAGGCGCGACAGGTACCGGCGGGCAAACGGGCCGTGTTCGACGGTCCAGCGCCGGCCGGCGCGCAACAACAGCCGCGATTCGCAATCGTCGCGGCCGGCGAGTTCGATCATGGCGCGGAAATCGACAATGCCCTCGAATCCTGGAATCGCTTCACGTACCAGCAACGGATTCTTCTGCCAATGGCGGCGCAAGAATGACGAGGCGGACAATCCGCCAAGCAACGGGATTTTCACGACAGGGATTCTATCGTTGTCGTTGAGTTGCCGGGCCGGCATTGACAATCGTATTTTTGAAATCGGTTAGAATCCGGCTAGTGCTTCATCGGAGTTGCTCATGCTGAAAGTAGGTCAACCCGCACCCGCCTTCGATCTGCCCGACGCCGATTTGAACGTGGTGAGCCTCGATGGCTACAAGGGCACGAACAACGTAGTTCTATATTTCTACCCGAAGGACGACACGCCGGGCTGCACCATCGAGGCCATCGATTTCAGCGAACTGCAGGATGCATTCCTGGGCCTCGATACCGTGGTCCTGGGGGTGAGCATGGACGATTGCATGAGCCACGGCTCCTTTCGCGACAAACACGGGCTGGCGGTACAGTTGCTGGCGGATGCGGAGGGCGAAGTCTGCGCGCAGTACGGCGTGTTGCAGGAGAAGGAAGGGGACGGCAAGCGCAAAAAGCGCTGCATCGTCCGCTCCACCTTCGTGATCGACAAAAAAGGTTTCGTGCGCCATGCCCTTTACGGCGTCAACGCGCGCGGCCACGCTACCGAAGTCCTCAACCTCGTCAAAGAGCTATAAGTGGGCATGCAGATCGCCAAGGACAGCGTCGTGTCCCTTGACTACGAACTGTTCGATGCCGCGGGTACGCTGGTCGAAAAAACGCAGTCGCCGATCACGTATCTGCACGGGGGCTACGACGGCGTTTTCCCGATGGTGGAGAACGCGCTGCAGGGCAAGGGCATCGGCGATACCTGCCAGGTCCGTCTCGAGCCGGACGATGCGTTTGGCAAGTATGAAGCGGATATGGTTCGCAGCGAACCGCGCAAAATGTTCCCGGAAAACATCACGGTGGGCATGCAGTTTGAGGGCGCTGTGGCAGACCATGACCGGTACAAGCTCTATACCGTCACCGAGATCGCCGACGACAAGGTGGTGGTGGACGGCAACCATCCGCTGGCGGGGCAGACTCTGGTATTTTCCTGCACTGTGGTCGATGTGCGCGCCGCCACCGATGAAGAACTGCACCACGGCCACGTGCACGGCCCCGGTGGCCACCACCACTCAAGGGTTAGTGAAATCCCTAACATCAAAACCTCACCGCAAAGGCGCAAAGAATTCTTTTCAATACCCCCTCGAGGGGTACGCAAATGGAACGCAAAGAATTCTTGAGTTTTCCTTGGTGCCTTGGTGCACCCCTCAAGGGGGTATTGAAAAGAATCTTGGTGGTGAGATTCTGGATTTTGATGTGTTTACGCGTCGCGTTTGCCGGTGAGGATGTGGATCATCGGCTCGTAGGCGCTCTCCTGTGAGAAGCGCCAGCTGGCAACGATCAGCGCTACCAGCGTGAAGCCCCACAGCACTGCAAGATCCATCGCCAGCGGGAAATCCGCTCCCATACCGGAAGGCAGAACGCCGAGCGTGGCGTGCTTGAGCAGGTCGACGCCGTAAGTGTAGGGGTTTGCCAACGCCACCGACTTGAGCAGCGCCGGAAGCTGGTTCACCGGGTAAAGCGAGCCGGACAGGAAGAACACCGGGAAGATCACGAAATTCATGATTGCCGCGAAGTTGTCGAGTGTCCGGGTAAACGCGGCCACCAGCATGCCGATTCCCGCGCAGGCCAGCGACGTTGCAATCAACCCGATCACCAATATACCGAGCCGGGTTTCCTGGCCCACGTATCCCAGCAAGGCGAGCACGATCAGCAGCAGCAGCGCCTGAAGGATCGCCGCCAGCGCCGCAGCCAGCATCTTGCCGATGACAATCCAGTAGTGCGCAAACGGCGCAACGATCAGCATGCGCATCACGCCGGATTCCTTGTCGTAGACCACCGTAAGCGCCGCCAGCATCGCTCCGAACAACATGGTCATTCCCAGCACGCCCGGCACCAGGAACTGCTGGTAGCTCAGGCCGCTCGCCTGGCCGAGCACCGCGCCAAAACCGGCGCCGATCACGAACAGCCAGATCAGCGGCCGCACCATTGCCGCAACCAGTCTGGTGCGTTGACGGAACATGCGCACCACTTCGCGTTCCAGCACCGCATAGACAGGCCGCCAGGGCATCGTCAGATCTTCCCTTCCGCGATCCACAGGAACACATCGTTCAGATTCGGCCGGCGCCAGCGCAGCGCCTTGATTTGCGCGCCCAGTTCGCCCTGAAGCCGTGCCAGCGGCGTCACGTCCTCTTCGGCATAGCGAAACTGCGCGACTTCGCCATCCTTGAGACAGGGGCCGAGTTTCGAGGCAAGTCGTTGCGAAAGCGCGTCAATATCCCGGCTTTCGATCTCCACGATATGCCTGCCCAGACTTTCCACCAGTTGGCGAGGAGGGCCGGATTGCACCAATTTGCCGCTCTTGATGAATGCCACCCGGTCGCAACTTTCGGCTTCTTCCAGATAGTGCGTGGTGAGCAATACGGTCATCCCGGTGCGGGCGCGCAGCCTCTCGATGAAGTGCCAGATGTTGCGCCGGTTGGGCAGGTCGAGCCCGATGGTGGGTTCGTCCAGGAACAGGATTCTGGGGTGATGGATCATTCCGCGCACGATGTCCAACGCGCGGCGCATGCCGCCGGAGAGTGACCCCACGGGACGATTGCTTTTGTCGCCGAGCCCGAACAGTTCGAGCAGCTCCGCGGAGCGTTCGCGGATGACGGCCGGGGTCAGGTTGTAGAGCAGGCCGGCGAAGCGCAGATTTTCGGCAACGGTAAGCGCGCGATCCAGTGCCGAGTCCTGGAATACCAGTCCGATCGCGCCGCGCACCTTCACTGCCTCGTCCACCACGTCGTGGCCGGCAACGCGGGCCGAACCGCCGCTGGGGCGGATCAGCGTGGCCAGCATGTGGATGGTGGAGGTCTTGCCCGAGCCGTTCGGACCGAGCAATCCGAAGAATTGGCCGGAGGGAATGTCAAGGTCGAGGCCGTCCACCGCGACCAACTGGCCGTAACGCTTCACAAGACCGCTGGCACGCACAGCGAGCAGCGAGTCAGCCGCCTGATTCATGAAACGGGAGTTTCTATCAGGCCGGTGTTTTGCTCAAGGCACGCGAATTCTTGTCGTCGCGGAACAGGATCGGCTTGACCCCGACGGCAGGCGCCGGTTTCTGCGTCTTGTTCACTGCGTCGGTCACCAGGTGATGATGAGGGGACAAGTCGCATACCGGGTCGGCGTTGGTGGCATCGCCGGTGAGCATGTAGGCCTGGCAGCGGCAGCCGCCGAAATCCTTGACCTTTTCCGGACAGGTGCGGCACGGCTCCTTCATCCACGCATCGCCACGGTAGGCGTTGAAGCCGGGCGAGTCGTACCAGATCGAGCGCAGGTCGTGGTCGCGCACGTTGGGGAAGGTAAGGCCGGGTAGCTGGCGTGCTTCGTGGCAAGGCAGCGCCAGGCCATCGGCGGTGATGGTGAGGAAAACCGCGCCCCAGCCGTTCATGCACGCTTTCGGGCGGTTTTCGTAGTAATCGGGAACCACGAAGAAAATCCGCATGCTTTTGCCGACGCGTTCGCGGAATTTATTCGTGACTTCCTCGGCCCGCTGCAACTGTTCGCGGGTCGGAAGCAGTTGATCCCGGTTCACGTAGGCCCAGCCATAGTACTGGGTATTGGCGAGTTCCACGTACTCCGCTTGCATCGCCTCGGCCATCTCCAGGATCTGCTGGACATGGTCGATGTTGTGCCGGTGCAGCACGCAGTTCAGCACCATTGGGTAGTCGTATTTCTTGATCAGCTTCGCCACTTTCTGCTTGAGATCGAAAGTGCGGGTACTCGACAGAAAGTCGTTCAGTTCCTTGGTCGAGTCCTGGAACGACAGCTGGATGTGATCCAGGCCGCCTTCCTTGAAAGCGCTGATACGCTTTTCATTGAGCCCCACGCCGGAGGTGATCAGGTTGGAGTAATAGCCGAGCTTGCGCGCTTCTGCGACCATGATCTCGAGGTCGTCGCGTACCAGCGGCTCGCCGCCGGAAAAGCCCAACTGCGTTGCGCCGATTTCGCGGCCCTGGCGCAGCACGCGCAACCAGTCCTCGGTCGACAGCTCCTGGCCGTAGGTCGTGTAGTCCACCGGGTTGTAGCAGAACACGCAGTGCAACGGGCATTTGTACGTGATCTCCGCCAGCAGCCAGAGCGGGTTACCCGGTTTGTTTGGGACGGATCCAGCCTTTTCCATGTACATGCTCCAGAAATCCGATGGCGTCCCCTCTCAGGTCCGCACCGGGAAAGGTGTTTTGCAAATCCTCGACGATTGCTCGCACGCTGGATTTGCCGTCGATTCGCTTCATGATTTCTCCGGAGCTGCCCGGCAGCTTGACCATGCCTTCCGGATAAAGCAGGACGAAACCCTGTTGTGCCGGCTCCCACTGGAAGCGGAAGTGGCGCTGCAGTTCGAACACGGTATCGTCCGTGAATGTCGCGGCGTCAGACATGCCGGGTTTCGCCGATCCCGTAGTTGATCTGCATCGCGTCGAGCATGCTCCACAGCACGTCGAGCTTGAACTGCAGGATACCGAGCGCCCTTTCCTGCTCTTCGCGAGTCTTGAAATAATCGAGCGTGACCTGGAGTCCGTGCTCGACGTCGCGGCGCGCTTCCGACAGGCGCTTGCGGAAGTAGGAATAGCCCTCGGGTTCGATCCACGGATAGTGCTGCGGCCAGTTCTCCAGCCGCTTCTTGTGGATCTCCGGCGCAAACAATTCCGTGAGCGACGAACACGCGGCCTCCTGCCAGGGTGCGCGCCGGGCGAAGTTGACATAGGCATCCACCGCGAAGCGCACGCCGGGCAGCAGGTGCTTGAGCGAAGTGATCTCTTCGCGTTCTAACCCGCATGCCTCGCCCAGGCGCAGCCACGCCTCGATGCCGCCTTCCTGCCCCTCGACGCCGTCGTGGTCGATGATACGCTGGATCCACTTGCGGCGTTGTTCGCGGTCCGGCATGTTGGCGAGAACCGCTGCGTCCTTGATCGGGATGCTGATCTGGTAGTAGAAGCGGTTATAGACCCAGCCTTGCACCTGCTCGCGGGTGCACTTGCCAGTGTTCATCGCGATGTGGAACGGGTGATAAATGTGGTAGCGCTTGCCCTTGGCGCGCAACTGGCTCTCGAATTCCTCTTTGCTCCACGGCAGATTTTCGGCTGCGCCCATGCGCGCTCCTGTTCAGAGTGTTACGTCCATTCCGTCGTACGCGACCTCGATGCCGCAGGTGCCCAATTCCTTGCGCTCGTTCGAGTCTTCGTCGAGGATTGGATTGGTGTTGTTGATATGGATCAGTATCTTGCGCGACGCCTTGAGCGGTTTGAGCACCTCGATCATGCCCCCGGGACCCGACTGTGACAGGTGACCGATGTCGCGCGCGCGTTTCTTCGAGATACCAAGTTTGATCATCTCGTCGTCGGTCCAGAACGTGCCGTCCACCATCAGGCAGTCGGCCTCCTCGAGGAAGGGCCTCAGGTGCGGCTCGATTGCGCCGAGCCCGGGGGCGTAAAAAAGTACTTTGGCGGAGCGCTTGTCCCTGATGCGCATGCCGATGTTGTCACCTTCGTGCGGGTTGTCGCGGTGTGGCGAATAGGGCGGCGCCTTGCTGCTTAGTGGTACGGCGGTAAAAGTGAGTTCTTCCGCGCCGATTACCGGGAACTCGTTGCCGGCACCGGTGGGCACCTGGTGCCAGTGTACGCCGCAGTAGTGTTCGAGGATATTGAAAAGCGGGTTGCCGGTGGTCAGGTCTTCGCGTGCCATGCCGGAACAGTAGATCTCCAGCGGCTTGCCCTCACGCAGCATCAGTAATCCGGTGGTGTGGTCGATCTGCGCATCCATCAGCACGATCGAGCGGATCGCGGTGTCGCGGATCGCCCGCGCCGGCTGCAATTCCGGGAACGCCTTGAGCTGGGCCAACAGGTCCGGCGAAGCGTTGAAAAGCACCCAGTTGATGTTGTCGGCACTGACGGCGATGGAGGACTGGGTGCGCGCTTTGGCCCGGACGCTGCCTTTGCGAACGCCGTCGCACAGGCGGCAATTGCAGTTCCACTGCGGAAATCCTCCGCCGGCAGCGGCACCGAGAACCCTTATTCGCATTGTCCGTCAAAACAGTTTTATGGCCTGCATAAAAACAAAAGCCCCGCGAAGGGGCTTTCGTCCAAGCCCAACCCAGTTCAGCGGTTGGCAATATACATCGTGACTTCAAAGCCGAAACGCATTTCGGTGTACTCAGGCTTGCTCCACATAGGCTTCTCCACAAGTTGAGATCGAAGATCGCGGGCCTGGCCCGCTCGTTGCCGAATCATCCGACACCGGTCGCACCACCGATTGCTGTCCGAACCTGCATCCAATTAATTCATGAGCATTGTCCGCAAAGGCGGCGCGACACCCTCACACGAAAATCACCATTTGACTCTCATGATTTTCATGAGTTTTGCGGCGAAACTTTACTTGTCTCAAGGCCTTGCACTACGCTTCGGGCATGTCTGACGCCGCGTTTGACAGAGGGTTTTATTCACCCTCGCCGATGACCGCTTGGTACCGCGAGCGACCATTCAAGGTTGCCTTCGTGGCGTCGCTGCTTATCCACGCGGCGCTGATCGCGCTCGTTCCCGGCTTTCGTGCGGTGGTGATCGAGCCGCCCAAGGTGCTCAATGTCGAGATCGTCCTCCCTGAGCAGCCGCCGGTGCGGCCGACGCCGTTGCGGGAAGTGGTGCCGCCCGCGCCGGTAACGACCCCGCCACCGCCGCAGCGAACCGTCGAGGAAACGGTGCTTCGACCGGAACCGCAGATCGAGCCGCGCCCCGAGCCCATGGTGGTGCCAAAACCGGAACCGCGGCCGGAGGCTCGTATCGAGCCCGAGATCGAAATCGAGCCCGAACCCACGATCGAGCCGCGACCCGAGCCGCCGCCGGTGGCGCAGGTGGAGCCGCCCCCGGTCGCGGTTGCCCAGCCGCGGATCGAGCCGGTGACGCTGCCGGTCCAGCCGCCCACGCCGGTGGCCGCGCCAGTGCCACCCCCCGCACCTCCGCAGCCGGTGGCGCTGAAGGCGGAGCCGAGTGTGTCGCCGGTGGAACCGCACCTGTTGCTGATATTCGGCCAGTCGATCTCCAGGGAAATCAAGCGCTATCAGAAGTATCCGCCGCTGGCGCAACGGCGCGGCTGGGAGGGCACGGCGGAGGTGCTTCTGCAGATTGCCGCGGATGGCAAAGTTACCAGCATCACGCTGGGCAAGAGCAGCGGGCGATCGGTTCTCGACGAAGAAGCGCTCAACATGGTGCGCAGGGCTTCGCCCCTGCCGCAGGCGCCGCAGAACCTGCGCGGCCGCGAACTGACGGTGACCGTGCCGATCGTCTTCAAACTGCAAGAATCCTGATTTTTTCGTTCGCCAGGCATGGTCGTTGATCAGAACCAAGCCAGCGGCGAAGTCCTTTATCCTGCAATCGAACCCTACCGCAAGGTTTGGCTTGATGTCGGTGGCGCTCATCGCGTCTATTTCGAGGAAAGCGGCAGTCCGGCGGGATTTCCCGTGTTGTTCGTCCATGGTGGGCCGGGAAGCCGGTTGCGCCCGGCGCATCGCCGTTTCTTCGACCCCGCCTTCTACCGCATCGTGCTGTTCGACCAGCGTGGTTGCGGGCAGAGCACGCCCGCGGGTTCGATTTTCGAAAACACCACCTCGCACCTTGTGGCCGACATCGAGCACTTGCGCCATCACCTGGGCGTGGATCGATGGCTGCTGTTCGGAGG
>Ga0184637_10003288_pt1 | contig 10119 bp, 9 predicted proteins | sample PLM3_127_b2_FD_133143 | JGI IMG/M metagenome (GOLD analysis project Ga0184637, IMG submission 133143) | Groundwater sediment microbial communities from an aquifer in East River, Colorado, USA - PLM3_127_b2 | ecosystem: Environmental > Terrestrial > Soil > Riparian zone | place: USA: East River... | reverse complement strand
CGCCATCGCGGTGGCGATCGCGGGTGGCGAGCGCGGCGCGCAGCAGCGCGTTGACCTGCGGGGCAAACGGATGATGGGGATAGTCCAGCATCATCGTGTGACAGCGGCGCAGCAGATGCGCGAGACAGGTCTGGTGCCCGGCGTGGACAAATTGCCGGTACGGGGCCCAGCCGTCGCGCTGCACGACGCCGGCGTAGTCGGCACCGAGCACGGTGGCCGCCTGGGCAAAGCCGCGGCCGTCCTGAATGGCGTAGACGGTCGTGTCCGGGGTCACAAAGGCCCAGAGCCACTGGAGATGGCCGCCGACCTTCCAGCTCGTTTCATCGGGGGTGACGACGGGGTTGCCGCGCACCGTGGCGCACAGCGCCTCGTACGTCGGGTGGGCCTGGCGCGCGGCCCGGTGGACCGCGTGGACGAGACCCCCGCGCGTGACCGTGAGGCCGAAGCGATCGCGCAGCAGCTGCGCGATCTTCCCGAAGGAGAGGCCGAGTTGTTTGTTGAGGATCACGGCCAGCGCCACAGTCTGTGGCCCCAGCTGTACCGCGGCGGCCCCGAGCGCGTCCGACGTTTGCAACGCGTGCCTGCCTTGAATGCGCCGGTGGCAGCGTGTGCAGTGCCCGACCGCGACCCGAAACTCGTGGACGACGGGGCGCTGGACGGGGAGGTCTTCTTGATACTGCGAGACGACGCGTCGCCGGCGCACCGGCCCGCCGCAGTCGGGACAGTGCGCCGGCAACGGCGCGTCATAGGTGACGTCGATCCGGGCGGGAGCCGACCGATGGGCGCGGCGGCCGTAGGCGGCGCCCGCCTTGCGGCCCGGACGCTCGGGGTTCGTCTTCGGCAGCCCTCGCGAAAACGGCGCGGCTTGCTGATGGGCGCGGCGGCGCGCGGCGGCGAGCTCTTCCTTCAGCCGCTCGTTCTCGCGCCGCAACCGGGGCGCACGTCAGGATTGTGAGATGAGGTCATGCGACCGCCGCCCTGGCGGATGACCGCCGCTCCCAGAAGTCCTCGAAACGCCCGCTCAGCTTGCAGCAACGCAGCGCGATAATCGCGTCGGCCCCGGCCACCGTCCAGTGCATGCCCGCCCGCTTGCAGCGTGTCCCGATCGCCACCTTGCAGCCCGCCTCGACGACGCCGGTCGAGGTGCAGAGACCCGCCGCCCGGAACGCTGGGTAGCGCATGCGCGCGCGGTTGCGCTCGACGTAGTCGACGCCCCGTCGCGCCTCGTCATGGGCGACCGCGTGTGGTCGCAGCGCGCCCAGCACCGCGTCGAGGTCGCCGGCATCCAACTCGTCGTAGCGCGCGCGCGCCCACGCGCGCGCCAGGTCGCTGGTCGCCCCGTAGATGGATTTGGCCACGTCGGAGAGATGCGGCTTGACGTGGAACCGGTCCACGATCTGGACCGCATCGGGAAAGCGTTCGTCCGCGAGGTTCCAGATCCACGTGGCCCCATCGCCGAGCACGGCCCGGCGCGCCACGCGATCGACGCCGCGCCGCGTGGCCTCGCGCTCGACGCGCGCCGCGAACGCGCTCAGCGTCTCATCGGTGTCCTGCTGCGCCGCGCTTTCGATCGCCGCCGAGTAGCTGATCGACCCCGCGTCGCGCACCGGCGTGCCTTCCTCGTCCCGTCCCTCGGCGCTCCAGACCGTGACGAGCTTGACTTCGCGCGTTTTAGCCGAGCCGTCCGGCTGCTTACCCGGGCGGTCCACCACCTCCGCCTTGCGCACCGGCACCCCCGTCCCATCCATCCCCAGGTACAGCGTCGGCGCCAGGGACTCGTGGGCCCCCGGCGGCTCGACCACGTGGTGCTCGTCCTCGGCGATCTCGCGCCCCAGCGCCTCGGCCGCGCGCTCGACGTGCTTGGTGGGCACGCGCACGTTGGCCAACTCGCGCAGTAACTCGTGGCCCTCCTCGAAGCTGACCATCGCGCCCACCAGCCCCCCCCTCCGCAGGACGCCAGGCGAGAGCGACGTGTCGACCAGACCCAGCGCGCGATCGCGCGGGCAGAACCCCGCGTCGCAGGCAGCGCAGTGATAGTACGCGCGCTCCAGCGTCAGCGGGCCCAGCACGCTCGCGAAAGTCTTGGCGCGCCGCCCCGCATAGCGCGCGGGCTGGCCGCACGCGCACGCCATGCTCGGACCGACCTGGTCCGACGTGTCCGCATTTAGCCGCGCCTGGACGGCGCACGCGGCCACGTGCAGCGCCTGTCGACGGGCGGCCGTCTCAATGGCCTCGAAATCCCATCCGTCGGCGGTGCCGTCGCCTACGAGCGTGTCGATCTCATGCGCAACCTCCGCTTGGAGCGTCGCACCGAGCCCCCTTTTTCCCGCCGATCCGCAGCGGTGTCGGCCAGGCGCGCGATCTCCGCATCCGCTAACCGCTCGCAGGCACCCCAGTACAGCTCGGTGGCATCACGGAACTGCCGGCCGGTCTCGATCTGGCGGCGCACGGTGGCGGCCTGCGCCGCGGCGATGAGCCGGGTCTGCGTGGTCCCCGCGACCGAGCGGGTGAGGCTGAAGTAGGGGCCGTGACGGGCCTCAGGGCGGTCCTTGCACGGGCACCCGGGGCGACTGCACTTGACCGTGCGCTCTGTGAGGGAGCCCCGGCGCATCGGGATCGGATCGGCCAGCTGCGCGGTGAGGCGGGAACGAATCGCGGCGGCAGACGCAGCGGAATGTTTCATGTCTCAGATATTACAGCTCTATACACTGTAATATCAACACCGCATTCCCAGCCGTAGGTCCCTTCCCTCACTTCACTGACGTGCGCTGGCTGGCGGCGCGTTGACTACTACGGGACACTGGTGAGTACAGCGCCCATCTCCGGTTGGTCCCGATCATAGAGAACCTGGATATGTTCAGGCCGAAGCGATTCTGTGTGGAGCACGAACTCGTCGTGCTGCCGCAGAAACGGCACCTTGCCGCAGCCGTCTGCGCGGCATTCAGGCTTGTGCTTCGGGCATTCATTGAAACAGCAGAGCCGTCCGAGATACTTGCCGGCTGCGTCGAGCAGGAACACATCGACCTGATGGTGGGCGACGCCGATCTCCTTCTCATCCCAGAGTTGATTCACGGCGCGGCTGCGCAGCACGCGCAGCCGCTCGAGTCCGGTGGCGTCATCGAGCCACACCGCGAGATCGACATCTTTGGGTTCGTGAAGATGACCTCGTCGCGCGCGTGCGCGCCCCGGCTCCATTCCGGGTGATGAAGAGACGGAGCCGAACAGCGCGACTCGGCTCACGGTGGGAATGCCCGAGAACGCGGCGGCGACATACTCGGCCGCTGCGCGGAAGTGCGCATACCGCATCAGCGTGTAGCGGTCGTCCTCGTTCAGCCGGCCTTGGTCCCAGCTGCCCTCGGCTGCTCTGTCCACGGTTCCCACTCGGGTAGCGTAAAGGGTAGCGATTTGCCGGCTGGAGTCAACGCGATTGACCAGCACAAAATCGCCACGAGCCCGAATCTCGAACGATTCGGCCGCTAATGTGCGGAAGACGGGATTTGAGGCGACGGCCACTCGGTTCCGACGGTTGATTCGGAACGCGGAACCGAGTGACCCGGCTGACTGAATTTCGAGGATTTTGTTAGGAATTGGTCAGGGCGAAAGGATTTGAACCTTCGACCCCTCGGTCCCGAAGCGAGGTGCAATTTGCGGAATTGTTCCGAGATTTCGCGATTCTGTCACCTTGCGTAAGGTCAGCATAAGCCCTTGGCAGGGACCATCGCTTGGATTCACCGAGTACAACCGTCGTCGGAGGCAACGGCGATGCAGCCTACCGCGGCAGCGTCGCTCTATCCTGCGCGACTGCTCGCGAGTAATCAGCCGCAGCTGCGAACATTCCCAAACGGAAGTAGTCCGATCCCCCTCTGGTCCACCGTCTTCAAGTCATTCATTGTAAAGAGCTGAAATCGCCGCGCACTCCAATCGAACCATTCACTCACGAAGAGTCAGCGGACACGTTTCAACTTGCTCGCTCACGCAGGCTAGCGTCTGTCGACTTCGCGCACAATGACCGAGAGCTCGGGTCGCACGGCAATCGAAGTTACGACGCGCGCAGGATCGTCGCGGAGTTGACATCGTGGGCACGCCTCGCCGGGAGCCAAGCCGCAAGAAAGGCGGTGCCCACAAGCGCGGCGCTCGCAAGCATCAGCAGAAGCGGGTCCACAGGCGAGACATCGAAGAAGAGCGCTGAGACCAAGCGCGACAGCCACATCGACAGCGCAATCCCAAACGCGAGGCCGAACGCAATCGGTACGACGATGCGTCCTAGGACGGTGCGCATGACATCGCGTCGCGACGCCCCAACTGCCACGCGAACCGCGATCTCGCGGCGGCGCCGGGCAACCGAGTAACTTGTGATCCCGAAGAGACCCGCCGCTGCGAGGAACACCGCCATCGCGCCGAACAGGCCGGATAGCTCGGCGAGTATTCGCTCCTGCCGAATCGACTCCATCACTTGGTTCGCCAACGTTCGCGTGGTGACAGTTAATCTAGGGTTCACCCCGGTGATCGCCGTCGTCACGTCCTTGGTCAACGCCGCGACTGGGACGGTTTTCCCGCGAACATTGATCGCGATAAAGGCATTCATTGCCACGGGATAGTCGTACTGGGCCAGCGGGAGGTAGACCATCGGCGGCGGCGCCTCCCGTAACGATTGGTTGACGGCGTTCTCGACGACGCCCACAATGGCCCGTCTGGGCAGCGCGTACTCTCCCGCGACACCAAGCGCGAGTCCCACGATTTCACCGACCGCTGCGCGGCTGTCGAAGTAGCGGTCAACGAACGCACGATTGACAACCATCACCGGCGCCGAGCGGGCAGTGTCGCTCCGGGTGAAGTCGCGGCCTGCGATGACACCGAGCCCGTAGGTGGCAAACCAGCCAGGTGTCACGAAGAGCGACCTCGCTTCGCCACCCGAAGACGCTGGTGCACCTGCCCCTCTCACCGGGGTGACGACGATCGGCGCGTTTGAAAAGCTCACGGGCGTCATCGTCGAGGCCGATGCCTGTGCGACGCCCGGCACGGCGCGCACGACCTCCACGAGATGCTCATAGAGCGCCAGTCGCTGTTCCGGAGGGACGTTCGCCTGCGCCGTAGCCAGCAGCACGGCATCTCGATCGAATCCGAGGGGTACCGCCGTCAAACGCACGAACGTCCCGACGAATAGGCTCGCCGCAATGACTAGAGTCAGCGACAGTGCAATCTGTGTTGCCAAGAGCGCGTCCGGGACCCGAGTTCGCCGCGAGACTGTCGTGCGGTACGCGACATTGCTCAGCGCACTTCCAGGAGCAACCGTGTTGACTCTCAGTGCAGCCGCCGTCCCGCAGACGAGCGTGGTGATCACTCCAAGCATGGACGTGACGGCGAGCGCGCGCCAGTCGAGTGAGAGCGCCAGCGTCACTGGGGCGTTCGGCGTCGAAAACTGCGCGACCAGCGCCTGCGCCGCCCAGCGCGCCACAAGTAGGCCGACTGCTAGTGCACCGCAGGTGAGCAGCGCTGATTCCACGAGGAGCTGGCGGGCGACTCGACGTCGCGACGCGCCGAGCGCCAACCGCAACGCCGAGCTCCTGTTCCCGCGCGGTCGCCTGCGCGAGGAGCAGATTGGCGACATTGACGCACGCGAGCAGCAGCACGACTCCGACCACGAGCATGAGCGCGTTGAGTGGGCGCCGATAGAGTTGGCGCACGCGGGAAAGCCCGTTCGCTGCGGAGATGAGTCCGATGGGCTCGCGCAGGTGTGTCTCGCGCAGTTGTGGGAATCCTGCCGGGAGCGACGCCTCGCGCAACTGCGGCTGTAGGCCGCGCAAAATGGCGCTGCCACTTTCGAGCGATTGATCGGACCGCAGCCTGACGCCGATCCGCAACCACATGTTCATCCCATCGAAAGGTGGCCGGAGGAACGACTGCGCGCCACGGACAAGCGCTTCGGTTGAGAGCGGGAGGATGATGTCCGCCGCTTGTCCAATGTCGAGCCCGATGAAGCCCGGGCGCGTGACGCCGACCACGGCAAACGGTGTCTCGTGGACAAGAATCGTGCGTCCAATGACGTCAGCAGCACCGCCAAACTGCCGTTGCCAGTAGCCATGGCTGATGACAACGACCGACGGCGCTCCGTCACGGTCATCAGTCTGCTCGAGGGGGCGTCCCAGGCCGACAGGCAGCCGCAATGCGGCGAAGAACCCTCCGTTGACGAAAACGCCGTCGACGGGTTGCACGGTTGAATCGCGAGAGGCGGAGACCCGCACCGGCGACCACGCCATCACACCGTCGAACTGTGTGTGATGCGGCACGAACGCTTTCCAGAATGCGTAGCTCCAGCGCGAGCCGTCGACGCGTGTCGCATCCTGGTCGCCGAGCGAGAGCGCGGCGAGCCTGTCCGGGGCCGGCACGGGCAGCGAGCGGAGCACGAGTGCGTCGACGATTGAAAAGACGGCGGTGTTGGCGCCTATTCCGACGGCCAGCGACGCGACCGCGAGGATCGTGACGGCGGGGCTCCGACGGAGCTGTCGCGCACCATAGATGACGTCGTTCAGGAGGCTTTCAAGCCACGGCAGCGTCGTGACCGCGCGGGTGAGCTCGACGGCGCGCGTCCGATTTCCGAACGTGCGTTCGGCGCGGCTGCGCGCCTCGACCTCGGAAAACCCCTGGTCGCGAAACTCTTCCGTCAGGAGGTCCAGGTGCAGGTCCACTTCCTGGCGTACGGCCCGATCGTCGAATCTGGAGAACGCTCCGCGAAGACGCCGCCCGCATCGCCTCAGCCAGGTCATGTCAGGCTTCCCTGAGGACCGTCGCAATCGCTCCTGCGACCGCCTCCCAACGCGACTTCTCGTGGGCGAGCGCTCGTTGCCCCTTTCGTGTCAAGCGGTAGTACTTGGCGCGTCGGTTGTTCTCCGTCGTGTCCCAGTCGGCCTCGATGAGGCCGTCGAGCTCCATTCGGTGGAGGGCAGGGTACAGAGACCCTTGCTCAATCTTCAAGACCGCTTTCGAGATCTGTCCGATGCGTTTCGCGATGCCGAAGCCATGGTTTGGACCAGTCGAGAGCGTTCGCAGAATCAGCAGGGGCAACGTCCCTTGAAGAAGCTCGCCTCGTGTCTCTCCCATAGATGCTTGAGATGAGCGTAATAGTCCTCAGTTACTTCTGTCAAGCATCTAGATGAGACTGGCGGATGCGTCGAAAGACCATGGCTGTCGCCGCGGAGTATGTTCTCAGGAGCCAGCCCGTCAGTGGGATCCGACTGGTGAAAATCTGGGCCACACGAAAGGTACTGAATAGCGCCGAAGGGGCTTCCGACCCACCGGGTCGATTTCTGAAAATACTTGGCGACTTTTCGGTATCTAACCCGTCAGGATGACCGTGAGGGTGAACTTCACACCATGACACTTACTGACCGTCGTGCTATTTCGTCTCTTCCGCTGAATATCGTTCTGGACCGATAAAACCTACCACCGGATCCTCTCGTGACCCCCACGGACTCTCGAACGTGTAATCGGGCGGCACCACGAAGAGGTGGGGAGACGGATCCGCTCGGCGGATCTTGGTCAGTCGATACTCGATATCACCACTCCGCGAATCGGTGTAGTGGCCGTAGATGAGCAGCCGCAATTCCTCCCAATTCCTCCGACTGCCACTCCTCATCGATCAGACGAAACGGCGCGTCGTTGCCGACATACCAGGCCGGAAAGGTCAATGTGGTCCGGTGCCCTGTCGTTTCCACACCCGCGATCCGACGTGTCCCAAGCGATTCCTGCAGGAACTCGGCGCCTCGAACCAGTTCCGGCTCTCGCCGAGCCCACTCCGCCGCGCGTCGGAATATGACGAATCGGACACCACCAACCGGCACCCCGAGAATCGCGCCGCCACCGCTCGAAAGTGGAAGAGCGCTCCCAGCCGCGCCGCGGGTGGTGCGCGTCACTTCGTCCAACGTGAAGACCCTCGGCTCGGCGACGTTCGGATACACGTCGGCCATCGGATACACCGCCAGCCGGATATGGCGTTCCGATGGGGTCTTCGGCGCTCTCAGGCCTTCCATCAGCCGCTCGACGCGAACCCGACCACCGCTATCGCGGTAGTAGCGGGCCGTCGTGCTCTGCTCCAGTCGTGTGGCATTGCGGAGATTGTGACGCACCGTCGTGATGGCGTCGGCCGAGAAGGGCGCGTTCACGAATGGGATCGGACCTGACAGAGGTCCACCAACGCTTTCATCGGGACCATCACTCTGGGCGAAGGCGGCGGAGGAGGCGGCGAGCGCGAGACCGACACCGAGGCACTTGACGTGCTGGACGATGGCCATCGATCTACCCTCCTACGGCAATTATCACGGAAATTCTCGGAAACATGGCGTGGCTTATCGTCCGAAGACATCGAGCCGTCGAATACTTGAGCTTGGCGCTGGCCACGAAGGGTCCGTAGGATCCCTCGAGGATGCGTTCCCAAAATGTTCGGCGAGGGCCAGCGATCCTGATCGCTGCCGTCCTCCTGCAGGTGGCGTGCGGCGATACTGACGGCGCGCAGCCGGCGCCGATGCCGACGCCCTGCCCGTGCCGACGCCCGTGCCCGCGCCGGCGCCGACCACCGCCACCGTGCGCGGCCACGTGTTCGACAGCACGACCAACGAGCCTGTTGTCGGCATCACCGTCGCGCTGCGGCGACCCGACGGACTCAACGCGTCGACGGTCACTGACGGCGCAGGTTTCTTCGCCTTCGCGAACGTGATGACAGCGACGTGACATTGCGCACGGCTTCGCCTGACTACCCGTTCAGCAGAATCATTGTTGTGTACCGCAGCTTCGTGCTCAGGGAGATGAGCGTGCGCTCAGACGCTGAAACTTCACGCACGCCCGTCGTCTGGCCTCGACCGGCGGCGCGGAGCCATGACGCCCGAGGGAGCAATCGCCTGGCCAAAAGGTAGCGGTACGCAAGAGCGCCCGATCGCTCACGCGGGGGCGTGAGTTGTCGGGCGTCTTCGCGTGCACGACGCACGCATCCTGGCAAGAGCCAGGATATTCAGTGTTGAAAACGGTTGTGCTTGTTGCGCGCCCCTCGACGATCATGCTGTCGGGGACGCGCCTATGGAGTCCGGTGGTATGTCCATGGATCCTCCACGCCGTAAGTGACGCGTATATCTAACTGATACGTCCTTCCGCGCGGGCTGTCAAAGTCATCCGCGCCATCTCGAGACTTAGTCCGTCGGCCACCGGCGCGACCTCGCGGGGCGGGCGCTGCTCGCCGGGTGTTCGCAGCGGCGCACGAGCGCGCTGCTCGGGGTCAGCGCGCAGACGTGGGCCGGATCGCGGAGGCCGATCTGACGGCCGCGCTGCACGATGTGGACGCGGTCGGGCGGGCGCGGACTTGGCTCGCGGAGACGGCCAGTCGTGGGAGCACGGCGGAGGAACGGAACGCCGCCGAGGCGTGGCTCAGGGAGGCCGCCTGTCGCCCGACGTTCCAAGAGGGCGACGCGGACGAAATGGACGCAAAACAGGACGCGATCGCCGAGCTGGCGCAAGAGATCATCGACGCGGCGTGCCAGATCAGGACCGTCCTGGATCCCGTTGCCGGCGTTCGAGGTTTCAGCGGATGTGCCCGCAGCCGGACGGCCCCCGCGACGCGTGCGCCCTAACACCCGTTCTGTCGGATCCGGCCGAAACCGCATATCCGCGTCCCGCACGAGCGTATGACCATCCTTGATACGTTGCAGAAAACTTTGGGTGAGCCAAGCACGCACGGCAGCAATAAGGTTGACCGCCTGGGCACGAGGTAATGGGCTTTACTCGTAACCTCGGGTTGGATTTCTTCTTCGCTTGGTCATTGACCGCCGCCGAACTCGCCTGAAGGGGACGCGGTGACGCGATGACGACGTGGGAGGAACGGTTCGCGAAACGCGCGCCATGCGAATCGCCGCTCACGCTGCTCGAGATGTGCTGGCGGATGCGCGGGCCGAGCGGTCGGATCCTCGCGTGAGGGATCTACCGCGACGACGCGCCGGGCCTCGAGGTCCGCGCCGGTTACAGTGACGAGGACCTGCTGCGGTCCCAGCAGACCGCGGAGATTTTGGATCGGCGCGCGAGCTCGCCGAAACGTGGCGTCAGGCGGTCCTCGCTAGGGAGGATTTGTCAGTGTCAACT
>Ga0184637_10003287_pt1 | contig 10122 bp, 9 predicted proteins | sample PLM3_127_b2_FD_133143 | JGI IMG/M metagenome (GOLD analysis project Ga0184637, IMG submission 133143) | Groundwater sediment microbial communities from an aquifer in East River, Colorado, USA - PLM3_127_b2 | ecosystem: Environmental > Terrestrial > Soil > Riparian zone | place: USA: East River... | reverse complement strand
CCTTCGTCGAGCAGACGGCGAACCGGCTGGTCGACATGGGGGTGCTCGGCGCCACCGAAGACATCCGCTGGCTGGAATGGCGCGAGGTGCGCCAGGCACTGACCGAGGCCGGCGATTGGAAGGCCCGCGCCGCCGAGCGGAAGGCCCAGGCGCTCACGCCGCGCGTTGCGACCCTTCCCGACGAAATCGGGCCACCGCTTGCTCCCAACGCTCTGCACATGCATCTGGTCCGCGAGGTCCTGGACTCGCTCGCCGCCTGACCGGGCCTCGCGGGGCCCTGAAACCAAAAACTCATCGAGGGACGATATGCGCGATGGCTCGGGGAGCCCAACCAGGATCCAGGGCATGGGTAACCGAGCGATGCGCCGGCGGGGCTCAAACCCCGCGTTCGGCGGGCCGAACGCGGATGACCATGTCCACGAGCTCGCAGGCAGCAGCAGCCTATGGGTCTATCTGACGCGCAACAAGCGGCTCAAAGGCTACGACGAGCTCAAACGGCAAGTCGAAGCCAGCGGGTGCCTCATCGGCATGGCGGATGATGCACCCATCAACCCCGGCGGAAGCTATGAGACGCTGAAGATCGCGGCCCCCGCGGGCGTACTCCTACCCACCGAGGTGCTCAAACAGGCTCATCGCTGGGCGCACCGGCACAATTTTCTCCACAGTTTCTTTAAGCCCTCTACTTACTAGCTGAGCACGCTCTGGTCGGTAGGCAGCTTCCCTAGCACCTCGGGCTCGCCCGCCGTCACGCGGATCATCTGCTCCAGCTTGACGGCAAGCGTGCTGCCGACCTCGCCGAAGAAACACTCGATCGCAAGCACCTGATTCTCTTGAAGCGAATCATCGTCGCGCGGCTCCTTCATATCCAGCGCGGGATTACCCGAGGGCGTCATGCCGACCGCGTGTCCGACAAAGAGGTTGTACATCTGCGTGGCGTAGCGATCCGGAATGCGCGGCACACTCTTCAGCACGTCAGCGTGGTTGCGGCCGGCGCGGAACTCCGCGGCGGTCTCGACCACGTAGTCGCGTGCTCGACGATAGAGGTCTCGCTGCTCACTGGTTGGAGTGCCGCCTACCCAGTAGGTCTCCGACCCGTCGCCGCGCAGCCCGGCAAACGAGCGACCGTGGAAGTCGAGGCCGACGAACTCACCCTCGACCAGCTTCCGTGGGGTCGGCCACCGGCGCCATGGATTCATGTTGGAGCCGGCGCAAACGTTGATCTGACATACCTCTTCGCCCTCGGCCTCACGCCAGGCAGCCTCCGTTATCGCAGCAAGCTCGATCTCAGAAATACCCGGGCGCACCGCATCGGCGAAGGCCTGGAAAGCCGACTGATATTGCGCTCCCATGGTGCGGTAGATCTCGATCTCGTCTTGGGTTTTCACTTCACGGGCGTTTTCGAGCACCACCATCGCGTTCGCCAGACGGACCCCGCTGTCCTGGAGGGCAAGAAACTGCTCGACATCCAGGTTAGTGACGCCCAGCGGTTCGGAGCCAACCCCCTGCTCGATCATCAGGTCGAGAACCCCTTGTGCCGTTCTGCGGGCGGGCTCGTCTCTTGACGCCGAGCTGGATCGAACGGTCGGGACGAGGGGCGCTCGGACGTTGGAGTGGTGTTTCCGAACGTAGCCCTCGTCGCGTGGTCGCACGAATGCGATCACGTCGCCTTCCTGCGGGACGAACATCTGGCAGCTCGGAATCTTGGTGCCCAGGATGTAAAACGGTTCCACGCCGCCGTTCACCCACAGGGCGCCGAGGCCGCTCTTGCGCATCTCATCTTGCAGCCGGTGCAAGCGGTCTTGCTTCAATCGATTCTCATCCCACGTCCGGTTCAGTGTGCTCGCCATCCCACACCCCTTCCCTTACTTCGCTTGATTTTTGTCGACCGCCGGTGACGCTCCGACGTTCCATCGGGGCACGATAGTACATCAATGGATCACGCGGCGCCGCGTCTCCGCCCAGTGTGTGCTAGAACATCTGCCCGGAATTGAAGTAAAAGAGCACCACAGAAAGGAGCGCCCCCGTGACAACCGCCCAACAACGGTGTGAGACGCTGAGTCAGATCCTCAAAGGGGGTCGCGTTGCCATCGCGCCCAGCGCGTACGACGCACTGAGTGCAATGCTGATCGAGCGAGCCGGCTTTCCGGTCGTGCACATCTCCGGAAGCGGCGCGCACCGCAGCTACGGGTTCGGGGACGTGGGCTTGCTGACGCTCACCGAGCAGGTAGCGCGCGCCACGAACATCGCCGACTCAGTGAGCATCCCGGTGATTGCCGACGCGGAAACCGGGCATGGGAACGCGGTAAACGTCGTGCGGGCGGTCCGCGAGTTCGAGCGAGCCGGGGTGGCAGGGATCCATATCGAGGACCAGGAAACGCCCAAGCGACCCACCCAGGACGGGGCGCAGGCCGGCTTCATCTCGGTCGCGGAGTTCGTCGGCAAGATCGCCGCGGCCGCCGAGACGCGGATCGATCCCAATTTCACCATCATCGCGCGCATGGATGCTCGGGGGGAGCCCTACGAGCAGATGGTCGAGCGTGGACGCGCGGTCGCCGAGGCGGGCGCCGATGCCCTCTGGATAGGCGTTGCCAGAGAGGACATCACGCGGATCGCGGGTGACGTGGGCAAGCCTATGGTCGGTATTCCCAGACGGCCGCACATGACCTTCCAGATGTACGAGGACATCGGCTACAGGATCGCGCTCGTGCCCGGCGCACTGGCGCAGGCAGCGTGCTGGGCCATGGATGGCACTCTCCGCGCCCTCAAAGAGCAAGGGACCGAGACCGACTTTTTCGCCACACTGCCCGGCATGGACGACGTGGGAGCATGGTTCAGGGCGATCGGGACAGCCTCGGTCAACGACATCGAGGGCCGCTACATGGGCGGCTCAGCACCTGCGCGCTCCCACGCATAACCCGATCTATCTGCGGAGCGCCTCAGCTCCGGGGGTTGGGATCTCGGGCTTGGGGGGCTCAGGACCCAGGATGTCGTAGGTTGGGGACCGACCAGCGGGCGCCGCGTGGTGCTTCATCATGGCCAGCCCTTCCTCGTCGGTCGCATAGGTATTGGCGAAAAGCTCCAATTTCATGCCGTCCGGGTCGATAACTGAGACGGTCCGCATGAACCCGAAGTCCACCGTCCCTTCGATGGTGGCACCGGCCTCTGCGAGCCGCCGATAGGCGGCCTGCAGGGCTTCGTAGCTCTCCATTTCGAACGCGAAGTGGTGCAGGCCAACCTGTCCCGGCTCGAAGGGCCGCGCAGAGTCGGGCGCCTTGAAGAGGGCGAGGTCGTGATGGATGGTGCCGCAGGTCAAGAACGCGGTGGAGCCGCCTGGTTGATACCGGGACACCTGAAAGCCCACGATATCCCGATAGAATTTCACGGATCGTTCGACGTCGCTCACGTTGAGCACTATGTGCCCGATCGCCCGCGGTACGTTCATAGTTCCTCCTCAGAAAGTTCGCAGGGCTTCGACTCAACCTCCGCCAGTCTACCGGTAAATAACCGGCGGCATGGTGCACTCGACTCCCTCTCGGCGGTTCGCTTCGATGAAGTAGCGGCGCACTTCCGGGTCCTCGTCTTCGTAGTCGAGGAGCCTGCCGCCCTCCGCGTATGGGGTGCTCAGGTCACGGTCATCGCCGCTCCCCTGTCCGCCGCGCGTCAGTAACGGCAAGCTACCCCCGTACACGGCCACGTGGCGCGCCGGGACACTACCCGTACTCATGTGCTGGTGGAAGTAGCCATCCGGCGGCGAGTAGATGCTGTTGACTCCCCATTCGACGAACTCGACCTGATCGGCATGGCCGTCCTGCCACGGGTGGATGCCGATCTCGCGCGGCCAGAGATTGACGTAACCATGCCCCTTCAAACCGACCAGCACCGCCCCAGGGCCGTGATAGTGGGCCTTGTGGTAGCGACCCACCGGCCACTCCCCGATGTGGCCCATCGGGAAGCCCCCGGCCATCCGATAGCCGGTCACGCGTCCCCCGGCCACCTTGTGGTCGCGGGGATCGACGATCTCTTCGTAGACGTTCGGAACGTAGTTCGTGTACCAAACATTTCCCTGGTAGCCGTTCTCCTTAGTCGCCGACGACGACGCCAGGATGCGGTTGTCCGTCCGTGCAAAGTAGCCTTCGCTACCGTCGTAAAACTCCACGAAGTCGTGATCGGAGTTGAAAACGTATTCGAACTGGCTGGTCGAGGTTACCCCACTTCCGGTGCCACCGCCGGCTGAGAACAGGCCATTCATCACGCGCGGCGCAGTGGTCACGCAGAAATAAAGTACCGGCTCGCCGCCCAGGTTGAACATGCGGTAGTAGGTGTTCTTGGGCGGAGCGAACAGGCTGCCCTGGCCCCACTCGAAGGTGCGCCTGGGGCCGCTCTTCTGCCAGATTTCGGTGGCCCCGCGGCCCTGCAGGATCAACGTGAACTGTTCGTAGAGGTGATGCTGGACGTCCAGGGACTCTCCGGGCGGGATCTCGCAGACGAACATGCCGCGCTCGTCCTGATAGGTGGCATCGAGCTCGAGAAAGGCACCCAGGCCTTTGCCGGTGCGTGCCCAGGGCTCGCGGGGCACCGCGGTGATGTCGGATATGCCCGCCACATCGAAGTGGATCGGGATTCCCTCCGCTCGCATCCAGGTGTAGTAGGGAAAATGCTCGCGAAGCTTCAGATCTTCCGGCTCATAGGTTGCCTGCGTCTGACTCGCCTGCATGCTACCTCCGTGCCTCGACCAGTTGATCAGGGAGTGTAGTGCATCGTGTAGTCGCTGGCGTGGACGCGGATGGTCGATTACCATGCGCTAATGCTTTGGAATGATCTGCGCGAGTACATCGACCGAATGCGAGAGCGGGGCGACGTCACCGATGTCCCGGGAGCCCACTGGGACCTCGAGATCGGGGCCATCTCCGAGCTCATGATCGAGCGGGGCGGCCCCGCCCTCCTGTTCGACGACATCCCCGACTATCCCAGGGGCTACCGCATTCTCTGTAACGCCGACCGGATGGCTAATAAACTCGCCATCGCTCTGGGGCTCAACCCCAACGCCTCTCTGGCTGAAATGGCAGAAGAGTGGAACCGCGCGAGCCGCGATTACAAGGCAATCCCTCCCGAAGTGCAAGCGACCGGGCCGGTCATGGAGAACGTCATGACCGGGCCGGACATCAATCTCTGGAAGTTCCCTACGCCCAAGTGGCACGAGATGGACGGCAACCGCTACATCGGAACCGGCGACTGCGTGATCCAGAAGGACCCCGATACCGGTTTCGTGAACGTCGGCACCTACCGGGTGGCCGTCCACGATGACAAGACCGCACTCATTTTCATGAATGCCTATAACCACGGCGACATCATCCGCCGCAAGTACTGGGACCGCGGCGAGAAAGCGCCGGTTGTGGTCTCCTGCGGCCAGGAGCCGATCCTGAGTTTCCTTGCGAGCAGCACCGTCCTCTACTGCCCGGAGAACGTCTCTGAGCTAGAGGTTGCAGGCTACTTCCACAAGAGTCCCTACCCGGTGATCCTGGGCCCCGTCACCGGCCTCCCCATGCCCGCTACCGCGGAGATCGTGATCGAGGGCTACATACCCACCCCGGACCAGGTCCTCATCCCCGAGGGCCCGTTCGGCGAGTACACCGGCTACTACGCCCACGGGCGCACCCCCGAGACGGCGATCGAGATCAGCGCCATCTACCATCGAAATGATCCGATCCTCTTCGGAATGCCGCCCGTCCGACCGATCTCGGCGCTCCACCGATTGGCCGAGGTGGACCTGGGCACCAAGCGGAGACTCGAACAGGCGGGCATCCCCGGTATCCAGGGTGTAATCACCCTGTCCCTCACTTTTAAGGTCGTCAGCATGCGCCAGATGTACGACGAGCACGTGGAGGATGTGATACGGGTGCTCGAGCCAGGCGGCCTCCACCGCACCGGCAATCACATCTGGGTGCTGGTGGACGAGGACATTGATATCTTCAGTACCCAGGAGGTCCTATGGGCTATGGCCACCCGCACCATTCCTCACCGCGGGGTGCGCGTCGTTGAGGGTACTGCCACTGATCAGCTCGATCCGCGCGTCCCGCCCGGGGAGCGCGCCGACCCCAAGCTGGCTCACACTTCGTCCGACCGCGGTCGGAGTACGTTCCGGGCGGACAGCCTCATCATCAACGCCTGTCGCCCCTACGAGTGGAAAGACGAGTTCCCCGTGGTCAACGTCAACAGCAGTGAGCTTCGACAAAGCATCGAGCAAAAATGGCGCCATCTCTTTGCCGGCCTATAAGCCGGCTTCAAACCGCTGAGCGGCAAGGCCAGCGATAGACTCAGGCCTTCTCGTCCGAGTTCAACACGAGTTTCCCCTCGCGGACGCCGACCATTCGGCCGGTGAACTCCATCGGTGCCTCTGCCAGCATCACCAGGTGGCTTCCCAGATCCATATGGATCTCCGCCGCCAGAGTTCGTACTTGCTCCGGAGGCAGGGAGTCCAGGTCATGTCCCTTGACCGCGCCGGGCCCGCCGGGACCAAAGCTCATGACGCAGATGCCGTCCTTTTGTACTTCGGCCGCCACGTTCTGGGTGAAAGCGCGAATCGCCACTTTGGAAGTGCCATACACCGCCGACCCAATGCTTCCGGCGCGCGGGCCGCCGCCCACTCCTCCCTGGCCGAAATTGATAATGTGCCCGGCACCCTGGGCCTGCATATAAGGCAGGGTGAACTTCGTCGTAAGAAACGTGCCGAACAGGTTCGTGCGGATTACGTTGTCGAAGAAGGCCGGGTCCATGTCGGCGATCATCGGCCAATTGGGCACGCCGTAGCGGAAGTGGGTGACGATCCCCGCGTCGTTGATCAGCACGTCGATCTTCCCGTGCCGCTTATGCACCTGCTCCACCATTGAACGCACGCTCTCCGGCTCCCGGAGATCAGTCGGGATGGCCATGACGTCTGCTTCGTAGGCCTCGCATTCGCTTACCACCTGGTCCATTGGTGCGATGTCGACCAGCGCCAGCCGTGCGCCCTCCGATGCGAACGCGTTCGCGATGGAGCGGCCGTGCCCCTGCGCGGCCCCAGTGATGATGACGGACTTGTCTCTTACGGACACTGCTTGCCCCCTTCTTTTTAGTTCGCAATCCATCGCCGTCGGCTTTCAGCCTTGCGGCTCAGAATTGCGGGTCGCTGGGCTACGAAAACGTCTACGCTGAGGCGCCGCCCTGGAGTGACCAGGCGGGTCGCGAGGCCTGCCTACTGTAGAGCGTGCTGCGGGGTCCCGCAAGATGGTGAGCGCAGGGCCATGATGCGCGTTCTTGCTGGCGAGTCGCCGGCCAGGTGATGTAGGCTGGGCCATTCTGAGGTTGGAGCGTGACAGATGGCGAACGCCGCGGAAGAACATGCGCGGGAGAAGCTGGCTACCTGTGCTCGGGCCCTGGCCAAAATCGGCTGCCTGGGGCTGGGCGGCCACGTGAGCTTGCGCATCCCCGATAGCGATCTCATCCTGATCACGCCCGGCGGTGGCCTCGATAAGCTCAAGCTGGCCGCCAAGGATATGGTCGTGATGGACGCTGTCGGCAAGCACGTCGGTGGCCCCTATCATCCGCCCCTGGAGTGGCCTATCCACACGGCGGTCCACGCGGCTCGACCCGACCTGGACTCCGTTGCCCACCTGCACCCGGAGTGGTCGACGATTTTCGCCATCTCGAAGAAGCCGCTGACACCGGTCCGGTGGCAGATGGCCCGACTCCAGATGAACTACTTCGAAGTGCCGAGCCTGATCACCAATCCCGATCTGGGCGAGCAGCTGCGAGAATCGCTCGGGGACGCCGAAGCCGTTCTCATGCGCTGGCACGGGAGTACCGTGGTCGGCAAAACCATCGAAGAGATGTTCCACCGCGCCTTCAGCATCGAGGAAAATGCCCGATTGCTGTGGCACGCCAGTGTGATGGGCGACATCGTGCCGGTGCCGAAAGAGTCCACTGTCGACGGAGCGACCACCAGCACGCGGACCCTTAACTATTTCGCGAATCTCGAGCGGTCGGCGGAAGATCAGGTCCACGACAGCAACTATCGACCATGAGCAACGTTCAGGAAGAAACGAGCTGTCTGCCGTCTAGATAAACACATGGGGAGCGCGATGCTCACACAAGAAGAAAACGAGCTGTTAACCCGAACGGGCCCAGGCACCCCCTGTGGCGAGCTGATGCGTCGGTACTGGCTGCCCGCCGCGCTGGCGGAGGAGCTCCCGGTTGGCGGGGCGCCGCTGCCCATCCGCCACCTGGGGGAAGACCTGGTCTTGTTTCGCGATGATCAGGGCCGCCCCGGACTTCTGGGGCTGCACTGCTCTCATCGCGGGGCCGATCTCAGCTACGGCCGCGTCGAGGATGGAGGGCTCCGTTGCCTATACCACGGGTGGCTCTACGACATCACTGGGCGGTGCCTCGAACAGCCTGGGGAGCCGGCCGGGCAAGCAGGGCTTGCAACCCAGCGGGGAAGCACAAGTGACAATCCCCTCCTGGCAGCGGGCCCTGCCCGCTTCCATGAACGGATCCGCCATCCCGCGTACCCGTGCGTCGAGCGCGCGGGAGCGATCTTCGCCTACCTGGGGCCCGGCGAGGCACCCGAGTTCCCCAACTACGAGTTCCTCTTCCCGCGGCCGCCGGAAAACGGGCACGTGATGAAATACTTTCACGAGTGCAACTACCTCCAGGCAAGTGAGGGCAGCTACGATCTGGCTCACCTCAACTTCCTGCACTACATGCAGGGGCAGGACGAGACCCAGAACGGGGTGAGATCCCTGGAGTCCTTGCGCCACCAGGGGCTTGTGCCCCGGGTGCTGGCCTGCCCGGTCGCCCTTACTCCGTATGGCCTTTGGAGCGGCAAGATTCGGGGGGGTCCCGATTTCGAAGGCGAAATCCAGACCACGGTCGAGTTCGTCCTGCCCAGCTTCTCCGCCTTCGCCAGCGGCCGGGTCACCAACGCGCGGGAGCAACCAGGGTACACCGTGAATTGGCACGTGCCGATCGACGACACCCACCACTGGAAGTACGCGTTCGATTACAGCAGGGTTGGGACCATTGAGCGCGGGAGTCGAACGGAGGTCGTCGATTACCGTCCGGTCCGCAACCTCAGCAATCGGTTCCGGCAGGATCGCGAGGAGATGGTCGATCGAACCTACACGGGACTGGGTCGGGACTTCACGATCCATGACAAATGGGCCACCGAGGGGGAGGGACCGATTCAGGATCGGACAAACGAGCATCTCGGTTCTTTTGATCTGGTGATCAGCACGGCTCGCAATGTACTCCTCAAAGCCATCCGCGACCTGCAAGAGGGGCGAGAGCCGGCTAACGTGGTCCGGGACCCCGATCGAAACCACTTCCCGATTGCCCCCTTCGCCGTGTATGTGCCCAAGGGAACGGACTGGAAAGGGTACTGCCACTACGTGGAGCAACTGGCAGGGCCAACGGGCGCATGGTCGGTCATAAGCGGCGTGAGCGAGGGGTCAGGCATGCTCCCACAGGAGGGCCTCGCCACCAACGCAGGGAGAGATGCAGATGGCTTACTACCGGGATCTGCGCGAATTCGTCGCTGAACTCGAGCGGCGGGGGAAGCTCTGGCGGTACTCGGAGCCCATTGACAAAGACACGGAGCTGATTCCCTTCCATCGCCTGCAGCTCCGCGGTGTTGAGCCGGCACAGCGGCGGGCCATATTGTTCGAACGGCCCGTGAATGCCCACGGGATGCAGTATTCCATGTCCGTGCTGGCCGGGATCTATGGCGGTTCCAGCGATATTCATGTGCTGGGCATGGGGTGCAGCTCCGCGGCCGAGCTGCAAGAGCGCTGGCACCAGGCCCTGACACACCCCATTGACCCCGTGATCGTGGATTCTGGGCCGGTGCACGAGGAAGTCCACACGGGCGAGGAGCTGAAAGAACTGGGGCTCGAGGCGCTGCCGGCGCCGGTCGAGGAACCGGGCTTTAGCGGCATGATCCGTACCGGCACCCCCATGTTGACCCGGGACCCCGTCACCGGAAAGCGCAACGCCGCCGCCTTCAACGCATTCCTCCGATCGCGGACCCGGATGGTGGGTGGATTCGGCGAGTATCGTCAGTCCTTCCAGCATTTCATGGCCAACCGG
>Ga0184637_10003286_pt1 | contig 10123 bp, 4 predicted proteins | sample PLM3_127_b2_FD_133143 | JGI IMG/M metagenome (GOLD analysis project Ga0184637, IMG submission 133143) | Groundwater sediment microbial communities from an aquifer in East River, Colorado, USA - PLM3_127_b2 | ecosystem: Environmental > Terrestrial > Soil > Riparian zone | place: USA: East River... | reverse complement strand
CCTTCCCGCCGGGACGCTCAAAGCCATCACCGCCACGACGCCCACGGGCGAATCGGCCGGCAGCCGGTTAATCGTGGCGCAACCGATGCCGCTCGGCGGCAGCGCCGACGCGGAGACCCTTCGTGAGGCCGAACGCCGCATTCCGGCCCGATTGAATCACCGCGAGCGGGCCGTCACCGGCGACGACTATCGGGTGCTCGCGCGTGAGACGCCCGGAGTCGACGTGGGGCGCGTCGAGCTGTTGCCGCGGTTCAAACCGCAGACGCGACACGCGGAGATTCCCGGAATCGTCACGGTGATGGCGCTGCCGGATCGGCCGCTCGGTCCTGCTCCCAACACGCGAGCGGACCGCCCGTTCCTGGAAGCCGTGCATGCGTGGCTCGATAACCGCCGTCCGCTGGCGACCGAGCTCTACGTGATCGGATGCGAGTACATCCCGGTTGCGGTAAGCGTCGTCGTGACCGTTGCCGAGGGGGCGCCCCCCGACGCCACGTTACAGTCCGTGAAAGACGCGTTGAGACGCGTCCTGTGGCCGCTGGCTGGCGGCGGCTTCGATCGCCAGGGCTGGCCCCTCGGACGGGCGTTCAGCAATCGCGAGTTCGCTGTTGAAGTCGCGCGTGTCCAGGGCGTCTCGGAGGTCGGAGGACTGAATCTGTTCCGTCGCAATCCCTCCTCCGGCGAATGGGAGCCGCTCGGAGATTCGCGCACCGGCCGCGAGCAGAATCTGGTGCTCGAACGCTGGCAGTTGCCGGAGCTGCTGGCCGTGGTCGTCGTCGCGGACGATACCGCGACGGGCGCGCCGCTGTCGATTACCGGAGCAGCGAATCCGTTCGCCGATCCCAATGCGGTGCCGCTCGCCGTGCCCGTCGTGCCCGATCTCTGCTGAGCCATGGACGCCAACCGCCAGCGCTTCTGGATGCTCGCCGACGAGAGGGACTGGAGCGACGTGCCGGCGGTCGAGTACGACGGTGGCTGCCGGCGGCTGCGACTGCGCGACCGCCGGCCGCGCCGGCCGCTCACCGGCGTGGCCAGCGCGGGCACGGTGCAAGCGCTCCTCGGCACGCCCTCTGGAGCGATCGACGCGTTTGGCACCATCGCGTACTGGGATTCCGGAACGCGCAGGGTGCTGGCCACTGGCGGTCTGGGAGACGTGACCTCTCCCGTTGCGCTCTGGGTGGCGCCGGTCAACACGAGCGTTGCCGACCTGGCTGTCGGTTTCGACGATGTGCTGTACGTTGCGCTCCAGGAAGCGGACAACGTTGGAAACCTCGTTCGCGCATCAATCGGCTTGTTCGATCCGCGCGGTCGCTGGCGCCAGCCCCCGGTGTTCGAATTACCCCTCACGAGCTTCACACCCGATCGCTTCGCCGCCGATCCCTCGGGCGGTGTGTGGGTGCTCGATCGCGGCCGCCGACTGGTCGGGCGCGTGCGCGGGCTGCCGCTGCGCGACGGTCTGCCGCCGCAGTTTGCGCCCACCACGTTTCGCCCGGTCGTCGAGAACGTTGACGAGCCACGGTTTCAAGCCGGCGCCGCGCAGCCGCAGTGGATTGAGCCGACCGAACTGCCGGTCGCGCTCTCGTGCAGCCCCGCGGGACGCCTGGCGCTCCTCACTTGGGGCACTGCGCCGGACTCCGCGTCGCAATCGGAGCGCCGCACGTTCCTGCACCTGCGGGACACGACAGGTGAATGGCAGCCCCGCCGAAGGCTCCTCGATGCCGGGCAGCCGGCCACCTTGGCGTGGTTCTCCGAACAGCGCATCGTCGTGTTACCCGCGCCGCGAATCGTCGATGGACAGCCGCGGCAGCCGACCGAGGCCATCGCGTACGACCCGGACGATCGGCTGCCCGAGTTGATTCCCGCGGGCGGATTCATTCCGGTGCGAAGGCCGACCGAGCCGCTGTTCCTGAACGGCGTCACGCTGCCGCCGCGTTATCGCAGTGATGGAGGCCGGGTCGCCGTGTTGCGGCCGCTCTCGGTGGCCTCGTTCGAACGAGAAGGCGCCGCGACGGCGAGTCGCGCCCTGGACGGCGGGCAACAACAGACATCGTGGCACCGGCTGTATGTGGAGGCCGTGCTGCCGCCGGGCTGCGGCGTGCGCATCGACCTCGCCGCATCCGACGACCCGGACTTTGTCCCAACCGACGACGATTGGCATCCGCATGCCTTTGGGGAAATCCGTGACATGGAATCGTCGACGGCGGATGGAAACTGGCGAGCGCCGGCGAGCGGAGCGTGGCTGCCGGATCGTTCGGAGATCCCCCATCATCCCGGCCTGCTGCGGCAGCCGCCACAGGCGAACCGGACCGGGCTGTTCACCTGCCTGGTGCAGCGTCCCGGACGGCGCGTGCGGCGACTGAGCGGCCAGTATCTTCACGTGCGGGCACAGCTATTCGGCACCGGTCATCAGACGCCGGAAATCGCCGCGCTGCGCGCGTACGCGTCGCGGTTTTCGTACCGCGACGAGTATCTGCCGCAGCTCTATCGCGAAGAATTATTCGGCAGCGACGCCGACGACAGCGGACGCGCCACCGGCCCGGATTTCCTCGAGCGCTTCCTGTGTCTGTTCGAAAGCTCCCTCACCCCGCTGGAAGATCGTGTGGCCGCGGCCCATGTGTTGATGGACCCGCGTTCGGCTCCTGACGAGGCGCTTGAATGGCTCGGCTCCTGGATTGGGGTGACGTTCGATGCCTCGTTTCCGGCGGACCGACGCCGCGCCTGGATTGAGGCAGCGCCGCGTCTGTTCCGAACCCGCGGCTCTCTGGCCGGTCTCCAGCTTGCGTTGGAGATTGCGACCGGCGGGCGTTTCGTCAGGGAGTTCGTCAGCGCGAGCGATCTGCGATTGCGGGGAAAGGCGGCGCCGGCCGATCCGGCAGAGACGAGCGGCATCGAGCTGCGCCAGCATGAGTTCCCCCGTGGCGGAGGAGTCACCGGCGGGGAGATTCTGGTCCTCGAGGATTTTCGGCTGCGGCGTACCTTCGCCACGATTCTCGGCGCCAACCTCACCCTTGCCGACGACCCGCTGCTGCCGGGTCTCATCGTCAGCGCGAACTGGCGAGTCGGCGACACGCTTTTCCTCGGTGACGACGAGAAGGCTGAATTGCTGGCGCTCTTCCGCGATGCGTTCAGCAGCGATCCCGCACAGCGGGCACTGGAAGAGGCGGCCGTCCGCGAGTTCTTCAGCATGTTGGCGTATCGCGTGACCATCTTCGTGCACGACGCCGTCACCCCCGTGGATTTTGGACTGGTCCAGCGCGTCGCCGAGCGTGAGGCCCCCGCGCACGTGCAGATCCGCGTGGTCCGGGCGAGCTATCCCTTGATGGTCGGGCTGGCCACCCTGGTGGACGTCGATACCTACCTCGGACCGACTCCGGTGCCTGGCGTGGTGCGGCTCGATCGAAGCCGGATCGGCGAAGGCGATTTCATCAAACGGCAACCCAGCCTGGATCCGCGGCTCGGTGGCGGCGCCTGGCTCGGACCGCCGCTTCCCGTCGCGCGCGTCCTGGGACCGTCGATTGTGTCTTCGGCCGAGTCGTTTACCCTCGACGGATCGAGATCAAGCGCGCCGCCGCCCGGAGCAATCGACCGTTACACGTGGACCCTGTTGCGCCCAATACTCTGAAACCGCACGCCGCTTCCAAAGAAAGGATCGCAGTACATGCCCAAAATCACATCCGACAATCTGAAGGTGAACGAGCCGATCGAGGCCGCGGCTCCGGACGCAACCTTGATTATCGTGGTCAATCCCACCAATCCGCTGAAGGTCGGCTCCTACACCTTCCAGTTGGAGGTGCTGGACGACTCTGGTAACCGCTCGAAGCCTGTCCAGGCTCGCCTCTTCATCGCGGACGCGGAAGCGCCCACGGCGATCATCAGCGCCCCGCGCTCGGTGCCCTTCGGGACAGACTTCACGCTCAGCGGCATTGAGTCGTCCGATGTGGGCGGTGGAACCATCGCCCGGTACGTCTGGACCCTTATCCAATAGTTCCGCATGACGTTTTCAGTGAACAAGCCGGTCGAGACCACCAAACCTACAGTCGTCGTCGACAGCGGGTTGCCCGTCGGCCCGCATCGTTTCCGGCTTGTCGTGGTCAACAGTGACGGACGGCCGAGCCAACCGGCCGAAGTGGTTGTCACCATCGAGTCCACCCGGCCTTTACCACCTTTCCCACCATGAAACGCACTGCCGATCCGCTCGTGTCGAGCGTCCACGCCGACCGCTTGCACTACTCGACCGGTGAATTGCTCGGCGCCGACGATTTTCGCGACGAGCAAACCTATCACCGCCGTCAGCTGGCGCGCGCCCTGCTGCATCTCCACGGCAGCGGGGTCATTGCAGGCCTGCGCGTCCTCCACCGGCACCGGCCCGGACAGAACGGCGCGCCCAACGAAGTGGAGATCGAAGTCGAACCCGGCCTCGCGCTGGATCACGCCGGCCGTCTTGTCGAGGTACCGCGCGAAGCGTGTCTGCGATTGCGGCGGTGGTTCGGGTTCATTGCGGCGCGGACGCCGAGCAGCACCGAGCTCGACGCCGGCGACCTGCGACTGGCGTGGCGCGCCGATGGCGGGGTTGCCGCGGGGGGCGTCGTCGTCGCCGACGTCTTCCTTTCCTTTCACCAGTGTCCGCGCGGCTATACGCCTGCGTTCGCGAGCGGGCCATTCGACGCGCTCGACGCCTCGCAGCCGTCACGGGTCCGCGACGGGTATGAACTGTCGCTGGCGCTTCGAACCGAGGCCGACGGCGACCTGCCCGTTGCGTCCGATCCGTGGGCGGGGATTGCCGGCGCCACCGTCGCCGATCGTCTGGTGGCCGCGGAGCAGGCGACGTTCAACCTGTGGCGCCAGTCGGCGCAGCCGGCGCCAGAGAATGCGGCGGGCGTGGATCCCACGGCCGTGCTGCTGGCGCGATTGCGAATTCCCGCACAGCAGAATCCGAGCGTGGCGGAGGCGCCGATTCCCGACTGGTCCGCCGCCGTCTGGCCGAACGAAGACGCGCACATCAACAACCGCGTTCGTCATGTCCTGCTGCCGCCGGCCGCGGTTCGCCGGGTGGTCGCACCGTAGCGCGCCGGCTCGATCACCATTCAGGTCTGGAGGTTTCGCGTGGCTCTCAACACTCTTGGTTCCAATCGCGATCAGCTCATCGACCTCGCCATCGCCGAGCGCGAGCGGCTGATCAATCAAGAGGTGCTGGTTGGTGACCCGCGGCGCTGGCGCCCGCGCTGGTTCGACGGCCGGTTCCTCGCCGCATCCGATCTCCAGGCGGAGCAGAACTATTTCCTGGTCCGGCAGGCGGATCTCGGCCGTGCCGGCGGCAGTGGGGTGATCGACGGCCTCATGGTTTCCGAAGTCGTCGATCCTGCTACCGGGGGAGAGCGCCTGCGGATCGAACCTGGCCAGGGAATCACCGACACGGGCGAGCTGGTCGTGCTGTTCGACCCGCTGACGCTGAACCCGGCTGACGTGCCGGAAATTCAGCGGCTCGATGCGGCCTTCGGACTGCAGGTCATTCCGAACGAGCCTGGACGAACGCGCACCGGTCTCTACATCGTCGCCCTGCGGCCGGTCGAATGGACCGCCAATCCGATCGGGGCGTATCCGACCTCGCTCACCGGCACGCGCAAGGTCGAGGACAGCACGATTGTGGAAGGTGTCGCGGTCTCCCTCATCCCGTACGCCGATCAGGGATCTGATGAAAGCTGGAATCGACGCCGCGCGCGCGTCGCGCGCGAAATGTTCGTGGACGGGCGCGACCAGGGGTTCACCTCGGGTGTGCTTCCGCTGGCGATGGTGGCACTGCGGGGCAACTTCGTCGAGTGGGTCGACCCCTTCATGGTCCGGCGCGAGACCGGAGCGGAACGGCCCGCGGGCATGGACTTCGGCTTTGGCGCCCGATCGCTCCGCGAGGCGCACCTGCTGCAATACCAGCGTCATCTGGCCGATGCCATGAACGCCAACAACGACCAGGCCTTTCTTGCTACGAGCTATCTGGATGCCCTGCCGCCCGTCGGACAGTTCCCATCGGCGACTCTCGACGCGGATCGTCTCACGCAGCGGTTTTTTCCACCCGCGATCGAAGTCGAGCTGTCGTTCATCCCCGAAGACGAGCTCGCGGCCGTGATCGAGGAATCTCTGCTGGTGCCGCCCATCGACCTGACGACCGGGCTGGATCAACTGAGCGGCACGGGGGTGGTGGTGCTCGTTCCACTCAGCCGCAACCAGTTCGCCGAGAACCGATCCGTTCTACCGAACTGGGACGCCGAGTCGCCGCGCCTGCGCCCGGTCTTCAGCGAGATCAAGGCGCGTGCGACGCCACGGGAACTCCTGCTCTCGAGGTTGTTCTCTCCGGTCGCTGCTTCTGCGCCGCCCGCCGAAGAGGAGCCCTGGCGACAACTGCTGCGCAACGGATTGAATCAGCGACTGCTCTGGTATGTCCGGCGCCGCCACCTGCCCATCCCGGCCAACGTGGCCGGCGCGTCAGTCAGCGCCGATAGCTCCGGGTTAGCGGATCCCAGACGGCTCATCGGCCTGATGAGCACGGACGCTCCTCTTGCCGAGCGCATCGGCCGACTGAAGAGCATCGACGCTCCTGAACTGAATGGGCTCACACGTCGTCTGACCGAACGGCGTTTCGTGGACAACCCCGCTCTGCTGCGAAGCCTCGTGGCCAGGGCCGCCGGCCCTGAAGGGACCGCGCCGGCCGCGGCCGATGCCGTTTCCGCGCTGGCCGCGACGACCGATCCGGCGCTTGGGAAGGGCCTGGCGCTGCTCGCGGAGGAAAGCGGGATCCTCGCGCGCACGCTGCACTCCGATCGTGTCGTCGAATCCGGTGTGTTGCCCGACGTGGATCGCCTCGCGCGCGACGTGCCGAAAGAGCGCCTGCCCGAACTTGTCACCGAATTGCGGACCGCCATGAAGGCCGGGCAAAACATCAACGAGAACCTGGCCGATCTGCGGCGCCGGTTTGTACGACCATGAGAATCCTTCCCATCTCCTCACCGCTGCCCGGCGAACACCTCGCGGGCACGTCCCCCGTCATGCGGCCGGAAACGGCGGACGCGCGCTGGCGTCTGCGTCTGGACTTCTGGGCCGGGCGGGCGCTGACTGCCGAAGCGCTCGAGCTCGAACAGGAGAATCGTGGCGCCCGGTTGGCCTGGCGTGGGCGGCTCGCCACACCCGGTGTTGTCAGAGGACTGGAAGTGGCGCTCGAATCTCCGGCCACTCCGCCGACCGAGCTCGCTCCGGCGGGACATTTCGTCCACGTGTTGCCGGGACATGGCTTCCTGGCCGACGGAGAGGACATCGTTGTTCCCCGTCCGTTGCGCGTGGCGCTCGACCAGATTCCAGTGCACTACGTGCGCGTCGGCGGACCGAATCATGAGGCGCCAGCCGAGGCTCCTCCCGCGGACGCGACATCCGGATCACCAATAGACACCGGCGAGCTGGACGTCAACGTCGATCGGTTCGATGCCGGCCATGTCCCATGGGCCGCGGTGCTGGCCTTGTGCCCGGCCGAGTTCCGAACCTTCGGCGGCGTCGATCCCGAAGACCCCTGCGATCTGGATGCGTCACAGGACGCATTCGCCGACGAGCGCCGGGTCGATAGCTGCATCTTGCGGCTGTGCCAGTTGCCTGCTCACCTGGAATCGTTGCCGTCATTGGCCGATCGCGATGACCCAAGATGGCGCAACCGCCTTGCCCACGCCGTCTTCGAGGAGGAGGCGCGCGTCTCGGCCCGGCAGCAAGTGCGGTTTCTGGAGACGCAGCCGGCAGGTCACCGGTGGGATACGGTGCTGCGCGTAGCCGATCTGTTCGCGTGGGAGTGGCTGGGCGTGCCGCTCGCCTTGCTCAGCTCGGAACAGGTTCCTGAGGCGACCGCGCGCAGGTTCTTTCTCGATCGCGCGGCCGTCGTGCGGCCCGGCGGTGGCGCGCGCCCCCGCACGCGTCCCGCCGGGCGCCTCGCGACGGCGGACGACGAGGCCGCGCTGAACCCTTCCGGCGCCGGGACGCCAATCAACTGGCGGGCGCGAGTGGATCAGTTTGCTGAGCACCTGGGTCGGTTCCCGGCGACCGACGAAACAGCGATCGCGGCGCTGGCGTCGCGGTTCCAGTTCGTCCCATCCGCCGGATTTCTCCCGCGTGGGACGCTCGACTTCCTGACAACCTCGCAGGCGCTCGCCCTGCCGCCGCCTGCGGATCACCCTCCCGATCGGGCCGGGATCAACCACTTCTTCCCGGCGCCGTTCGCGGTCGAAGCGGCGCCGGTTGCGGTCGAGGATCTGGACGCCGCGCTCGCCGCCAGCGCCGCGCTCGCGCCGTACGACTTCAGCGCGACAGGTGAAGCCGTTCGCGTGCTGGTCCCGCTGCCGCAACGTGTATTCGATCCGCGACTGCTGGTCGTGGAGCAGGAGGATCCGATCTTTGCCGCCACGGTCAACCGGTTCGTCGCCACGCGCCAGGGCTGGCGTCAGCGCCGCGATTTTGTTCGTGCACACCGGGACGCGTTGCAGGTGCTCAGCACCGGTCCGCAACCGGCCGCCCCGGTCCTGCCGCTCGAACCGGGGCAGCTCGAACCGGAACCGGTGGAGACCGTCGAAGGGCTCGGCTTCGCGGAGGCCTTTGTCTCGCCGATCGCGGCACGCAAGCCTCTGGAAATCCATGCCGGTTTCGAGACGCATGAACTGTCAGCGGACGGCACGCTGTTTTTCTGGCTGAGGTTCGACGAGGATTCGACGCCCAGTCGGATCGAGGCGCGCTGGCAGATAGACTCGGCGGAATTTCGTTTCGCGTGGACGGAGCCACCTCCGGCGCCACCCGAACAGACCGATGAAGATGACGGCCGGCCGCTCGCCTCTTCGCTGTGGCTCCGCTTCTCTGTCTCGCCGGCCGAGCTTGGCGTCACGACTGGCGCGGTCACGGGCTTCACGCTGCATCTCGATGACGGCCGCGTCGCGCTCGCGGCGGCTGGCCAGGTCGTGCGGGACGACGGTGTCCTCGACGACTTTTTCTGGCGCGCCGACGACGGTTCGACGCCCGAGTTCATCGGCGGCGACTGGACACGGATCGGCGGCGGCCGGCTCCTCGCGCCGTTCGAGGAGCTGAACGAGCCGGTCTTTCCCGATGGCAGGAGCCAGGACGAGCGTGTCGGTGAAGTCGAAGCCGCACTGAACCCGCGTGAAGCGACCCAGCGGAAGAGCGTGATGAGCGTCGCGGCCGACGGCCTCGAACGTGTGCTCGTGGAGCTCGAAGCCGAGGCCAGCGAGGCAGATGACTTCGTCGACAGCAATTTCACGCGGGCGCAGGTGAATCTCTATCGCATTCGAAAGTTGATTCTCGGCGAGACCGCGGCGCAGAAGCTCCTCATCAACCCCGCGATCGCCCTCATCGCCGAGCAGGAAACGGCAACAGCATCGGCCGAGCAGCTCGGTTCCTACATCAGCGCCGCCAAGAAGAAGATTGTCCCCGCGGCTGACGTCAACAAGGCGCTCGGTCCTGTCGCGCCGCGGGCAGCCGCGCCGCGTGCACCCGGGGCGCTCGCCTTCGGAACGTTTTCAGGGTTCTCGACCCCGACGGTGAATCCGATCGTGACCGCCGCCGCTCTGAAGCAGGACACGGCGCTTGCGGGCGCCTTTGAGCGGTTCGACACATCCCTGCAGGCCGAGAAAGTCGACTTGAAGGCGGCGGCGCTGAAGGACGTCCTGGGTCAGCGCCCCGAAAGCGGCCCCACGCTTCCGCCGCGCGGCTTGAGCATCGGCCAGCGATTCACGGAACCGCCCGCCACGCAGAACCTGTCCTACGCCCGTGCGGATCTGACCCAGTTCCTGAAGCAGCTAACCGGCGTGCGGCTGCCGCTCGTCGGTGAAACGGTTCGCTCCCTCGCCGGCGAGGACGTGTCTCTGCTCGCGCTCCAGGGCCGCACCGTCCCGCCGTCGCCACCACCTCCGGGGGACGCCACAACGCCTGACACGATCCGCGAGGCCGCGGTGACGAAACTGCTGACCGTCACGCCCCTTGCGACCGACACGGACGAGGCCGAGGTCACCCTGGCAGCTCTGGATTTCACGGAAATCAAGTCGGCCATCCTACGCACTATCGAGCGCGTCATTCAGAACCGCCGCGCGATCGT
>Ga0184637_10003285_pt1 | contig 10123 bp, 15 predicted proteins | sample PLM3_127_b2_FD_133143 | JGI IMG/M metagenome (GOLD analysis project Ga0184637, IMG submission 133143) | Groundwater sediment microbial communities from an aquifer in East River, Colorado, USA - PLM3_127_b2 | ecosystem: Environmental > Terrestrial > Soil > Riparian zone | place: USA: East River... | reverse complement strand
GATCATCCGCGCAGCCGGCGGCGACCTCCTCATCGTGGATTCGATCCTGCCGGCGGTCGGCGTGGGCGAGGAACGGCTCCGCTCCGACGCGCAGACGCCGTACCTGTACGTCGCGGCGCTCGACGCCCTCGGCATCCCGTCCCTGAGCTTCGGGCATCCGCCCAAGGGCCAGCCCGAGGGCGACCCATACGGCTCGGTCGCGTGGCTCGGGGCGATGCGCCTGACCTGGCTCGGCACGACAGCCGAGGGCGACGGCCACCGCATCCGCTGGCGACCGAGAAAGAGAACCGAGAGAGGCCATATCCGGGGCGCGCTCTTGACGGTCGACTACGGCGATGACGGCCGACCCTGCGCGGTCACGCGCGCCGACGACGACGAGTCGACGCGCGATTGGCTGCTAGCGAGCCTTGTGCACGGTCCGCGGGGCGTCGCCGATCTGGCCGATGAGATGCTCGCCGATCTCGACAGCCCGGGCCTCGGCGAGCTGGACCGGATCAAAGACCGTCTCGGCCGGGCGTTGCAGCGGATGCGTCACGAGGGCTGGGTCGAGAAGCTCGGCCAGGGTAGCCGCGGGGCGACCTGGTCACTCCGGGAACGGCCATGACGTGTCCGGCAAACGATAGACGGACAGCGGCTCTCAGCGTGTCCGGCAACCTGTCCGGCTATGCACGGTTTCTGTCCGGCTACTGCACAAAGCTTGTCCGCCAAACTGTCCGGCTGGTTTGCCGGACACACGGGGGACACATAGGGTCCCCGTGTCCGGCTATCGGGCCTGTCCGTCAAAGAAACGTAACGCCTGAGAAGGGCTCTCAGTGGCCCATGCTGGCCTCGCGCGTAGCGCGCGTGAGGACAAACCCGTTGTACCTATCTGGCGGTTGGTCAGTTTCGCTCTGCGCCCCGCACGAGCCGAGCCCTCGAATGCCCGCCGTTAGTTGCTCAGTAGGAGTTAGCCCGTGAGACAGACCCGCACCTACAGCGCCGAAGAGCGTGCTCAGGCGGTCGCCCTAGCGATGTCGGTCGGTCCCGTCAAGGCCGCGAACGCCCTCGGCTACCCGGTCAGGACGGTCGTGAACTGGACGCACCATCCTGCCGCCGCCGTGATCGTGTCCACCTCTCGGGAAGCGCTCGCTGCACGCTTCGCTGCCGCGGTCGACGTCGGCCTCGAGGCGGTCCTGGCCGGCTTGCGTGACGGGCAGGCGAGACTCGGCGACCGGGCTACGGCGCTCCGCGTCCTGGCCGAGCAGGCCGCGTTATTGACGGGCCAGCCGACGAGCCGCACGGCCGTCATCGACGAGGCGCCGACGCTGACGGGGACTCAGGAGCACGAGCTTCGACGATGGCTCGACGCGCTGCTCGCCGCGTCCGATGACGAGCTGCGCGACTGGGCAGCGAACGGCGGCCTCGCCCTGCTCCGGGATGGTGAGCGGCTGGCCGGCGAGTTGACGGCAGGGAGCACGAGCTTCGGAAAGGAACCGACATGAGCTGGTACGACCGCGACGCGTGGGCCGCAGCCGACGCGTCGCAACAGGCTGCCGACCGGGAGGATGCCGAACGTCTCCGGCTTCGGCAGGGACGCCGAGAGCGCCGTCTCCACGTAGTTCGTGACGACGAGCCGACAGCGGCCGAAGTGGCCCAGGACACGGCGCCGACCCCTGCCCCGCCTCCTGACCCGGTTCTACCGCCGCATAGCGGCCAGAACGCGGCACCCGACCCCCTCGCCGGGCTGCGGCTCCACCTAGCGCGGCTGCGCGCCGTTCTGCGCCGGGAGGACGTCCCGTGAAACCCAACGAGCTGCACGAAGCCGTCGCCGGCGCGCTCGACACGCTGCTCAGCCAGCGCGACATGGCGATCACTGAGGCGGCCTTTCGAGCGACGGTCAAGTACTACTCGGAGCGCGGTCGGCTCCGACTCCCCGGCCATTTGGGGCAGCTCAAGGTCGTTGAACGTGACGAGCACGGCCGGGTCATCGCGATCAGCGACGAACAGACGTGGATCGAGGACCCGGAGATCACGACCGAAGCGGCCGAGGATGAGCCGTGACGGCAGACGTAGCCGCCGAAGCGTTCGCCGCGATGATGGACGCCCATCCCGACGTCACGATCGCTTTCGGCAGGGCTGCCAACCTCCTCCGCCGCGCACGGGCCGAGCGCTCCAAGGATCTCAGTTACCAGGCCGGTGACGCGTTCGCCCACCTCGTCGAGCTGGTCGAGCGCGTCGAAGGCGAAGACCTCGACGAGCTGGCCCGTTTCGTCCTCCGGCAGCACGTCATCGAAGCCGCATGGCCGGCGCGCCTGAACTAGCAGCGATCCCGCTCCGCGAGGCCGATGTGCAGCGGCTCGTGACGGATGCGGCCGAGCTGTTCGGCTGGCAGTGGTGCCACTTCCGGCCGGCGCAGACGGCGCACGGCTGGCGAACACCCGTTTCGGGACCGCTCGGCGCGGGCTGGCCGGATCTCGTTCTCGTCCGCGTCCACGACCGCCGACTGCTGTTCGTCGAGTGCAAGGGACCGAACGGCCGACTGACGCCCGAGCAGGGCGCTGTCATCGACACGCTCCGGGCCGCCGGACTGGACGTCCGCGTGGTCCGCCCGGAGGACGTCGACCGGTTCATCGACCGCGTCCTCAGATGAGAGAACCTCCCGCCGGCGGGAGGTTCCGATGCGGCTCGGCGTGGTAGTTGCAGGAATGCACAGACCCGCCCTAGAATCCACCGCAGCGGACCGTCTGAGCCGATTTGCCGATCTGGGGCGGTACGTGTCTCGGATCGTCGCCAACCTCGCACCTGTCGACGGGTAGCCGGCGCGGCGGCCGATCCGAGGCCAGCTCGAATATCGACGCGACTGATCTCGACCTCGGGCTCTGACCCGCGCTCGACCTCCATCGGGGGCGAGAGCGTGGCGAAGGCCGGGCGAGCGGCCAGCGCGGATCTACGGACCGCTTCGATGCGGTCCTCATCCGCCGGTTTGGGCTGCTCCCGGCTCACCTAGAGGTTTTTTCATGAGCGATTACACGATCAGCCGCGAGGCGGTCGATCAGCTCAAGGCGATGGCCGACAAGGTCGACGGCCTGGCGGACGTCCTGCGCACCGTCCGCACGCCGTCGATGGCCGGCGTCATCGGCAGCAAGGCGGCGGCGGGAACGTACGGCGCGCCGTCGAAGGCCGGTCTCCGGTATCAGCCGGACATCGAGGCGGGCGCCTTCCTCGAGGCCGTCGCCCGAGCCCGCGGCAACGACGCCGAGCTGCAGGCGCTCGGCAAGGCGACCTTGGACGAGATGGCCGTCGCCTATGAGGATTCGTGGGGCAAGGCGGCCCTCGGCAACACCGACGCGACGGGCGGTTGGATCATTCCGAACGCGCTCGTCGATGATCTCTTGAAGCCAAATCCGGCGGCATCCCAGATCGCCGATCTCGTGACCACGATCTCGGGCGTGAACGCCAACGCGGTCGATGTTCCGTTCAGATCTGCGGCCCCGGCGCGGGCAACGGTCATCGCCTTCGGCCAGACGAAGGAAAACCTCGACCTCACCTACAACGGCTACACGGCGACGATGTACACGCTGGCGCGGATCCACGACATCGGCAACCAGTTCCTGCGCCAGAGCCGCGGCGCAGCGGAGCAGGACGTCCTGTCCGAGCTCGCAGAAGCACTCCGGCTTGGCTTCGATTACTACCTCATCAACGGCACCGGCTCGTCGCAGCCGTTCGGGCTGATCTCGGCCCTCTCGACCGGCCCGGCGACCTTCACCACGAGCCACAGCCCGGCGACCACGTTGGCCGGCAGCGTCATCGTCGCGATCGGCAAGACGCTCGGCGATCTTGCCGCCCGGGGCGTCGTGTCCGGCCTGACGGCCGTCATGTCGCCCACGAGCTACGTCAACCTCGTGACCCAGGGCGCCGACACGGCCGGCGTCTATTTCGCTGGCACCCAGGGCGCGCAGTCGATCCCGGGCTTCCAGGCCGGCACGCCCGTCGTCTTCGGCGTGCCGTGCATCGCCGACAACTACATGCCGACCGACGATCTCATCGTCGGCCAGTTCCGCAAGCTGAAGGCGTACACCTCGAGCATGCGCATCGACTCGTCCGACCAGGCCGGCAGCCGTTGGGATACCAACCTGACCGGCTTCCGGGGCGAGCTCGAACTGGGCGCCGACGCCCGACCGGCGGTCTACTCGGGCTACTTCCAGTACGTCAGCGACATCGTTCCGTAAGCGTCATGGGGCGCCGGTTCCGCCGGCGCCCCTCTCCACTTTTCGTGGATAACTTCGGCGGGCCAGCGGCTAGGATGGCCGCAGGCGTAGTACTGGCCGCCGTTTTTCATGCCCCGGTAAACGGCCGGCCAGTACCCGGCACGTTGCCGGGGCGCCCGCCGTTTCGGGGGAGCGGGGCTTAGGGGCGGCCCGCGCGCCGAACGCGGCCTGTACCCGCGCTCGGTGCCCCATCGAGGTACTGGCTCGATGCATGCTCCCCCTTGTGCCGCGCGTGGTCGCGGTTCTCCCGGACAGGCGATCGTCGAGATGGCGCTGCTGTTGCCGGTGCTCATCTTCGGCGCCCTCGGCTTCCTCGAGGCCGGCTTCCTGGTCGCCGCGAAGGCCGACCAGGACCGCCAGAACGCCGTGATCGCCGAATGGGCTGCCGGTCATCCCGGCGAGTCGTGGCAGCCCGTCGCCGCGGTCCTGCTGCCCGGCTGCACGGTCGCTGAGGTCGACCATCCCGACGATCCGCCGGACCTGTTGACGATCGGCGCGCGCTGCGTCTATCAGCCCGTCGTGACCGCCGGCCTGTGGGCCGGCCTGCCGATCAGCTCGGAAGCGTCGGCGGTCGTCCGATGATGGCGCTGTTGGGCGTCATCATCTTCCACGTCCTGGTAGCCGGCGTCATCGCCTACTGCGCAGCGTGGGTCATCATCGAGGCCCTCGATCGTGTCGGGCTCGTGTACGACCCGTCGCGCGAGGATGCGAGCCATCCGGCACCCTTCCCGGCCGAGCTGCTCGAACATGGAGAAACGTCCCGACGTCGGCAGGTTGTGGCGGTCGGACCCGGCCGGCCGCGTGTTCAGAATGTGAGCGGTCGACGATGACAACCCCGACCGCGCTCGCCTGCGAGTGGTGCGGGCTCGACCTGACCGACGACGCCGACGCGCTGATCTGCGACGGCTGCGCGGCCGCCTTCCGGGCCGAGCTGGTCTCCGCGGCGGCTGACCGTGAGGAGGCCGAAGCGGAGGCCGATGTCCTGATCGTGGCGCTCACTGGCAGGCCGCCGGGCTAATCACGACGGACCTCTGCGGGGCGGGTCGGGCGCGATCCACAGGAGGTGACCGCACGTAGGGCAGCGGAAGCCCTGTCCCCGCGGATCGCGCCTATGGAGCGGCCGAAGGTTCACCCACTCCCCGTTGTGTTCATGCTGGAACGGAGTCTCTGTATCGGGTTCCTCGAGGCTCCGATCCCGAAGTCTGGGCGGCTCTGGTTTATCCACGGCGCCATCCATAACTGAGCAACTACCAACGCGTCTATCGGTGCCCTGACCATGCACGCGAGCACGTCGGACTGCGCGCCGCGCTTGGTCGTAGGTTCGAATCCTACCGCCGGAGCCAGAATCCTGATCAGCACGCTTCTCTAGACGACTTGTCGTGCCTCTGCGTGACTCACCGCGTGACTCGCAGTCCAGCGCCCACGATGGCGCGCTGCAAGAGTTCGACGGCTTCGCGCTGTTGAGCGGCCGACACGTGGGAGGTCGGGGTCGGCCCAAGGCGTGGGCGCTCCTCACCTACCTGATCGACACGTGCTCCGGGAGCGTTCATCCGGCCGCTCCCGATCCAGCGACGGTTGCCGATCCTGATCGGCGGGAGCGGACCGAAGCGGACCCTCCGGACGGTCGCCCGGTTCGCCGATGCCTGGAACTCGTTCGGCACGGTCGAGGAGTTCGTCGAGCGCGATCGCGTCCTCCGAGCCCATTGCGACGACGTCGGGCGCGACCAAGCAGAGATCGAGCGGAATCTGATCTTCAATGTGGCTGTGCGCGATGATCCCGCTGAAGCCCGCGACGACCTCGAGGCCACCCTCCGGCCCTTCGATCCCGAGCCGGTGACCGGCAGCTCGTTTGGCGGGAGCCCGGCCGAGGTGGCGGCGATGATCCGCCCCTACGTCGACCCGGGCGTCCAGCACGTGGTCTGGGCGTTCTATCCTCCGTTCGACCTCGAGACGGTCGGTCGGCTGAGTGAGATCATGAGAGCCGCGTGAGTCAGATTACGTCACGGGATCTGCGAGTCGGTGTACTTAGGCAATCTCGGACAAGCGGATCGGGCGATGTTCGGCGCGTGAGCGGGTGGCAGCGACGCTGATGCGCATCGCCTCGAGTCCGTCGCGTGCCGTGCAGGGGCTCGCGATCTCCCCACGGACGACCCGCAGGAAGGCCAGCAACTCGGCACGGTAGGCGGCCTCGAAGCGCGTCAGGAACGTCGTCCAGGCCGGGCCGGGCATGGACGGCGCATCGGGCTCGAGCGATCGGAGCGGCGTGGCGGCGCCCAGCCCGATCGTGACCGCGTCGTTCGATCCCACGATCTCCATGCGGATGTCATAGCCTCGCGGATCGTGGCGGGTCTGGCCCAGGACGGCGAGGGTTCCGTCGGCCATCTCGAGGATGACGGCGCCGGTGTCCACATCGTCGTAGCGGGCGAAGACCGGGAAGCCGCGGACGGAGCCCGCGGCGTAGAGCTCGGCGACCTCGAGCCCGGTGACCCAGCGGAGGGCATCGAAGTCGTGGATCGACGAGTCGCGGAAGAGGCCGCCGGAGACGGCAATGTAAGTCTCGGGCGGCGGCTCATGATCGTGGGCGATCAGCCGGACCAGGTAGACCGTGCCGAGCTCGCCCGTCTCGACGAGGCGGCGGGCCTCCGCGTACCCTGGATCGAAGCGGCGCTGGAAGCCGACCTGGACGGTCGCCCCAGCCTGCTCGACCTTGTCGACTAAGGCCACGGTCTGGTCCAGGTCGAATGCCAAGGGCTTCTCGCAAAAGACCGGCAGGCGCCGGTCGACCGCCATCGAGACGAGCATGGCGTGGGCGTCAGTCGACGCGGCGACGAGCGCGGCGTCTGCCGCATCCAGCGCTTCCTCGACGCTCGTCGCGACGCGGCCGCCGGTCGCCTCGGCCACCTGGCGCGCGCGGGCCGTGTCGATGTCCGCGACGATGACTTCGTCGACGTCGGGCTGGGCTGCCACGAGCCGCCCGTGGAGCTGCCCGATCCGCCCGGCGCCAATGAGTGCGATCTTCACGTCTCCCTCCGGTCTGGGACGGCCTCGCGACATCGCTTTTCTACTACAACTGCCCGACGATCCGTGGCGAGTCGCCGCGCCCAACTCGGTCCGCAAGGCCGTCGCCGTGCCCAGGGTCGCGGGGTCCGCGAAGGGGCAGATCTCAGGAGGAGGAAACCGTTTCTGATCCGATCTCCGTCGGCGTCGTGGGCTGCGGGAACGTCGCAACACGGTTCCGTCTGCCGGCCTGTCTGGCGAGACCGCTGCAGTTTCGGGTGGTCGCCCTCGCCGATCCTAGCCGCATTCGGCGCTGGAAGGACAGGGCTCATCTGACGCCTCGTGGGCGCTAAACGGGTTCGTCGGCCGCGGCGCCCAGGGCGGTCGACGAGACGGCGAATCGGTCAGGGACGGCAGGGCGGCGCGAGGTGGAGGCGACCGTGGTCGAGGGTCACGCCCGGATCCCCGCCCCTAGCAGCTCGCCGACGAGCTGTCGGCCTTTCGTCGCGATCTGCAACGGGTCCTCGGACCAGTACCCCGGGTTGAATGTCTCGAGACTCCACGGCCCACGGTAGCCGCGGGCTCGAAGATCGCGCACCAGCTCCGCCAGCCGGATGACGCCGTGGCCAGGCAGTACCCGGTCTGCGTCCTCGATCTCCCGGGGTGGCTTGGGCGGAGCGTCGTTGAGGTGGGTCATCGCCAGGCGGTCCACTGGGAAGTCCTCGAGCGAGCCCGAGCCGCTGGCGTGCCAGTGACAGGAGTCGAGGACGACCTCCACGCCGGAGACCCCCGCCACGACGTCGCCAGCGACGGCCGGTGTGTCGATGGGGCAGTCTCCGAAGCCCAGGAACTCGAAGGCCGTTCCCACCTTGATCGTCGCCGCCCGGTCGCGGATCACCGCAAGCCCGTCGCGCATGGCGGCGATGGACCGGCCGCGGTTTGCGCCGGCCGCTCGCGGCGGCACCACCAGGAGGTACGCGGCCCCAAGTGCGCGGCAGATCTCCAGACGTGGCGGCAGCTCCGCATCCAGCCGCTCGCGGTCGAGCGTCCCGTCAGCCTTGAGCCGGAGCTGGATGCCGTTCAGGCTCCAGACCTCGCCCGGCCGGACGATCGCCGCCGCGTCGCCGACCTCGTCGGGCGCGCCCAGGAGGCGCTCGGCCCGGACCTCCACCCCATCGAAACCGGCTACGCGGGCGATCTCGATGTGGCGCGCCGTGGGCGTCGTCATGATCGTCGCGCCGTTCAGGTAGAGCCCGTGCGGCGTTCCGGCTTCGGGCAGGGACACTGATGCTCCTCCCGGCACGCCTACTTCTCGCGGACGACGCCGAACGTCAGTCCGGTCATGATGTGCCGCCGGGCGATGAACATAAGCGTCAGCGGGATGACGATGGCGATGACCGCCCCGGCGGCCATCTCGTTCCAGATGATCTCGAACTGGGTGACCAGCCCGGCGACCCCGACCGGGAATGTCTGGGCCTGCGGGGTAGCCGTCAGGATGAAGGCGAACTGGAACTCCGCCCAGTCAAACGCGAAGACGATGATCCCGGCGGCCAGGACGCCGATCCGGCTGAGCGGCAGCAGGACGGTCCGGAAGGCCTGCCACCGGCTGGCCCCGTCGACCAGGGCGGCCTCCTCGATCTCGAGCGGGATCTCGGCAAGAAAGCCCTTGAGCATCCAGATCGAGAGAGGCAGATTGAAGATCGTGTAGACGAGGATCAGGGCCGGCAGCTGGTTGTACAGCCCGACCGTACGGACGATCGTGAAATAGGGAATGACGACCGCGATCGGGGCCAGGAAGCGGAGCGACAGGGCCCAGTTGAGGACGCTCGATCGGACGCGGTGGGAGGTCGGCAGCCGGGTGATCGGGTAGCAGATCGCGAAGGCAATGATGAGGGCGAGGATGGTGGATGCCAGCCCGACGATGATGCTGTTCCCCAGAAGCGTGACCATGTTGCGGCCGAACAGGACCGAGTTGTACGCTGCCAGCGTGGGGTCCTGGGGGACGAGGGTCGGCTGGATGGCGAACAGCTCGGCCTTCGGCTTGAGCGATGTCGCCACCAGGTAGTAGAGGGGGAAGACGAACACGACCGCAGCGCCCAGGAGGGCGGCCAGCGTGAGAAGCCGGGTCAGCGGTCGCTGGCGGCGCATCAGTCGCGCTCCACCGGCATGAACCGGGTGATGATCGAGTAGAAGATCGTCATGCCGACCATCATCATCACCGCGAGCGCGGAGGCTTGCGCCAGATCGGAGAACTTGAAGGCGATCCGATACAGGTAGAGGCTCACGAACTGAGTGGTCGCGCCGGGCCCGCCGCCGGTCAGGATGAACACGTGGTCGAAGACCCGCAGGACGTCGGCGATCCGGAAGAACAGCACGAGCAGGACGAGCGGCCGGATGTACGGGAACTCGATATGCCGGAACTGTGACCACGAGCTGGCCCCGTCGATCTGCGCCGCCTCGACCGCTTCCTGGGGCACCGTCTGGAGGCCGGCGAACAGAACAAGATAGACGAAGGGAGTCCATTGCCAGATGTCGACGCTGGCCACCGAGAAGATCGCCAGCGCCGGCACCGAGAGCCACAAGATCTGTTGGTCGATGAGCCCGAGCTGCTCGAGGATCGCGTTGAGGATCCCGTACTCGGGGGCATAGATCAGTCTGAAGACGACCCCCGCCGCGACCTGCGGGATGACGATCGGAACGATCGCCAGGATGTAGATCGCGGCCTTGACCGCGGCCGATCGGATGGTCCGGTGAACGAGGAGAGCGAGCCCCAGACCGACCAGGACCGCCGGGGGCACGACGACCAACGCGTAGATCGCCGTCTGGCGGAGCGAGTCGTAGAGGAGCGGATTGCTCAGAGCCTGGACGTAGTTGTCGAG
>Ga0184637_10003284_pt1 | contig 10123 bp, 10 predicted proteins | sample PLM3_127_b2_FD_133143 | JGI IMG/M metagenome (GOLD analysis project Ga0184637, IMG submission 133143) | Groundwater sediment microbial communities from an aquifer in East River, Colorado, USA - PLM3_127_b2 | ecosystem: Environmental > Terrestrial > Soil > Riparian zone | place: USA: East River... | reverse complement strand
TGGGAGGCCTTTATGGACAATCGACTGCACACAAGAGAGATCGCGTCGGCAGAGAATCGGTATCAGGGGAACAACAGGACGGGATACTCGAACCCGCGGGTCGATGAGCTGCTGGACCGGCTCCGGGTCACGATGAATCCACGCGAACGGTTGCCGCTGCAGCGGGACCTGGTGCAAGAGCAGGTCGGCGACGTTGGCATGTTTTGGCTGTACTGGGAGGTGGCGCCTATATTGATGGTGAAAGGAGTGACAGGGCCGCGGCTCATAAACAACACGGGAACGGTGAACGTATTCGAGTGGGATCGGGAGTAAGAGAAGGTCTGTGTCATGCTGAGCGACAGCGAAGCATCTGAAGGCGCGTACTGGCAGGTAGCCAAAGGGCGATACCCGACTTCAGATTCCCTTCGACACGGCTCAGGGCAGGCTTCGCCTGCGGGCTCAGAATGACAGATTCGAAATCTAAGAAAAGGAGCGATCCGTCAAATGGCCGATCCAGTTCTGAGGTTTGAGTATCCGGGGCCGAATGTAGACGATGGAAGAGGCGACTCGGGAAGGAAGCATTTCTATCTTTTCAAGACCGACAGGGCTGTTAGCGAGATCCAGATCTTCGACAAGGGTGTGAAGAACAGCCTCCATTTCCATGCGGCCGAGGATGGCGCGTGGATCGTTCTCGGCGGCAAGGCCACTTTCTACGGCGAAGGCGACACGGTCATGGGTGAGTTGGAGCGGTTCCAGGGCCTTCTCATCCCTGCTGGGACGAAGTACTGGTTCGAAAGCACGGGGGACGAGCCTCTTCAGATCCTCAGAGTGGACTACCGGGTCGGCGAAGGCGCGCGAAACCCAGGAGGCGCCTCAGGCTTTCAGGTGCTCGACTCATACGGAGCGTCACGGTGGAGCGCATATGCCGACGAGCAGCACCAATCTGCCGTTGCTCAGCGCGGCTAACCTCGCTCTGGAGGGGATCGCATGGTGAAAGATGCAGGCACGCGGGTCGTGAACCTCGTTGGGTCGGTGGGGGCGTACGACTTCTGGTTGGACTCCCAGGACGTCCCCGTCTACCGGGACTATTATGTCAAGGATCTTCGCGCCCTGGAACGGGGCTGGTGGTCGCTGCGCGGGTGTCCGGCCGCCATCCTCAACCTGGTGGGCTACCAGGGCATCACCGAGTCCCGAGTGCTCGAGATTCCGCCGGGACAAACGATACCCCCCTTTCGCATGGCCCTCGAAGAGGTCATCTACGTGGCGGAGGGAAACGGGCTCGCCACGGTGTGGGCCGAAGGGCACCCGAAGGTCACGTTCGAGTGGCAAAAGCACAGCCTGTTCCGCATCCCGAACAACTACTTCTACCAGCTGAGCAACACGCGGGGGAACCAATCGGCCCTGACGCTGCACATCAGCTATCTACCATTGGCCATGTCCATTAACCCGAACCCCGACGCCTTCTTCAACAACCCCTACGTGAACACCGGCGAGCTGTATGCGGCCGACGGGAGTTTCTATTCCGCCGAGGCGAGGGCCGTTCGCGCGGAGCGCCGCGTGAATGGGCTCGAGAGCCGGTCCGAGACCTGGTATGCGAACTTTTTCCCCGACCTGACCTTGTGGGACAAACTGGAAGCCTACGGGGGAGCGGGCCGAATGGCCTATAGCGGCGGCATCCAGTTCCCGAACTCCGCCGTGCGGAGCGGCCTGATGGTCCTCCCCTCCCGCAGGTACCGGGCGGCCCATCGCCACGGACCAGGCGTGACCATCGTGGGGATTCAGCAGGCCGAGGGCTTCATCATCATGTGGCCCGAAGGCGCGGCCCGCGAAGACTATGTGATTGCTCCCTGGCAGGAGGGGTCGGTATTCGTACCCCCGAACCAGTGGTACCACATGCACGTGAACACGGGCCCCGCCGAGAACCGGCAGCTGCGGATCTTTCCGCCCCGACCTCTGCGCTATGGGGTGACGTGGGGCAACGCTCCGGATCTGAGGCAGGTGATTCCATTCGTTCAAGAAGAGCCATGGATCCGCCAGATGTTCGAGGAGGAGCTGGCCAGGAAAGGCCTGACCTCCTTGATGCCCGCGGCAGGCTACACCGACCCGAACTTCGAGTGGGACGAGGATTTCCTGAAGGACGATTGACGCCACCAGGCCGGCGGGACAGGAGGACGATTGTGACCTATGGGGCGACGAGGCTATCGATTCTCGCGGGCGCGCTGCTGCTTCTGGCTGGCTGTGCCCCGGGCCCACAGGCCACGCAACAAGGCGCAGCCGCTGGAACACCGCAAGCTTCCAAGGTGCTCACCATCGCCGACTTTGCCGAGCCCGCGAGCATGTTCGGATTCAACGGCAAATCAGACGGCGGCGCAGGGGTAGCGGGAGGCCTGACCCACGACTTGCTGGTGCAAGAGGACGGGCTGCGCGTGGGGCACGCGAGCCTGGCCGTCGAGCTCCCTTCGGTGGGGCGAGGCACCTGGCGGGTGAACCCCGACGGGTCGATGGACGTTGAGTGGAAGCTCAAGCCGGGCGTGACGTGGCACGACGGCGCGCCGTTCACCAGCGACGACATGATGTTTACGCTGACGCTCAACCGGGACCGCGAGCTGCCCAACGCCGATGTCGGGGTCGCCCGGCGGATGGAGTCGGGCACGAACCCCGACCCCCTCACTTTTATCGTCCACTGGTCGACGGTCGACATCCTGGGCAGCGCGGCCACCGCGCTCCAGCCCTTGCCCCGACACCTCATGGAAGACCTCTATCGGCGGGACAAGGACGCCTTTCTCAACAGCCCGCTGTTTCGCGAGCAGTTCGTCGGCCTGGGTCCTTACCAGCTGACGCGGTGGGCGCAAGGCTCGTTCATCGAGGTGACCCGCTTCGATGGCTACCATCGGGGCGCGCCGCCGCTCGCGAAGGTGATCGTCCGCTACTTCAGCGACGCGAACACCGCCCTCGCGAACATCCAGGCCGGGTCGGTCGACGTCATCATGCCCAAGGTGCTCGAACCAGACGTGGTGCTCGCGGTTCGGAGCCAGGTGGAGAGCCGAGGCATCCAGCTCCGCTTCGAGCCGCTGCCGCGCATGGCGCAGATCGAGCCCATGATGCGGCCGGAGTTCGCCAAGCCAGTGAATGGCTTGCCCGATCTCTTTGTCCGCCGGGCGCTGTCGCACGCCATCGACCGTCAGGCGCTGACCGAGCTGGCCACCGGCGACCTGGGCCCGGCGGCGGATAGCTGGTTCGACCCCACGGACCCGCTCCGGCCCCAACTCGAATCATCCATCGTCAAGTACCCCTACGACCCGGCGCGCGCGCTCGAGCTCCTCGCGCAAGGAGGCTGGACGCGCGGCGGCGATGGCATCCCTTCGGCAGGCTCAGGGCAGGCTCTGGTCCACACCAGCGGCGAGCGGTTTGATGTGGATCTCTGGGCCAACCCTCAAACTTCCAACGCCGTCGGCAATATTCTCGTGGACGGCTGGAGGCGAGTGGGTGTAAACGCCAACTTCTACCCCATGCCACCCGCGGTATTCGAAGACAGAACGCAGTCGGTTCGGCGGTCCGGCCCGCTGCTCTCCAACGTCAATACCCCCCTCAATGGACGAGACGTCGCGGCTCGATACGACGGCCGCGAGCTCGCGTCGGAGGCGAACCGCTGGACTGGCCGCAACCGCTCGGGCTATCAGAACCCGCGGACCGATGCGCTTTACGACCTGCTTGGCAGCACGATCGACCCACGCGCTCGCCTTCCGCTGCTCCAGGAACAGATCCACATCTTCACTTCCGACGTGGTCCACATACCGCTGTACTGGGAGCCCGGGAACACCATGGCCGTCAAGGGCGTAAAGGCGGACATCCACCCCGGCAACGGAAGCTACCGAACGGATTTGTGGGACAGAGAGTGAAGCTGATTGTTAGAAATAAGGCGAGCCTAGCCCCCGGTCCATGATGGACCAGGCGTCCTCCACCAATTCCCCCCTTACGCAATATAGACGGTCGTACAGATTCACTGTGGGATCGCAATGCGGAATGATGAAGCGCAGTCTATCGCCAGGCTGGATGTCCTGGGTGGGATTTCGGAGGGTCAGACGCCCGTGCTCGTCGCCGGCGAACTCAAACGTGACGCCACTCAGGGTGAGCGGCTCTGGTCCGAAGGCTCGATCGGTGGCGAAGGCTTTGAGTCCAGCATCGACAACAGCCTTATTGCCCGAACGGTGAACAACTGTTGACAGGACCGACAACGCAGGCGAGAAGTCGTCATAGAGTGCGCCGCTGGTTCCGCCAATCCGTCGGTAATCGACGTCCATGAACACATAGGAGCCGGCTTGCAGTTCGGTTACGCCCTTTATTTCGGCGTCGATATTGTAGGTGCCGGTACTTGCCCCGCTCAGGATTTCCATATTGTGTCCACTTCTTGAGAGCTGCTCCCGCGTGGCCACGGCCTGTGCCATTGCCTGTCGGGACCTGACGCCGCGATCCTCGAAACCGTTGACATGGGCGATGTGCCCAGCGTAAGCGCAAATTCCCTTCAGCGCCAGGTTTTGTGCCCGCCCGATGCTTTCTGCCAGTTGCAGCGGCGACTCCCCTGGCAGGATCCCTGTTCGATTGTGTCCAACATCCAGGTCGATCAGGACGGGAATCCGAATTCCGGCCGACGCCGCCGCGCGCTGCAACTCCCCCACGTTGCTCGCATCGTCAACGACCACCATTGTGTCAGGGGCATCAGAAACGACCTGAATCAGGCGCGAGATCTTCGGTTCTCCCACCATTTCCGCTGTGATGAGAAGGCCTCGGATACCGGCGCGCGCCATCAGCTCTGCTTCCGCAATCGTCGCGACACAGATCCCGATCGCGCCCTTCTCCAGCTGGCGCCGGGCGATTTCGACGCATTTGTGCGTCTTCGCATGCGGACGCAGGGCAACGCCCCTCTGGCGCACAAAGCGACTCATTTTGTCGAGATTGGATTCGAAGCGATCCAAATCGAGCAGGAGACACGGGGTCGGAAGGTCGTTGACGTTGCTCACCGGCCGCAGTGTACCAGGCGACAACCAACTGAGGCGTTATTAGCGGATGACGTGCGACCTGGTGCCATGGCGGCGCCTCACCTCAGGTGTGAGGTGAACCACCCACTCACCAACTGGTCGACCGCCCGGCTTGCCGGAGCAATCCCACCCCGAGCGTGAGCAGGGCAGCAGCCAGCACGGCCGCCCCGACGTACGCCAGGTAGATCAGGCGGTTCGGCTCGGTGGCATCCGGGGGAAGGACGGAAAGGAAGTAGGCCACCGGGAGCAAGATCGCGGCAGCCGGGACTCCGTGGCGCACGAAATCCTTCCACCCCTCGGGCAAGGCGGCGTCGTCCACGTAGCGCAAGGCCACCAGCGAGAGGATGAGTAGAACGCCCGCGTGCGCGTGCCCCGCGCGCCAGAGATCGTGCCGCAAGGGGTTATCCACGTAGCCCGCCGTGCCCTCGATCAGCATGCGAAGCAGGCTGGCGCCGCCGAAGATGACTGTCGGGAAGAGCACCAGGAGAAGGCCTGCAAGCCGTCGGCTGCTCAGCGTCATCAGGCGCCTCCGACGCGGGCCGGCGCATGCCCCAATGCGTCGGCCCACCGGGAACGAGCGGCAGGGCGTTGTGGACGACCTCGAAGCCCGCACGGGCGTAGAAGGCCAGGTTCTCCTCTCTTGCCGTTTCCAGGTAACAGGGAAGCCTGTCCGCGTCGGCACGAGCGAGCGCTGGCTGCAGGAGTCGGGTCCCCAACCCGCGACCCTGGGCTTCGGGGCGCACGCCCATTGCCTCGAGGTACCAGTGGGGCTCGACCGGATGCGTCCGTTCCGCGTTGGTTCCGAGCTGCATGAGGCCAGGAAGGATCGCGGCGCCGCCTGCAGGATAGAGAGAAAGGCGGGCGCGGCGCTAAGTTTCCGCGTGAAGCTCCAGGGGTAACCGTCAGATGGGAGCCAGATGGCAACGCCGAGGAGGCGGCCTTCGTCCAAGGCACCGTAGACGGTACCGAACGCGATCGCGTCCCCCGCCACCGCAGTCATCAGCGCCCGCAGCGCAATGGCTCTCACCCGTGGCGCTGGGAAGAGAAATCGGAACGAGGGGTATTCGGAGTGGCTGGCCGCGAACACGGCTCCCACATCGCGCAAGTGCTCGCGCCTCAGTGGGGCGATGCGAGTCGTTGATGAAGCGGCCGTGGGCAGTGGCATGAGCATGCTTGTGAATATCATCGACCTTCCATTGTAGAATGTGCAGGTCTTAGTATAGACGTGACACAATGGAATGTCAAGCCCCGGAGGGCGCATGGCTGATCGTCCACTCAACGCCACCGCGGCGTCGCTGCTGGGGTTCCTCCACGAGGGACCGAAGACCGGTTGGGACCTGGTAGCCACCGCGCAAGCACGGATCGGCGATTTCTGGACACTCACGCGCAGCCAGGTGTATCGCGAGCTAGCAGCTATGGCGACCGCGGGGCTGGTGGAGGCCCACGAGCGTGGCCGCCGAGACCGGCAGCCCTACGCGATCACCGAGGCGGGGCGGGCCGCCTTCGCCGCGTGGGTCCAGCAGGATCCCGGCCCGGAGACCATACGCTTCCCCCTCCTGCTGACTACTGTGTTCGGAAGCCATTTGCCCCCGGACCTCCTGGCGACATTCGTTCGCCGCCACCGGGACGCCCACGTCGCGCGCCTCGCCGGCTACGAACAGCTCCACGCGAGATTGGCGGACGGCGGCGCAACGGATCCCTATCAGATGGCGACTCTAACGTTCGGCCTCGCCTATGAGCGGGCGGTCCTTGCGTGGTTCGAGGAGCTGCCGCCTGACACTCGAGGCCGCGACGATGATCTCTAACCTCCGATAACCTGCTGCATTCGGGGGTCTACGGGCGTCCCCTTCTTCGCGCATTCCTCCAGGAATATCCGCTTCAGGTCAGCCAGCGTCTCGGGAGTGAGGTCCGCGAAGGATATCTGCTGGCCCCGGGGATCCAGGCGCGTGCTCACCGTCGTGAACTCATGGGCGCGGGTCACCATGTTCTTGCGGCTGCTCATCTTGAGCGCGATGTAGCGTGCCGACTCGAGGCTGGTCACGTTGTGCCCGTGCCACCACCACAGCGGTGGGACGATGAGGGTTCCGGGTCCCCAGTCCTCCTTCTGCTTGGTGTGCTCCCCGCCATCCGGCCACAGGATCGAGTAGCCTTCGCCCTTCAGCCACAGCACATGCGACGCCGGCCCATGGCGGTGGACGCTGGTGAAGGTGCCGCCCGGCGCCTCCCAGATGTGCGCGCCCAGCACGCCGTCGGCCAGCTCGAACTGGTAGCCGGCTCGGCCCTCGCTGATGTTGCGGTCGGTCTCGGGATTGAACTTGCGCGTTTCGTCTCTAGGCCGCTCGAAAACGGTGTTGATGTCCGGCCAGAGGTTCGCGAAGTAGGCGTTGCCTGCGCCGCTCACCCCGGGAATCCTCTCGTAGACGCGACTCTTCACCTCAGCGTTGAAGTAGTCCTGTTCCTGGTCGAAGCGATCCGCAAAGCGGAACGGGTTGTCGAAGATGAAGTCGTCGTTACGGATGAAGTTCATCATCGTGGGCGCCGTGGTAAGCGCGAGGTAGCGAGCGGGCTCCGTGCCGGAGACGTTGAAGTGCTGGTGGTACGCGTTCAGCGGGATCGCAAAGAGGCTCCCCGACCCCCACTCGAAGGTCCGCTTCTTGTCCTCGTCGTACCAGACCGAAGTGCTGCCTCGGCCGGTCAGGACGTAGATCAACTCCTCGTAGAGGTGCCGCTGCGGGTTGAGCTTCTTCGTCGGCGGGATCTCCTGGACGTACGCTGCCGCCCGCTCACCGCTGCCGTCCAGCTGGATGTGCACCGCGTAGCCCTCGGTGCGCGGCCAGTAGCGCAGCCGCACGGTGAAGACATTGTCGACCTGGTGGCCGCGAATCAACTCGAGGCCCTCACGGGCCACCCAGTCCTCGTAGTGGAAGCGATGCCATCAGCGTTCCGGGTCGTGCATGCGTCGCCCTTCCTATTCGAGGTCCCACAGGTGCGCGTTGCGGGAGTAGCTCCCGAGCTCCACCGCGCCATCGCCGCCCTCGGTGTCGTTGAGCGCCCGCACGCCCTTCCGAACGCCGAGGTAGTGGACGTTGTAGGCGACCGGCAGGAGCGGCACCTCGGCCGCTACATACTCGCCGATCGACCTCATCGCCTGGAACTGCTCCCGCTCCGAGATCGTGTTCTCCAGCGTGTGGATGAGGCTGTCCAGCCGAGGATCGTCGTACCCGGCGCGGCCGCCGACCCAGCGGCTCTCAACGGTCGCCGGTGGGCCCCGGAGCTTGCTGATATACGACCCGGAACTGAGCTCCCAGCCCGGATACGTTGAGCGGTACTCGCGGTTCGACGTGAAGGCCGGCGGAACGATCAGCTCGTCCACCTCGATCCCGATCGCACGCCACAGGCCGGCCACCGCGGCACCTTCCCGGTCGGAGCCGGGAGTCGCGGTGATGGGGATGCGCAGAATCCGACCATCGGAGGCATGTCGCGGCTTTCCATCAGGTCCGGACGTCCAACCCGCTTCTGCCAGCACGGCCCTCGCGCGCGCGGGATCGTAGCCGTACGGGCGGAAGATGTCTCTGGCAGCTTCGTACAACGCGTCGTTGCGGAGCAGCGCGGTATATGCGGCGGCCTCGGGCGTGCCGGAGAAGACCTGCGCCAGCTCCTCACGGTTTAGTGCGTGCGAAAGCGCTATGCGCACGCGCTTGTCCATCAGCGCTGGCTCCGTGAGGTACGCCGGCCGAAACTGCGGAGTGAGAACTCGGATGTTGCTCGGCATGGGATGCACCCTGCCGTCACCGCTGGACCTCCAACGGTCGATCAGCTGAAGCGCCTCGTCGCCCTCCACGGTACTCTCGAGGAACAGGTGGAGGTCGCCGCTCAGGACGCTCGCGAAGAGCGCGTTCGAGTTCAGGAACACCTGGATCCGGATAGCATCCAACTGCGGCCGTCCGCGGAAGTATCCATCATGGGCCTGGAAAGCGATCGTTCCGTTGGGGTCGAACGCCGTTACTCTGAAGGGACCGAGGTGAACGTACTCCGAGGTCCAGTAGGGATGGAGCATCACGTCATCGACGTTGCCGCTGGCCCGGAACCGTTCGTACGCCGGACCCAGGATGTGCTGGGGGAGTGGCCAGAACGCGCCAAGACCGTGGGCGACGGCCTGGAAGTAAGGAGTCTTGAGGACGGCTACGAACGTGTAGTCATCCGGCGTTTCGACCGATGACGTCCGCTCGGGGATCGTTTCACCGGTGTTCCGCGGAAGCCCTTCATCCTGGAGCAGCCGAGTGGAAAAGACGAGGTCCCGCGCAGTGCACGGCACGCCATCATGCCACGTGATCCCCCGCCGGATTGGCCACACGACTCGCATCCGTCCGTCGGGGAGCAGCGTAACGCTCCCGTCATCCAGGGTGGGTACCCGCTCGGCCAACAGGCCGACTCGCTGGCGAGTCGTGGGCTCGGTGGTGAGCAGACCACTGGAGTGGATCTCGCTGAGCCCCAGCCAGCCGCCAGTGGGCGACGTGCCGCCGAACCCGAGGCTGAAGCCCGGCACCGCGTTGAGCACCGGAATGGTGATGGCCTTGGTGCGCGGCGCGCCGCCCTCCCGTGATGGCGAGGACACGCTGGCAGCGGGCCCGCACGCGGCCGTCAGGAGCGTGAACGCGAGAAGGCTAACGACGGTCCCTGTCAGCACGAGTTGTCCTCCTCGAAGGGCAGGTTCGCGACAAACGTCGGCGTGATCCGAAGCCGAAGAATCTGTTCCTCGTGGGCGGCTCGGCATGACAATGTTCATCTGTCCATGGCGCGTGCAACGCGTGACAACTCAGGATGGCATTCCCTCTACACCCCGATCAGTTGGCGCATGCGCGGGTGCACCTCGGTGCCCTTCTGTGCGCACTCGTCGAGGAAGATACGTGCTAGCTCCTCCATCGTCTCCTCCGGTAGGTCGGCGTACGAGGTCGACTGCCCGTCGGGGTGTTCGCGCCGGCTTACCGTCGTCAGCTCGTGGGTGCGGCTCACCATGTTTTTGCGGCTGCTGAGCTTCAGGGCGATGTATCGCCCCGACTCCTGGCTCGTGACCGTGTGGCTATGCCACCACCAGTTTGGTGGCACGA
>Ga0184637_10003283_pt1 | contig 10124 bp, 8 predicted proteins | sample PLM3_127_b2_FD_133143 | JGI IMG/M metagenome (GOLD analysis project Ga0184637, IMG submission 133143) | Groundwater sediment microbial communities from an aquifer in East River, Colorado, USA - PLM3_127_b2 | ecosystem: Environmental > Terrestrial > Soil > Riparian zone | place: USA: East River... | reverse complement strand
CCCGCCTCACGGTTGCCTTTGATCTTCCCTGGCCTTGGGGAGGCGAGTTGTTCGAACTACGCGATATCCGACCGCTGAATTACATCACCGGCCCCCTCGGCAGCGGCAAGACGCGATTGGCTGGGCGCCTGGCCGAAACGCTTCCCGACGCTGAATTCCTTGGCTTGGGGCGGTTGGTCGACAGCGCGATGGTTCGTTCGCGTCTTACCGAGGACGCGGCACTGAAAGCCCGTGTCGAACGGGCTCTCGCCTGGCTCATCGAGGATGGCGCCCAGAGGTCGGACGCTTTGATTGCGCTAGTCGTGGCATTGGAGGCAGAAGCACCGAGAATCCTTGTCATCGACATGGTCGAGCAGGATTTGGACCAAGCGACCCAAGTGGCTCTTATTGCTCACTCGCGCCTGAGAATGCAGAAAAATCGCGCTTTGTTTCTACTGACCCGCTCGTCGTCAATTCTAGATCTGGATGCTGTTGGCAGTGGCGAGACAATCATACTGTGCCCTGCCAACCATAGTCCGCCAATGTGTGTTGTTCCCTATCCAGGGGGGCCGGGATACGAGGCCGTCGCCACCTGCCTGGCCGCTCCCGACGTAAGGGCTCGAACGGCTGGTGTTATAGCGTGGCGACCCCACGCGGTCGGACAAGCCTAATCGGACGGCAGCTATCCGCATGCGATTACCGGAACCGGACCGTCGCATTTCCACCCATAGCCGAAATTCAAACTGAGACGCTGCCATTGCAATCCCGGCGTTGCAATCCTGGGCGCGCTGTGACACCAAACGCACTCGCTCTGGAGGATAGTAATGGCCGATTTCCGCACCCTTGATGATCTCTCTGTTTCCGGCAAGCGCGTGCTGGTGCGCTGCGACCTCAACGTGCCGGTGAAGGACGGCAAGGTCACCGACGCGACCCGCATCGAGCGCTCGGCGGAGACGCTGAAGGCGCTTTCGGACAAGGGCGCCAGGGTCATCGTGCTGTCGCATTTCGGCCGGTCCAAGGGTAAGCGCGCGCCGGATATGTCGCTGCGGCCGCTGGTCGAGGCCTTGGCCCAGGCGCTCGGCCGCAAGGTCGCCTTCGCCGATGATTGCGTCGGCGCGGCGGCCGAGAACGCGGTGAAGGCGCTGCGCGACGGCGACGTGCTGCTGCTGGAAAATCTGCGCTACCACGACGCAGAAGAGGCGAACGATCCGACGTTCGCCAAGCAACTGGCGAGCCTGGGCGACCTCTATGTCAACGACGCCTTCTCCTGCGCGCATCGCGCCCATGCCTCGACCGAGGCGATCGCGCGGCTGCTGCCCTCTGCCGCAGGCAAGCTGATGCAGGCGGAGCTCGATCATCTGCAGGCGGCGCTGGAAAATCCCAAGCGTCCGGTGATGGCGGTGGTCGGCGGCGCCAAGGTTTCCACCAAGCTCGATCTGCTGGGCAATCTGGTGGGCAAGGTCGATTGCCTGGTGATCGGCGGCGGCATGGCTAACACCTTCCTGTTCGCGCAAGGGGCCGAGATCGGCAAGTCGCTGGCTGAGCGCGACTTGGCCGACACGGCGCGCGAGATCCTGGCCAAGGCCAAGGCGCGCAATTGCAAGATCCTGCTCCCCACCGACGCCGTGGTCGCCACGGAGTTCAAGGCCAATCCGCCGACCGACATTGTGCGGGCAACGCAAGTGCCCGGCGATCGGATGATCCTGGATGTCGGCCCGGCCAGCGTCGCCGCGATCAACGCCGAAATGGCCAAGTGCAAGACCCTGGTGTGGAACGGCCCCTTGGGCGCCTTCGAAACGCCGCCCTTCGATCGGGCGACGATGGCGGTGGCGCGCGAGGCGGCGCGACTCACCAAATCCGGCGCGCTGCTCTCCGTCGCCGGCGGGGGCGACACGGTGGCGGCCTTGGCCCAGGCTGGTGTCGAGGAGAGCTTCTCCTACGTCTCCACCGCCGGCGGCGCGTTCCTGGAATGGCTCGAAGGCAAGGAGCTGCCGGGCGTCGCCGCGCTCAAGCGCTGAGGATCGGCGTCACTCCTTGCCTCTGCCGCCCTTGTCGCCGCGGCCGTCTTTGTCCCGGTCGGGCCGGTTTTTGCCGCCATCGAGGCCAGGTCCATCCGGCAGGTCGCGCGAACCCAGATCGCGCGCCAGGCTGCGGCTCGGGCCCAGCACCGCCAAATCCGGCAAATCCACTGGGTCGAGGCCGGCGATATGTTCGGCCAGGGTCAGATCCATGTCCGCGATCATTCCCGGCAGCGCACCCGCTGGCGTCAAGGCCGTGGGCCGCGGCAGATCGGCGATGCCGGCCGCATTCACGCTGAGGGACTGGCCGGCCGCCACGTCGACGCTTTGGCCGCTGGCCGTCGCCACCGTGACGGCGCCGCTCTCGACCGCGACATAGGCGGCGCCATCGGCGCCGACCGCCAGATTAAAGGTGGTACCGCGCACCGTCAGGCTGGCCGTGGGCGTGTTGATCCGATAAGCGGGCTTCGGCATCGCGCCGGTGACGAAACGCAGCGCGCCCAGGCCGAGCCGCAGCGACAGCTTCGCCTCCGGTCCATCGCTCAAAACAAACTCGTCCAGACGGACCCGCGCGTTCTCGCCCATCGCCAACTCGGTGCCGTCGACCAGCGCGATGGCCGCCGCGGAATGCGACGCGGTCGAGATCAGCTCCTGGAACCTGACCGCGTCTTCGACCGCCAGGCGGCGTTTCGTGTCAGCGGCCTCGGCCGACACATTGGCGACGACCATCCGCGCCGCCCCGATCGGCGCCGGCGCTGGTTCGCTTGCCGCATGGGCGGCCGACAGCGGCGCCGTCAGGATGAGGCCGAGGCTGAACCATAGATGGCGGGGCGATGGCGGTCGCATGCGAATTCCAAGGTGAAATCTCGGTCCCCGCATTACAGTCGCCGCCGCTTAACAAAGGGTTCATCGGCGCCCAGGTTCGTCAACGCCAGGGTTCATCAATGGGGGCCTGGGCATCTTGTCAGCCCCGCCGCGCTCCGCCAGACTGGCGGGATGAGCAGCGAAACCAAGGTGCCGAGCCTCAGCCCAACCGCCGCGAACTTCGTCCGCAAGGTGCCGGCGGGCGACAATATGGCGCGCCAGGTCTGCGCCGATTGCGGTTTCATCAATTACGAGAATCCGAAGATCGTGGTCGGCAGCGTCTGCCACTGGGGCGACAAGGTGCTGCTGTGCCGCCGCGCCATCAACCCGCGCAAGGGCCATTGGACATTGCCCGCCGGTTTCCTGGAGATGCATGAGACGACGACCGCGGGTGCCGCGCGCGAGGCCTGGGAAGAAGCGCGCGCCAGGATCGAGATCGAGACCCTGCTCGCCGTCTATACCGTGCCGCGCATCAGCCAGGTGCAGCTCATGTATCGCGCGCGCCTGATGACGGACGAGATCAGCGCTGGCCCCGAAAGTCTCGACGTCGGCCTGTTCGGCTTCGACGAGATTCCCTGGGACGACCTCGCCTTCCCCTCCGTGCGTTGGGCCCTGCATCAATTCAATGAGAGTCGGCACCTGACCGACTTCACCGCCTTCACCAACCCGCCGGGCGAGACGGGGGATTTTTGAGGGTCCGACGTCACACCTTGTCGCACATTCACCGCCACATTCTCACGCGTCGCCCCGGCCTTGAGCCGGGGCCCATTTCTCAACCGCATGGACGCTGCCGAGCACACTGCATGAATGTGGCGAGGAGCAACTGACGCCCGTGAATACCGGCACGATGGACCCGGGCGCAAGGCCGGGGTGACGATCGAGTGTGTTGCAAGAGCGCGCGATCTACCGCGGCCGCGGCTTTGCGCGTGCCGTCGGCTCCGCTTGCAGCGGGTCGTCGGGCCAGGAGTGCTTCGGATACTGGCCTTTCATATCCGCTTTCACCGCGCGATAGGAATTGGCCCAGAAGCTCTTGAGGTCGCGCGTCACCTGGACCGGGCGGCGCGCGGGCGAGAGCAGATGCAGCAGCACCTGCACCTTGCCGCCGGCCAAGGTCGGCGTATCGGTGGCGCCGAACATTTCCTGCAGCCGCACCGCCAGCACCGGCACCTCTCCCGACTGGTAATCAAGGGAGACACGCGAGCCGCTGGGCACGGTGACATGTGTCGGCGCGAGTTCGTCCAACGCTTGTCGCGCTGACCAATCCAGCTTCGCCAACAACGCTGCATGCAGGTCAAGATTGGCGAGATGCGCGCGGCGCGTCATGCCGGAAAGATACGGTGCCAGCCAATCTTCGAGACCAGCCAGCAAGGCCGCATCGTTGAGATCAGGCCAGTCATGCCGCGCATCCCCGATGCGGCGCAGGAAAGCGATGCGCGCCTGCAAGTTTCGCGCGGCATCGCTCCAGGGCAGTGCCGACAAACCCATGGCGCGGATGCCTTCGACCATCGCCGCCATCACCGCTTCCTGCGGCGGGATCTTCAGCGGCTTTTCTTCCAGCACCAGCGACCACAAACGGCGCTGCCGCTTCGCCTCCACCTGTTCGGTGCGCGCATTCCAGGCGAGGATCGATTGCGTCTCGATAAGCGCCGCGAAATCTTCCTCTATCTCGCCCGGAGCAATCGGCGCCGCCAGGAAAATCCGCGCCTCGCGCGCGTCGCCATCGAGCGATCCGACCGCCAGGAACTCCTCGCCCGCCAGCGGATCGGTCGCCGGCAGCATGGCGCCGCGCCCGTTGCTGAGGCGGAACTGGCCGGCCTGTCCGCGCCTTTGCGCCAGCCGGTCGGGATAGGCCAGCGCCAGCACCTGGCCGCATTGCGCCGGCGACGAGGTCGCATCCTTGGTCACACCAAGCTGCCGCCGCCAATCCTGCGCCGATTGCCGGATGCGGGATTTTTGATTTCGGTCGATCGCCGGATCGCCAAACTCGCGGGGGTCGCCGCGCAGCAATTGCACCCGGTGGCGCAGATCGCAATCGGTCACGCGGCCCTTCAGCATGTCCCGCTCGCTTAATGTGGCGGCGATGTCGCAGGCGAGATCGCCCAGGCCCCGCTCCTTGGCCCGCACCATCATATGCGACAGCCGCGGATGCAGGCCGAGTTCGGCCATGCGGCGGCCATGATCCGTCGCCAGATGCTTGTCGTCGATCGCCTCCAGTTGCCGCAGCAGCTCACGCGCCTGGGCCAGTGCCGCATCCGGCGGCGGTGTCATCAGCGTGAGCGACGCCGGATCGGCGATGCCCCAGGCCGCCAGCTCCAGCGCCAGCGGCGCCAGATCGGCGGCCAGCATTTCGGGAGCATCGAATTGCGCCAGCGCGCGTTCCGAAGCAGCACTCCACAGCCGATAACAGACGCCCGGCGCGGTGCGCCCTGCCCGGCCACGCCGCTGCGCCGCCGCCGCGAGCGAGGCCTTGATGGTGACCAGGCGCGACATGCCGCTCGACGGATCGAAGCGCGGGCTGCGCCGGAGGCCGCTATCGATGACCACGCGGACGCCGTCGATGGTGAGCGAGGTTTCGGCGATCGAGGTGGCGAGGATGATCTTGCGCTTCGCTGAAGGATCGCGGCGGATGGCGCGGTCCTGCTCGGCCAACGGCAGATCGCCATAAAGCGGCAGGATCGCGGCATCGGGCGCCGAGAGTCGCTCCTGCACGCGCCGGATTTCCGCCGTGCCGGGCAGGAAGACCAGGATATCGCCCTCCTGCTCGGCAAGCGCACGGCGGATGGCGCCAGCCACCCGGTCTTCCAGCCGCGTCGTCGCGTCGTCGCCCAGATGGATGGTCTCCACCGGAAAGCTGCGTCCTTCGCTGCGCAGACGCTTGGCGCCGGGCAAGCGACCGGCCACGCTTTCGCCATCCAGGGTCGCCGACATCACCAGCAGCCGCAGATCGCCGCGCAAGGCCGATTGCGCCTCCAGCGCGAAGGCCAGCGCCATGTCGCCTTCGATGCCGCGCTCATGGAACTCGTCGAACAGGATCGCGGCCACGCCCGGCAGGCTGGGATCGCCCTGCAGCTGGCGCAGGAACAGGCCGGTGGTGACCGCTTCGATGCGCGTCTTGGGCCCGATTTTGCGATCGAGGCGCACGCGATAGCCGATGGTCCCGCCCACCTCCTCGTCCAGCGTTGCCGCCATGCGCGCCGCCGCCCCGCGCGCCGCCAGCCGCCGCGGCTCCAGCAGGATGATCTTGCTCCTGCCTTTATTTGCCTTGGCCCAATCGGCATCGAGCAGCGCCAGCGGCACGCGCGTGGTCTTGCCGGCGCCCGGCGGCGCCTCCAGCACCAGATTGGGTGCCTCCGCCAGCGCCGCCTGGATCTCGGGGATCAGCGGCTCGATCGGCAGGTCGTTTGGGATATGCGCGCTCATGGCGCGGGAACTTAGGTGTTGGCCAGCCAATCCGCCAGAAGGAATACCGCGAGATAGCGCGCGACCTTGCCGATGGCGACCGGCACCAGGAACCGGATGAAGGAAAGCCGCGCCAGCCCGGCCGCCAGGGTCAGCGGGTCGCCGATCACCGGCAGCCAGGACAGCAGCAGCGACCAAACGCCGAATCGGCGGAACCAGGCGAAGGCGCGCGCCAGATGCCGATTGCCCCGCACCCATGGTGTCGTCGACGCCCAGCGGCCAAGCGCCCAATTGACGCTGGCGCCAAGGATGTTGCCGGCGCTGGCGACCGCGATCAGCAGCCAGGGATCATAGGCGCCGCTCACGACGAGGCCGCCGAGCACGGCCTCCGACGAGGCCGGGAACAAAGTCGCCGCGATGAAGGCGGCCAGGAACAACCCGCCGAGGCCCGCGAATTCCAGGCTCATCCCGCCAGGTCGTCCAAAATCGGGCAATCCGGCCGATCGTCGCCGTGGCAATGGCGGGCGAGGTGCTTCAGCGTGCGCGCCATCGCCTGCATCTCGGCGATCTTGCCCTCCAGCTCGGTGACATGGCGCGTCGCCAGCTCCTTCACCTGGGCCGAAGAGCGCCGGCGGTTGCGCCATAGCGCCAGCAGGGCGCGGATCGTCTCCAGCGGAAAGCCGAGCGAGCGGGCGCGCTGGATGAAGCGCAGGGTGTGCACGTCGTTCCCGTCATAGAGCCGATAGCCGGATTGGGTGCGCTGGGCCTTGGCCAGCAGACCAATCGATTCGTAATGGCGGATCATCTTGGCCGAGACGTTGGACGACTTGGCGGCCTGTCCAATTGTCACGGGGCCGATGGTCATGGATTCGATCATCGCGATTCCTCCACACGAAAGCGCCAGCGATTGAGGCTCAAGGCATTGGTCACCACGGTGACGCTGCTCAACGCCATGGCGGCCCCGGCGATGATCGGCGTCAGCCCGCCGAACGCCGCCAGCGGAATGCCCAGCACGTTGAACAGGAAGGCCCAGACCAAATTCTGCACGATCTTGCGCTTGGTGGCGCGAGCCAGGTCGATGGCGGCCGGCGCCAGCAGCGGGTCGCCGCGCATCAGCGCGATCCCGGCGCTTTCGATCGCCACGTCGGTGCCGGTCGCCATGGCCAGCCCAAGATCGGCGGCGGCCAATGCCGGTGCGTCGTTGATGCCGTCGCCGACCATGGCGACAATTTCGCCCTTGGCACGCAGTTCCGCGACTGCCCGCACCTTGTCTTGCGGCAGTAGGTCCGCGCGCACGTCGTCCAGGCCGATCTCGCGCGCCAAATGTTGTGCGGCGGCCGCGTTATCGCCGGTCAGCATCAGCGAGCGCACCCCAAGTTTGCGCAGCGCCGCCAGTGCTTGCTTCACCTGGGGTTTGGGCGCATCGCCGAACGCCAAAGCCGCCAGCGCCCTGGCATCCTCCGCCAGATAGGAAACGCTATTGCCCTTCTCCTGCATGGCGCGCGCAATGTCGCGCAAGGCCGACAGATCGATACCGCGCTCCTGCATCAGCCGCGCATTGCCCAGCAATAGGTCGCGTCCGCCTACCTTCCCGGTAACGCCCCTGCCCGGCAGCGTGGCGAGTTCACGCGCGGCCGGGACATCGAGTCCGACGGCTGCCTCCGTGACCGCGTGGGCCAGCGGATGGTTGGCGCCCTGCTGCAGCGCCGCCGCCAGCGCCAGCGCCTGGTCGCGCGCGATGCCGGGTGCCGCGACGATCTCGGTCAAGGCCGGCTTGCCGATGGTGAGGGTGCCGGTCTTGTCGAAGGCCATGATGGTGGTGGCGCCCGCTGTCTCCAGCGCCACCGCGTCGCGGATCAGGATGCCCGATCTCGCGCCGATTCCGGTGCCGACCATGATCGCCGTCGGCGTGGCGAGGCCCAAGGCGCAGGGGCAGGCGATGACCAGCACCGCGACGGCGTGCAGAATCGCCGCCTCCCAGCCATGACCGGCGATCAGCCAGCCGATGATGGTGATGAGCGCGATGACCAGGACGACCGGCACGAATACCGCGCTGATCTGGTCCACCAGGCGCTGGATCGGCGCCTTAGCGCCTTGAGCCTCCGCCACCATGCGCACGATGCGGCTCAGCATCGATTCAGCACCCGTTGCCGTGACGCGCACCAGCAACAGCCCCTCGCCATTGATGGCGCCGCCGATCACATGATCGCCTTCCTCCACCTCCACCGGACGGCTTTCGCCGGTCAGCAGCGATTGATCGACGGAGGAGCGACCCTCGCTCACCATTCCGTCGGCGGCGATGCGCGCGCCCGGCTTCACCACCAGCAAGTCGCCGACCTTCAACGCAGCCACCGGCACGATTTCGTCACCGCCAGCTTTGTCACCATTTGGGCGGCGCACCAGCGCCTCGGTCGGACGCAGCGATTCCAGCGCTTCCAAGGCGCGCAGCGTGTGGCGCTTGGCGCGGCTCTCCAGCCATTTGCCGAGCCGCACCAGCACGATGATGACGGCGGCGGTTTCGAAATAGAAATGTATCTCCCCGCCCAGCATCAGATAGAAACTGAGCCCGAAGGCAGCACTGGTGCCGAGCGCCACCAGCACATCCATATTGGCGGTGCCGCCGCGCAGCGCCTTCCACGCCCCGAGATAGAACGGCGCGCCTAGCCAGAACTGCACCGGAAAGGCCAGCGCGAATTGCCAGAGCGCCGGCAGCATCACATGCCGGTCGAACATCGCGCCCAGCATCGGCGCCGCCAGCGGCGAGGTCAGCATTGCGCCGATCAGGATGGAGATGAACTCGCGGCGCAATTCCGCGCTTTCGTCCGGCCGGCGGCCTTCGGCGCGCACGCCGTAGCCCGCCTTGTGGATCGCTTCGGCGACCGCGTCGCGCGTCACGCGATCATCGCCATCGATTCGCGCCACCTCGGTCGCCAGATTGACGTTGGCCTCCGCCACGCCCGGCAGGCGCTTCAACACCTTTTCGATCCGCGTCGCGCAAGCAGCACAGGTCATGCCGCTGACGCCGAGGGTCAGGTGGGTGCCGGATGCGCCTGGGACGGCGAGATCGGTGTTTGCCATGGCAGATAGATGGACCTTCCCATCATTGGAAGGTCAAGGGGAATGTGCGAATGAACGCATAGCGTCGCAACCACACAAGTCGTCATCCCGGCCTTGCGCCGGGATCCATTTCGCCGCCGCAGGGGCCCGTGCGACTGAATAATGGCCCCCGGCGCAAGGCCGGGGTGACGAGCGAGTGAGTGGCAAGACCGAGAACCCTTGACCTTCCCACGATGGCAAGGTCCATATTCTGATCAAAGCTAGTGCGAGGAACGACCCATGCAAACCCTGAAAGTTTCCGGCATGACCTGCGGCGGCTGCGTCGCCTCGGTGAAGCGCGCGCTGGCCGAGCTGGCCGCTGGCACGCCGGTCAATGTCGATCTGGCCACGGGCGAAGTCTCGCTCGCCGACGGCATCGACAAGACGCGCGCCATCGCCGCCATCGAGGATGCCGGCTACGACGTCGTGCGGTAGCCGCCCTACTTCCCCACCACTTCCGGCAGGCGCCGCCAATGTAGATTGGGCACGGTCTCGCAGCCCAGCCGTATAATTGGCGGCTTTAGCCGAGGCGTTCCATGGCGAGGCGCGCGGCGGCGAAATCCTCGACCGCCGTGCCGACCGATTTGAACAGCGTGATCTCCTCCGCGTCGGCGCGGCCCTTGTGCGTGCCGCGCGCCAGATCGACGAGGTCGGCCTTGACCGAGGCCTCCTTGATCAGTCCCGCCTTCAGCGGAATCACCAGATCGCCGCCCTCCTTCAAGGCGCCCGCGCGCGTATCGCAGAACAATGATGCGCGCTTGACCGCCT
>Ga0184637_10003282_pt1 | contig 10124 bp, 7 predicted proteins | sample PLM3_127_b2_FD_133143 | JGI IMG/M metagenome (GOLD analysis project Ga0184637, IMG submission 133143) | Groundwater sediment microbial communities from an aquifer in East River, Colorado, USA - PLM3_127_b2 | ecosystem: Environmental > Terrestrial > Soil > Riparian zone | place: USA: East River... | reverse complement strand
CGCAGTCCAATCCACCGAACTTCCTCCGGAGTGTTGGCACGGCTTTCTCTACCTCTCAGCATGCTGGTATGCGTCTTGCTATATCCCGTGTGTATACATCATCTCCCATGGAGCGACATCCAGTGCGTTTTGCCAATGCTTCGTCTCCAGGGAAGGTCACAGAACAATAGACCTATGCAACAAACGTATCACAGAGCGTGTTTGCAGTATCCCCCACGCGTTGTGCCCGGCGCACTCCTATGCCTTACTGCGTCCGCAAGGGTTGACCAACTCTCCTGGGAGTATGCGACCAGGCATCGCGACGAGGCTGAGGATGTGGGGTGATTACTGAGCAAACACCCTCGGAGGAGGGGGGCTTATGGCACGTTGCATCCATAACCATCAGCAGCTGCGGGCCAGGACAACCACACCTGGCGGGAGTATCTCGGTGTTCCTTGGGGTGCTGGCTCTGGTGCTATCGTACACGCTGGCGGTCTCACAGGAGCGTCTTCTCGGGCCGCCTGCGGCTCCCGCACCACATAGTCCGTCCGTCGATGTGGTGTGTCTGGGTGCAGAGGGCCCACGGACGGTCTTGGAACACGCCGGCACCTGGCAGCAGGAAGGGCACTCACTCCCAGATCCTATCCTGAGACACGCCGTTGAAGCCGCCCTACACATCGATGCCCCGTGGACGTGCGCGGAGGTGGCGATCCGCGCCTTTGATCTTTACAAGGACCGTGCGTGGGCCACAGACGTCATCGCCTCCTTTGCCATCCACCACGCCACGCAGCTCCTCCTGAACGCCGAGGTCTTTGCCACCCTGCACCGCGACTGGACCAAGCGTGCGCTGACTGTGGCCGCAGCCCACACCCCGACCTGGGTGTTCCGTGCCCTCACGCAGTTAATGGCCGTCGATCCCACCTGGGCCCATAGCCTCCTGCAACGCGCCGTGCAGGAGGCCCCGCAGCACGCCGTGAGCATGCTGCGGGCGTATCTGGCAGCGCCCTGGGGGCCGCAGCTCTTTACCGAGGCCGCCCTCGCCGTGCCACGTTGGACTGTCACCGTGGCGGCCACTCAGCGACCGGAGAGCCAAGCCGTCCTGGCGTTTTTACAGCGCAGCCCGGACCCGCATTTACGCCTCCTGGCCCAGATCGCCCAGAGCGACTATACCGGCGACGTCGCCGCGCGCGTCGGAGGATTTGTCTATGACATCGTGGCCAACACGCTGTCCCTGGAGGAGGCCGCCCGGCTGAGCACGCACGATCAGACCTACTTTCGTGCCCTGGTCGCCCGCAAACTCGCCAACCAGGCGCCCCAACCGCGCGTTGTGGACGAGGCCCTGCAGGATCAGGCGACTATCGTGTTCCAGTATCTGAATGAACTTTTTGACAAACCGGATGTCCTGCGCTTTCGCATCGTCGAGCCGCTAACGGCACGGGAGCTCTATGTCCTGATGGCCTATGGGGAAGCGAATGCTATCTCGACGTCGTACCATGGGGTCTTCACACGTTTTCTAGCCCGCATGCGCCAGGAAGGGTGGACAGGTGCAAACATGCTGGCGCAGGTCAACGAGGTGCGGTTGCGCCCCTTCATCAAGGCCGCGGCGAAGTTTGGCCGCCTTGAGGCGTTTCTGGCGACGATCGCCTCTGCCCCAGAGCGCTGGGCGGTGGTCACGCGCTGTTTCCAGGGTCTGGAGCGCACGCCGGATGTGGCCGTGCAGGCCGCCTACGCCGCTGAGATCGTGGATACTGTCGCGGATGGCCCAGGCCGGCGCCTGCTCCATGACACGCTCCTCACCGAATACCGGCGCGTCGAGCGGGCTCAGGACCTGCACGGGCTGGCGGTCTATGGCGTGCTGGCGGCCCAGCTGCTGCAGCGCACCGGCGGCCTGCCGGACGCGCCCGCGTTGACCACCATTGCCCAGCGGTATCGTCCCTACCTGCCAGACTGGCACGCAATCCCGTTTGCGCACTTGTTCCACGACGGGCTCAATGTACAGCGCCACTTTTTCTACAACGACGAGGACGGCCAGGGCTCGTTTCAGAGCTTCATGGCCCAGTATCGCGCCACTCCCGCATGGCATGTCGAGGATTACGGCGCTTTTGTCCGCGTGATCTCCTCAGCAGCCGACAGGCGGATCATCATCTATGCCAATAAGCCCACTGACGACGGAGAGCGTGCCACGGACCTGGAGCGCCTCATGCAGCAACACGGCATCCCGCCCCAGGTCATTGTGCACCGTGGGCATAGTCCCTATGTCCCCGAGACCATCGCCCGTATGCCACGCACCGCGGCTCTGGTGTATCTCGGCAACTGCGGGGGGTATACGCTGCTCGACAGCGTCTTCACCAAAGCGCCAGAGGCGCAGGTCATTACGACCATAGGCGTGGGTACGATCACAGTCAATGATCCCTTCCTCAAGGCGCTGAACGAGTACCTGCTGCGTGAGAAGGAGGGACGCTGGGCCGAGTTCTGGCAGCGCGCTGCGACGCGCCTCGGGCACAATCCCCGTTTTGCGGATTATGTAGCGCCAGACCATCATGCCGGCGCGCTCTTCCTCAGGGCGTATCGGGGTTTCATAGAGCATCTGAACATCGATCATGGGCCGAGATCTGCCGGAGGGCATGTGGGATGAGACGGTATTGCGGCCTTGCAGGCACAAGGCACGAGCCATGGCAGGAGTTCTGAGAAGCAACCATAACGTTGACCATGGTGTGGGTGGGGAAGAACACGATGCGGTCTGATCATCTGTCTTCTGGTGTGACATGTTGTCACATTCACGGACCAAGGCGTGCGGTGTGGGAGCGTGCCACTAAGCATGAGGTCCCAGATAATCGTGCATCCTCCGTGCCTGGGACGCTCTGCCCTTGGGAACCTTCGCACATCTATTGTGGCATAGAAGTTGCGTATAGGGAGCAGCAGTACCGTTCCCCTACGTCACGCCAAGGGGTTCGGCCAGGGTATTAACCTCGACTGGCGCTCTGGCACTCTACCGCTGGTCGCGGTGCACATCGCGTGCAGCTAGCGCTGCCTCACCGCGCGCCCGGGGACCCAATCGTAAGAGAGGACACGACTATGACGGCCCAGCACATTCTCGTCCCCACCGATTTAAGCGCCGATGCTGATGACGCCCTAGAGTATGCCATGCAGCTGGCCCGCACACTCCAGGCACGGCTGACCTTGCTGCATGTCATTGAGCCGCTGGTCGTCGGCAGCATAGACGCCCTGCCTGCCACCTTTCTCCAAGACCTCGAAGCCAAGATCACCGACATCATGGCATCCTCTCACGCACGCGTCACGGCGGCCGGCATTCCATGTGATTATACCATTGTCCACGGGGTGCCGTTTCAGGTCATCATTGAGATGGCCCGCACGGCCCAGGCTGACTTGATCATTATGGGCACCCACGGACGCACAGGCCTGCGCCATGTGCTGTTGGGCAGTGTCGCGGAACGTGTTGTCCGGCTCGCGCCATGCCCAGTGCTGGTCGTCCGTGCCCCCCATCCCCCGGCGCCAGCAGCCCAGTGACGGGAGCCGCGTGAGGATGGCCGTGCAGCAGATGATGCAGGACATCATCAGGGCAGCACGGAGCACTTCGCATGCGACCGTCGTATACTCTAGTTCGACTGTCTTTGCGGCTTGACCTGCGCTAACTGGACTGTCTGACAACGGAGGACGAGACGGTTGGGGCCACCGCCGCGGACCTCAGCCTGCCAACCCGCCGGCTCATTACGGCCACTCAATGGTTGCAGGCACAACCGCACACCCAGAGGCTAGGAATCGGCTATTGTGGGGCCAATACTGGAGCGGCCGTGGTATTGCAGGCCGCGGCGGCGCTGGGGCCCATGATTCGTGCCCTGGTGTCGTATGGCGGTTGCCCCAATATGGCACGGGGAGTGCTACCGCATGTGCAGGCTCCGACCTTGCTGATCGTTGGGACGCGCGATCCCACCATCCTCGAACTCAATCAGGATGCCTATGACGCCCTGCCCGATCCCAAACACCTGGCGATTGTCTCTGGGGCAACGCACGACTTTGAGGAACCGGGAGCATTGCAGGACGTGCCGCACCTGCTGGCCGAGTGGTTCCGCCGCTACCTCGACGTCGACGGCCTGTAACGGTCACAGGATGGCGATCACCTGCCAGGGGTGTGGTGCGCGTGTGGCAATTTTGGCGTGCTCCTCTAATGAGTTATAGGCGTGGCTTGTTGGGGCTCCGGGAGATAACTCACCCCAAAAGTGTCTACACAAAAATGTGCGACGGAACTCCCATATCCCCGAGGGGACACCACGAGGCATGAAAATAGCAACCGCGTAGCGGAAATTTACCAGGCAACCGGCGCAGCCTTGCCCCCTGGATCGTCTAGGAATTTCCTTTTTGCGATTGCCCTGACGTCCCCGTGGCTTCAGGATGAGGCCGGTGGGGGACTGTCCCTGGTGAGGGCCGATGATGGGGTAGATTTGGTGAGCTGAACGTGGTAGAACAGCGCTACCACACACAACTCAACACCCCGAAGCGATGCGGCCTGATGACTGCAGCAACTCCGCCGGCCTGGAACACCTTCAAACAGATCTTTGCCGAGCACTGGGGTGGGTTCCAGCGCGTCCACCCGCGCTACAATACATCCTACTATGATGGCCTCGTAGCCAAGATGCTCGGGTGTGGGGATCCCGACAAGATGGGCTATATCGAATACCGCTGTCTGCAGTGTGGGGAGGGCACTCATCGTGTCGCCATGAGTTGTAAATCGTCGCTGTGCTTACGCTGCGCCAAAGTCTACGTGGATCACTGGGTCAGCCAAGTGAGCCACATGCTGCATGAGGGCATCATCTATCGTCATATTGTCCTCACCGTCCCGGAGATGTTACGCAAGACGTTTTATCAACACGCGAGGGTCGTGCTGAGTGCCTTCATGCGCTGTGGGGTCAGGTGCTTAGACGATTTCTTCAGCCGTGTCAGCGGCAAGAACCTCACAGGCGGTTACATCGTCGTCATCCAGACCCATGGCCGCAATGGGCAGTACAATCCTCATCTCCACATCATCGCCACCAGCGGTGGATGGGATCGCCAGAGCCGGCAGTGGATCCATCTCGACTACTTGCCGTATCCCATGTTACGCAAGAAATGGCAGTGGTATCTGCTGACGATGTTGCGGCAGACCGTGAAGACGCAGGAGATCAAGCGGGTCGTCGACGCATGTTACACGCGCTACCGCGAGGGGTTTGTGACGAACGTGCAAAAAGGGGATGTCCCGTCACGCTATCAGAGCTTGGCCACCTACCTGGCCAAATATGTGGTCAGCCCGCCGATCTCACTCCGGCGCATCGATCGCTACGATGGCCACCAGGTGACGTATCATTATCGGTCCCACAAGAGTGAGCGAGTGGAGCGAGAAACAGTGGCGGTCTCCACGTTTCTCGGACGCATGGTGCAGCATGTCTTTCCCAAAGGTTTTCAACGGGTCCGGTATTACGGCGTGCAAGCCACCAGGACGTTTGCCAAGATCAAGCACATGATTCACGAGGCCTTGGCGCAGGTGAAGCGTGTCATCAAGGGCGCGATCAAGATCATGGCACCCCTGACCTACCGCCAACGCTATCAACGGAGCACTGGGCGCGACCCCTTGCGTTGTCCACACTGTCACAGCGACATGGAGGTCTGGCGGATATGGCACCCGACCTATGGGGTGATCCATGATGAACTGGAAGCCATAAGGAGAGGAAAGTATGCGTCGCAAGCGCCACGAGCCGATCCTCCCAGAAGCCTTGGACGAACCGTTTGGCCCGCCGCCGGAGGAATATCTCTATCGCTGCCCGGTTTACGGTGAAGAAATGCTGGTCAATGAAGCGATCATTGATGTGGCCGTCGGTGCAGCCAAATTCCGCGGGGAATATACCGGCGGGATGCCGACGATCGGGTGCCCAGGATGCAACGGCGAGACCATGGAGTATGTGGAGCAAGAGGCATAGTCCGCCCGCAGGGCGTTAGCTTGAAGCTGTTGCACCATTCGAAGAATGGCAGCCTGATGGTGTCCAGATCCGTACTCTGAGAGGACGCATCGGCGAACAACTAAGTCAGGTAAAGCGTTGGATTATCTCCGTAGGGGAGGATATACCAATAGCTGTGTAACTGGTTCTCTGTGCTTTACCAAATAACCTTTCTGGCAAAGTACAGAGATCCTCTTGATCGCAGTCTGCTTCACATCCAGATAGCCTGCGCCACCACAGAACGGAATCGGTCAAGAAACACATTGCCCACTCCATCAATCTTACGTAATGTCTCATCGGAGGCAGCGTCTAAGTCGCCGATAGTCCGTATGCCAGCATCGTTGAGGAGGGCGATCTTCAGTTCGGTGAGACCATAGGGATACGCCTTTGATTTGCGCAGCGTCTCGACCGGCTTATGCAGGATTTCCAAGTCCCCCCCTTCCAGCGGTTGCGGAACGTCAATCGCAGAGAAATGGTCGCCCCGCTCATGTAGTTCCACTGGCTGACTCGATCGAGACAACCATTCGTCAAACAGTCGTGCAGTGAGACGAGAACCAGGTATACGTTCGAGTAAGTTACACAAGTTCACAGCGAACCGTGGACCCCGGCCTCCAGATCTCAGAGATCGTGAAGCCTCACGCCTAGCAATGAACCCTGCGTATTCCAAGATCTCAAAGGGCTTTGCATACCGAGCCACAAGCGTCCTGTGAATCGAGATGGACTGAGCACTGGTCGGAGCACACGAGGAAAAGATCACCTCAGCGATGTCCTGAGCTACTTCCACAGCTGGGACGTATCGCCCAAGTTTTGGTTTCACCTCTTCAAGGAGCGGCCAGTAATAGTCTGCCGCTAAGCGCAGGAGGGATTCACCAAGGGCTGTATACCCGATTGTCTGGTTGCTCTCCGTGTGTTCTACAAGATCGTTGCATGCGAATATGAAACCTCGCATGTTACCCAAGACCGTAGTACCAAGGAATTGGGCAAGCTTGCGCAGATCAAATCCGGTAATTTTTTTGTCAGTCAGCACAGGATAGCGCGATTGCATGATATCGTAGAATAGCTCGGAGAATCCGGCCTGCTCGGGCGAGCGCACCACATCGACGACGCTCGCGTCATTATACACATCAAACCGCGTTCCAAACTCCGTGACACCAGGATAAATTGCTGCCTTACAGCTAATGGCCTCACTCGATAGCGTTCTAAAGATGTCGAAGAAGCTGCCGAGTGAGGTTTCTCGGCCAATGTGGGCGGCATCATCGAAAAGCAACACCACGCGCTTATCCGCCTCCATCGATAGCTCGGACAGCCCATTCTTCAGCTGCCGTACGTCATGAGAGTCAGGAAAGTCATGAGGCGTGTTCGCTAAGGCGCGTTGAATACGTTGGCCGACCCACTGGCAAAAGAGCTTTTCGTAGTCGGAACCTGTTGCTTGAAGTAACGGCACATATCGCAGACTCACATACAACCCTATAACATCCGATGGCGAGTTGTGGGGTGCCATTTCACGGCTCGCAGCAATTAATAACGCGCTTTTTCCACTCCCGCGTCCACCTTGCAGCAGGACTGGTCCGTGCGCAATTAACTTCCGGATGATCCTTTTGTCATGCTGGGAGAACTTGTGAATGGCGTCAAATTGGTCTGGGGGACATTCCTCAGCCGCCAAGATCAAGGAAACCTCATCCGTGCGTTGCAGGTCAGTAGTCATCGCTGCAATTCCTCGTAACATTTCATAGAGCGACTAGGGGTCAGTGCGAATGCTATACTTTCGTCGAAGTTCGCAACGACAGCCATAGTTGCCACGAGCCATAGTGCATCCTCTGTCAGCTTTTCCAGCGTTGCATCGTCATAGTATGCTGCCATAGACAGCACAAATTCATGGTGTACCCCTTTCGACGCTGCTGAGTAGGTCTCGCTCGCGATGCCTCGCAATTGGGGAACCAAGCCCTGTGGGTCCGTGTTGAGCAGTCTGCGGGTCCAATCCCCATACGTCAGGGTTCCACCAGAACTGGCGAGATGATCCGAGAGCCGTAAGAAGGCCGGTTGCCAAAAGATATGATCTTGGTAATCTCCAAGCAACGCTCGAGTCATATCTCCAGCGTTTTTCGTGCTATCCCAGAGATTCCTGACACGCGCGCCAGCAAGCACATCCCCGGTCCACTGTATTGCAGCCGCGACTCTGCCGGAGGAGAGATCGTGCCCTTGGCTCTGGATTTCAGCCAGCGTGAGTATCCGAAAGGGGTCTCGGCGACCAATCAGGCTGGTACAGGCTACTTCTATGATGCCTCGGACCAGAAAGGGACACACAAGGCGTTCGAGAGGACGTCGTTTTGGCACTCCTCTACGAAGGTGACGCTCCAAGAGTGTAAGAGTCTGGGCGAAGTGTCGTAGACTCCGAGCAAGATTGCCGCTGCCCTTCACGTTGCCACACACAAGCTCGCTGAGGTTTGACATCGCCTCTCTAACCAGATGAAAGCTTGACTGAGACTTTGGTCTAGCGCAAGTGACTGCATTGCGTTCCTGAGCCAGTATGGGTGCTAGTGGTCTCACCATGCAACCCACAATGCACTCAACTCTCTTTCCTGCTTACCCCAACTCATCCACTGCCTCGGGTAGCCTCTGCTGATCCGGCTTCACCTATCGCCAGCTGTAGCGGTCGCTCTGGTAGCCGGAGGCCTCGCGGGCGTAGTGGACACCTGTCTTTTCGGCGAGCTTGCGTCGGAAAGTATGCCTCAGTACATGCGGGGATACATCTCTTTTTTCCTCTTCGGACACCCGTGCGTTGGCCTGAGCAGCAAGTGCGCCGGATAATCGCGGCCATTTGGCTGCAGGAGAGCCGGCTGCCGGTGCACGTAATGAAAGAGGCGAGGGGTCTCGTGCTGCGGCCTTTCTCATCAGTCATCGAGCACCGTGCGCGTTGCACGCTGCACCGGCACGACACCTCGCATACGCCCACCTTTGACCTCTACCCGTTGAAAGCCCTTCCATCAAATCAGCGCGACGAGCTTCCGCTTGGCTTCGGTGTCCCCCTCGATATAGCGTTGCGTCATGGCGAGACTGGTGTGCCCAGCGAGCTCCTGGACGTCGCGCAGGCTCCCCCCAACCTGGGACACTTTGCGCGCGGCGCGGGTGATGAAGGTGCGGCGGCCGGAATGCGACGAACAGCCGTCCATCTTCAGGGACGTATACAGCCGATGGAACCACAAGCGCACGGTCGCGGGCGACAACCCACCCCCGCGCTCCGAGAAGAGGATCGACCGCTCGGGGGTGGCCATGTCCCCGCGCCACGTCTGCAAGGTGACGAGTGCGGCCTGCAGGTCGGGGTGCATCGGAATGGTGCGGCCACCGGTTGTGCCCTTGCTGGCACGGTTTTGCAACTGGATCGCCTCCGCGATCTGCCCTGCCGCATCGGTCACCATGGCCCACGTCAGCGACGCGATTTCTTTGGCGCGGAGCCCGGCCTTCATCGACAAGAGAAACATGACGCGATCTCGGGAGGGATAGCGGGTCGTGTCCAGGTACCCCAGAATAGCCCGCTCCTGTGTCGGGCTGACGATCTTCGCTTGCTTCCCTTGCACGGTCGTCTCCTCCTCGCGCCTCTCGGCCCACTGATACGAAAAATTGCCGTCGAGCCGATCATGCTATCGGTCTACGGCGGTGTCAAGGGAAATCGTCTCGCTGACCCGCCTCCCACCAGCACTGCGCCACAAAGGGTGATTTCCGTATCAGTAGCTATGTGGCCGCTGGTACGCATGGCCGGCGATACGTTTAGCATAGCCCTGAGACGCTCACATGGCATAGTGTCGTGGTGAGCTGGTCCGCCTAGCTCCGTTGACCACCTAGGCAATCAGCAGGAGCAAGCTGCTGCGTGATTCCTGTGTCGACAACCTGAACGGTGACCCGGAAGGATGTCTTTGGACTGTATACCCTATGGTCCGCTCATTGTTCCTGGGCGGTTGTATATACCAATGTCTTGTGGTTAAAAATGAGGTTAATGGTTAAAGGATAGCTTGGCGAAAAATGGCGAAAATCCGCGCTATTGTTGATGTTCGCTCCGATGCTCTGCTCGTCAGGACCCCACATTCGGGTCGTGTCCTGCTCGTCAGGACCCCACATTTGAGCTTTTGAGACTTGTCCTACTCGTCAGGACCCCATATTCTG
>Ga0184637_10003281_pt1 | contig 10127 bp, 7 predicted proteins | sample PLM3_127_b2_FD_133143 | JGI IMG/M metagenome (GOLD analysis project Ga0184637, IMG submission 133143) | Groundwater sediment microbial communities from an aquifer in East River, Colorado, USA - PLM3_127_b2 | ecosystem: Environmental > Terrestrial > Soil > Riparian zone | place: USA: East River... | reverse complement strand
TCGTCGTCGGGGAAGCGGTTAAGGCCAAGGTGACGATGAAGTTGGTCAGTGTCCCCTGGGATCAGGCCTTGGACATGCTGCTGAAGATGAACAACTTGGGCATGATTAAGGAAGGGAACATCGTCTGGATCGATACCCTGCCCAATCTCTCCAGGCAGCAGGATGAGGAGGCGAAGGCCAAGGATTCCAAGATCAAGGCCGAGAATCTGGTGACGCGCGTCTTCTATATTCACAATGTCGCAGCGCAAGAGCTCCAAACCACGCTCCAGCGATACCTCAGCCCCCGAGGCCAACTCAACTTCAACGCCGCCAGTAACGCTTTGGTCATTCAGGATGCGGAATCCAAGATCGGTGCCATAAAGCAACTTGTGGAGAGTCTCGATCTGGAGGTGCCACAGGTCCAGATCGAGGCACGGATCGTCCAAGCGGACACCACCTATGCCAGGTCCCTCGGGATCCAGTGGGGGATCCAAAACCTGAACTCGGGGCCGAGCTTCGGTGTCGCGAATGTTCGTGGCGGGAGCACCGGTCCGTTTGGTGCGCAGACGTCTGATTTTCTGGTCAACCTCCCCGCAACTGTAGCTGGCTTGACGCCGGTCCCCGCAGCGGGCTTTACGTATGGTAAGATCGATGGATTCCTGCTCGACATGCGACTCCAGGCCGGCGAAGCACTGGGCTTGTCCAAAGTCATCGCTGCGCCCAAGATCACCACGCTCGACAAGCGAGAGGCCAAGATCTCACAGGGGGAGTCCATTCCGTTCCAGACGACCTCGTTGCAAGGCACTCAGACGACCTTCGTCGATGCCAACCTGGAGCTGCAGGTGACGCCCCAGATTACCTCTCGAGATCCGAGAGAAGAGGGCAAGCAAATCATGATGAAAGTGAGGGCCACGCGCAACGCGGTGGGTGCCCGGAGCAATCCTGCCGGTCCCAGCATCGACAAGCGTGAAGCCAACACTCAAATTCTAGTCCGAGATGGCGAAACCGTGGTACTCGGCGGGGTTTTCGTGGATACCCAGACCAACACCGTGCAGGGCATCCCCTATCTCTCCCGCATTCCAGTGCTGGGCTGGTTGTTCAAAAACAAGACAGAGACCGTCGCGAAAACGGAGCTGCTGATCTTCCTTACCCCCAACATTGTGAAGACCTGACGCCCCGGAAGCTACCATGTTGCGGTATTTGAACGGGGGCGAGTCACACGGGAAGTATCTCCTCGCCATCCTCGAAGGCGTGCCGGCCGGCCTCCCCTTGACGCCCGATGTCGTGAATCAGGACCTGATCCGTCGCCAGAAAGGGTACGGCCGTGGTGGTCGTATGCGCGTGGAGGAAGATCGGGTCGAGTTCGCCTGCGGGGTCCGGAAAGGCAAGACCCTGGGTAATCCGATCGGGCTGATGATCGCCAACAAGGATTGGGAGAACTGGAAAGAGGTCATGGCAGTCGATCCGGGTCCTGTGCCGCCTGAAAAAGTCGTGACTCGGCCTCGCCCTGGTCATGCGGACTTAGTGGGAGCCATCAAGTATGCCCATCGGGACATTCGAAACGTGCTGGAGAAAGCCAGCGCGCGTGAAACGGCCATCCGTGTGGCCGTCGGTGCAGTAGCCAAGGCCTTGCTGGCCCAGTTCGGAATGCGGGTCCTCAGCTACACGACCGAGATCGGTGGGGTGGCGGCCAATCCGGTCGATGATCCGGTCGAAGCCTATGAGCGCGCGGAAGCGTCAGAGGTGCGTTCCCCAGACCCGGAGGCCGGTGCCCGGATGGTCGAGCGGATCAGGACCGCGAAGCACCGGGGCGATACGCTGGGAGGAGTCTTCCAAGTAGTGGTCACCCACCCACCGATCGGGTTGGGCAGCTATTCGCAATGGGACCGGCGGCTGAGCGCTCGGTTGGCGATGGCGGCCATGAGCATCCAGGCGATGAAGGGGGTTGAGGTCGGAATGGGATTCGAAGCGGCCCGCCGGTTCGGATCCGAAGTGCACGATGACATCTATTATGATCAAGATGGCCGGGCATTTGTCCGCAAGACCAATAACGCGGGCGGCCTGGAGGGGGGCATTACCAACGGCGAGTCGATCGTTCTCCGGGTAGCCATGAAGCCCATCTCCACGCTGTACAACCCTAAGAAGAGCGTGGATATCGAGACCAAGGAGCCCTTTGACGCGACGGTCGAGCGCTCCGATATCTGCACCGTTCCAGCGGCAGGGGTCGTCGGCGAGGCGGTGATTGCATTTGAGATGGCCAATGCGATGGTCGAGAAGTTCGGCGGCGACAGTCTCGAAGAAATGAAGCGCAACCACGACGCCTATCAAGCCTACGTCAAAGCCTTTTAGCCAGGATGCTGAAAAAGGCCCCCAACTTTGTTCTCACCACCCATTGCATGAAGCCGAGCAATGGGTACCCGTCGAACCTCTCAACGTACCGGGTACCCGTTGCTCTTCAGGATGCAACGGGTGAAAGCCGGCAGGGTCCTCGCTCCCTGCGGTCTCGTTGGCTGGCCTTTTTGAGCATCCTGAAGGACAATTGTTTATCGACCTGCCCCTGTCGTTAATCTGACTGTTTCCTTTTTGCGGCCTATTTTCTTATTTCACGGTACTGCCAGCTTACGTCACATCCTTTTAGTTTTCCCTACTGTGTGCTACCATCCTCCCCGTTCTAACCTCCGTCACGTCATGCGCGTGGCTCAGAGGACATGTCTGTTCTCACGCGACGAACAAGTGAACCACGAGGAGTGACTCTCCAGGAGTGTGACAGGTGAGAGAGACGAGCACCTTAGCCCCGACTGAGGAGAACCGCGTCCAGGTCCCTCTGGCCGAACGCAGTTACGAGATCCGGATCAGAGGGGGGCTACTACGGGACGTCGGCCGACGCCTCAGCGATCTCGGTTTCTCCGGGAAGGTCGCAGTGGTTACGGATCAGACGATTGCGCGGCTGTATGAGCCGATCGTCACCAAGTCGCTCAAAGCGTCAGGCTTTGAGACCTCCACGATTGTTGTGCCGGTCGGTGAGCGGGTGAAGACGCTCCGGTGGGTGTCCGTGATCCTTGACAAGCTGGCACGGGCGCGCTTCGAGCGAGGGTCGGTGTTGGTGGCCTTGGGCGGCGGGGTGATCGGCGATCTGGCCGGGTTTGCGGCTGCTGTCTTTGTCCGAGGGATTCCGTTCGTCCAGGTCCCGACCACGTTGGTGGCTCAGGTGGATTCCAGTGTGGGGGGCAAGACCGGCGTCAATCATTCTGTGGGGAAAAATCTGATCGGTTCCTTTCATCAGCCTCGTCTGGTGCTCATTGATCCGGAGACCCTTCACACGCTGCCGAGACGGGAATGGATCGCCGGCCTTGCCGAAGTGATCAAGTACGGCATGATCGCCGATGCGGAGTTGTTTTCCTATCTTGAACGACAGATGGGCGCTCTGCTCAGAATGGAGGCAGGGCCGGTGACGCACATCATCACAAGGTCGTGCCAGATCAAGGCCTCGGTCGTGGCGGAAGACGAGCGGGAGTCCGATCGTCGGCGCATCCTCAACTACGGTCATACGGTAGGCCATGCGCTGGAATCTCTTGGAAAATATCGTTCGCTGATCCATGGAGAAGCGGTGGCGATCGGGATGGTCCAGGAGGCGGATCTGTCTTGTCATGTTGGCATCTGCTCCAAAGAAGTGGTCGCTCGGCAGGGTGAGCTGGTTCGCCAGGCGGGGTTGCCCGACGCGCTTCCTCCGATGACATTCTCTGAACTGTGGGGGGCTATGCAGCACGATAAGAAGGTGGCGCAGGGCCGCCCCTATTGTGTCATGCCGGAACGGATCGGACAGGTCGTGGTCACTCCGCTGGAGCGGTCGGAGTTCAAACAGTGGTTCGCCAGCCGGGCATCACGCAAGTAGCAACCAGCCAATAGCGGGCAGCTCCGATCATAGCGACGGTGCTGCGCGCTATCGGCTACTCGATCCGGAGAGGGAGGCACACCAACGCGATGCAGTCTAGACGTCGTCAGTCGGTCCAATCTCTCGAACAGGCGTTCCGCGAGAAGACTCGCGAAGTGGATGTCCTGCACCGGATTAGCGAGTCCATCAGCAACACGCTTGATCTGGAAGCAGTGCTCAAACATATTGTCGAGGTGGTGGTTGAGGCCACCAAAGCGGAGGCCTGCTTGCTCTACCTGGTCTCGGACAGCCGGGAGGAGCTGATCCTCCGGGCATCAAAGAATCCGCACCCCAAGCTGATCGGTCGCATCACAATCGGTCTGGGAGAAGGGATCACGGGGTGGGTGGCCCGGGAGCGAACCCGCGTGGTGATTCCCAGCAATGCCAGCGATGACCCTCGGTTCAAGTTTTTCCACAACCTCCCCGAGGATCGCTATCAGGCCTTTGTGTCAGTCCCCATCATGGCCAAGAAGGAGGTCGTGGGGGTCATCAACGTACAGCACAAAAGGCCCAGGCGGTACCGATCCGATGAGCTGGCGCTCTTGTGCACGATCGCCAACCAGGTGGGCGGGGCCATCGAGAATGCGCGCCTGTACGAGGAGATGAAACGCAAGGCGCTGCAGCTTGATACGCTGTCTCAGGTGTCGGAGACCGTGGCCTCCAATCGTCTGATCGAGGATATCTTTCAGCTCATCGTGGCGATGACCGCGCAGATGATGAACTCGAAGATCTGTTCCATTATGTTACTCGATCCGCCCTCAGGGGAGCTACGGATCGTGGCGACCCAGAGTCTGAGCGAGCAATACCGTCGAAAGCCCAACCTGAAGGTAGGGCAAAGCATCAGCGGCCGCGCCCTGCAGGAACGCCGGCCCATCATCGTCCCGGACGTCACAAAGGAGCGGGAGTATATGTATCCGGAGATTGCTAAGAAGGAAGGTCTCTCCTCGCTTTTGTCAGTGCCGATGATGATCAGGGACAAGGCGGTGGGTGTGATCAACAGTTACACGTCCGTGCCGCATGCCTTCACCCACGAGGAGGTCAAGGTCATGCAGGCGATCGCCAACCAGGCGGCGATCGCGATCGAGCACACGACTCTCCTTGAAAAGTCATTTGAGATGCAGGAAGCGCTTGCCGTCCGCAAGTTGGTGGAGCGGGCGAAGGGCTACCTGATGCGCTCGAAGAAACTCTCAGAAGGGGAAGCGTTCCGACTCATCCAGCGGCAGAGCATGGATCTGCGCAAGTCCATGCGGGAGATCGCCGAGGCGATCCTGTTGGCCGAGGAGATCGAGGAGCGAGCCGATGAGAAACTGGTGTGACGGCTTGAGCACCATGCTTGCCAAGTATGGTGATCGATTTAGGGCGAGGCCTCTTCCGAATGCGGGGCCGGCTTCTTCTTCCCCTTCGGCTTCTGCAGCTCAGCTTCTCGCTCGGTGAGCTTCCGTCGGAGAGACCGCAGTTCTTCCTTCAACGCTTCCGGCTCCATGTCCTTCTTGATGACCAGTTCATTCAATGTCGTTCTGATACAACTTCTGAGCATGTCCGATTCGGATGAACGGAGTCAACACCATGGATAGACTGAAACCGATGCAACCGATCGAGTCGAGCCAATCAAGTAGCAAACCATGTGACACAGCTCCAACGCGGCGTGAGTTCCTGGAGAAGAGCGCCAGGACGGCTGCCGGGCTCGGCGTCGCGGCGCTGTTAGGCAATCTCGGGCACTGGGCGCTTTCCTACGCGGCGGACAAGGAGCCGATCAAGATTGGCGTGTTGCACTCGCTGAGCGGGACGATGGCAATCAGCGAAGTCTCGCTCCGGGACGTCGTCCTGATGGCGGTGGAGGAGATCAACGCCAAGGGCGGGGTGCTGGGCCGCAAGATCCAGCCAGTCGTGGTGGACCCAGCCTCGAACTGGGATCTGTTCGCGCAAAAAGCCAAGCAGTTGCTGCTGGTGGACAAAGTGGCGGTCGTGTTCGGCTGCTGGACATCGGTCAGCCGGAAATCGGTGCTGCCGGTCTTCGAGAAGAACAACGGCCTCCTGTTCTACCCGGTTCAATACGAAGGGGAGGAATGTTCCCACAACGTCTTCTATACCGGGGCGGCGGTCAACCAACAGGCGGTGCCGGCGGTGGAGTATCTTATGAGCAAGGAGGGTCGAGGGTACAAGAAGTTCTACCTCTTGGGGAGCCACTATGTATATCCTCGTTCCACGAACAAGATTCTGCGGGCAATGCTGTTGGCCAAAAAGGTGCCGCCCGCCCACATCGCTGAGGAGTACACGCCGTTCCACCATCAGGACTACCAGACCATCGTCGGAAAGATCAAGAAGTTCGCAGCCGGCGGCGGAGCCTGTGTGATCAGCACGATCAACGGCGACAGCAACGTGCCGTTCTACAAGGAGTTCGCGATCCAGGGACTGAGGGCTGAGGACGCGCCGATCATGGCCTTCAGCGTGGCGGAGGACGAACTGCGCGGAATGGACACCACCGCGCTGGTGGGACACCTGGCAGCCTGGAATTATTTTCAGAGCGTGGACGCGCCGCAGAACAAACAGTTCGTGGCGAACTTCAAAGCCTATTGCAAGAAGAACAATCTGCCTGATGGCGAGAAGCGCGTGACGGACGATCCGATTGAAGCGGCCTACTTCGGCGTGTACATCTGGAAGCAGGCGGTCGAGATGGCCGGTAGGACGGATGTGGACGCGGTCCGCAAGGCGGTGTACGGCCAGGAATTTCTCGCGCCAGGTGGGAAGATCGAAATGGATGAGGCCAACCACCACACCTACAAGCCGGTCCTGATCGGGGAGATCTTGAAGGATGGGCAGTTCAAGGTTGTCTCACGCTCCCAGGGGTTGATAAAAGCCGAGCCCTGGAGCGAATATACGAACCAGGATAAAGGCTGCGACTGGGTGAAGCATCAGGGGACATATCAAAAGAAAGCATGAGACGGGGGCGGCGGGGGAGTTGAGCGAAGAGCAGGTGAGGCAGCATTTGGTGGGTGTAGGGTTGGCGAAGAATTAGGGGTGGTAGCTGTGTAGCTCCCTGTGCTCGCGGAGCCCCCACTTCAGAAAGTGGTCGCTCGACGCGCGCAGTTGGAGCCGTCCCCAGCGCCGCCCTTCGACTGTCTTGCCGGCTCGTGTGAGAGGGGGGAGGAAGAGAGGAGATAAAGGGCGGTGGTGGCGTCGGGCAAGAAATCGGGATGAATCAGAAGCGAGGCATTTGGTAGATGCCATCAAGCAGAGGTTTGGGTCCTAGTAAATCTAAGTGGGCCATAGGATGTGACAACATACCCAGCCACCTGATGAATGACCCTCCCCGTGCCCGTTGCGGGGTTTGGGGGGGGAAGAAAGAGAGAAGATCTAGAGATGGGAAGATGCGGGTAACCCATTGTCTAATTCTGTTCAGCCTTATTTTCCTGTTGCAAGGTTGTGCGACGACGAGGTATGAACCGCTGGGCGAGGCGAGGAGTGACGAGATCGAGCAAATCAACGACAACACGTTTCGTGTGGAGTACCGCGTGAGCCCGTTTGCTTCACAAGATGCGTTGGATGAGTTCCTTCTCAGGCGGTGTGCGGACGTCACGTTGCAGCAGGGCTACGAGTATTTCACGATGACAGAGAAATTCATCATCCTCAGCTATCATCGGAGCACATCGGTGACACTGAAAATGTTCAAAGGCCAGAAGCCTGCGGGTGGCTCCTTGTATTATGATGCAAAGGAAGAGTTAGGCTCTCTGAATAAGAATCACCCCTAGGCAAGACGAGCACAGTCAATTCCTGCGTCTGGCTGGCATGATCAATGATCCTGGCGTGAAGGAGCAAGCCGCTGCATAGAGCAATTCCTGTTGCCGCCGGTTTGACCCTCTTCGCCTTTGTGCTCTCAGGTTCACCCCTTCATATCCATACGTCGTACGCTGAGGAGGAACCAGGCCCGGGCGTCCGCCCGTCGGAACGCTTTGTGCTTCGTCACAAGGTGGCCGAGAAGATCGCCGAGAAGCGGGTCCTCTCAAAAACTCTCGGCCTCAAGGTCTATGGCTATCTCGACGGCTCCTATACCCAGAATTTCAACAATCCCTCCAATCGCATCAACGAGCTCCGCATCTTCGACGTCAATTCGAACCAGTTCCGGCCGAATCTGGCGCAGCTCGTCGTCGGTCGCGAGTCGAAGGCTGACGGTGATTGGCTGGATCGGACCGGGTTCAAAGTCAAGTTCAATGCCGGGAAAGACTCCGACTTTATCGGCGGCGTCGATCTGAACCCCTATGTGGACTTTCAGGAGTTTTTTGTCCAGTATATCGCGCCGGTCGGGAGAGGATTGACCCTGCAACTCGGTCAGAGCAACAGCCTCGTCGGGTATGAAGTGGTGGAAAGCCCTTGGAACCTAAACTATTCGCGATCCTGGCTATTTGGTTTGGGGCAACCCTTTACGACACGCGGCGCGCGAGCATCATACGAATTTAACAAGCACGTCTCCCTGTCGGTGGGCGTCATCGCCTATATTAACTCCGCGAGGGGAAACACTGACTATGACCCGCTTGTGGAGTCCGCACTCACTATCGCTCCGTCGGCTAAGGTGAAGCTGACCCTCTATGGTCTCGCTGGACCAAGACCGGGCGCCCCAGGAACGAAGGGAGGCGACATCTTGCAGCTCGGTACCTACTTCAGCTTCCAGGCGACATAGCGCGGCTCGATCGTGATTGAGGCCTACTATGCCAATCAGGCCAACAGCAGCTTGGTGAGCCAGGCTGGGAATGCCCGGTGGAATGGAGTTGCCGGCTATGCGATCTACGACATGACAGACAAGTGGGGGGTCCGACTGCGCAGTGAACTCTTTGAAGATGCGGGCGGCTTTATCACCTGCGGAGGAACGACTGCGCCTACACCCAGAGCCAACGTCTGTTTCGGCGCTTCCTCCACGACGCCGGCTTCTCCGGTCGCCCAAACACTGTGGGAAATCACCTCGACTTTGCAGTACAAGCCAATCCCTTCCTTGACCACGCGTCTGGAATATCGATATGACAAGTCAGACAAGAATGTGTTCCAGATCGGCGGCCGAGCCGCGAGCTATCAGCCCACGCTGTCATTGGAAGCGATTTATCTCTTCTGACTCTTTCGATACCGCTCTAGGTTCTCCTCCGGAGTTGTGGCATCGGCAGGTGCAACCGGAACCAGCACCGTGAACCCGGGTTTCGCCAGGAGCATGAGCCAAGTCACGAACACAAACGCCGATGTCAACACGGGCATGCCGGTGGGCTCCAGCCAGATTCCGATGGAGGCCCAGACCCTGGCGGTCACCAACACGCCGATCACCGTGTAGAGAAAGCCTGGAAGGTTCAGCACTAAGAAGAAACCTCCCAGCGCCATCGCGGTCAGCGCGGCGTTGTACCCAAACAAGCCGTCACGGATCGCTTCGTCATGCGCGCCGTAGAACACCGCGGTGCCGACGGCCAGCGCGGATCACATGAGCGCCATCAGCGCACCGATGCGGGTGTTGATCGCAATCCCGATCAGGATGACGACCCCCGTCACCCAGTTGTCCTGGAAGAAAATCTCTGCGATGCCCATGGTGATGCCGTGAAACCAGGTGATCCAGGTGTAGTCCGGTCTCGGACCCGTAAAGTCTGATGGCGATGTCGGCTTGAGGGCGTTGGATACATCAATGGTCGTAAACTGCAACAACGCGCCGAGGAAGAACCAGGTTGCAAGGACGAAGGGCATGGTGAGACCGGGGACCTTGTGGGGGCCCAGTAAGGCGGCGAAGGCGGGAACGAGGACTGAGGTGAACACTGCGCAGAGGACTATGTAGAGCCAGAGGTAGCCGTTGGGGACATCGCCGTGGGCAAAATCCTTGCTGGTATAGGCAACAAGGGCGATCGCCATCAACGCGCCATTGAATCCGAACAATCCATCCTTGACCATCCCTCTGTCGGCTTTGAACAGCAGGGCGGTGAGCGTACTGATGATGGTTCCAAATAAGCAGACCGCGCCGTAAATCCAAGAGTTGTAAAAGATTCCGCCCAGGATGACGGCGCCGGAAATCGGGTTATTCTGGAAGACCACCTGCCCAACGCCCCGCAGAACCCAGTCAACAAAGCCCAAAGTCGGATGGTCCCGGAATTGTTCCTTGAATGCCACGGAAGCCTCCTTGCGCAACGACTAGGTCTTGACAAGGTGGAAAGTTTGCCCTAGGTTACGCCTCCCCGCCTGAGAGTCAACAGATTAT
>Ga0184637_10003280_pt1 | contig 10127 bp, 10 predicted proteins | sample PLM3_127_b2_FD_133143 | JGI IMG/M metagenome (GOLD analysis project Ga0184637, IMG submission 133143) | Groundwater sediment microbial communities from an aquifer in East River, Colorado, USA - PLM3_127_b2 | ecosystem: Environmental > Terrestrial > Soil > Riparian zone | place: USA: East River... | reverse complement strand
CGCCCGCCTCGGCGTCGGGCGGACGTTCCAGATTCCCCGCCCGCTCGGGCGGATGACGGTGCTCGAGAACCTCCTCGTCTACGCCAAGGAGCAAGGTGGCGAGGCGCTCGCCAGCGTCTTCGCCGCGCCGGGCCGCGTCAGGCGCCAGGAGGCCGCGCTTACCACGCGCGCCTCGGAGATCCTCGAATTCATGGAGCTGGCGCCCCTGGCCCATGCTCTCGCCGAGACGCTCTCGGGAGGCCAGAAGAAGCTCCTCGAGCTGGCGCGCGTCCTGATGGGCGATCCGACGATCATCCTCCTCGACGAGCCCGGAGCCGGCGTGAATCCCACGCTCATGCGCTCGCTGGTCGCGCGTATCCGCGATCTCCACGCGCGGGGCCGGACGTTCGTGCTGATCGAGCACGACATGGATCTCGTCACCGAGCTGTGCGATCCCGTCATCGTCCTCGCCGAGGGGCGGAAGCTGGTCGAAGGGCCGTTCGCCGAGGTGCGGCGCGATGCGCGCGTGCTCGAGGCGTATCTGGGGTCGGCGGCGTGAGCGCGCTCCTGGACGTGCGCGATCTCGTCGCGGGCTACGGCGATCACGAGATCCTGCGCGGGCTCAGCCTCCACGTCGAGCCCGGCGAGATCGTGGCCGTCATCGGACCGAACGGCGCCGGCAAGTCCACCTTGCTCAAGGCCATCACCGGCCTCCTGCCCGCGCGGCAGGGCGGCGTTCGGTTCCGCGACCGTGACCTCACCGGCGTGAGCCCCGCCGAGATCATCGCGCGCGGGCTCTGTTACGTCCCCCAGGAAGCGAACGTCTTCGCGTCGCTCTCGGTGTGGGAAAACCTCACCATCGGCGCCTACACCGCGCCGGCGGCCCTGGCCCGACGGGCGGACGCGGTCTTCGATCTCTTCCCCGTGCTCCGCCAGCGGAGACGCGGCCGCGCCGGAAACCTGTCCGGCGGCGAGCGGCAGATGCTGGCCCTGGCCATGGCTCTCATGACGGAGCCGACGCTCCTGCTCCTGGACGAGCCATCAGCGGGCCTCGCCCCGGCGCTCCAGCGATTGACCTTCGAGCGCGTCCGTGAGATCAACGGGCACGGGGTCAGTGTCGTCCTCGTCGAGCAGAACGCGCGCGCCGCGCTCGCCCTCTGTCACCGTGGCTACGTGCTGACCATGGGGCAGACACGCGCCGAGGGCGCCGGGCGCGCGCTCCTGGAGGATCCGGAGATCCAACATCTTTATCTGGGAGGCTGACATGACGGCGTTGACGCGACGACAGATGCTGGCGGCTTCGGGCGGCACGGTGGCGGGCAGCCTTCTCGGGATGCCGGCCGTTCTTCGCGGGCAATCGAAGGAGCCGATCCCCGTCGGCACGCTCTGCCCGCTGACCGGCGCCGGCGGCTCGTACGGCCCGGAGATGCAGCGCTCGGTCGTGGTGGTAGCCGAGCGGATCAACGCCGGCGGCGGCATCAACGGCCGCCCCATCCAGCTCTTCCACGAGGACGGCCAGACCAACGCGGAGGCCGCGGTGCGCGCCGCGCGGAAGCTCATCGACGTCAACAAGGTCGTGGCGATCCTCTCCACGTGGGCGTCCGCGGTGACCCTGGCCGTGAAGCCGCTGTGCGTGGAGGCAAAGGTGTTCGAGATCAGCGTCTCCGGCGCCGACGCCGTCACCCAGGGAGAGCACGGCGGCTACATTGCGCGCACCCAGCCCAACACCAAGCTGCAGGGACGGATGTACGCGAAGTACGTGCTGACCAAGAAGGAGTGGAAGCGGGTCGCGTACATGGCGCTGCAGACGCCGTTCGCCGTGCCATTCGGGGAGATGTTCACCGGGACGCTCAAGCCCGCCGGTGTGACCATCACCGACAACCTGATCTACGAGGCGAACAAGCCGTCGTACCGGAGCGAGGTGACGCGCGTCCTGGCCACCAATCCCGACCTGATCATGGTAGAAGGCTACACGCCCGACAGCTCCGTGCTCGCCAAGGACCTCTACAAGGCGGGCTACAAGGGCGCGATGCTGGGACCGAGCTTCGCCATCAACGCCAAGTTCATCGAGAGCGCGACCCCGGAGGTCGCGGAGGGCATCTGGTCGATGGACCCGGCGCCCTCGTTCGACTCTCCGGCCTACAAGCTCTTCGCCGGCGCCGTGCCGCGCGCCGACCAGAACCCGTACGCCCCGCAGTCGTGGGATCACATGACCCTGGTGGCCCTGGCCCTCGCCGCCGGCAAGGGCGAGGCGTCGGGCACGGTCATCAGGGACAACCTCCGAACGATCTCCAACCCGCCCGGCACGATGGTGTCCTCGTTCGAGGAGGGGGCCAAGCTCCTGCGCGAGGGCAAGAAGATCAACTACGAGGGCGCGTCGGGCTCCTGCGACTTCGACACCATCGGCGACATCCTTTCGCGGCCCTTCTCCGTCCAGCAGGTGCGAAAGGGCAAGATCGAGCAGGTGGCGATCATCCAGCCGTAGCGGCCATTGCCTGATGCCGCCGATCGCGCAGTACGTCTTCAACGGGATCGTGACCGGCAGCATCCTCGCCCTTCCCGCCGTGGCGTTCTCTCTGCTGTGGCGGCTCCTGCGCTTTCCGAACTTCGCCGTGAGCACGTATCTCACCGTGGGGGCCTTCGCGGCGTTCGCGTTCAACCGCGGGCTCGGCTGGCCGATCGAGGCGGCCTGGCTGGCCGCGCTGGCCACCACGGGTGTCGTGGCTCTGGCTGTCGACCACGTGGCCTTCCGCCCCATGCGGAACCGGCGGCCCTTCGCCCTCGCCATCGCCTCCATCGGCGTCGCCTTCATCCTGGAGAACGTCGTGCGCTTCGTGTGGGGGAACGACTACCGGAGCTACGGCGTGCCGGTGACGCGCGCGATGAACTGGGCGGGACTGCGCGTGGGGCGCGAGCAGCTCCTCATCCTCGCGGTCGCGGTAGCCCTCATGCTGCTCGCGCAGATCTTTCTCGTCAGGACACGCCTCGGCATCGCCATGCGGGCCACCGCGGAGAACCCGCTGCTCGCCAGCATCAAGGGTGTTCCCACCGAGCGGGTGATCGCCCTCGCCACGCTCGGGGGCGGCGCGCTTGCCGGGGGCGCCGGCGTGTTCCTCGGCCTCGATGCCAACGTCGACCCGTTGATGGGCGGTGGGCTCATCATCTCGGTCTTTGCCGCCGCCATCCTCGGCGGGATCGGTTCCGCACCGGGCGCCCTCGCGGGGGCCCTCATCGTCGGACTCATCGAGGAAGTGGGCACGCTCCTCATCCCGCCGACCTACAAGACGGCCATCGGCTTCTTCGTGATCCTGATCGTCCTCCTCGTGAGGCCGACGGGGCTCGCCGGAGCACGCGGATGATCGCGTATCTCGCCGCCATCGCCACCCTCGTGGGCATCCGCGCCCTCCTGACCCTGGGGCTCAACGTCCAGTGGGGGCTGACGGGACTGGTCAACCTGGGGGTCGTCGCCTTCTTCGCCATCGGCGCCTACACCGCCGGGCTCCTCGCCGTCGCCGGCGTGGCGCTGCCGCTGGCCTGGGCCGCCGCGATCGTTCTGGCCGCCGTGGCCGGCGTCGTCATGGCGATGGTCGCCCTTCGCCTGCGCGAGGACTATCTCGCCATCGTCACCCTGGGATTCGCCGAGGTCCTGCGGCTCTTCCTCCTCAACGAGGCGTGGCTCACCAAGGGCGCCAACGGCATCACCGGAATTCCCCGACCGCTGCACGCGGTCTTCGGCCGCCACTACGACATCTTCTATCTGGCCGTCGTCCTCGCTGCCGTCGGCCTCGTCTACTGGGTGCTCCAGCGGGTGAGCCACTCGCCGTTCGGGCGCGTCCTGCGCGCCATCCGCGAGGACGAGACGGTCGCCGCCGTCGCCGGGAAATCTGTCTTCCGCTTCAAGGTCCAGGCCTTCGCGGTGGGCGCGGCCATCGCCGGCCTCGCCGGCATCTTCTTCGCCCACTACCTCGCCTACATCGAGCCCAACATGTTCCTGCCCCAGGAGACGCTCTTCGTATGGCTGGCCCTGATTCTCGGCGGATCAGGGAACAATCGCGGGGCGCTGCTCGGATCGGTCGTGCTCCTCGGGCTCCTCGAAGGCAGTCGCTTCGCGAAGGACGTCATCCCCTTCCTGACGGGCGTTCGTCTGGCCGCCGCCCAGCAGATGCTGGTGGGGATCATTCTCGTCGCCCTGATGATCTACCGCCCCGAGGGACTGCTACCGGAACGGCGAGAGTGAAACCGGCAGCCCGGCTCGCTCACCTCAATTGGCGTCGGACGTATCATGAAGTCGACAATTGATGGGTGGGGGGAGGTGTTTGATCATGGCCAGCACGTCGCACGACCAGAATCATGGAGAGGCGCCGGCACGGTCGGGTATGGGCGAGGTTCGGGTCAAGGCCAGGCTGACGAACGCGTTTGACGAGAGCCGACTCCGTCGGGGCATGATCGAGCCCGGAGAGGTAAGGACGTACGAAACGGACGCTCTCGTCGATACCGGCGCAGTGCGCACAGTGTTGCCTCAGGAGGTCGTCGCTCGCCTCGGTCTCGGCATTCGCGGGCAGCGGTTGGCGACGTATGCAGACGGCCGCACGGAGGCCGTGAGCGTGACCGAACCCTTCGTTGTCGAGCTGGAGGGAAGAGACACGCTGGAGGACGCGCTGGTGCTCGGCGGGGAGGTCCTGATCGGCCAGACCGTCCTCGAGAAGCTCGACCTGCTCGTGGATTGCCAGCGCCGACGCCTCGTTCCCAATCCCGCCCATCCCGACGAGCCAGTGACAAGGGTCTAAGCGGAGCTCGCCGCGATCGGCTGAGCCCGTCCTTGATGCGTTGACGGCGGTCGGCGGTGGCACCATCTCCTTGTACAGACATCGTGCCATCGTGCATCTGTACAGATGGCGATACCGAGGTGTGCTCGATGGGCGGTTCGCGCTCCGTGATCCGGAAGAACTACCGGCTCGACGTGAGAAAACTCGAGCGGGCTCGAAGGGCTCTCGGCACCGCGACCGAGACCGAGACGATTCATCGCGCCCTCGATCTCGTGGCCGATGAGGCGGCGCTGGTCGAAGCGTTCAGGCGCCTCCTCGCCCTGGGGCCAGCCGATATCGTCAGCGTTGATCGCTCGATCACAGCCGGGCGCCGACGGCGGCGCCATGCCCGCCGGTAAGGTGCTGGTCGACACGAGCGCATACCCGGCGCCGGGCGGGGCTCCACCTTCAGCGCGCGGCTACGGCCGGAAGACGGCGAACACCTTGTCGGAGTTGGAGATCCACGACTCTAGGAACACCGATTCGTCGGGCGTGCGCCCCAGCTCCGCCATCGCGCCGGCGAGGCAGAACCAGTTCAGCAGCTCGTGGTGGCCGCGATCCTCGGCTTCCTCGATCGTGGTGTTGCGCCACCTCGCCCAGTCGCCGGCACGCAGCGCCTCGTAGTAGCGCTGGTCCGACTCCACGTCGGGGAACATCAGGGAGTTCTTCGCCACCAGGAACGAATGGCTCCAGCTCGACGACGCAATCACCGCCACCCGCCAGGGGCTTTGGGTGAGCGCCCGCGCCACGGCGGCTCCGACCTGGAAGCACCGCCACGGCTGCGGACCCGGCGGATCCAGTTCGACCTGGCCCGCGAGCTTCGCGGCTTGCGACGGCGTCATCGGCGCCCCGTGCGCCGCGATCAGCCAGCGTCCGTAGGCGTTCACGGTGAACGGCACCACGGGGTACGGGAACCCCTTGCGGTCGACGTCGAGGTACAGCACCGAGTTCATGAACGCGTGGCCGAGCGACTGGTGCAGCGGCTTGTAGGCGTAGGCGATGTCGATCCCTTCGTTCAGCAGCGCGGACACCAGGGACTTGGCGCCCGCCCGGTGGCCCGCGATGGTGAACGTCTTGTCCGGGGGCTCGTCCCACGAGTTCTCGCCGCGGTGCCCCTTCCAGGGCTGAACGTCGACCGAGTCGTAGGCCAGCACCGAGAAGGGCGGCACACAGTCCTCCCGGTAGTTTTCGTACTGGTCGTCGCCCCACAGCAGCACGAAGTCGGGCTGGAACGCGTCAAGCTCGGCACGGGCCTTCCGGAAATAGTGGATCAGGTCGCTCCGGTGCTTCTCGGAGTGGTTCCACCCTTCGTCGGTGCTCCACTGCTCCCGCATCGTGGGGTGCCAGCCCTCGGGCGACCGCAGATGCTCGGGGAGCAGCGGGTCAGCGAGCAGCAGCTTGATGCGGCTGCTCATGTTGCCCTTGTAGCAGAGCGGGGGGTAATGGGTGATACCGAGCCCGAGGATCTGTCCCATGAGTCGTCCTCCTCAGTCCGTCTAGGGTACGCGCAGGACCAGCTTGCCGAAGAAATCGCGCCCGGTCATGACCTCATGCGCGGTGGCCGCGTCGGCCAGGTCGAACGTCCGTCCCACCACGCCGCGCAGGCCACCGTAGTGCACCATGTGCATCATCGCGGCAAAGCTGCGGCGACTCCGCCCGCCGCTGCCCATCAAGGTCAACGGCCGGCTCTGGAGGACGGCGAGGCTGAACGGGATCTGGCTCCCCGAGGTCGTCCCCGTGATGACCAGCCGGCCGCCGGGCTTGAGGCTCGCGAGACTCTCGTCCCACACCGTGGCGCCCACGCAGTCGAACACCACATCCACACCGCGGCCGTCGGTCAGCTCCTTGACGCGCGGGCTGAACTTCGGCGTGGTGGTGTAGTTGATCACCTCATCGGCGCCGAGCTCCTTGGCTTTCTCGAGCTTCCAGTCGCTCCCCGCCGTGGCGATGACCCGGGCGCCGATGCCCTTGGCCATCAGAAGCCCGAAGCTCCCCACCCCGCTGCCGACGGCTTGGATGAGGACGTCTTCCCAGGGCTGGAGCTGCACCCGCTCGATGAGGCAATGCCAGGCGGTGTGCCCGGCGAGCGGGAGCGTCGCGGCTTCCTCGAATCCCATCCGGTCGGGGATGGACTGTAAATTTACCGCGGGGACCGTGCAGTACTGCGCGTGACCGCCGTCGAGCTCGCCACCCAGCCGCTTCTGCCGCTCGCAGAACTCATCGCGCCCGAGCACGCACGGCGCGCAGGTGCCGCACTTGACCCGGTTCTCCACCGCGACCCGGTCGCCCTCTCTCCACCCGGTCACCCCGGGCCCGAGATGCGCCACCTCGCCCGCGATATCGAGTCCCAGGATGCGTGGCAATCCGCCCGTCGCCGAGCGGCCGGCACGGATCGCGAGATCCGCGTGATTGAGCGCCGTCCCCCTGACGCGGACGATGACCTCGCCCGGCCCCGCCTTGGGGTCGGGCCGGTCGCCGAAGATGAGCTTCTCCGGACCTCCGGGCTCGGCGATGTACACGGCCTTCATCGAGAAACCCTCATGAAGACACTCCGGCGCGTCAGTCCTCGTACTTGAACGAGAGCTGGACGCGCGTCCGGTAGGCAACGACCTTTCCGCCCTCGACCCTCAGGTCCATCTTGGTGACCTCGGCGATTCGCAGGTCGCGCAGCGACTTCGACGCGGTCTCCACCGCGTTCCTGGCCGCCTCCTCCCAGGACGTCTTGCTCGTGCCGATGACGTCGATCACCCGGTACACGCCGTCGCTGCCGCTCTTCTTGGCCATGGGATCCTCCCTGTTCGCTCCTGGGTTTCAGCAGATCCGCGCTTCGGCCGAGGCTGCGGCGGATAGTCGCGCCCGGAACCGCCCCTGTCAAGCGGGCCCGTTCCTCCCATGCCCGACCCTCGCGCGTCCTAGCGAAAGAGGCGCGAGACGCTGGAGCCGTCGTGGACGGCCTGGATGGCGTCCGCGAAGAGCCGGGCCACCGACTGCACGTGGATGCGCGCGATGCGCTTGGGGGGCGTGAGCGGGATCGTGTCCGTCACCACGAGCTGACGGAGCGGCGAGGCCTCGATGCGTTCGATGGCCCGCCCCGAGAGCACGGGGTGCACGACACAGGCCTCCACGGCCACGGCGCCCCGCTCGAGCACGACGCGCGTTGCCTCCATGAGGGTTCCTCCGCTCGCCACCTCATCGTCCACGATGAGGGCGACCTTCCCCGCCACGTCGCCGATCACGTTCGTGGCCCGCGCGTTCTCGTCGTCCCCGTCGCGCCGCTTGTCCACGATGGCGATGGGGAGGTTCAGGCGGTTCGCGTAGTGGCCCAGCTCCTTCGACTCGCCCACGTCGCCGGCCACGAGCACGTAGTTCGAGAGGTCGCGGCTCTGGCGCAGGTAATCGCACAGGATCGGGGCGGCCTGGAGCTGGTCGGCCGGAATCCGGAAGAAGCCCTGCACCTGCGGCGAGTGCAGATCCATGGTGAGGACCCGGTTCGCCCCCGCCGTCTCGAGCAGGTCGGCCATGAGACGCGCCGTGATCGACACGCGCGGCCGGTCCTTCTTGTCGGAGCGCACGTAGGGAAAGTAGGGCAGGACGGCGGTGATGCGGCCCGCCGAGGCGTGCCGGAGGGCGTCGATGGTCATGAGCAGCTCGATGATCCCGTCCGAGACGGGCGGGCACGACGGCTGGATCACGAAGACGTCCCCCTCGCGCACGTTCTCCTCGATCTTGACCAGCAGGTTCTCGTTGGAGAAGCGCACGACCGTCGAGCGGCACACGTCGATGCCCAGGTGCTTGCAGATGTCCCGTGCCAGCTCGGGATGAGCGGTGCCGCCGATCACTTTGATGTCGCCGATCATGCGCGCCTCCTCGAAACGACGGACGGGCCAGGGTCCAGTCCTGCACCCCAAGGCGCCTGGAGAATACAGCGTGGTCGCGAGAGACGCGACATCGGCGCCGTCTGCCCGGCAGAGGCGCCATGCGAGCGGGCGGCCGTGGCATCCAGCTGCTCGACCGCGGCAACGCCGGCGGGCGTCGTCCGGCCTGAGTTATCCTCCGTCCAGAGATGCACTCCGACCGAGGAGGGGACGTGCCGAGTCGGCCGTTGCACGAGACTCAACTGACCGCCAAGCTTGGTGTCGACGTCGGCGGCACCTTTACCGATCTCGCCCTGTGGGACGCCGAGCGGCGTCGCCTCACCGTGTTCAAGCTGCCCTCGGTGCCGCGCGACCCATCGGAAGGCATCCTGGCCGGCATCAGGACCATCGCCGAGCGCGACAGGGTCGCACCCTCGTCGCTCGGCTTCGTCGCCCATGGCACCACCGTGGCCACCAACGCACTGCTCGAGAAGCGCGGCGCGCGCACCGCGCTCATCACGACCCGGGGCTTCCGCGACCTCCTCGAGATCGCCCGCCAGAAGCGTCCCGATCTCTACGACCTCCAGGCCGACAAGCCGGCACCGCTGGTCCCGCGCGACCGGCGGCTGGAGGTGAAGGAGCGGCTGCTGCCGGACGGAACCATCCTCCACACGCTCACCCCCGACGAGGCCGCCGGCGTCCTCGACAGGCTCGCGTCGACCGATCCCGGCGTCGAGGCCATCGCGGTGTGCTTCCTCTACAGCTTCCTCGACCCCGCGCACGAGCGGCTCGCGGGCGCGCTGGTCCGCGAGCGCTTTCCCGGCTGCTATGTCTCGCTCTCCTCCGACGTCTCGCCGGAATTCCGCGAGTACGAGCGGCTCTCGACCACGGTGCTCAACGCCTATCTCGGACCGCTCATCAGCCGCTACGTCCGACGCTTCGACGACGAGGTCCGGCGTCTCGGCGTGCCGACCGCTCCGTACATCAACCAGTCCAACGGTGGCGTCATCTCCGTCGCCGACGCAGCGCAGCATCCGGTGCGCACGTTGCTCTCGGGGCCGGCCGCCGGCGTGATGGGCGCGGCGTGGGTGGCTGGCCAGGCGGCCCTGGGCTCCATCCTCACCTTTGACATGGGCGGCACCTCCACCGACGTGGCCCGTGTCGACCGGGGTGAGCCCGTCGTCGCCAGCGAGCGCGCGATCGACGGATACCCGGTGCGCATTCCGTCGCTGGAGATCGAGAGCGTCGGCGCGGGCGGGGGCAGCCTGGCCTGGGTCGACTCGGGCGGCGCGCTCAAGGTCGGCCCGCAGAGCGCCGGCGCCGCGCCGGGACCGGCGTGCTACGGACGAGGCGGGACACAGCCCACCGTGACCGACGCCAACGTCGTCCTTGGAAGACTGAGCGGTGCGCACCTCCTCGACGGCCAGATGGCGCTGCGCTCCGAGCTGGCCGCTCGCGCCATCGACGCGCTCGGGGCCGAGCTGGGGCT
>Ga0184637_10003279_pt1 | contig 10129 bp, 9 predicted proteins | sample PLM3_127_b2_FD_133143 | JGI IMG/M metagenome (GOLD analysis project Ga0184637, IMG submission 133143) | Groundwater sediment microbial communities from an aquifer in East River, Colorado, USA - PLM3_127_b2 | ecosystem: Environmental > Terrestrial > Soil > Riparian zone | place: USA: East River... | reverse complement strand
GCCGCAGGCGCTGGCCCGCCTCGAGGCGCACGCAGGCGGCCCCGAGATCGAGTTCGAGCCGGCGCGACTCGCCCGGCGCGCCGCGGCTGCGCAGCACGCCCTCACACAGCGTTTGCGGCGTTCCGTCCGCGGCCAGCGCGACGAGCGTCGCGGTGAAGTCGGTGACGGCGGCGCTGGACGCCGCGAACAGCAACACCCTCACCGGGCCGCCGAGAGTCCAGGGCTCAGGGACGCTTTCCGTCGTGTAGCAGAGCACGTCGTCGCGGCATTCCGCCGCATCGTCGTCCGCGAGCACGGGATCGCGCGGGTCGTATCCGTAGCTGTCGGCGGGCTCCTCGTCCGCCGGCGCTTCGCGCGCGAGGGCGCCGTCGCCGGTGCGCCCGTTGGCGCGGCCGCCGCCGCGCAAATGGAATGCCGCCTCCTCGACGTCCGGGAGCGGCCACCCGGGCGCCTCGCGCCAGGCCGCGGTGCCGCGCACGAACACGCGCACCGGCGCGCGCTCCGCCGGCTCGCCGCGCAGGCGGCGGCCGAGGAAGTCGAGGGCCGTGCGCAGGCTCTCGGCGCCCGCCCGGCTGCGGGTGCGGCGCGTCTCGCGCCGGGGCGGCTGGCCCCCGGGCCAGGGGCCGATCACGAGCTCCGGCGCCGGCGCATCCACGCGCAGCGCGCGCTCGCGCAGCGCTGCGAAGTCTGCGAGCTGCGCGGCGAGCGCCGGGTGACGCCAGCCGGCGACCAGCAGCGCAGGCGGCGGAGCCTCGGGAAGCGCGGGGATGCGGGCGTCCCAGTAGGCGTCGCGGGCCGGATGATCGATCCAGTCGCGGAACCAATCGACACGGCATAGTGTCACTCGGTCCGCCTCGCGCAGCGGGCGGTGGCCGAGCCCGTGCTCGAGGTCGAGCCGGCGCGGGTCGTGCGGCTCGCGCTCTCCGACCCCGACGCCCCAGCGCAGCGCCAGCTCGAGCGCGAAGGCTCCGCCCGGGCGCAGCAGAGCCAGCGGATCGCGCGCGGCGAAGACGGCCACCAGCGCGTCGACGCGCCGCGGGCTGCGCGAGAGCGCCGCCCAGGCCGCGAAGCCGGAATAGCCCCAGCCGACCAGGGCGAGGCGCCCGTCAAACCAGGGCTGGCGCTCGATCCAGGCGATCGCGTCGCCGCCATCGGCTGCCTCGTGCAGGAAGGGCGCGAAGCTCCCCTCCGAGGCGTGCCGGCCTCGGCACTCCTGCAGCACGACCGCGTAGCCGGACTCGGCCATCAGGCGGCCGAGGGCCGCCGCCGGGTGCCCGGGCTCGTGCGCGGATGCGGCCGTGCGCATCAGCAGCACCGGCCAGGCTCGCTCGCCGCCCAGCGGGAGCACGAGCTGGGTCGCGAGCCGGATGCCGTCCGAGAGCGCTACCCACTCCGTCTGGTGTCGGACGGCGCAGCGCCGCGGGGGGAGCGAGAGCCAGCGCCGGGTGAGCGCCGCGCCGGCGTTCACGGCTTCGCCGCAGCGGGATCGAGGTTCGCGCCGATGCGGAACAAGCGATCGAGCGGCGCGCGGCGCAGGATCTCGATCGGATCCAGGCCCTGCTCGCTCGCGAGGAACTCGAGCCCGGCGCTGGCGAAGCGCGCCGCCTTCTCGATCGCGCGCGGCGTCGACTCGGAGTCGGAGAGCGGCAGGCGGTCGGCGACCGCGACCTTGTTGGCGAGCGCGACCAGCGCGTGGAACGCGGTGCGCCGCTCCTCGTTCTCGAGGGAGGCGAGGGTGCGGAAGAGCAGCACTCCTTCTTCGGCGCTCGCCGGCAGCCGCGGCATCCAGACCGGGAGCTGCCAGCGGGACGCCGGCGCGAGCGGAGCCACGTCCGGCGGCAGCGCGCCGAGCTGATCGGGCGGGAGGTAACGGTAGATGCTCATCGCCTCCTCCCAGGGCGGGAAGCCGAGATCCTCGAGCCTTCCGGCCCGCCAGCGCAGGGCCCACTCCTCGATTTCGGGCTCGAGCTCCCAGATCACCGATTGGAGCAGACGGAAGTAGGTCCAGTAGTCGCGCTCAAAGAGCGTACGCAGGAGCGCGACGATCGGCGCGACGTCGTCGGCGTCCCCCAGCGCCCGGAAGAAGAACTGTCCGTCGAGCGTGTCGGCGCCGACGGGGGCCTGCCAGCCGTCGTCGTTGGTGCGCAGGGAAACATCCACACGCGCCTTCAGGAACAAGGTGAGAAGCTCCGGATCGAGGGCTTGCAGCCCGCGCAGCAGAGGCTCCTCGCCGGCCTCCACCAGCGCCGCGATCCAGACATCGAGGCTGCGGCGGTCCGGGAGCGTGCCTTCCCAGCCATCGAGGTCGAGGCAGGCGACCAGCTGCTCCGGTGTCGCGTGCTCGAGCAGCCAGGACGCGCTCTCGAGCCCGACCGCCTTCACCGTGAAGCACAGCTCGGCCTCGGGCAGCAGCGGGATCACGCGCTCGGGCTCGGCCAGCAGGTCGAGCAGGGCGGCGCGGCGCGCCACGGGAGTCTCGCACACGAGCTCCACCTGGGCGTCGATCGGCTGCCCGGCGAGCGCCTGCTGCGCGGCGTTCCGGTCGGTCCGCGCGAGGTCGAGGATCCGCCGCGCGGCGTGGGGGGCCGGCCGTTCGAGCATGGGCACAACGGTAGCTATCCTGTGCGCATGCCGTCGATCGCCGAGATCCGCCGCCGTCTGGCCGCGCACCGACCCGTGATCCATCCGATCGCGGGCAGGAGTCAGGCCGCCGTGGCGATGGTCCTGCGCGACGCCGGGCCGGTGCCCGAGGTGCTCTTCATCGAGCGCGCGAGCCACCCCGGGGATCCGTGGTCGGGACACATGGCTTTCCCGGGCGGCCGCGTCGATCCCGGGGATTCCGATCCTCGAGCCGCCGCCGAGCGGGAGACGCTCGAGGAGGTGGGTCTCGCGCTGGCCGCCGCCGAGCCGCTCGGGCGTCTCGACGACATGAGCGGGCACCAGGCCGCCGGCGCCGACACGCTCGTGATCTCCGCCTTCGTCTACCGGACCGCGGGCGAGCTGCCGCTCGCGCCGAACCACGAGGTGCGCGAGGCCTTTTGGTTCCCGCTGTCGTCGCTGCTCGAGCCCACGCGCTTCGTCGAGCGTCCGGTGGCGCGCGCGCAGAGCTTCCGCTTCCCGGGGATCCTCGTCGGCGAGCCCGATCGCCACGTGGTCTGGGGGCTCACCTACCGCTTCCTGGAGAGCTTCTTCCAGGTCGTCGGCCACCCGCTGCCCGATCGCTGGGATCAGCGACGCGCGGGCTAGTAGGCGGCGCAGCAGCGCGCGATCGAAGCACATGACGGCGCTCCTGCTCAGGCTCCTGGCTCTCTCTCAGCGTTTCGTGGTCGCTGCGCACAATTTCGGTCTGCTCGGTGCCTTCCAGGTGCTCTGGCTCTACCGTGCTCGCATCCCATCGCAGCCGGCCTCGATCTGGCTGAAACGGCCTCGCCGTCGCTTCTACTTCCGAGGCGCGGCCGACAAGGGGGTGATGAGCCACTTCTGCAAGGAGGGCTATCGCATCCGAGACGGCCAGGGTGGCCACCGGGTCCGCTTCATCGTGGATGCGGGCGCGAACATCGGGGACGAGACCACGCGCTTCCGGTTCTTCCACCCCGACGCCACGATCGTGGCGCTGGAGCCGGAGCCGGAGAACTTTCGACTGCTGCAGCGCAACACGCTGGGGGATCCGAAGACCATCGCGCTCAACCGGGGACTGTGGTCGCACGCTTGCCGTCTCGCGATCCATCCGGGTACTTCGAATGAGAGCTTCAAGGTCTCGGAGGTTCACGATCCCGACGGAGTTCACGACGTCGTGGCGACCTCGGTCGGCGACCTGATGAGACAGTTCGACGTCTCGGAGATCGACATCCTGAAGCTGGACGTGGAGGGTGCGGAGCGACAGATCTTCGCCGTGAAGGACGCAGACTGGATCGCGAAGGTGAAGGTGTTCGTCTTCGAATGCCCGGACAACGACGCTCCCGGCACGACCATGGCCATCTTCGACGCGCTGCTCCGGACGGGCTCGACGTACGACTGCCAGTTGCACGGCGAGAACATCGTCTTGATCCGTCGGGGCGTCCCGTGGACACTGGACCGCGATTCGCTCTTCCAGCGGTGAATCCCGCCCGTTCCGCGGGAGCCGAGCGCTACGCCGGCATCAGCGAGACGTCGATCACCAGGCGGTCGGCTTCGCGCTCGAGGGCGTCGCGCAGCTCGCGGGGGTCGAGCGTGTCGGGAACCTCGACGCGCAGCGACATCTCGTAGTGCGGCGAGCCGCCGGGTCCCGGGCGGCTGTGACTCGCCAGCTCGGCGATGTTGACGCCGCGGTCGGCGAGCACCCGACACAAGCTGGCGACGATCCCTGCGCGGTCTTCTCCCGCCGCCTCGACGCGATAGAGCTTGGTACCGGGGGCGGGCACGGGCGGGCGGCGCTCGCCTTCGAGCGAACGCAACAGGATCGTGAGGCCGTGATCGCGCTCGAGCCGCTTCGCGCCGACTGCGATCCGGTCCTCCGCATCCGGCGCGGAGGCGGAGCAGAGCAGGATCACGGCGAAGTCCGTCCCGAGGATCGTCATGCGCGAATCCTCGAGGTTCGCCCCGCAGTCGTAGATCAGGCGGGCGAGCTCGGCCACCAGGCCGGGTCGGTCGCTGCCGATCGCGGAGAGCAGGATCCACCGCTTCATCGCCACCTCCGGCCGTGCGCGCAGTGATACCCCCCGGCGGCGGTCCGCCGCAAGCCTTGGGACTCTGCTCGCCTTCGCCTCGTCGCCCGGCTCGCCCGGCTCGAAGCCGGGACAGCGCCGCACCGGGAGCGGGGGGTAGCGGGCGAACGCCGGGTCGGAATCGGCGCGCCGGCAGCGCCAGAAGCGCCCGCCGCGTGCGCTGCGCTGCAGCGCGGCGAAGCGGCAGCGCGCGCAGAGTCCCACCCGCGCGCGCTCGCCTTCCGCGTTCGGTTCCACGGGAGATCAGTCTACAATCGGCCGCGATGGGTCGCCTCGTCGAGATTGGAATGCGGCTGCAACGCGTGCTCGAGCTCGGGGAGCGGCTGCTTCGGGAGCTCGCCGGCGCCGGTCCCGATCCGACGGCGTTCGAGCGCTGCTTCGCCTTCCGCTGGGAAGCGGACCGCGGTCCGGGCCGATTGGTTCCGATTTCCGATCCGCAGCTCTTCGACCTCGCCGATCTGATCGGCGTCGAGCGCTCCCTGGAGCGGCTGCTCGCCAACACCGAGCAGTTCGTTCGCGGGCTGCCGGCCAATCACGTGCTGCTCTTTGGCGAGCGCGGCACGGGAAAATCCTCGGCCGTGCGGGGGCTGGTCGCGCGCTTCGGGTCGCGAGGCCTGCGCGTGGTCGAGGTGCGCAAGCAGGATCTGCTGCACCTGCCGCGCGTGCTCGAAGCGCTGCGCGGTGCACCCTGGCGCTTCCTGCTCTTCTGCGACGACCTCTCCTTCGACGCGGGCGAGACGCGCTACCGGGAGCTCAAGGCCGCGCTGGAAGGCAGTCTGCTCTCGCCGCCGGCGAACGTGCGCATCATCGCGACCAGCAACCGCCGCCACCTGCTGCCCGAGACCGCCGCCGACAATCTCGCGGCGCGCCTCGACGAGGCGGGCGACCTGCACATGGGCGAGGTGGTCGACGAGAAGCTCGCGCTCTCCGAGCGCTTCGGCCTGGTGCTCGGCTTCTACGGCTTCGACCAGGCGACTTATCTCGCGATCGTCGATCACTACGCGACACAGGCGGGAATCCTGAGCCCGCGCGAGCCGCTGCACGCGCAGGCGCTGCGCTGGGCGCTGGAACGCTCGAGCCGTTCCGGGCGCTCGGCGCGCCACTTCATCGACGACCTCGCGGGGCGCGAGAGACTGGCGCGCGCGGTCGCGGCAGCGCATGATCCGAAGTCTTCCCCCGGAGGGTGAATGGAGAGCCCAGCCCTAGGACTCTCGCTGCTGGGTCTGCTCGCCGTCGCCGCACTCCTCTTCGCCAACGCCTACTTCGTGGCGACCGAGTTCGCGCTGGTCGCGGTGCGACGTTCGCAGATCAAGCTGTGGGTCGCCGAGGGGCGCCGCGGCGCCGGCGCCGTCGCGATCGCCCTGATCCGCCTCGACGACGCGATCGCGGCGACGCAGCTCGGGATCACGCTCGCGAGCCTCGGGCTCGGCTGGGTCGGCGAGCCCGCGCTCGCCCGCCTGATCGAGCCGATGCTGGCTTCGATCGGAATCGGCAGCGCGGTCGCGGTGCACGGGGTCGCGGTCGCGCTCGCCTTCTCGCTGATCACCTTCCTCCACGTCGTCGTGGGCGAGCTCGCGCCCAAAGCGCTCGCGCTCGACCACCCGGGCCCCGTGGCGCTCGCCTGCGCGCGCCCGCTGCTGCTGTTCGGCCGCACCTTCCGCTGGGTCCTGTGGCTGATGAACGGCGCCGGCAATGCGCTGGTGCGATCGCTCGGCGTGCGGCCCACCGAGAAGCAGCGCATGGTCCACTCGCCCGAGGAGCTCTCGCTGCTGGTGTCGGAGGCGCACGAGGCGGGCGAGATCCGTCCCTACGCGGGCCGCATCCTCGCCAACGTCTTCCGCATCTCACGCATCCGGGTGCGCGACGTGATGATCCCGCGCGAGCGGGTGTTCGCGATCGAGCAGCGGATCGCCCCGGACGCGCTGCTGGACGCGCTGCGCGAGTCGGCCTACACGCGCATCCCGGTCTACGACCGCGAGCTCGACCGCATCGTGGGAATCCTGCACACCAAGGACCTGTTCCACGTCTACGCGGAGAAGAGCGCCGTGATCCTCGCCGATGCGATCCGGCCGGGGGTCGACATCCGCCCCGATCTGCCGCTGATGGACGCGCTGCGCGGATTCCGGCGCGGGCGCAAGCACCTGGCGATCGTCCGCGATCCGGGCGGCCCGGTGCTGGGCGTGTGCACGCTGGAGGACATCCTCGAGCAGATCGTCGGCGAGATCGAAGACGAGCACGACGAGCCGACCGCCGCCGGCGGAGAGTGACTAGCGAAGGATCCCCATCTCGCGCCCCACCTTGCGCAGGGCTGCCAGCGAGCGGTCGAGATGCTCCCGGGTGTGCGTCGCCATGTAGGAAGTGCGGATCATGGCGTGGCCCGGCGGAACGGCGGGCGAGACCACCGGATTCGCGAAGACGCCCTCTTCCTGGAGTCGCAGGGTCATGGTGTAGGCGTCCATGTCCTCGCCGACGACGATCGGGATCACGGGCGAGGCCGACGCGCCGGTGTCGTAGCCGATTCCAGCCAGCTCCTTCTTCATGAAGTGGGTGTTCTCCCACAGTCGCTTGCGACGCTCGGGCTCGCGCTCGATCAGCTCGAGGGCCTTGAGCGCGGCGGCCACCGAGGCGGGCGGCGGCGCCGCGGAGAAGATCTCGGCCCTGGCATTGTGCTTGATGTGCTCGATCACCCGCGCGTTGCCCGCGACGAAGCCGCCGACTGCGGCGAGCGACTTCGAGAACGTCCCCATCACGAGGTCGACCTCGTGCTCCAGCCCGAAGTGCTCGGGCGTGCCGCGACCGCTCTCGCCGAAGACGCCGAGCCCGTGCGCGTCGTCGACCATCAGCCGCGCCTGGTGGCGATTCTTGCGCTCCACGATCGCCGGTAGGTTTGCGAGATCCCCCTCCATCGAGAACACGCCATCGACGACGATCAGCTTGCCCTTGTCGTCGCCCGCCACCCGCAGCTTCTTCTCGAGGTCTTCCATGTCGTTGTGGCGGTACTTGTAGGTCCGGCCGAAGCCGAGGCGGCAGCCATCGATGATGCAGGCGTGGTCGAGCGCGTCGAGGATCGCGACGTCGGAGCGGTCGAGCAGGCAGGAGAGGACGCCCAGGTTGACCTGGAAGCCGGTCGCGAAGGTGAGCGCCGACTCGCGCCCCATGAACCCGGCCAGGCGCTCCTCGAGCTCGACGTGGATCTCGAGCGTTCCGTTCAGCAGCCGCGAGCCCGCGCAGCCGGTGCCGTAGAGCGCGAGAGCGGCGGCCGCCGCCGCCTTGACCTCGGGATGGTTCGTGAGGCCCAGGTAATTGTTCGAGCCCAGCATCACCAGCTCGCGCCCCTCGTGGAGCACGACCGGATCCTGGGCCGACTGGATCATCCGGTAATAGGGATAGACGCCTGCCGCGCGCATTTCGTCGGTTCGGATCGCCGACTCGGAGCACTTCTGGAATACGTCCACGCCCTCGCCTCCCTCGAGCTGTTCCTTGCGTTGGCCTACCGGGGGGTTGTTTCTTCGAGCAGGGGGGCTCGGATTGATTTCGTCGAGGTGGGGGCCCGACTTGAAGCCAGCGCTGAGCGGGGCCGAGCTTACCGCAAGCCGGTCGGACCCGTCACGGCCTCCATGCCCCGCGGGAATTTCCGTTCCGAGCGGCAACGGCGTCTGGTCAGCCTGCGATTCCGCTCGTAGACTCGGCGCCTTGCGGGTCGATCGCCCGGGTGCGGCGATGCCCGAACCACCATCCACGGCGGGGGCAGGATGCGCGCGACGCTCGGCCGGGCCGCGCTGGCCTTCCTGCTCGGCCTAGCGCTGGTCGCCGCACCCGCGATGGCTGAGGAAGTCGTGCCCGCGGACGGCGACGGGGATTTTTCCGAGGAGTACCCGGCGGAGCTCGGAGCTTCCGTCCCCGATCCGATCGAGCCGCTGAATCGCAAGTTCTTCAACTTCAACGACCAGGTCGACCAGCACCTGCTCCTCCCGATGACCAAGGCCTATCAGTTCGTGCTCCCCTCGCCGGTTCGGGCCAGCATCCGCCGGACTTTTCGCAACCTGCGGTCGCCGGTCTACTTCGTGAACAACCTGCTGCAGCTCCGCTTCCGCGACGCCGCCGAGACGCTCGCGGGCTTTGCGCTCAACTCGACCGCCGGCTTCGCCGGGCTCTTCGATCCAGGCTCCGAGGTCGGCTGGGAGCAGCACCCGGCGGACTTCGGCCAGACGCTCGGCGTGTTCGGCGTCCAGAGCGGGCCCTATCTGGTGATTCCGCTGCTCGGGCCGAGCACCGTGCGCGACAGCTTCGGAGACCTGGTGGACCGCGCCTTCGATCCCCTCACCTACCTGTTCGGGATGGGCGAGCTGATCTTCATCGGCGGCAGCAGCGGATTCGTGACGCGCGAGGCCAACTCCAAGGCCATCGAGGCGCTGCGCGGCTCGTCGGTGGACTACTACGCGGCGATGCGCAGCGCCTTCACCCAGAACCGCGAGTCGCGCATCGCGGAGCTGCGCGGCCGGCTCTGCTGGGTCGCGCAGCCGCAGGAGCCCGCGGTCTCGGAGTGATCGATCAGAGGTCGTGGTCGGCGGGGGCGGCTGCGAAGCCCTGGATGCGCTGGTCGAGGGCGGTGATCACCGCGTTCCAGCCCTCGCGCTTGATCAGCGACGCGTACTCCGACCGGCGCAGCGCGAGCTCGCTCACGGTGCCGTTCAGATACACGTCGATGATCTTCCAGGAGCCGTTCTCCGGGCGCAGCCGATAGTTGAGCTGCACGCCCTCGCCTTGCGGCTCGATCAGGCGGGTGCGCACGAGCACGGTGTCCTGCGCCGAGGGCTCCTCCCCCACGGTCTCGAAGCTCTGGCCCGAGTAGCCGTCGAAGCGCCCGGCGTAGTTCGCGATCATGAAGCGTGAGAACGTCGCGACCAGCGTCGCCTGTTCCGCCGGGGTGGCCTGCTTCCAGTGACGGCCGACCGATTTCTCGGCCATGAAGGGCGTGTCGTAGGTCTCCTGCAAGACGGGCGCGAGTCGCTGGTAGCGCCCCTGGTAGCCGAGCTTCTTGGCGTCCTTCATCACCCCGAGCAGCGCCGCGTGGAGCTTCTCTACCACCTGGACGGCGGGGGCGGCGGGGGTGGCGGGCGCGATGGCCTCCGCTCCGGCCGGGGCGGCGAGGCAGAGCGTCGCGCAGGCGGCCGCGAGCTGGGCGCGGAACCCGGTCTTCGGCGACGGCATTGGTTTCTCCCTGGCAGGCGCCCGGCAGTCTAGCGAAGCCGCCGGGGGGTCTGTGCTACCTCTCCCGCCGCGTGGACGCCGGTCCCCCTTAGCCCCACCCGGCGCGGTGGAACCATGCGGAAAGCGTCCGAATCGTCGCCGCACAGCTGGCTCGAGGAGATCGTCGCGCGCGGTGTCGCGTGGCTGGTCGCCGTCTCGTGCCGGCACGCCTGGCT
>Ga0184637_10003278_pt1 | contig 10132 bp, 8 predicted proteins | sample PLM3_127_b2_FD_133143 | JGI IMG/M metagenome (GOLD analysis project Ga0184637, IMG submission 133143) | Groundwater sediment microbial communities from an aquifer in East River, Colorado, USA - PLM3_127_b2 | ecosystem: Environmental > Terrestrial > Soil > Riparian zone | place: USA: East River... | reverse complement strand
GGCTCGCCTGGCACAGTCGTTCGTCGTCGCGATCACGGTGACGGCCCTGGTGCCCGATCTCGAGCTCGGTTGGGCGGGCGTCGCCGCGACGATCGGTGCGATCGCGTTGCTCGAGCGTTGGGCGGTCGGGGGATCCAACGCGATGGAGCGAGCGGCCGCTCTCGCGGAGCTCGGCGTCGGTCTCGCGATGGCGACGACCGAGCCGTGGGCCGCGGTGGCCGCCTTCGGCGCCGCATCGGTCTGGGCCCACGTTCGCCGGATCGTTGGGCTTCCCGCGCTTCACGTGCCGGCTCGCGCCGCACGGACCGACGTCGAGCGGATGGATGCGGAGATCACGTGGTTGGACGCAGCCGCCGCGCTGCTCCCCGTTGGTGTCGCCTATGGCCTGTGGCAGGAGTTCGGGCCGGAGACCGCGCTCGTGGTCTCGGCGGCGCTGCTGGCTGCCGGGGCGCTCGCCTACCTGCTCGTGGGGATCGACAGGGTCGCGTCATTCTGGCTCGTGGTTTCGGCCGTGTGCCTCGGGGTCCTCACGATCGGTCCGTGGGAGCGCGCGGGCGCGAGTGCGAGCCTCGTCCTTTCGTCCGGGCTGTGCTCGGCGGTGGTCGCCGTGTCGGTTCCGTCGGCGGTGGCCCGGATCTGGCTCGGCGCGGCCGGGATCGCGTGGACGGCGTTCCTCGGGATGGAGCTCGCGGGCTTGTCGTTGGAGCAGCGTGCGTTGGTCTGGGCCGGAGCTGGCCTCCTCGTCGTGCTCGTGGCCGCCGCCGCGGCGCGACCCGATGTGCGCCTCCACTTCATCGCCGTGGGACAGGTCGCATCTGCCGGGGCACTCGGCTCGGTCGTGTCATCGGCAGGCGGCGTGCGGCTGGCCTGTATCGGCGCCTGGACGCTCGGATGGGTGGTCGAGATCGCGGCGGGCGAGGTGCGCGGCCGGTCGGAGAACGCGTTCGGCCGATCGTTCGCCGTGCTCGGGCCGCTCCTCGTCGTGCTGTCTTTGCCGGTCCTCGTTCTGGAGGCGGCGAGGTTCGCAGGCCTGCTGGAGGGTCGGCCCGGCCTGCCGGGCGTGCTCCTCGCGGTGCTCGCCCTCCTGGAGGCCGTTATCGCTCGAGCGATCGAGCGGAGGCGGCCGCTCGCGGAGCTGGTGGTCGCCGGGGCGTTCGGGACGAGCCTCGTGGCGATCGGCGCATCCGGAGAGCAGCCGTGGCCGGCGATCGCCGCATGCGCCGGGTTGATCGTCGTCGTGATCGTGATCCCCGCGTCGCTCCGGATCCCCCCGATGGTCTGGGCGGCCTGGCTCGCCTCGGCGGCGCTCTCCGTGCTGCTTACAGAGCGAGCGGGCGTGCCGGACGACCGGCTCTTCGCGGCGGGGTTCATCTGGTCGGCCGTGGTGCTCCTCGGTGGGCTCGCGCTCGATGACCGGATCGCAGGGCGCCGCATCCGCGGCGACCTGGTGCGCACTCGGTGGCTCGCACCGGCTCCGGTGTTTGGCGGCGCCGGCCTGCTGGCGTCGCTCGGCCTCTCGCTGGTCGAGCCGAGCGCTGTCTACGGGTGGTGGATGGTCGCCGGGGGCGCCGTCTTCCTCGGGACGGCGCTCCTGCTCCGGATGGGGTCGGTTTCGGGCATGGCCTGGGGGCTCGGGGCGTTCGGCGCGGGGAGCCTGGTCAGCGAGCGGATCATGGACGATCCGTGGCTGCTCGTGGCCGGAGCGATCGTCCCTCTCGTCGCCGCGTGGATCCTCGCCCGAACCACCTCGCGGGGCGAGTCCTGGCCGTTCCGATGGGACGTCCCCGCGTTCGTTGTCGCCCACGCGATCGTCGTGGTCGCGCTGGCGCGTGCCGCATGGATCGACGAGCTCGCGCCCGCCTGGCTCGGCGCCGCGGCGTTGTCGTTCGCGATCGCGGCCGTCCTGCGATGCTGGCCGTGGGCGCTCGCGGGGGGCGTGCTCGCCTCGGTGGGGGCCTGGGACCTCGGGCCGGCGTGGCTCGCGGCGGGGCTCGCGACTGAATCCGTCGGGGCAGGGATCGCGGCCTCGAGGAGTGAGGGAGACCGCCGGCTCCTGCTCCAGATGGTGTGCGCAGGCCTGGCGGCAGCCGCGTGGATCCAGACAACAACAGCGATCGGATGGTCCAGGGAGGAGACCCTCAGGGCGACGGCTCTCGTCGCGGGTGCCCAGCTGCTCCTGGGGGCCGCCGCGGTGCGGCTGCGGCTGCTCGCGCCCGACTGGGTTCTCCGCGCGGCGGTGCTCGCGGCCGCCGGGATCGGCGCGGTCGAAGTCGCAGTGTTGGAGCAGGGGTTGGGCGCCGTCGACCCGGCCCAGCGTGGGGCGCTCGCCGCCGCCCTCACCATGGCGGCGGTCGCGACGGGCATCTCGGCGGCCCCCTGTCAACTCCCTCGCCTGCGGGAGGTGTCGGGTGTGCTCGTCACGGCCGCGCTCGGTGAGGCGCTCCTGTGGGTTGATGCATCGGCCGAAACGGCGGTGGCGGTCCTGGTGGCCACGGGAGTCGGATCGATGGTCGTCGCTCTGACCCTGTGGCGCACGGGCGTCTGGCGGACATGGGCTCCCGCGATCGGCACGTTCAGCGCGCTGGTCTCGGCGGCGTCGCCGTTCGTCGCACTACTGGCGCTCCCGGATCGGAGCCCGCTCGTCGCGGCCCTGCTCGTGTGCGGGATCGAGTCGGCGTCGGCGGGCGTCGTGCTCCGTCGCGCGGAGCCCCTCGTCCTCTCCCCGCTGCTGCTCTCCGGGGCCTGGATCGTCTTCACGCGCGAGGCGTTCGCAGGTGACCCGCAGTGGTTCACGGTGCCGCTCGGGTTTGCCGTCCTCGCCGTGGTCGAGGTGCTCCGGTGGGACCTGCGGCGTAGGGGAGGGCCGACGCACATCCCCGAGCTCGTCGCGCTCGAGATCGCGGGCTTCGCGTTCCTGATCGGCGCCTCACCCCTCGGGGTCATCCGGGGATCGTCGTGGGCGGGTGCTGTCGGTGTGGCCCTCGGAGTGTTGGTGGCCGGTTGGGGTGCACTGACGCGGGTTCGCCGGCGACTGTGGCTGGGCCTGGCGGCGGCCGTCGGCTCCCTCGTGCTCATGGTGATCGTGCCGCTTGCCCAGGAGCCGCCGGACGTGGCCGGTGCGACCCTGTGGGTGCTGCTCGCGGCCACGGGCATCGCGGTGGTGCTCGTCGCCACCGCGCTCGAACGTTGGAGGTCCCGCATCGGTGCAGGGATGCATCGGCTCGGCGCCCTCCTGAGCGGTTGGGAGTAGACCGGCTTGCGGAACGTCGCGATCGAACAAGCGCCAGCTCCGCATCCTGGCCGTGCTCGGACGTGGGTGACGAGACAGGGGGCCATTCAGCTTCGTCAGCCGTGTGTCAGCGAGCATTCAGGTCCTTGGTTGACCCTTTCGCTTCCAGAACCACCCAACGTCGATGGGGAACAGGGGCATCAGGAATGAGGAGTTGTGCGTCTGTTCAGGAGCCGGGCGGATGCCGAGCATGGGGGCATGGTGTCGAGCCAAGAGGACGTCGATCGGAGGACCGGGCAATGACATCGAGGCAAGGGACCCTCGGGATGAGGGCACCGACACCGTCGACAGTGGCAACGGGACCGACGAGTGCTCGGGTGAAACCGTGTCCAACTGCGAGCCGCAGTCCACGTTCGCGAAGGATGGGTTCCTGCGAGTCGTTCGAACGGCGGACGACATCGCGATCCAGCGGCGACTGATCGGAAGGGAGGCAACACGATGACCACACAGACATCACACGGGCCTCGATGGTTCGCCGGGCTGCGCTCGGCTCTGGCTGCGGTCCTCATCACCGGGGTCTTGGTCGCGACGGGACTCGCCCCCGCTTCGGCGACGCCACCGGTGAGACCCACAGCCACCGTGATGACCTACAACGTGTACCTGGGCGCGAACCTGCAACCCCTGTTCGGCGAGAACAACCTCGTCAGGCTGATCCAGAAGGCCGCTGCGATCCTGGCTCACTTCGACACGGTCGACTTCCGGATCCGGGCGGTCGCGATCGCGCACCAGATCATCGAGCAGGATCCCGACGTCGTGGCGCTGCAGGAGGTCTCGCTCCTGCAGACGTCGCCGCCGTCGAGCCCTCCGCGGTTCACGACGAGGTACGACTTCCTCCAGATCCTGCTCGACGAGCTCGAGCGCCAGGGTCACCCGTTCCACGCGGTCTCGATCAATCCGAACTTCACCGGCACGCTGCCGGTTGACTTCGTCGGAAGCCTCGCGAGGCTCACGGATCGCAACGTGATCATCGTCCCGGGCGGCGACCCGGCCTCCGAGCTGATCACGTCGAATCCCGCGCAGGACGTCTACGACCGCACGCTCGACGTCCCGCTCGGGGGGATGACCTTCCACGCTCAGCGCGGGTGGGCGAGCATCGACGTCGTGTTCCACGGCTCGCCGTTCCGGTTCTTCGACACGCACTTCGAGGCGTTCGACCCCGACGTCCGGAAAGACCAGGTGGCCGAGCTCGTCCAGATCATGTCATCCTCGCCCTATCCCGTCGTCCTCGCGGGGGACATCAACCTGTTCCCGAGGGACGTTCGTGCCTTGGACGATGCGGCGTGGAAGCTCTTGAGCGGCGCTGGGTTCCGGGACGCGTGGGTCGTGGCGGAGTGCTTCGAGCCCCGCTACACGGCCGGGCAGACCGACGACTTGGACAACGTGCCCTCGATCCTGGCCAACACCGTCGACTACGTGCTGTTCGACAAGGACTTCGAGACGAAGCCCGTTGAGCAGTCGTGCGACATCGCCGGCGAGGAGCTCGACGACCGCACGAACACGGTCCCCGCGCTGTGGCCCTCGGACCACGCCGCCGTGGCAGTGGATCTGCGCATCGCGAAACCGTAGGCGAACAGGACAGCCGAGCTGTGCGAAGCGTCTGCAAGGAGGTAGGCGAAGTGCGAAGGCTACGTCTGATACCTGGTCTGGCGGTTCTCCTGTTGGCGGTTCTCGCGCCATCCGCACGCGCGGGCACACCGGGGACGATGACGATCACGTCGGATACGACGCTGACAGAGGATCACTACGGGTCGATCGAGATCGCTGCCGACGACATCACTCTCGACTGCGCCGGTTACAGCGTGATCGGTCCGAGTCCGGACCCCTGGCCGGTCGACGGAGTCCTCGTTGACCACCATTCCGGCGTGACGATCGCGAACTGCGTGGCGAGCGGATTCGTGAATGGCTTCAAGCTCCAAGGGGTGTCTGTCCAGGGTTCCCGCCTCTGGAACGACCCACTCGCCTTTTATCTTCGTCCGCGGAATCGCGTTCACTAGGCCCTGAAGAATTGCCATGAAGCGTGGGTTGGATGTAAGCCCGGCTCGGTCGAGGAACGCTTTTGCTGCGCCGAGGCCGTCAACGTCTGCTACATAGATTGCGGTGTGGACCCCGTCCAGAGCAATCGTGAAGCCAGTCGCCTCCGGGTACACCCCCGGCAGGCCGGCTTCGAAATCGGCGTCGCGTCTCACGCGTTTCGAGGGAGGAAGTAGGACGACCGTACCCGACTTCTTCTCGAGCACCTTGGCCTGGCGCACTCCCTCGCCCGACGGATCCTCGCGCGCCTTCTATCAGGACGCCAGCGAGAGCCGATCGAGGGCGTCGGCGAACCGGCCGGGGTCGGTTACCGCGAGGCCATATCGGACCAATCGACCTGTTGCCGCCGGAGCTCGTGGCGATGACGGCCACGCAGCGGAGCCACGATCCAAAGCGTTGCCGTTCTGATGGGTTCTGGGATGTGGGAGCGGACCCATGGCAACAAGAGAGGGTCGAACCGCGCCCGGCCGACTCGGCCGAGGAATGCGTCGTGACCCTGGAGGCTGAGGGGATGCGTTACTTGAGGGCAAGAGCGAGTGACCGGGGAGCTCTCGGACCACTCTCCGATAACTCCCCAAAAACTCCTCGGTGCACCCAACTGGACAGAAGTCGAAAAAATATCCGCAGGTAGAAGGGCTGCCGGTCGTCCTAAGCAAGCGCCATGCCAAGATCCGGCGAGGCGGCTTCTACCGGCGTCGAGCGCCCTGAGTTCGATTCCCGATCGCGGAGGCGAGGGTTACAGCGTACGAACACCGGGACTCCGGGGAAGAAGGTGTGGGTTGCGCCGGGCTCCTGTGGGCGAGTGTCATCACCAGCGTCTCTGCACTAGCTCCACGATTTCTCTACGATTTCCTTACGCCGGGCTGGATGGTCGTCCAGGTTGGGAGTGAGGCGGCTGGTCGTGACGTGACCGAGACGCTGTTAATTGTCGGGGTGGCGGCGGCTGTGGTGTTCGTTGCCGTTCTGCTCGTCGAGGGTGCCCTTCGGTCTGGTTACGACCCCGCCTATCACAGCGGCAGCGAGCTGTCCTTGGGTGACCGCGGTTGGATCCAGATGGCCAACTTCCTTCAGATGGGAGTCGGGATGTTCGCCTTCGCCCTCGGAGTCCACCAAGCCCTGAACGCTGTCATCGGGCCTGTACTGCTGGCGATCTTCGGACTCGGATCGATCGCGTCCGGCGTGTTCGTTCCGGACCCCATGCGCGGTTACCCGCCTGGAGGCCCAACTGGGACTCCGGCCGAGTTGACCAGGCATCACCAGGTCCACACCGCAGCCGGGCCGGTCATGTTCCTCGCGATCTTTGGAGCATGCCTCACGCTGGCAGGCCGCCTGCTCGGCGCCTGGCGGCTCTACACGGTGCTCACCGCGGTTGTTGGCCTCGCTTTAACCATCTGGACGGCTCTTGCGTATCAGAGGGACGCCGCGAACACCGGGCTCGTACAACGCGCCCTCATCCTCGTGTACTGGAGTTGGATCGTGCTGCTGGGTCTCCACCTGGTCTGACATCCACCCCACCCTGATCTCAGGACGGTATGAACCGACCCCCCGGGAGCGGCGCGTTCTCAGTGGCCGTTGACATCACCCTACCATGGCGTATCGTCCAACCCGTCCCAAGGCGGGTATGACGTGACACGTGCATGGGTTCAACTGTTGGCGGCCGTTATGGCAGCAACCAATGCGGCCGCGTGGGTGTTGTCGTCTCGATGGGAACGTCCCGGGTACGGTGTTGAGCTACGGGCCCGGCTGCAGCCCCCTCCCCTTATCGGCCGCGGAGGCGACCTCGTACAGGTCGCTCCGCTCGTCTATCCGGTCCTGGTTGTGGTCGCACCCGGCTGGGCGTACGAGGGATGGCTGAACTGGTCAACCGAGATCGATCTGGTTCTGCAGGCGGTCGGCCTCGGTCTCTGGGCTCTGGGCATTGCCGTGGGGGTATGGGCTGTGCAAGCGATAGGCGGGTACGGGGCGGTCAGCGGGGTGACGGTGGACCATCAGCTGGTGAGCGACGGCCCCTACCGGTATGTTCGCCACCCCATCTACACCGCGATGATTGCTATCGCAGTGGGCACCACCCTCGTCTTCCGGAGCTACCTGCTGCTGGGAGTGGCAGCGTTGTCCACCGTCACCCATCTCTGGTGGGCGGCCGCCGAGGAGAAGCTGCTCAGCTCCCCCGAGGGCCTAGGCGACGCCTATCGCACCTACGCATCCCACACCGGCCGGTTCCTCCCCCGGGTGAGGCGGGCTCGACGACCAACCGGATCGTTGTAAAGACACCTAAGTCGGCTTGGCACCAGGTGCCGATGCACGCCGTCAGGATCCTCCTCCGCTGCGCTGGGCAATCGGGGGAGAGAGGGCAAGGGTCGAAAAAATCTACGCAGGTCGATGGAGCGGACGTTCGCCCAGAAGTGCTTGGGCAGGCCAAGGAATTCCGGATTGCCCTTCAACTTCGCTCCTCGAACCTGCGGAGGAATTCGTCCATCGGAGTACCGAGAGCGCCGCAGACCTCTCGCAGCTCGAGGAAGTCGAGCCTGCGCTCCCCGGCCTCGTACTTGCTCACGTAGGACTGCGGCCGGCCAAGTCTTCGGGCCAGCTCGGTCTGAGTCAGCCCGGCCTCGGTCCGCAGTCGGCGCAGAAGGTCACGGAGTCGCCTGTCCTGCCCACCGACGGGTTTGGCCTTCACCTAGCGAGCGTAGCTTTGGACGTTGGCGCCGTTGACGCGCTATCCCAAATTGGGATAGCCTCCCACGAGGCGTCAGTGGGGTCACCTACGATGAAGCCCATGCAGCAGCCGAACCTCTTGGATAGCACCGAGCGGAGGCTAGTAGCCCCGTTCAAGCGACCCCTGCTGAAGTGGATCGGGAACAAGCAGCGGTTCGCTCACGACATCGCGTCCCACTTCCCGGCCAAGTTCGGCACGTACCGGGAGCCGTTCCTCGGGAGCGGGGCCGTCTTAGGCACCTTGGCTCCAGAGAGGGCTGTCGGATCGGACAACTTCAGGCCGCTCATGGAGATCTGGCGGGCGCTCAGCAGCGACCAGGAGAAGCTGAAGCGTTGGTACTCGGACCGTTGGCACGCCGCGACGCAAGGAACCAAACTCGAGGAGTACGAGCGGATCAAGGCTGCCTACAACGCTTCACCCAACGGAGCGGACCTCGTGTTCCTGTGCCGCGCGTGCTACGGGGGCGTGGTCAGGTTCCGGCAAGCCGACGGGTACATGTCGACCCCAGTCGGCGCGCATACGCCAATCTCGCGGGACGCCTTCGCCAGTCGAGTGGACGAGTGGCATGAACGGACGAAGGGTGCGAAGTTCGAGCAGATGTCCTATGACCAGGCGATGGAGGCGGCCGCGCCTGGGGATCTGGTCCATTGCGACCCGCCGTACACCCACACGCAATCCATCTTGTACGGGGCCCAGTCGTTCGAGCTTCGACGCCTGCTCGACATCATCGGCCAGTGCAAGGCTCGGGGCGTCAATGTAGCTCTGAGTATCGATGGAACGAAGCGCTCGGGGAATCTCATCTGCGATCTCCCCATTCCTGAAGGGCTGTTCGAACGGGAGGTCTTCGTGAACATCGGACGCTCGATGCTGAAGCGCTTCCAGATGAGCGGCCAGACCCTCGAGGGAGAGGTTGTCGCCGATCGACTGCTACTGACCTATTAGATCGCCGCGCTCGTGAGGCCCTCCTTAGTTAGTGGTCCTACCCCACAACCTTTGAGCGGCCAAGGTCTTCCTTCTCTGTGGCCCTGCTAATGATGCGCCGATGGCCAGGCGAGAGCGGTTTCTGTTCGTGACGTGGGACGGCGGCGGCAACGTCCCGCCGCCCTCGCGCTCGCCGGTGACGTAAGGTGTTGTCTCACCGTGCGTAGCTCGAAGGGCGCATTCTGAGAAGAAGTCAATGAGTTCGCTGGCGCCGTCCTTTTTGGCCCTCGTGGCCCGGATGAGAACAGGGTCTCTTCGAGCCGTCCCGAACTGCCCGAGCCGCTGCCAGCCGAGTCCAGGGCCGGCGGGGGGAAGGAAGGGCCCGGCGCGACAAGTGAGGGGGGTACGCGCGTGAGGCAGGAGGTGCGCATGGATCGTACAGACGAGCGCTCCGAGGTCTCTGTCGTTGGTCGGGGGACGAGGATCGAGGGCACCGTGGTGGCGGCCGGCTCCCTCAGGGTCGAGGGAGAGGTGAAGGGCAAGATCACCGCAGAGGGGGACGTCTCGCTGCCCCCTCAAGGTCGAGTGGAAGCCAATATCCGGGCGACGAGCATCACCCTGGCCGGTCAGGTGAGGGGTGACCTCACCGCAAAAGGCGACGTCTCCCTGTCGGCAGACAGCCGACTGGACGGAAACATCCGCGCCCACAACGTGGAGGTAGGCGGGGTGGTCAAGGGCAACATCGCGGGAAAGGGAAAGGTCGGGCTCGGCCCCCGCGCTCGGGTGGAGGGCGACATCACCTCGAAGGCTCTCGCGATCGCCGAAGGGGCAGTATTCATTGGGCGTTCCATCATGGGCGAGGAGACGCCACAAGGCGAGGAGACCACCCAAGGCAAGGAGACCGCCCAGCCCGCCGCGCAGATCGCCACCGCAGCGTCGACCAGCAGACCCTCTGGGTCCTAAGTACGGCGGGTAGCTGTAGTTCCGGCGACGTTGTTGCACAGGGAGAGCCTCTTGCACGGGCGATGAGGCTCTCGCCGTCTTCGAGTCGGCCAGGCAGGCGATCCGAGCAGCCGTGGAGCTCCAGTCGCGCTTCCTAGAGGAGACCGTCGCGGAAGCGGCAGGCCGACTCGTCCAGCTGCTCGTCCGCGCCGTCCGGGCGCACGGTCAGCGCG
>Ga0184637_10003277_pt1 | contig 10134 bp, 11 predicted proteins | sample PLM3_127_b2_FD_133143 | JGI IMG/M metagenome (GOLD analysis project Ga0184637, IMG submission 133143) | Groundwater sediment microbial communities from an aquifer in East River, Colorado, USA - PLM3_127_b2 | ecosystem: Environmental > Terrestrial > Soil > Riparian zone | place: USA: East River... | reverse complement strand
TGGCGAACTGCTGGCAGAGAGACAGCCTGACAAGCATCCACTCGCCCTTGCCCATTCAAACTTGGAATATTTCCCCGAAGTCGATGAACGCCAATTGCTCGCCACTCGCGATTTAACACTGGACTGCCGCCACTTCCCGCCTCTGTCTCGGCGACGTACTGAAGTGCCGCATCGTCATGATCAAGCAAAATACCGCCGAGACTGAAGAAGAGTTGCCCGCCACCTGGATAGCCGATGACGAATACCCCTGCTTTTACTAGAGGCAACGTATCTGCGACAGCAAGTCCCTTCACACTCGTGGGCTGTCGCTCTAGTCTGACAATACTTAGGTCGAGCTCGTCAACGGGAGAGAACCATGCAATCTCTGAGAGGCGAATCAGTTCCTGAGCCTCTTCGGGAATCGTGAGCCGAAACCTACCCTCGTCAACTGTCAGCCCGAACGACTGCTGAGTCTTATCTCGAACGATGACGTGCGCCGGAGTCAAGAGATAGAGATCACTGCCGAATCGTGCATGCAAACTGGACCCCGAGACTAGGAACCCCGAAGCGAACGCATTCCCCGCGACGTCCTCAATTCGTCCAATACTGCTGGCCAGCTCAAGTCCCTTCCTGTAGCCGCGCCAAGATAGAAGCAGTCTGTGATCGCTTGCCGGCGCGAATCCTGATGACAATAGTGGTCGGGTAGTCTGCTGCTGGCGCTTCTCACGATCGTGAACCTCGCCCAGGCGACCGAGAAGAACGTTCGTGACGGCTGCTGACACCTCCTTTGCGAGTTCATCCGGAGTAGAGAAGAAACCGACGGCGTGGCGCGCACCAAGGTCCTCGCGTAGCCGTTCAATCTGCTTGCCGCTATCCCCCTCTCTTGTGTGCGTGTCCATTAGGCTCGGTGTCCATGGTGCTTCATCACGCAGAAGAAAGATCAGCCGCTCCTTCGCATGCTCTCCTGCCGCACGGTACTCAAGCTCAGTGATCGACCGAGACTCAGGATTGCCTTCTTTCGGGATATATCCGTAGCGCCAGGCGAAGATACCCACATAGATGTCTGCTTCGGCAACGTCTTCGAGGCACTTGGCCAATGGGCGCTTCTCGCCCGCTACGTAGTCTTCCATCGCAACTGCGTCGAGACGCAATTTGCGCAGTTGCCCGTAGACCGCACGCCGAAACTCCTTCAGATCCTCGAAAGTGGATGACACGTAAATCTTCATCAGTCCTTGCCAGTCTCGCCGTTTAACGTGTCCCGATCACCCGCGCACGCGAGACAGCGCTGCGCTCGCGCGCGTCGGTGTGGATTGGGTGGTTAGAGGTCATTTACGCCTCCCTACAAGAGTCATGCGCTCGTTCCGCTCCTCCGGATAGTGCACCAAGCCACCGAAATCAGTGTCCACCAAAATACCTTTTCCGAGATACGACCATTGAGCCGCGGGATGAGCGTCGGAGTACTCACCACGGTCGATGCATGCAACTACGGTCCCACGGTGCTTGTCATCGATTGCGATGGTGTCTCCGATTCGGGCTTCATTTCCGTCGGCGTATCGCACAATGACCTCTAACGTGTAGTAGTTGGCTTAAAAGCCGATTTGTAAATCGGCATTGTGCGCGTGACGTTGTCATCCTTCAAGCCGGTCAATACGTCATACCGGCGGGGATTCCGGCGCAGTTTGAAGTTTTAACACCCCCTCACCCTACCCTCTCCCCCGCAAACGGGGGCGAGGGGAAATCTTTTGTTGCCGTATTCTTTCTCTGTGTTCTCTGTGGCTATTTGTTTTTGAAATTATCGGCGTTCATCGGCGGCTCCATACTTGTTTTTCTTGGCGGCCTTGGCGGTTCAGAATTTTATTACTGATTTTCTTGGCGCCTTGGCGGTTCATAAGAACCGTGGATCGTGATTCGTGGGTCGTGATTCGACTCTTTTTATTTCCTCGGTGCTCTCTGTGTTCTCTGTGGCTGATTGCTGTTGATCTTATCGGCGAATATCGGCGTCCATCGGCAGCTAAATTGGTTCTTGATCTTATCCGAGTTTATCTGCGTTTATCTGCGGTTCCAAATCTTATGGCGGACTTGGCGTGCTTGGCGGTTCAAGTAACAGGATTCAGGGTACAGAGTAATTCCGTTTTTCCTTTGTGTCCTTCGTGTCCTTAGTGGTTCAAGATGTGTCTTGTTTTTCTCCGCGTCCTCTGCGTCCTCCGCGGTGAGGGGTTGATCTTTACGGTAAAATGCCGCGCGTGTCCGCAGACCGTCCGCCATTGAGAGAAGACCGCGTCGAGTGCGAGCCCTACTCGCAGTTCGCAAAGTGGTACGAGGAGGCGCGGGCGGTGGAGCGGCCGCTGCCGCACGCGGTTGCGCTCGCCACGGCGACCCGTTCCGGCCACCCGTCATTGCGCATGGTCCTGTTGAAGGGATTCGACGCGCACGGCTTCGTGTTCTACACCAACTACCGCAGCCGCAAGGGGCGCGAGCTCGCGCGCAACGCGCGCGCGACCCTGCTGTTCTACTGGGGCGGGCTCGGGCGGCAGGTGCGCATAGACGGGCATGTGGCCAAGGTCACGACGCGCGAGTCCGACGACTACTTCGCCACGCGGCCGCGCGGCAGCCAGCTCGCGGCCTGGGCTTCGTCCCAGAGCGCGGTGCTGGCCAACCGTGGCGCGCTCGAGCGCCGCTTTGCCGGCTACGCGCGCAAGTATCCCGAGGCGGTGCCGCGCCCGCCGCACTGGGGCGGCTACCGTCTCGTGCCGGAGGAGGTCGAATTCTGGCAGGGACGCGACGACCGCCTGCACGACCGCATCGTCTATCGCCGCATCCGCGGCGGCCGCTGGCGGATGGAGCGGCTGGCCCCATAGGGACGGTGAGCAGTCAGCGGTGAGCAATGAGCAGTAAAAACCAAAAAAGCAGCTTTTCTTCCGCTTTCAGCCTACCGCTTACCGCTTACCTTCTATGAATGGACTGCTGAGGGCGTTCGCCCACTTTGCGATCCCTGCGGCACTCATTGCCGCGGCCTTCGGGCTGGTCATCTACAGCAGCGCCCTGCCGCCCTCGCTCGCGGGGTTGAAGTCCTACGGGCCCTACATCGTCTTTGCGCTCGGCGCGGCCCTGGCGTTCGGTTTCAACCGCGGGCGCGCGCTGCTCGCGCTCGTCACGCTGATCATCGCCTACGCGGCCCAGCAATCCTGGCTGCAGCGCGGCCTGGACATGCCGGCGGCAGAGGCAGTCTACGCCGCCCTCGTCGTGTTCGTGCCGCTCAACCTCGCGGCGCTCGCGCTCCTGCCCGAGCGCAGCATACTCAACCGGCACGGCGCGCTGCGGCTCGCGGTGATCGCCGGCGAGGCGCTCTTCGTCTACTGGGTCGTGGCATCCGGGGACGCCGACATCGTTGAACGGGCGTGGCAGCCGTTCCTCGATCCCGCCCCGTTCGGCATCGGGCGCATCCCCCAGCTCGGCATCGCCGCGGTCGGGCTGGGCCTGATCGCCGCGATCGCGGCGGCGCTCGGCCTGCGCTCGGCGATCAGCGCGGGATGCGCCGGCGCGATCGTCGCCTTCGCCGTGGCTGCGCACGTCCCCACCGCGTCGATTACCTTCTCGATCTTCATCGCGGCGGCGCAACTGATGATCGCGGTCGCGGTGCTGCAGGATACCTACCGCATGGCGTTCCACGACGAGCTCACCGGCATCCCCAGCCGCCGCGCGCTCAACGAGCAGCTGGCGGCGCTCGGGAGCACCTACACCGTGGCAATGCTCGACGTCGATCACTTCAAGAAGTTCAACGACACCTACGGCCACGACGTCGGCGACCAGGTGCTGAAGATGGTGGCCGCGCACATCGCCGGCGTCGGCGGTGGCGGCAAGGCCTACCGCTACGGCGGCGAGGAATTCACCGTCCTGTTTCCCGGCAGGGACGCCGATGAGGCGATGCCGCACCTGGAAACGCTGCGCGAGGAGATCGAATCGTACCGGATGGCGTTGCGCGGCGCCGAACGGCGGCGCGCCGCCAAGGGCGGCCAGCGCCAGCGCGGCGGGTGGCGCGGCAGAAACTCGGTGGCGGTGACGATAAGCATAGGCGTGGCGGAGCGCAACGGACGGTTCACGACGCCGCAGGCGGTGATCGAAGCGGCGGACCACGCGCTCTACCACGCCAAGGAGAAGGGGCGCAACCAGGTCAGCCGATAGACGGCCGCCCCGCGCGGCCGTCTATATACAATTGCAATTTTCCGCCCGGCGCGCCGATTTGAGTATCCAGCTCATCGTCTTTCTCACGGTGCTCACGCACCTGTCGTTCGCCGGCTTCCGCATGGTCCTCTCGCTCATGGCGATCCATTCGCCTTCGTCATGCCGATCTACGGCTCGCAACTCGGTCTTTCCGCAACCACCATCGGCGTCATCCTCGGCGCGTTCGGCGCGGCGGTGTTCGCGGTCAGGCTCGCCCTGCCGCTGATCGCGCACCGCCTGGACGAGTGGCGCATGCTGATTGCTGCGATGCTGCTGTCCGGCGCGACGCTGCTCGCCTTTCCGCTGGTCAGCGGCGTGCCGATGTTGCTGGCGCTCTCCTTCTTGCTGGGCATCGGGCTCGGCGGCACGCAGCCGTTCATCATGGCGCTGCTCTACGAGAAAGCTCCGGCGGGTCGCGGCGCCGAAGTGCTGAGCGTGCGCACCTGGATCATCAATTTCTGCCAGACCAGCGTGCCGCTCGCCTCCGGCGCGCTCGGTGCGGCCCTCGGCATGCTGCCCGTATTCTGGGCAATGGGCGCATCGCTCCTCGTCGCAGGCTGGTTCGCCGCGCGCGGGAAATGACGTACAAGAAAACGGGGCTGCGTGATCGCAGCCCCGTCATCGCAAATCAGCCGGGTTAGCTCAGGTGCTTGCTGACCAGCTTGGTCATGTCGAACATGGACACCTGCGACTTGCCGCCGAACACGGCGCGCAGTTTGTCGTCGCCATTGATCATGCGCCGGTTGTTCTTGTCCTGCAGGCCGTTGCGCTTGATGTAGGCCCATAGTTTCTTGGTGACCTCCGTGCGCGGCATCGAGCCGCTGCCGATCACCGCCGCGAGCGTCGAGCTCGTGCTCATCGGCTTCATAAACGCGGCGTTCGGCTTGCGACCGCTCTTCTTCGCCTTCTTGGACTTAACTTTACTTTTCTTGGCCATTGACTATCTCCCGTTGATTGCGCTGAAACAGCGCGGGTGGTTGGTAACGACGTCTAACCTTGAAATCAGAGCGTAGAGGATGCCAATGTCCGGCGAACCTTGCAAGGGGTATTTTGATTTTTTCGCTCTGTACAGAGCATCGCGCCGCCCGCTAGCGAGCAGCGGCTGCCGCCGTTCCTGCTGCGCGCCGTGCGGTCCGTCACATGCGTTTCAGGCAATCGCGCGCAGCGTGAGGCCATCGTGCCGCGGCATGAAGTCAAGGACTTATCCGCAGAAGTTCAAGTGTGAGTAAGCGTTGCGCGATCTCACTCGCGCCATGCGGGGGGTATGCACCGGGATGCGGTGAGGCCCGCCGGGGACAACCACCTGTCGGGGGGACCCGACACCCGCGCAGCGGCGCTACTTCTTGAGGCTTTCGAGGAAGTGCTTGCGGAACTTGGCTACCTTTGGCGCGACCACGAACTGGCAATACGGCTGGGAGGGATTGCGCGCGAAGTATTCCTGGTGGTAGCCCTCCGCCATGTAGAAGGTCGAGGCCGGCGTCACCTCGGTGACGATGGGGCCGTCCCACAGCTTCGCTGCATCGAGCCGCTTGATCACTTCCTCGGCCTCGGCCTTCTGCTGCGGTGTGTTGAAATAGATCGCCGAGCGGTACTGGGTGCCGTCGTCGTTGCCCTGGCTGTTCAGCGTGGTCGGGTCGTGAATCACGAAAAACACTTCCAGCAACTCCTTGAACGACACGACCTCCGGATCGAAAGTGATGCGCACGACTTCGGCGTGCCCCGTATTCCCGTTGCACACCTGCTCATAGGTTGGATTGGGCGCCCGCCCGCCCATGTAGCCCGACTCGACCGACTCGACGCCTTTCATGCCGTCGTACACCGCCTCCAGGCACCAGAAGCAGCCGCCGGCGAGCGTCGCAACTTCCTTGCCGGCAGATTCTGAAGTCACAGGATTCAATGGATACGCTCCGTGGATGATCGCAGCAGGCTCTTGTTACGGAGCAGGGAGTGTAGCGGATGCACGGCGCGGGAGGCGAGCGTCTCCCGCGCCGTGCGCTTCCAGCCTTCAGACGGCGGGCATCCGTGACAGTGACAGCCGTTGTTCGGACCGCCTTTCCGCCGGTGGAGACGCGGGCGCGACGCGCTCGTGCTTGAGCCACGGCCGGAACAGCAGGCGCTCGACCGGTCCCAGCGCCGCATGGCGCTGGATCAGCTGCGCCGTGCGTTCACAGTACTCGGGATAGCCGAGGCCCGGCACGATCGGGGCGCGGCTCCAGTTCTGGCCCAGCGCCTGAAACGCGCTGGCCACGTCGTGATCGCGCGCGCAGCGGCCGACCGCGATCACCGTCCGCCAGGTAGCGGCAAGACTGACGCGCTCGTTTCGCTTGCTGCGCTCGAACCGGGCGCGGAAGTAGTCAAAATAGTCTGCCTGGTCGCACGCCGCCTTGCGCGCCAGCGCGCGCAGCGCTGGTTCGTCTGCGCTGTTGGCCAGTACGCGGTAGAACAGCGCGGCCTGGGCCGCCGTGACGCAAAGCCCGAGCGCCTCGAGCGCAATACTGCTGTCCCGCCTTTCCAGCCCGGAGCGGGGACGATAGCTCTCGTAGAACTCGTGATAAGCGGCGTTCCAGTCGAACTCGGGCCAGGTCGCCTCGACGTACTCGCGCAGCTGCCGGCCGAGCTCGGCCCGCTGCGGCCACCAGACCTGCTCGAGCCATGGGCCGACGTCGGGATAGGCCCCGAACACCTGCGCGAGCCGGTTGACGTGCAGCGGCACGGCCGTTTCCAGGAAGGAAGCCGTGGCAATGCTGTGAAACGTCAACCCGTTGAAACGGACGAGTGCGCGCACCCGTGCCTGCTCAATTTGCTCACGCTGATTCGTCGTGATCGTTGCGGTCGCTTGCATGGTTTCCTCCTTTTCAGTTGGTCGCGGGCGGTTGCCTGCGTGCGAAACCAGTATTGCTGCGGCGCAATAGACCGGACAAGCAATGGTTACAGCGTTGCTACCCGCTCTCCTGCCGGTATTATTAGGCGCTACCTTGCAGCCTGCCGGACTTCGTTTTCCGGCAGGCTGTATGGGCAAAATCACCCGAGGGTTGTCGACGAAGCCAGACCTCATCGGTCCTGGTGGGCGATCCTGGGGAGGGGCGGGACGAACTGATGCATCAGCGGCTTTCTTATTGATATTGGAGCAGGCAGTTTTTGCGTAAGGAGTTTGTCGGGCCAAAGTCCGACAAACTCCTGGTCACTACGGGGAGGCCGGCCATGGCGCACAGCGGTGCATTGGTGGAGGTGCTTAAACGGGAGCTCAGAACGCGCGGCGTCACCTACGCCCAGGTCGCCCGCAAGCTGGGCCTGAGCGAGGCGAGCGTGAAGCGCATGTTCTCCCGCAGGGAATTCACGCTCAAACGGCTGGACCAGGTCTGCCAGCTGACCCACTCCGACTTCTCCGACCTCGCGCGCACGCTCAACCGGGAGGAAACCCTGATCTCCCAGCTCACCCAGGAGCAGGAGAAGGAGATCGCCTCCAGCATCAAGTTGTTCCTGGTCGCCGTCTGCGTGCTGAACCACGTCCCTGCCGAGCATATCGTCGAAATCTATGAGATTTCCCAGGCCGAGTGCATCCAGTTGCTGGTCAAGCTCGACCGTATCGGGTTCATCCGGTTGCTGCCCGGCAACCGGATAAGGCTTCTGGTATCCCGCGATTTCGCGTGGCTGCCCGACGGACCGATCCAGCGTTTCTTCAAACAGCACGCGCATGGCGACTTCAATCGCTCGCGCTTCGACCACCCGGAAGAGTACTTCGTCGCGGTGAACGGCATGCTGTCGGGCAGCTCGCGCGCGACGATCGTGGCGCGCCTGAAGCGGGTGGCGCGGGAGTTTTCGGAGCTGCACAATGACGACGTGCGGCTGCCCCCGTCGCAGCGCTTGAACATGACCATGCTGGTCGCGATCCGCCACTGGGAGATGCAGGCTTTCACCGAGTTGAGACGCAAGAAACCGACACCCACATCAGGAGCAAGATCATGACCGCAAGACGCACCGTGATGAAGATGTTCTGGCTGGCCGTGCTGGCCCTGGCCGTACCGGGATGGTGCGCGGCGCAGCAGCCCGCCAAGGCCGCAACCGCCAAAGCGACGTTCGCCGGCGGTTGTTTCTGGTGCGTGGAAGAAGCCTATGACCCGGTGCCAGGCGTGATCTCGACCGTTTCCGGCTACATGGGCGGGCATGTCAAGAAACCGACCTACAAGTTCTACAAGACCGGCTGCGGGCGCGAAGCGCGGCTGCTGCAGCTTTGGGGTAAGTCGGGCGGCTGAAGGCAGGAGCGCGTGTTCCTAGACGCTGCAGCGGACAACGCGGTCAAACAGCGCATCGCCGCGCTCGAGAGCTCGACCGGGGTTGAAGTGGTCGCCGCGGTCATCGCGCGCGCCGATGACTATCCCGAGATACCCTGGAAGGCATTCGCGCTGGGCGCTTCGCTCGCGGCGCTGGCGGCAGTGGCGGCGGCGCTTACCGAACCCGGGTGGGAGGCATACGAAGCAGTCGTGGAAGCGGCGGTAGTGGTGCTCGCGGCCGGGGCCGCGGCCGCCCTCACCACGGTGTGGATCGCGCCGTTCGCGCGGCTGTTCCTGCCCCGCGCGCGCCGGCAGGCGGAAGTGCTGCAATACGCACAGGCGATGTTCCTCGAAACCGAGCTGCACCGCACGCGCCGCCGCGACGGCATCCTGCTGCTGGTGAGCCTGTTCGAGCATGAAGTCGTCGTGCTCGCGGACCGCGGCGTGCGCGAGAAGCTCGGCCCGGAAGAGCTCGGTCCGGTCGTCGCCGCCGTTACGGCCGGCATCAACCGCGGTCCATTGAAGGAGGCTTTGCTCGACGGCCTCGCGCGGCTGGCGGCGGCGCTCGCCGCGCGCGGCTTCCGCGCGCAGCCGGGGGAGCCGAACGAGTTGCCGGACGCGCCGGTCCAGCGGCGGGGACCGTCGTGATGCGCGCAGTCCCCCTCCTCCTCCTGGCGCTCCTTTCACTCCCCGCCGCGGGGCAGGCGCAGCGTGCCGAAGCACCGTACCTCACCGGGCGCGTGGTGGACAACGCGGAGATCCTGAAGCCCGACACGCGACGCCGGCTCTCGGATCAACTGCGGGCGCACGAGCAGAAAACCGGCAACCAGGTCGCGGTTCTGACCGTGCCCACCCTCCACGGCGAGAGTGTCGAGGAGTACGCCGTGCGCGTGTTCGAGCAGCGGAAGCTCGGGCAAAAAGGCAAGGACAACGGCGTGCTGGTGGTGGTGGTCCCGCAGGACCGCCGCATGCGCATCGAGGTCGGCTACGGCCTGGAGGGTACGCTTACCGACCTGGCGGCCAGCCGCATCATCCGCGACGTGATGACGCCCCGGTTTCGGGCCGGCGACTACGATGGCGGCGTCGCGCAGGGCGTCAACGCGATCGTCGCGCAGCTCCAGGGAGAGGCCGTGGCATCCGGCCCGGCGGCGCCGCAGCAGGCGCAGAGCTCCGAGCTCATCAAGGCTCCCAACATGGCGCTGCACGAAAAAGTGCTGTTCGGCGCGTTCATCTTCGGCATCATCGGGCTGTTCACGTTCATCGGGCTCATGACGCCGGGCGTGGGGTGGTTCCTGTATGTCTTCCTGATCCCGTTCTGGGCAATGTTTCCGGTGGCGATCTTCGGCAGCGGCATCACGTTCTACATCCTGATCGCCTACCTCATCGGCTTCCCGGTCGCGAAGCTCATGGTGTCGAACCGCGACTGGTACCGCAAGGCGGCGGAAGAGCTCAAGAAAAAAGGCCGTGCCAGCATCGGCGGCTTCACTATCGGCGGCGGCTCCGGCGGCTCCTGGAGTTCGGGCGGCAGATCCGGTGGAGGTTTTTCGGGCGGCGGCGGCAGCTCGGGAGGCGGCGGCGCTTCCGGCAGCTGGTGAATTAGGTCACGGTGACGCGGGCGAACTTGCGCTTGCCGACCTGGAGCACGGCTTGTGTTCCCCTCGCG
>Ga0184637_10003276_pt1 | contig 10136 bp, 9 predicted proteins | sample PLM3_127_b2_FD_133143 | JGI IMG/M metagenome (GOLD analysis project Ga0184637, IMG submission 133143) | Groundwater sediment microbial communities from an aquifer in East River, Colorado, USA - PLM3_127_b2 | ecosystem: Environmental > Terrestrial > Soil > Riparian zone | place: USA: East River... | reverse complement strand
TGCCGGGGAACAGCAAGTACCGTTCAGGCTTCTTACGGACCCACGCCACCATGGCCTTTGCTTTCATCCGCTCCAGTGGACGGTCGGGCAGCGAAAACTCCACGGTCACTTCGGACCCCACTGGCAGGGGGGCCCCGCTCTCGATAAAGAGACCTCCCCCTCCGATCCCTCCCGTGATGCTTTCAAACTGCTTGCCGTCCTGGGTGGCATAACGGACCTTGACCGCCAGGGGAGCCCTCGGGTGAGCACGCAAGTGCCTGCTCCCGTCCAGCTCGTCTGCTGACTCGATATAGTCAATGATGGAACTCCAGGTCACGGTGCCCACTGGTTCGCCCTTGAGGCTCATCAGCGTGATCGTTTCCTGGTCGTAATCGATTTCCAGCGCCTTCCCTTGGTGCGCTTCGGTGACAGTGACTTGCAGTTTCATACGTGCCCCCTCCCGGCTCTCAGCATGCTCCGGTCAATCGGTTGATGGTCGAGCGCCATTCACGTCCGTTGTGGCGGCTTTGCGAGAAACAGTTCCCCGCGGCGGCCACTACACAGACCGGCCGGTCGGCTTGAGCGACCTGACCAGATCCATCACCCGTCCGCGAGCCTCAGCCGAAATGTCGGTGAATCGCACGCCCATGCCTGGAGAGAACGTGTATTGGTCGGCTTTCGGGCAGACCCAAGCCACAGCTCCCTTGGCCTCAAGCCATTCCGCTGGGCGGTCAGGCAACACAAACTCTACCGTCAGTTTGGTCCCGACGGGAAGCGGTGCAGTGCTCTCGATAAAGAGTCCCCCCCCTCCGATCCCTCCAGCCCGGCTTTCAAACACCTTGCCCTCTGGCGTGCTGTATTTGACTCTGACCGACAGAGACACTCGCGGATCGGTGCGGGCCTCCTTGGAGTCTTTCGGCTCGCGTGACGCCAGGATCTGGTCGATGACGGATTCCCAAGGCAGGGTACCCAGTTGTTCTCCCCTCAAGCTGAGCAGCGTGATCGTCTCCTGCTCGCAGTCCAGTTCGAGGACCTTCCCCTTGTGTCCCTCGGTGACAGTCACCGGCAGTCTCATGACCAGGTCCTCCCAACCGCAACTTCCATCTAGTAGGTAGTATAGCGCAGGATGGCGGATTGTCGAATAGCTGGATGCAACTCAGACCGGTCAGGCCATGGGGCAGAACACCCTTCCGTTTCAGGGCGTTCCGAGCTCGGGAAAAAGAACGGGGCGCCTGTTCAGGCGCCCCGTTTTCCTTGTCTCTGTTGCATTTCTCAGCGGGCTGAGGAGCCCAGCCCGGCCGCGGGCCACGTTAGGCGCTTTTCATCTCCTTGTCCTGCTGGAACATCCGGATCGGCTGGCTCTTGCCCATGATCACCTCCTCGGTGATCACGATTTCCTTAATCAGCTTCTGGGAGGGGACATCGAACATGACATCCAACATGACTTCTTCCAGGATCGCCCGAAGGCCGCGGGCTCCGGTCTTTTGTGCGTAGGCCTTGCGCGCGATCGCGACCAATGCGCCCTCGGTGAACTTGAGTTTGACCTTCTCGAACGACATCAGTTTCTCATACTGTTTGGTCAGCGCGTTTCGGGGCTCGGTCAGAATGCGGATGAGCGCTTTCTCGTCCAACTCCTCAAGCGTGGCGACCACCGGAAGCCGTCCGATGAATTCCGGGATCAGCCCGTACTTGAGGAGATCTTCCGGCTGCGCCTGCGGCAGGAGTTCGCCCAACCGAGTGTCATGCCGGCTGCGTATATCCGCGCCGAATCCCATGGCCTTTTTGTTCAGCCGCTGCTCGATGATGGCTTCCAGCCCGACGAAGGCCCCACCGCAGATGAACAGTATGTTGCTGGTGTTCACCTGGATGAACTCCTGGTGGGGATGTTTGCGCCCGCCCTGGGGAGGCACGTTCGCCACCGTTCCCTCGACGAGCTTGAGCAGCGCCTGCTGGACTCCTTCTCCGGAGACGTCGCGCGTGATAGAAGGGCTGTCGCTCTTACGGCTGATCTTGTCGATTTCATCGATGTACACGATGCCGCGCTCGGCCCGTTCGACATCATAGTCGGAGGCCTGCAGCAGCTTGAGAATAATGTTTTCGACGTCTTCGCCGACATAGCCGGCTTCGGTCAAGGTCGTCGCGTCGGCCAGGGTAAAGGGGACGTCGAGGTAGCGGGCCAGCGTCTGCCCCAGCAGCGTCTTTCCCGTGCCGGTCGGCCCGACCATCAGAATATTGCCCTTGTGGCGTTCGACGTCATCCACTTCGTTGGCCGAGATCCGTTTGTCATGGTTGTGGACGGCGACCGACAGGATCTTTTTCGCCCGATCCTGTCCGATGACGTACTGGTCCAGATGGTGCTTGATCTCGGCCGGCTTGCGGAGTTTGGAGGAAATCTCCTCCTTCGCCTCCTCCCAGTCCTCGGCGATGATGTCGTTGCAGAGGTTGACGCACTCATCGCAGATATAGACGGTGGGCCCGGCGATCAGTTTGCGCACTTCATCGCGGCTCTTCCCGCAGAACGAACAGCGCAAGTGCCGATCCATCTTCTCCTGTTTGGGCATGCCCCCTCCGTCAGTTATTTTTCTTTGGCGCCGTCCTTCCCCAGCTCCTTCGATTCATAATTCTTGAGTAGGTCCTTCGTGCCTTTAGGAGGCCGGCTGATGACCTCGTCGATCAACCCATACTTTTTCGCCTCCTCGCCCGACATGAAGTAGTCACGTTCCGTATCGTGAGCGATCTTATCGAGGGGCTGCCCTGTGTGCTTGGCCAGGATCTCGTTCAGTCGCTCTCGAATCTTGAGAATCTCCCGCGCGTGAATGTCGATCTCTGTGGCCTGTCCCTGGAATCCACCCATCGGTTGATGGATCAGCACCCGTGCGTTGGGCAGCGCAAAGCGTTTTCCCTTGGCGCCGGCTGCCAGCAGCAGGGCTCCCATGCTGGCCGCCTGTCCCAAGCAAATTGTGGTGATGGGCGGTTTCACATACTGCATGGTGTCGTAGATCCCCAACCCTGCTGTCACGCTGCCGCCTGGTGAATTGATATAGAGGTTGATATCTTTCTCCGGGTCCTCCGCCTCGAGAAACAACAACTGGGCGATCACGAGGTTCGCAAACACATCGTCGAGCGGCGCACCCAGAAAGATAATGCGGTCCTTCAGCAGACGCGAATAGATGTCATAGGCGCGCTCGCCGCGGTTGGTTTGCTCGATCACAATGGGCACTAGCATGAGAACGGTTCCTTTCTCTTCCGGTCACTTCGCGCTGTGGAATTGGCGCACATCATCATATCATACTTTTCCCGCGGTACTGTTCAACAATCATTTCAACTAGCAAGGCGTTGGGGCTGCCTGCTGACTGCACGCGTCCGACTCAATCATCTACCAGAGGAGCCGTGGGACTGCCCCCTAATTGCGGCCGTCGAGCGAGCACCTTCTGAGCGTGCGCGCTCCGGGAGCACAGGGGGCTGCCCCACGGCCCCTCTGCCCCTTACCCCTGGATCACAGCGTGCCGATAGACGAAATCCAGGGCCTTGTCTGCCAGGATGCGGCCCTTGAGGTCATCCATGGAGTCCTCCCCGCCAGCCTCCACCAGCTTCCGAACTTCTTGGGGCGCAAGCTTCAGGTTCGCGGACAACCGGTTGATCTCGGTTTCGACATCCTCGTTCTGGACTGTGAGCCCCTCTTTCTCCGAAATCGCTTCCAGGATCAGTCCGACCTTCACTCGACGCGTCGCCTCGGGGAGGTTCTCCTTCTGCAGCCGCTTGATCTCTTCTTGGCGCTTAACCGGGTCATCGAAATCCCCCGCCCTCCCTTTCTGTCTGCGTCGGACTTCGAAGAGCTGACGGACCATGGCCGTGAGCTCACGCTCGACCAACGTCTCCGGCACCTCGAAGTGATGGGTTTCGACCAGGCGCTTGAGAATCTTATCTTTGTAGGCCTCTTCGATGTCTTTCTTCAGCGCGCGCTCTATCTCGACTCGGAGCTTCTCCTTCAGCTGGGCCAGGGAGGAGTAGGGGCCGCAATCCTTCGCGAATTCGTCGTCTAGGGCGGGGAGCTTCTTCTGCTTCACGGATCCGACCCTCATCCGGAAGACCACAGATTTTCCGGCCAGACGAGGGTCGGGGTGGGTGGCTGGATAGGGCTGAGAGACTTCGACGCACTCACCCTCTTTCTTGCCGAGGAGGTGCTCGTCCACATCAATCCCGAGGATGGGAGTTTGGGAGCCCACCTTATAGAGCTGCCCTTCCTTCTTGGTCCCTTCCAGTGGGACTAGATCGAGGAATCCTTCGACATCCAGGGTCGCGTAATCGCCCGCTGCCAGGGCCGTTCCGGGAGGTGCGGGGTGGAGCTGGGCCTGCTGCTCTCGCAATGCCTCAACAGCTTGGTCAACCTGTTCGTCGGATACCGTGCGTTTGTCCGGCTTGAGAGAAATGGGGTTGGGAGGACGATAATCCCGCAGCTCGATCTTCGGTTTAATCTCGACCGTGGCGGTGAAGGAAAAGGCCGCGTTTCTCCTGATCTTCACGCGCTCAAGCGGTGGGACTTCGACCAGCACCGGAACGATGCCAGTCTGCCTGATGGCCCGATCATAATAGTCGGGCACCAGCCTCCGGACCACATCCTCCTCGACGGCCTTTGCGTATCGTTTCTCCAACAGGGCCAGCGGAGCCTTGCCTGCCCGAAAGCCGGGGATCTGGACCTGCCGGTTCAGCTCGGCATAGGCCTGCTCAAACCGTCGGTTGACCTCTTCCTCCGGGACTTCGATTTTGAGCGCGCGCTTAATCGGGCCGAGTTCGGTCACTTCCAGCTTCATGGATGACTCTGTCTATAAAGTGCGATGGTGCGAGAGGGGGGACTTGAAGCCCCACGGTTTCCCACGAGATCCTAAGTCTCGCGCGTCTGCCAGTTCCGCCACTCTCGCCCCCGTTACACTCCGCTTCTTGTGTGGTTGTAGTCTGACCGGTCGGCTTGTGTCAAGACTGAGCTAGCGCTTTCTCGTAGGCCGTCCGCGTTGTTCGAGCCCTGGCGTACAGACATGAATGAAGTGGCACAAGGAAATCGATCAGGGTATAATTTATGTGACACCTGGGAAAGTTTCCAGAGTTTGGTTCACGAGGCCAGTGGCATCTCGGTGTGGGTAATTCCTTGATCCTGCCGCCGGTCACGGTTGAACTGTCGTTATGGTCGGTTATACCCTCTGGACCTCGGTCGAGGCCAAGGTATTCGGAACCCTGGGCCTCGATCTCAATATCCATCTAGGAAGTCAGGCACCAAAGGAGGTGCGTCATGAGGCGAAGAGTGTTGGGGACAGCCGTAACGTTGCTGCTGACCCTCACGGCAGGAACAAGTTGGGCCTACCGTGACTCCTTCACGCCGGAGCAACGGGCGCAGTTGACAAAGGTCCAGACTGTCTTAGTGGAAGCCATTGCTCTTACTGACAAGGGCTCGGTTGAGTCAAGTCAGTTCAGAGATGTCGGAACGCGCCGCTTGTCCGAGCTAGGCTACACGGTCGTCGGCGATCCGGCCAAATCCCATGACGTGGTCTTTCGAGTCAAATGCGAGCAACGCAAGGTGTGGGAAGGTACCACGACGATGGGGAGCGACGCGGATCTGCCAGACTCGCCATCGCGCGTCTGGAAGGGCCCAGCTTGTCAACTTAACTACCTGCTGGGCGGGACTAAGATCAAGTGGCAAAAGGAAGTGCGAACCGATTTCGAGGACGCTGTCCAGGCAGCGCAGGCGGCCAACGCTGGCGATCCTGGCGCCTACGCGATGACCAAGCTGAAAAGTCTGCTTGAGCAGTACGACTTCCCTATACTCTTGACCGCGGAATGGGGCCAGGCGGAGCGGCTTCTGAAAGTGTTGGAAGCGCCGGGCACAAATGAGCTTCGGAAACTGAAGGTCATTTCGCTCCTCGGCGAAATGATGGATGACAAGGCCCTACCCGGGCTGAAGGAGGCGCTCAAGGACAAGGATCTGGCCAAGCAGGCTGCGGTGGCCCTCGGGAACCTCGGCAAAGAGTCGATCCCGATCCTCATTGATATGCTCAAGAACTCCAAGGATCCAGAACTCCAGGCGGCTGCCGCCAAAGGGCTGGGGAACGTTGGGAGTGCGCACGGCGATGCCACCATCATTCCACCACTCCTGGAGATGCTGAACGCGCCCGATATTGACGTCCGGGTTCAGACCGAGATCGCCTGGTCCCTGGGCAAGCTTCCGGATAAACGATCCGTTGAGCCGCTCTTTGCGCTGGACCGGAAACTGCAAAAGATTCGTCACGATCCTCCTGATCCTCAAATCAAGAAACTCAAGGAGGCAGTGTTCTGGGCGATCAAGCAGTGCTACACGGAGGATCAGTATAGTTAGGGCGTTCGGCACGATCCTTCCTCACCAGACAGAGGAGCGCCGGGGACTCCGCAGACACTGAGCCCTCGGCGTCCTTGCTTCGATCCGAGTTTTCCTTCATTCTAGGGACCACTGGCCGAACTAGCGTCGTTCTCACCAAGGGTATCAGCAGGCTCCACGGCGGGGTGTAGCAGGCCGCCTACGTCTACACGAGGGAGCATTATGCCTCTTGGGGGTGTGAACTGGGTCAAAACGACCTCCCTTTCGGGCAGTTCGGCGAGAATCTTACTGTGGAAGGGATGTTAGAAGATGACGTGCATATCGGCGATGTCCTCCACGCGGGCAACGCCTGCTGGAGGTGACACAGCCGCGCATCCCGTGCTACAAGCTCGGTATCAGGATGTCAGCAGGTTGTTTTCCGAAGTTGTTTTTAGCCAGCGGCCGTATGGGATTCTACCCTCGCGTCTTCAAGGAGGAACTGTCGATACCGGTGATGCGATTCGCGGGATCGCGATTGACCCCGAATGACCATTCGCCAGGGTGGCGAAGCCTGCTGGGGGATGCCTGGCGGAAGTTGGAGAGGGAGACGTTGAAACTCTTACCCTACTAGGAGGGCGAATTACATGAGTGCCATTTCAAGAAGGCGGTTTCTGCAACTTTCGGCGTTGGCCGGGGGCTCGATGGCTTTTGGCAACTTGGCCGATCAAATGCTCGGGCTGACCGGAGGGACGAGTCGGGCCTATGCCGCCGAGCCCATCAAGGTCGGTATTATTGATCCACTGTCCAGTCCCTACAAGACATCCTCCATCCATGATGTGCACGGAGCCACGGTGGCCCTGGAGATGTACAACAAGCGTGGCGGTGTCCTCGGGCGTCCAGTCAGCATCGTCGAAGCGGACGATGCCTCAAACCTCCAGACCGCGATCAAGATGGCTAACAAACTGATCAAGGAAGACCATGTTGATTTTCTGATGGGGACCTTCAATGGGGATGTGGCTCTTGCCGTGGCTGATGTGGCCAAGCAACAGAACAAACTGTTCATGGCTACTTGTCCTCATATCATGGAGCTGACCGGGTCGCGTTGTAACTCCCACACGTTTGTCTTCATGCCGAACGCCCGCATGATGGCCCAATCCGTCGCGCCACATATCGTCAAAGCCTATGGGAACCGCTGGTACATGATCACGGCCGATACGGTGGATGGCAAGTCGGCGGTTCAAGCCATGACGGACGCGCTCAAAGCCCAGAATGGCGAGGTAGTCGGAGCAGCGGTGATGCCGTTCGGGACCACCGACTTTACCGCTGCCCTTACCGAAGCCAAGGCGGCCAAGCCGAGCGCTGTGATCCTGAACCTGTATGGCTGGGACTTGGTCAACGCGCTAAAGGGCTATACGAAACTCGAGCTGGCCAAGGAAAAGATCGGGGTGGGTGGGATGATCGGAGGGGAGCAGATCGGCCGGCCCTTGGGCTACGCGAACAATGCCGGCATTTGGGGCCTGATCTGGGATCCGAAGATCAACACTGAAAGCTCCAAGCGCTTCATTCAGGGCGTGATTGACAAATACAATCACACGCCGACGTCACGCTGCTACCTCGGCTACGCCGCCATGATCCAGATCCTGGAGGCAGTCCGCCGTGCCGGCACGACCGATACTATGGATGTGATCAAGGCCCTGGAGGGGCATGAGTTCGATGGCTTGAAGGAGGGCCGGTCTTACTTCAGAGCCTGGGACCATCAGCATGTGCAAGACGTACTGGTCGGCCAGGCCTATGGCAAGGAACTTGGCTTGGGGCACTATCAGATTCTGGCTACGGTGCCGGGCGACGCGGTCGCCGGGGGTAGGGACGAAAACCTCTGCCGGTTCTGACGTGGGGATTATGTCTAGCTGGGACAAGGGTCCCCTTGCAATACCGAAGTCCCTTCTTGATGACCAGGTTTGAAGAGAACCCAATGTTGGATGATCTCCTGTTCAGGAGATCATCCAACATGAGAAGAATCGCCCCGTAGGGCTTGGTCAGTTCATGGTTGCAGGATAGGTCTACTGTCCCTGCTTCCCCTGTTCGCCCGCTGTCTCGTCGGCCCGGTCGAGGCCTTTCTTAGCCCGCTTCTCGGCCTTGCGCTTTTCCTTCGCAGCTTTTCTCTCGGCTTTCTCTCTTGCCCTCTCAGCCTTCCGTTCGGTTTTTCTCTTCTCCTTCTGGACCTTTTGCTCGCCCTTTTCCCGCTCCCCCGTGGCTTTCTTTTCGGCCTCTGTCTTGACGTCACTGGGTGTGGGGACGGCCGGCGAGGTCGGAGGCGCTGGCGCAGCCGGTGGAGCTGACTCTGTGGGTGCTGGCGCTTGGCCGAAGGTGGTGGTGAACGTAAGCGTGATAATGATGGCGAGCGCGCTGGCCAGCATCTGTTTCATAAGGATACCTCCTTGGTTGCCTACTTGGTCATCAAGCTATCGAGAGACTTGTCGAGTTTTCCCATCCCCTCAGCAGCCTTGTCTGAGGCCTGTTGCGTGGCCTTATCCGCTTGCCCCTGAGCTGTGCTCTGAGCTTTCTGTTTCTGTTCCGTGGCTGTGTGCTCGGCTTTGGCCTTCTGGCTCGCAGCCGCATCTGTTGCCTTCTGCTTTTGTGCAGCGGCCTTGGCTTTCGTCTGGGCCTTCTTGCTTTCGGCCAGGTCCTTCGCTCTTTGATTTTCAGCGTCGATGGCTTGTTTGGTCTTGGCATTCTCTTTCTGAACTGCTTCCGTCATAGCCTTGTGCTCGTCAGTCGCCTGCTGCTGAACCGCAGATTTCATCTCCCCGAGTGTCGGGGTGGTCTGGGCTGTCTCAGCAGATACGATCCCGCTGATCAAGAAAGGCATCGCGACGGCGAACGCGGCTACTAATACCTGTTTCATGGTGAAGCCTCCTTTGGTTGTGCCTGGCAGGCGGTGCATTCAGCTATTACCTGCCAGGCGTTGACGAGAGCTGTTCTCTATGACTTTGGTGTCACACGAATCTCAACACGGCGATTTTTCTGGCGGCCTGCCTCAGTGGTGTTGGGAGCTATCGGCTTCGTTTCTGCATAACCGCCGGCGGTCAGGCCGTTCGCAGCCATACCGCCCTCGGTTAATGCCTTCACGGCGTTGGCAGCGCCTGCTTCTGAGAGCGCTTGATTCGTCGGAAACTTTTCCTTGAGCTTGCGGCGGATAGCCAGATTGTCCGTGTGTCCAGCAACCTCCACGTTGTATTCTGGGTAGTCCTTGAGGATGGCACCCACTTGCTTGAGCGCATTGACGCCGGCCGGCTTGAGCTGATCTTCACCAAGGCCGAAGAGATACGCGGATGCGAGGTTGATCAGGAGGCGCTCCGAGTTGAGGTCCACCGTAATGTCACCGTTCTGGATTTCAGGTCGCAGGGCCCGCACGAGCCCGCGTTGCGCCTGTGATAGCTTCTGCATCTCGGCCGAGAGGTCCCCTCTGAGGCGAGCCAGCTCTTGATCCCGATCGGCGAGTTGGCGTTCGAGGGAGGCCAGACGCAGATTGCGGTCGGCGAGTTGCTTTTCCAGATCTGTGAGCTGTCCTTTGGACTTGTCGAGATCGCTTGCTGCCAGCTGGCTTGCCGCGGATGCAGCCTGCGCCGTGGCAAGTTCCCTTTTCGGCGGGACGGCGCGAGGCGACGCTTTCATTTCATTCAAGTTCCGACTGACGGCGTCGTTCGGTGCGGGGGCTTGTTCAAGAATGGAACAAGCGCTGATCACAGTCACTCCCAGGATCATCAATATTGTTTTCGGGGCCTTCATCTGTTCCTCCTTGGTTCGTTGTTGAGTAAGACATGCGAGTCGCGAT
>Ga0184637_10003274_pt1 | contig 10143 bp, 16 predicted proteins | sample PLM3_127_b2_FD_133143 | JGI IMG/M metagenome (GOLD analysis project Ga0184637, IMG submission 133143) | Groundwater sediment microbial communities from an aquifer in East River, Colorado, USA - PLM3_127_b2 | ecosystem: Environmental > Terrestrial > Soil > Riparian zone | place: USA: East River... | reverse complement strand
AGATCTCGCCGGAATGAGACGAGTGATGGTCGAACGCCTCCCTTCGGGGAGGCTTCGGCTGTCCATTGAGGAGTATCGTGAGACAGGTCAACGCCAGAGTGATGGAATGCGGCCTGCCTCGCAGGGCCGTATACATGGGCACCCATGTGAGCAAGACCAAGCACTACGTGGAGATCAGGTACGGCCAGAGGCAGTCACGTAAGTGGATGCCTGTCGACAAGGTCACTCTGCATGAAGGTGTGGAGCTGGTCTTCGTAGAGAAGGTGAGTGAACTCAATGGGAAAGAAGTACGATGACTACCAGAAGGCTGTCGTGGCTGAGGGCATGGCTAAGGAGCGGCTGTCCAACGCTGAGGGCGGTAGCGCTCAGGGTGTCATCCAGCAGTCCAAGAACGACGCACAGTCGGCGGAGGTCATCTCCAACGTACTGTGGAACGAGTTCATCGCAGATCCTGAGGGCTGATGTCCTGCCCTCAGAGTCCTAACGGACAGCACGATCCTCAGCTTCAGGTTGAGGAGAACGAAGATGGTCACGTCAGGGTGTACACCAAGTGTTCTTGGTGTGGAATGGAAGGCTGAACATGCAGAAGGAAGTCATCGAGGCGATTGCTCGCCTTGCAGTACAGGGCCTCGTGGAGGAGCGCGCCAAGGATGTCGACCATCTCGACCTGTCTGAGTGGCTCGGCAGCGAACTCGCCGGACTGGACGAGGATGTGTTCGACGACGTACTCGCCAAGGCTCAGGAGTATCTCGACATCGTCGAGGTGCACATCGAGATCCCCTTCTGGCGGCTGGACGAGGAAGACCCGCTGAACCTGATCATGTAGTACAACGCAAAGAAGGGGCCGCCTACGGGCGGCCCCTCTCTGTGTTACTCTACTGGTGCTGCGTAGCCCTTGAGCCACGCCTTCACCACACTGCCCGCTGCTGCGGCTCCAGCGATACCAGCATCCTTGAGGGTGCTCATATCAGTGAAGCTGAAGACGGACAGGAATGCGAAACCGAAGGTTGCTGCGGTTCGCTCTGCCAGATCCTTGAAGTATGGGCTAAGCGCCATAGGGGAAGATCCTTTCGATCTGTTCTGCCGTGGCGTCATCGATCACGGCTGATGGTCGGAGTCCGAACAGGACCTGAAGCCCACGGATGTGGGACTTCGTCTCCTCGTCAAGATCTCCAGTCTCTCGCAGGCCGAGGACCCGCTGTACGTAAGTGACGGCGGTCCTCTCCTGGTCAGTGGTCACCGCGTAGATGCGACGGTCATACCAGAGCGGCTTCAATGCGATCCACCACCTCTCGCACTCCCTTGACCGCATCGTGGACTGCGTCCACCTCTGCTCGCTGAGTCACCATGGACTCCAGCAGGCTGACCCTGCCTCGCAGGTCAGCAAGCTCGGTAGCATCAGACTCGCCCTTCTGCTTCAGGATTTCCACCTGAGCCTGAAGGAGTTCCGTGACACTGACTGCCATGGACACTGCCTGAGTGCTGCCGAGCCTCTTGCCTCCGATGAATCCGCCAGTAACTCCAGCGACTCCGGTGAAGATGGTGACGATAGCGTCAACATCCATTCTCTCCCCCTCTGTCGGTTACGTCAAGGACGATCTCTGATCGTCCAAGCATAATGGATCAAAGATCCATTACGTGCTCTCTGCGACAGTCCTCATCACCACTGTAAGGTATCCACCGAGGGCCCCACGGTTGGGGCCTGGAGGTGCGGACTGCCTGAACTCCCAGTCGTCGATGACTACGGAGGTTACCAGCCCTTCGGCCAGCTCCTGATACAGGACAACATCTCCGGCTCGGGCTACTGCCTTGAAGTTCTCGAACCTGTCACGAGCGTATCCGTCGTAACCGATGCGCTGTCCAGTCTTGTCCGTCTCCTCATCGAAGAGCTGGAAGATCTGACTGATCATCCTCTGCCTGATGGAGCCAGGAAGAGCCTTGACCTGCCAGCCGTTCATCACTCCTCCAGTCGAGGTGTCGCTTCCACGCTCAAGCGTGAAGCGGAACTTCATCCAGTTCTGCGGCCCGGACGGCTGAGTGATTGCCACATCCTTGATGCCTGAGCTGAGTGTCGGACCGTAGGTGATATACGGGATCTCTCCCCCACCCTCGGTCAGCACGGTAATCGACAGATCTCCAAGCAGTGGAGAAGGTGTGCGGATGGAGAAGAACTTGTACAGCTTCGGCTCTTCCGTGTTGAACCTGATACGTCCGGTATCGAGCGTGCCGATGGGCAGTAGCTCGGTCGCCTGCTCCTTCGCTGCGCCTGCACCAGTGATGGTGTAGACCTTGCGGTCGGACTTGCCGAACATGGTCACGGAAGTGACGGCTGCCGCCTGTCCGGACAGGTAGATGTCACGGGCGTACGCGTAGCGTACAGCCCTTGTGGTCTGCTCCTGGACAGCGGAGCCCAGGTCTACCCTGAACAGCCCGGAGGAGCCATCGTGGGCGTTCGTAGACCCCACGAACATGAACCTGTCGAAGCCAGTGATGGCGTTGCATCCACCAGTCGGCTCGAACAGCAGCGGTCCGTAAGCAATGTCACCGTTGTTGTCGATGTCTCCGATGCGGAAGCCCTTGTTCGTGGCGATACCGACGAACGAGCCTACGTACTGATAGATCGTGTTGATGATCTCACCAGCAGGCATGGTAGCAGTTACGCCAGTCCATGCAAGCTCAGGAACTCCCGTAGCCGATAGCGTCGGGCTGAACTTGTGGATCTCGCTGGTAGTGCCGCTGTCTCCAGCAGCGTAGATCGCAGTCGGACCGTCAGTGATGGACTTCCACGTCCATGCGGTGTCCTCGTGTGTGTACACAAGGGCTCCTGCTGGAATGGCGATAGCCGCCGCACTGGTGACCAGCTGATAGACGTTGTTGTTGTGGGCGAAGACCAGCCTGCCCTTGAGGAACTCGATGATGGCAGTAGCGTTCAGGGCATCGGTGTACAGCTGAGCGGGTGCTGCTGCATCCACTCCACTCCACACTCCAGTAGTCCTTGCGATGAAGTATCGCTTGCCACTGGAGGTGATGTCACTGATGGCATTGCCAGTGATGCCGATGACCGCCGTATCGGCGGCATCGGTTACCTTGTGAAGCTCATCGCTCCTGACAAGCCAGTAGCTGTCCACTCCAGTAGTGTCCACGAATCCCCTCGCAATGAGGGGAGTCTTGACCGTGGCTGTACCGAGAACGGACTGACGTAGCAGGCTCAGGTCACCGGCATTCCAGCAGTCGATACCGAGACTGTCGGCGAACCTGAAGTTGAACTGGTTGTCGTTGTCGGGATCCTGATAGAGAACGCCAGCTCCACCCGTGAAGGTGGACTGGCTCCTGAGCCACCAGCCCTGGAGAGACTGTTCTCCAGGTTCGGCGAAGTTGTCGAACTGCTGCTTCCTGATCTCGGCCATGCGCTCGGTGTAAGGTCGAGCATCCTGAGTGGCGGAGAGGAAAGGCATACCGGCTAGTGCGTAGTCATACGCATCATCCTGTAGTCCGTACAGTCCGCCACCACTGAGGATTCCCATGCTGCTGATCTGATCAGGGATCTTACGTACGAGAGTGGCCATGAGATCTCCTTATGGTGCGACTGCTACATACCCACCGGTCAGCCCGGTGATGGTGACTGCGGTAGCGTCACCCGTATTGAATCGCATAGTGAATCCGGTAGTCGTAATGCCCGTCGCGTTGACCATGACCTTCGCCGAGTTGGCCGGAGAGTTCTGCCTGCCGCACGTCACTACTGGAGCGGATGCGAATGCGACGGGGAACACGACGGCCTGGTCCACCTGGGTCACGGCAGAGAAGTTGACAGTCTCAGTGCCACTCTGGATCGGCTTGTACGGAACGCCACTTGGAGCATCGATGATGTTTCCAGTGGCATTGATTCCTCCGTTGGGGAAGAACCCGGCACCAACACTAAGGCTGTTGTCAGTCCTGAGTGTACCGGCAACCAGTCGGTACAGGTTCACGTCAACAGCAGCAGAGCCTGGACCCCAAGCCTGACGTCCGTCAGCGCGGATGAACCACCTTGCATTGGCGTCAGCGGTTACCCTGGTCTCGATCTGAGAGTCAGTTGCCAGACCCCTCACTCCCCTGAGCAGGTTCTGGAGGGAAACCTCACTCAGGAAGGTCGTGGTAGCCGTCTGGAATGTTGGACCACCACTGAAGACTAGTGCGCCACTGAAGGTCGGAGTGCCGGTGAAGGTGCCCGTAAGGGCGCCAGCATTGATGGTTGGAGAGGTCAGCGTCTTGTTGGTCAGGGTCTGAGTGTTAGTGGTTCCCACCACGGCGCCTGTCGCCCCGTGTTCTGCGGTGGAGTTCTCGTGAGACCGAGAGTCTGCGAAGTCCCGGCCAGAACTGACGTGCCTGACCCTCGCCCCTGCGCTGTGACCGACAGCGGACGTACCGTCAACGGCACGAGTCACGGTGAGCGTGGTTCCAGCTGCCATCGTGACATCCACCAGCTCCTCCGTGGCACCCTCATAGTCGAGCGAGAGAGTGTAGGGAGTCAGCGCTGGGAAGCCCGTAACGGAGCCGACCTGGATGGACGTGACAGAGTTGTCGATGGTGAGGCTGAGTGTGGTCTCAGCAGTCACGCTGCTGTAGTAGCGGGTTACCATGTCACTCCTTATCCGTTGAAAGTCTGGTAGGACTCGTAAAGCTTCTGAAGCCTGGTGCGCTCCTCGTTGAGCCTCTTCGAGTAGAGAGCCAGGAAGAACTGGGATGCCTGAGAGGCAGCTCCGGTAGTTACCAGCGGTGCACGCTCAGTTGCCTCGATGGATGCCTGCTGTAGGCGACCAGCCTCATAGGCTGGGAGCAGTCGCCACACCGCACCGTAGGTGATCAGGTCTACGTAGCGCTCAGGAAACCCTGTGACCGTGGTGAAGTCGTCTGAGTTGTTGACGAGAACGGCTGGCGGCTTGGTGTAACTGACGCGCACGTTCCTTCCGGGAACGATGCGGTCATAGATCTGCACAGACTTGCCAGTTGGAGCGGGGGTGGGCTTGACCTGCCCAGCGGTGGTGGAAGCCATCGGGTTGAACCTCCAGCTCTGGGCTGGGAACCACACACCGGATGGTCCGATCGTATTCACGACCACCTTGTACACATCCTCCGCGTCAGCGGGGATGGGGTACTCGTATCGTGCTGCATTGTAAGGGAACTCGTACTGACCGAACACCCAGAGGTCCGGATAAACACCATTGATGGTGTCATTGATGGCTTCCTTGATGCGCTGCTTCGGGAAGCGGGGATCGTTGGTGACGAGGGCGTTGACGGCGTGAGACGCCGCAACTGTTCCATCCACTCCACGACCATTGGTCAGGCCCATCACTTGCACGGTTCCCGTGGTCCTGTCATAGGTCTTGGCGAGGATCAGCTCGTCATCGATCTCGATGAGTCCACGAGAGAGGTTCGTGGCAGTCGCCGCATCCACCATGATGGTGGTATCAGCCGCACCGATGGGTGCGGCAAGCTCAGACACAGATGCCTGATCCTTGGTGTAGCCGAGAAGCTGCTGCTTCGTGCGGTCTACGATGTTGGCAAACGTGACTGCCACGATTACTCCTTATCCGAAGATGAATCCGTTGAGCGTTGCGGAGCTGGTGCCGTTAGCGCCAGCAGTGAAGTCAATGGTGATGTCGTTTCCTGCTGGAGCCAGCGCGATGACTTCAGTATGGATAGCATCGCTGACGGTGCTCAGCGCCAGACCGGCAAGATTCAGGCGACCGATTACGGTTCCTGCGGCGGGCGCCGCATCCGTTCCATTCACCGTTACGACCGGATTGGATGCTCCAGCAACTGCGACCGTTGCCGAGATGGTCAGGTCGCCCGTGAACCACTTACCGGCTGGGACTGTGATGATAGTTCCAGTCGCAGTGACCGTGTTGCACTTGATTTCACTTGCGTTCGGCTGTCCGGTAAACATCACGCCTCCGCCCATACGATTGAAAGATTCCATCGGAGATCAGTATCTCCGGTCGAGGTGCGAAGAACAATTCCTTCGCCTGGCACGAGAAGGAATGGGCCAGTACCGCCAGGTACTGGGACTGCGTGAACGGCAGTAGATCCGGTAGTTGCGCTGATTGCCGGAGGAGAGTTGAACACGGCTCCATCCAGGGTCGCAGCAGGATTGCCGGTCCTGATTTCTGCTACTGGATCAGGGTTGGCGGTGATGAACTTGGCGCTCGCAGTGTCCGCCTGAAGGACGCCACCCGAGATCAGCGTGGCCCTGAAGCCACGCATCGGAGACGTGATAGAGGATCCTCCTGCGGTTACGCAGGAGATGAATGCCCCACCGAAGATGACACTCTTCCCGGAGCCCGCCGGATTGAACAGGCTGAGATAGTTGTTCGCTGCGGCCACTCCAGGAACCTCGTCAAGACTGAAGACGTAGACTCCAGTGACACTTGGATCCTTCACCAGCGAGGCGGTGACGAAGCCGTCCACAGTGAGTGGCTCGGTAACGCTCACAGTTCCGCCGATTACCAGACTTCCGTCTGAGTTGATTAAAAGCTTGTCTCCAGCATCATCGCTGATACCTACATACTGACTTGGCATGGGTTAAACCCCCTGATATGCCTGGCCTGTCGCGTCAGAGATTTTCATCGCATCGTCGATCAGGCCTTGCGTGGTCCCACGAGGCTGCACGCCCTGGCGGCGTGCATCTCGATAGGATTGTAGCTCCCCGTCCCAGCTCTTGGTTCGCTGGGTGTCGCTCAGATTCGGATTGAGCTGAAGGTTCTTGGACCTCATGCACTCACCGAACGTCTTGTGATTCTTGGTCAGACAGGCAGAGGAACAGTTCTCCCCCTTCTTCACCGGCATGTGCACTCCTCGAACGGCTTCTTGCACACTGGGCACCTCATGCTGCATCCTTGCAGATGCAGTACGCCTTGTGCATCTGACAGACTGGACAGCGCCACGGATCAGTCATGGTCCCCTACCGAGTTGGTGGTGTAGATGCCCTGCTTGTAGCTGTCATGGTCGGAGCCAAGCTCAGCGAACTGATGCCTGGTGAGAATCTTGAAGATGCCCGTCTCCAGGATCCCCTTCTCGTTGTTCTCCGTCAGCGTGCTGTTGCCGCCAGGCCCAACCTTGCACATGTCACAGTCCATGCATGGGTGGAACTCTGGATCGCAAGGCTGCTTCGCCGGATCGTATACGTAGCTCATGGTGTTGCCGTCCTTACTGGAGCACTGGTCAGTCCGGTAGCAGTGACCACGTTGCCCTGCTGGTAGATGGTGTTGGTTGCCTGGACGATGCCAGTCGTGTTGGCGTGGACATAGGCGGTGTCCACCTGGATGCAGGAGCTGCCATTGAACGACCCACCGATCTGAGGTGAGTTGGTTCCAGTGCCGTCATCGTCGATACCTGGATACTGAGTCCAGCCACTGATGACGATCGGAGTAGTAGCTGCTGCCACGAAGACGGCGGCATAACCGCCGCCTCCAGCACCGTTGTTCCTGCCATCCCTACGAGTCATGAGACCGTCGATGATGATAGGAGCATTGCCAGTGGAGGTGATGTCCAGGCCGTTCTGTGCGTTCCGGTCGGTGGAGCAACCCACCATGACCAGTCCACCAGAACCCTGACCAGTACCGAAGTTCCCCTCGATCCTGTATCCGTGAGCATCGGACCATTCTGCCCGGCAGTTGGTCAGTCGTGAGTTCGGCATGTTGGACAGGATCCAGTTGGATCCACCGGAGCCGATGGAGATCACGTCGTAGGCGGTGAAGTCGGAGTGGTTGATCAGCTCGATACCGTTGCCTACAGCGTTGTCTACCACAACCCGGTTCATGGTCCAGGAGAACGGCTGAGAGCCGTTCTCTGTGAACGTGTAGATCCCCTTGCCCTTGACTGCCTTGATGGCCACGTCACGGAGCACAACTCCGTGGATGTAGTCACTGGCCTGGATGCCGTGCAGACCAGCCGGTCCGTTGGTACCGTCAATGGTCAGGTTGTAGATGCGCTGCTCAGCAGACTTGTTGGAGTAGCCACCTGCGGTCTGCCCCAGCATGACGATGACTGCCCCGCCGACGAACTCGGCGACAGGGTTCAGGTATGACTGAACGGTCAGCTGGTTGGGGTTGAAGATCTGGTCACCGTGCGCACCATAGAAGGTGACGCGAGGATGGAGAGTGATCGGAGCGGAAACGTTGAAGTGTCCACCGGACAGCCTGACGATTCCACCTCCAGCAGAGTTGGCGCTGTCGATGGCCGCCTGGATCTCCACCTGATCGGCGGTTCCATCACAGACATAGTCCGCCTTCTGGCGGACGTGACTGGTTGCGTCATTCGCAGCCACCAGCCAGTAGTAGGTCTCACCCGCAGTGCGGGTATCGAGTGCAGTGAATGCTGCATTGACCGGAACGTCCCAGTTGGACGTTCCCCTTGCGATCGGAACGTAAGTCACTCTCCGAACCTTCCCTCTCCGAACCCGCCGAAGCCGAATGTGCCGGGCACTGGCCCGAAGTTGTCTTCAGTGGCCACGCCTGAACTGATCAGGCAAGCCTTTACCGCGTCGGAGACGATGTGCTCGTATCCACCACGGAAGTAGTGCAGCCCCGCAGAGGGCTGCTCCCAGAAGTTGGGATCTCCCCATCCTCCTGCTGGAGTAGGGATGTTCACCGCGCCAAGCTCGTTGGTGTACGAGTCGTAGCGCACTTCAACGTACGTGCAAGGGCTGATCTCCTTGACGGAGATCCCCCTCGGCATCCTGAAGCGCTCGTGGAGAGGGTTCCAGGCAAACGGAGCCTCATCCACAGTGTTGAGGGTGTAAAGCCAGTTAGCCATGGATGAGGCTCCTTCACTCAGTAGCTAGTGGTGACGTGCCACTCGCCACCATCGGACACGATGGTGCATGCGCCTGCGGTTGCTGCCGCCCCGACTGCTCGGGTGGTCGCACCGTTGATGGTCTCCGAACCGGAGCCATCGAGAGTCACCGTGAAGGTCGCGGTAGCATCACGCTTGATGATGTACTCGCGACCGGGCGGAACCGTTGCCACTGCTGGCAGGTTGACCGTCACGTTCGCGGTAGGGACCTCGACGGAGAGGATGTAGTCGTTCTGCGTCAGGGTGGTGGTCGCTGCTACAACGCGCACGGTGTAGCTGGTGTTATCTGCTCCGGACATGGAGCCTCCTTGGATATAGAAGAAGGGGCCCGCCGAAGCGGGCCCCTTTCATTCATCAGGTGTTGACTGCGATGGAGCTAGCAGACTCGGCCCTGATGAGGGCCTCCTGACGGTACAGGCTCCAGCCCGCAACGCCGTACCAACCCAGAGGCTGGAAGCGCTGGAGCTTGTCGACTACAGGGCCGCGCACAGTGTGGAACTCCTCCGCGACAGCCTCGGCCAGGGCCTGCTGTCCAGTGAAGTACGTGTTGTACACGTCCACAGTGCCACCGGCTCCGCCGTTGACGTTCACGTTCGCACGAGGAGTCTCGATGAAGACGGCTCCCTCGTACTCTCCGATCTCTCCAGCCCAGATGTTCTGAGCAGAAGAGTAGCTGTGCGGCAGGCGCCATCCGGCGTCTCCGGTCTCAGCACGGAGGTCGTGCGACACCTCGGGGTGAATGTACGCGGTGTAGAAGCTGCCCTTGTTGGGGTGCACCTTGTTGGTGCGGAGCTTCGCGACAGCCAGACGAACCCATGCAGACGCGAACGTGTCGGCTGCGGTCGTTCCTACAGTGGTCTGCGCACCATCGTACACGGGGCCAGAGGCACCGTTGTCACGGATGTAGTTCGTTCCACCGTCAAGGACGGCACGCACTACGGTGTCAACCGAGTCTCCTAGGTTCCACGCCACCTGGTTGACGAGACCTGCGGTCACGTCAGTGAAGCTGAACAGATCCAGCTTGTTGGAGACGAGGATCGAGTTACCGTACTCGTTCAGAGTGACGGAAACCGTGGTTGGGTTACCGGCAGCTACTGCGTCCGGGTCAACCAGCTCGTTCAGTGGCGTAGTCGCCACTGCGAGATCCTGGTACAGCGAGAAGACTACGCTGGAACCAGGCATGGCCTGCTGTACCGGTCGCTTGTCAGCGATGGAACGGAACAGAGGCTGTGCACGGAGAGCGAACTCAAGTGCACGGTCGTACGTGGTCTGGACGAGATTGCTCATCGCCGCAGTGCCAGTGAAGGCGTT
>Ga0184637_10003273_pt1 | contig 10146 bp, 11 predicted proteins | sample PLM3_127_b2_FD_133143 | JGI IMG/M metagenome (GOLD analysis project Ga0184637, IMG submission 133143) | Groundwater sediment microbial communities from an aquifer in East River, Colorado, USA - PLM3_127_b2 | ecosystem: Environmental > Terrestrial > Soil > Riparian zone | place: USA: East River... | reverse complement strand
AGTGTCTGCGTCTGATAGTGCGATTGGAGAGCCGCACCGTAGACGACCTGGGGCGTTTCAGCGGTGCTTTCCAGGCAGAGCTTGCAGAAGAGCTGCCCGTCCTCGACGAAGAACGGCACATCGTGCGGACGTACTTCGAGCACGGCTTTGGTGCCACGGCGTGCACCGTGTCCGTAGCCAAAGCCCGGATCAAAAAAGCCCGCATAGTGGGTGCGCAACTCCCCTGAGCCAGCGTCGTAGGCCACGAGCTCTGCGGCATACGTCGGCGGGATGCAGACCTTTTCTTTGGACGTGAGGATATAAAACTCCTCAGGCTCGAGGATGAGCGGGCGACTCGGCGAGCACCGGACAGGTTCCCAGAAGGCCGACGGATCGTAGAAGCCTATCTTGCTGAGGTCAATAATATCACTGTTCTTTTTTGCTTTGTACCCGACAAGCGTCTCTTCGCGTCCTGCCGCTGCCAGACCCATGAAGAGTCCACCATCCAGGTGCACGGCCTCCAAAGGAATGGGCTGATCGTCGTCGTCATACAGCAGGGGTTCAACCTGGTAGAGCTGACGTAAGGCAACATCGTCGAGATAGGCTTCACCGAAACACAGCCGCAGTTGATTCAGCGAAAGCCCGTGATGCACTTTGATGGTAAAGGAGCGTGAAAACACCTCGAGATACAGCCCGCCATGATAGCCAGGACGGATATCGTCGAAGCGTGCATGCGCATCGGTAATGACACGCGTAAAAATGTCTAAGCGTCCAGTCGAGCTCTTGGGATTGGTTCTGCCACGCAAGTAGGGCGGCAGGGCTAACTCTTCCAGGAGCGGGATCAGGTAGACATGGCCACGTTCCAAGACCGCAGCAGGGGCAAGGGGGATGTCGTACATGGTGAGCGCCGCCAATTTGTGCTGCACCGGTTCATGCCCAGGCAAAAAGCTGCTACGCATGCGGTAGGCCACTGCCCCCAGGCGGAGATCGAGGCTCGCCGGTTGCAGTTGGCGTTCCTCCAGTGCCTGCGTAGGGGAAGTGATCCAACCCTGCTCAGTCGCACGAGAGAGCCACTGAAAGGGCAGTACTCCTGGCCGCAGGCTCATGGGTGCCTCATAACGTCTGGGTGTGCACCGGTATCCTCTAGAGGCATGCGCACCTCTTAGCGCTGCCAATGAGGTAGGGGCAGGTCGACCATGGTCAAGAGCCCCGCTCTGGCCTGGTGGACGAGGGGGCTCATATTCACGAGGAGACCCGCAGCAGCCACGTCCCCCATGTCGGTGCTTTTGATGGTCATCTCGATCGTTGGGGTGCCCTCAATGTAAATTGTGTCGCGCACGTTTTCTGCATCGAGATACATACGGAGGTCGAAGGAGATCACTTCTTTCCCATGACTCATGCCCTTGACCACATAGCGTACGCCACAGACCTGTCCCGGCTCGACGCGCCCCTGGGCGAAACGCACCGGCTTGTCAGCGATCACAGGCACAAGGCGCTCCTTAAAATCGTCCATGTGCCACTTGAGGATGTGCGCCAAAAACGCCAGAGAGTCGACGAGACCAAACACACCCACGTGCCGCTGCGCCGTGAGCTCAGCAAAGATGTCTGGCGTCAGGCCAAGTCCCAGCTTTTTTTGTAGCGATGGTCGTGCGCCTGAGGCATTCGCCACGCGCGTCACGGCAATACGGGTGATGTGTTGGCATGCACCAGTCAACACCAGCACCAGGGTGTCCATCACAAACCCTGGATTAATCCCCGTGCCCAAGACGGACACACCGTGCTGCTTCGCGAGTTCATCCAGTGCCAATGCCTGCTCGGCATAGCGGTAGTATGGATAAAACAGCTCTTCGGTGGAGGACACGACATCAATACCATGCTGGATGAGGGTGGAAAGCGTTGGGAGGACTTCAGGAAGCGTGGACACCGTGGTGAGGAAGGCTAAATCAATGTCAGAGCCCTGGATAGCTGTAAGGTCACTTGCCACTGTGACGCCAAGTCGCTGCTCCAGCCCGACGATGTCTCCCAAGTCACGACCCTGCTTTGCAGGGTCAGCATCCACAGCCGCCACGATATGCCAGCCAGATTTCTGGACGAGTAGACGGGAGACTGCGCAGCCAATAGGACCCAGGCCAATCTGCATCACTCGCATACTGTGCACTCCCTGTCCCCGCAAACCCTTGTTGGGTGGGGGATACTGCTTAGGGATGGAGACCGTGCTCTCGCAGTGGCACACAGCGAGGCCACATCTTCCCTCGCCCACTGGTCATGAATGCATACAGGACAGTGCGGCGCAGCGTAGACTCTTTTCTATGCTGTGTCAACCCTGAACACGCACCCCAGGAGTACGCCCTTGACACTCTGATGAGGGAGTTGCTACAACTCTGCACATCGCATAGCACCGTGCCGTGCATCTGGGTACGAGAGCCTTGGGCCGCAGTCAACGTGAGGGAACATTGGTGAAAAGTTACACTGCCTTGACACAGAATATGTTTAAGCATCTCGCCCACGGCGAGGAGGTACAGTATGGCACCTTTCGGGTGAAAACGGTGGACGACAAGATCATTGTGCGCGGGGTGTTCCAAGATGGCCGTGAGATGGAGTGGCATTACCGACTGCGTCAAGGGAAAGAGGCAGGTTTTTCAAAAGAACAATTCAAAAATATTTTTGCCTTCCGAGAAAAGCCGCTTTTTCGTATCAACATTCGTTCGCGTCGAGCGGGGCAGGCGACACGGGCCTGAGGGAGACAAGGAAGGAGGGTCATGCATGGAGGTCTGGACCCTCCCCAGAGATAAAGAAGAGCTACGCTGCTAAGGATGCTGTTGAGCTTTTAGTAGACTCCGTGCTCGCAGACCCAGTGCTGGAAGATTCTGTGCTGGCAGAGCCACTACTATCGCTCGGACTTTTTGTATCGCTGCTCTTTGTATCGCTGCTCTCTGAGTCATTCTTGCCCTCTGCTTTGTCCTTCGCACTGCCGTTGCGGCCATAATCGGTGGCGTACCATCCACTGCCTTTGAGATGAAAGGCGGAGCGCGAAATCAGCTTCTGCACGGCTCCAGAGCAGGACGTACATGTCTCTGCAGGCGGATCCGAAAATTTCTGCATGAGCTCAAACTGATGGCCCCAGTCGAGGCAGCGATACTCATAGATCGGCATAACCTTACTCTCCTCCCACGTATCTGTAAAACACCAGGTGTGGTAATGCTCTCGAATATGTACGGCAAGGAAACATGGCTGTTAGCACTCGCCTCTGGAGAGTGCTAAGGGAAATATAATATGACCGGGATGACTTGTCAAGCGCGTAACGTCTTTTCGCAAGCCGCCTCTGTCGCCCTGGCCATCTTGATTCTACTGTCCACCCCGTGCGTCCCGTAGTCCTATGGCCTCACACGGGGCGCACCTGGGTCTTACCTGGTTTTCTTCTACCATTGGTATACTGTTGCACGTCTGGATGCTCTTATCCACCCTCTCTTACCACTGGAGTGCTTGCATGGCTACTACTACCTCGCCGCGCCAGATGATGTATGCACAAATTGTGAGTCAACCAGCTCTGCTGCTCGAGGTCTTCGACGCCACAGAGCGTGCGGTCCAGGACGCGTTTTCCCATGTTCAACCACAGCGCTGGCAAGCGCTTTACACCGCTGGATGTGGCGACTCATTTTACGCCGGGCTGGCCTGTGAGATGGCTTTTGCCCGCTTTTGCCGGCTGCCTGTCAAGACCCTCGCAGCCATGCAATTTGCCCGCTACGAAGTTGATAGACTCCCCCAACATGCCGGGCTGTTCGGCATCTCGAATTCCGGCCAGGTGTCACGCTCGATCGAGGCGGTGGGGCTGGCCAGGGCGGCAGGGGTCGATACGATTGCAGTGACGGGGAACAACACCAGCGGTATTGCACGTGAGGCGGCCGCTACGGTCGCAGTCGCTATTCCTGCCATGGGCCGCTCACCCGGCATTCGCTCGTATACCGTGCAGTTGCTCAGTCTCCTCTTGTGCGCCCTACGCCTCGGGGAATTGCGACAAGTAATCTCCGCGGCGGAAGCCCGGGCCTGGAGACAGCAATTGCGCGACGTGGCTGCTTGTATGGCGGCGACCATCCAGACGACCGACGACCGCGCCAAGCAAGTGGCAGAACGCTTCGGGGAGGCCGAGAATTGGGTGTTCATGGGCTCTGGGCCAAGTTATGCGACGGCCCTGTTCATTGCTGCCAAGCTTGTGGAGAGCTGCGGGGCCAACGCCTGGGGGCAAGACATCGAGGAATGGGCCCACATTCAGTTCTTCAATCGTCAGGAGCACACCCCGACCTGTGTCATCATACCACCTGGCCGGAGTGTCGATCGCGCCATGGAACTCCTCCCCTATGTCAAAGGTATTGGGCGTCCTACTATGGTGGTTGCGAGTAGCGAGCAACCATTTCTCCCGACCCAGGCCGATGTGGTGCTCCCGGTGCCACAAGCGGTCCCAGAGGTCTTTTCGCCGTTGGTGTACTGCCTGGCAGGAGAACTCCTGGCATACTATCTAGCGGAGGTGCGAGGGGCAGAGTTTTTCCAGGCAACGCGCAGTTTCCGGAGCGGTGGTGACCGGCTACGCGCGAGCCACACGCTGCGCCATCCCGACGAATTGGAGCTGCTGGGAGACGATGCGGAGGAGTGAAGAGCCCCGGGCCGCCTCTTCTGGAATGTTGTGGTATTGCGATCGCACGAAGTGAGAAGCGCCCCTCAAACGGCTAGACGGCTAGGTGGTCACACCGCCGTGCGGCAGGCGCTCACGGTTTTTGCTCGCACGCGTAAAATTTGCCCTGCACTGCGGTGGTGAGGGTGTCGCTCTTGTTGATGGAAACCGTCAGGAGCACGTTGCCGCCGTGTTCCGCAGTGGCGTTTTTGGCGAGGGTCAGGGCGTTTTTCTGGCCGACGGCAGTATACTTGCCTTCACCTTTGGACGTGCAATACTTGACCAACTCCGGATTGCTCACCACATCGATTCTTGCGCTTTGCGTCGTAGGACTTATACATCCAAAAGTCATCGTGAGTAGCAGACCACTGAGCATGGCAATTTCCCCCCGTAAACGCATGACTTACTCCTCTCCGCGACACACCAGTTGTAGACTGTCTAGTCTCTCCCGCGCAAACGCGGATCGAGTACGTCCCGTAAAGCGTCTCCCAGGACATTGAATGCGAACACCGCCAGCGTGATGAACACCCCCGGAGTAACCGCCACGTGTGGGGCGAACATGAGGAGCGCCAAAGCTTCGGAGAGCATACCACCCAGGGTAGGGGTCGGAGGGGGGATACTCAGCCCCAGGAAACCCAGAGCACTCTCGGTGATGATAGCCACGCCAATGAAGCCCGTGGTGAGGACGAGGTACAGGGACACGCAGCTTGGCGCGATATGCCGTGCAATGATGCGGAGATCGCTGCAGCCAATGGCCCGCGCCGCTTCCACGAATTGGATTTCCTTGATGACCATGGCACTGGCCCGCACCACACGGGCGCCGTAGGGGATGAAGGGCACGCCAATCGCCACAATAACCGTCGCCAGGGAGCGCTGCAGGGCCGTGAGCAGGGTCAGGGCCAGAATAATCAGCGGAAACGACATCAGGATATCAATAAAACGCTGGATGATCGCGTCAGTTCTCCCGCCCCAATAGCCGCTGATCAGGCCTAGGACCGCGCCTATGAGCGTACCAGCAGTGGAGGCGACGACACCAACCATCAAGGAGATCCGGGCACCGTAGAGCATGCGGCTGAACACGTCGCGACCGAACTGGTCGGCCCCCAGCAGCGTGCCATGCCAGGAAGGCATGGCGTATTTTTTCGCCACACCGATTTCGTCGGGGTCATAGGGCGCCACGAGGGGACCAAAGACCCCCATCAAGACTAAGACGAGAATAATCGCGAAACCCACCGCACCAAGCGGCTTCCGCCTGCAAAAGAGCCAGAGGGCTTTGAACGGGCGTGCGCAGGTCCACGGGACCGTTCGGGGTACAGGCAGCGCTGTAGAGACTCGACTCGTGTTCACAGTTTGTCCCCACCATGGCTCAATGATAGCGGATCCTGGGGTCTAGCCAGCCATAAAGGATATCGGTCATGAGGTTCGCCACGATTACCAGGGCAGCGAACATGAAGATCATCGTCTGCACGAGCGGATAGTCGTGGTTGATGACGCCATTGACGAGTAAGGTGCCCCACCCCTTCAGGTTCCACACGCGCTCCGTGACCACGACCCCGCCCAGCAAGGCGACAAACTGCAGGCTGCCAATGGTGACGATAGGGATCACCACATTACGCAGCGCGTGTTTCATGACGACCATGCGTTCGTGCAGCCCTTTGGCACGCGCCGTTCTGATGTAATCCTCGACCAGGACATCCAGGAGTGAAGACCGCGTCATCCGCGCAATGAACGCCACCTGAAAATAGCCCAGCGTCACGGCGGGACAGAACATCTGGCGCAGGTTCCCCCAGAAATCATGAAAGGGGCTAATCCAGACCAGTTCTGGGGTCCAGGCAAAGACACGCACCAGGGTCAGGAGCATCATGATACCGAGCCAGAAGACCGGCACCGACAGGCCAGTGATACTAAAGACGCGACAGACATAGTCCAGCACGGTGCCATGCCAGATGCCACTGATGGTCCCGAGAGTCACTCCCACGATAATGGCCACCGTCATGGTGTACACTGCAAGGTTGACTGTAATGGGAAGATGCTCTGTAATCAAGTCCTTGACGGACTTGTTGGCGATAAAGAGCGACGTCCCCAAATGGCCCCTAACGATGTCCTTGGCCCAGCGTCCATACTGCACATACCAGGGATCGTTCAGACCCATCTGCTCACGCAATGCCGCTATGCGCTCCTGGTTGGCACCGTCACCGAGGATAGAGACGGCCACGTCCCCTGGAATCATCCACATGATGGCAAAAATCAGCCATGAGACCCCGACCAGGGTCACAATAGCGAGGAGGAGGCGGCGGACAATGAACTGTTTCATGCATGGTTACCTGGAATGCGGCAACTCTTGCAGATCCAGCCAGACGTAGTCCATCCGAGCGCTCGTACTACGGCGAATCAAGCAATTGTAGACAGGAGCCGTCGCCGCGTAGACGCCTCCGAAGGAGGTCTGATGCATATCGTAGGTGGGGATCTCCTCATTCCCCAGGCTGAGGAACTTGCCGCCATACCGGGGTTTTTCACCGTGCGCGGCCATCAGCGCCAGCGCCCCTTCCCGGGTCAGTTCCGCGTCAGACTTCTTGCCCGCCGGCTGGGCCCCGGCTGACAGACACAGCCCGACCACGAGCAGCATCCCAACCCACCATGTCAGTCGAAGGAACCTGCGAGACGCCATGTGTACACCTCCGTGTGTGCTCCAGTGCTCCTCTAGTCATGCGCTAGATGCTACCTGGAATAGGGTAACTCCGGGAGATCCAGCCAGACGGAATCCATCCTGGAGTTCGTACTGCGAATATTAGGGGTGTGGGTCCAACCCTTTACAAAATTCCAGCGCACATGGTGAAACTCAGGCCACAGCAGGACCAGGTACGCTGCATCATTCATGGCCATTTTATCCATTTCCCAGACGACCTTCTTGCGGGCCTCAGGATCCACCATGAACTTTTGTTGCTCGAAGAGTTTGTCGAGTTCCGGCAACGAATGCCGCTGGTACCAGCGCCCCCCTTTGGTCACGAAGAGCTGCCCGAAGGAGTCAATGGGGTCGTCGAAATCCGTCGCCGCGCCCAGGAGCGACATCAGGTAGTTTCCAGAGACCTCATTGGCGCGGAGCGGGGAAAAGAGCATCGGCTCGAGTTCGACGTTGACGTTGATTTTCTTCAACATCTGCTGCATGATCTGCCCATTCTCACACGAGAATTTAATCGTGGTGGCACACTGGACCTTAATCTTGCTCCAGTCAATTTTCCCCTTCTCCTTCTCGTACGAAGCGAGCAGTTCCTTGGCATGGGCGATGCGCTTGGCCATGTCAGACCCATAGCCGATCAGTTTCTCACGCATTTCCGTGGGCATAGCCCACGGTCCTAAGGGATAGTTCCCTGTCCCCACGACGCCTGATTGGGTACCCAACTCGCCAAATGCTTCACGCCGCAGTGCTTCGCTGATGGCCTGACGCACCCGCAGGTCATCGAAGGGCGGTTTCTCGGTTTGGATGGTGAGGTGTTGGGCCCCTAAGATAGGGCTTGAGGAGCGCACGAGATTGGGGTTGTGCTGCGCCGTAGATTTGGACAGATCGCGGTCCATATTGGGATGGGGGAACGAGTCAGACCAGAAGACGCGCTTGCTCAGTATCGCCGCTACGAGGGACTGAGGGTCAGTGATAATATGGAGCTCGATCTCATCGAGAAAGGGCAGCTCTTTCTTGAAATACTCTCGGTTGCGTTCGTACTTCCACAGTGACGAGGTGGGCGGTTCCTTCAGCCGAAATGGGCCTGTGCCCACGGCCGTCGTCTTCAAAGCGTTCACCGGGTCCTTCTCAGAGATATGCTTGGGGATGATGACGTTCCAGCCATTGGCAAAGAGCGGTAAGAGCAGACCAGACGGCCCTTTGCCGTGAATGACTACGGTATCCGGGTCAGGCGCCTCGACGCGCTCAATGATTGCTGCGAACACCGGACCACGCGGACTGACCATACCCTTTGGCGGATTCATGATGCGTTCAATGGTGTACTGCACATCTGCAGAGGAGAACGGCGTCCCATCATGCCATTTCACCCCTTTGTGGAGATGAAAGGTCAACGTTTTGCCCCCATCGCTGATATCCCAGGTATCCGCCAGCTCAGGGATAACATCCATGGCCATGGGGTCATAAGGACTGGTGCGGACCAGGCAGTTGTAGACTGGAGCCACCGCCGCATAGATCCCACCCAAAGAGGTCTGATGCAGGTCATAGAAGGGGATTTCCTCATTGCCGGCGCTGAGGAATTTGCCACCATACCGGGGCTTTTCACCGTGCGCGGCCGCTAAGGCGAGTGCCCCCTCGCGAGCGAACTCAGCGTCAGACTTCTTCGCCGTCTGCTGGGCCGCTGCCGGTAGAGACAACCCAATGGCCAGGAACATCCCAACCCACCACCTTGCTCTGAGGAACCTGTGAACCGCCATGTTTACCCCCTTCGTGTGATGTATCCTTGTGGTCGTGCAGCGCCTGTGCCTTGCGCCTCACCCGATCAGCCATGCGCTATCTGGCATGAGGCAACTCCAGGAGATCCAACCAGGGCGGCGCCCAGCGAGGACAACGCATAGTTGCGGGAAACCTCGTTGGCACGGAGCTGGGCGAAGAGCATCGGTTCGAACTCGATGTTGACATTGATCTTCTTGAGCAACTGCTGTACCACCTGGGGGTTGGACGTCGCGATGATATTGGGGTTTTGCTGCGCGGTGGATTTCGTCAGGTCACGATCCATATTGGCATGCGGAAAGGCGTCACTCCAATAGATCCGCTTGCTCAGCAAGGCTGCGACCATAGCTTGTGGATCGATGATAATGTGGCTCTCTATTGCATCGAGAAAGGGCAGATCTTTCTTAAAATACTCCGGATTGCGCTCGTACTTCCACAGGCTGTCGGACATGGAAGGCTGTTGGGCTCCTGCCGCCAGAGGGAGACCAAGCATCAAGAGGAGAGAGAGCCCCCACGTCAGCCTGTAGCACCAGGAATACGTCACGCACGCACCTCCGTGTTTGTACAAGACAATTACGCCTGGGCCGGGACAAGGCGTTCTATCTGGCAAAGAGCCACCATAGCAAGGGTGTCGGGGGTTGTCAATACGTCCTGACCAGTAGCGGGCAGATGGGGGCGGGACAGCGTCAGGGCTAGGGGATGATGGTACACTGAGCTATACGGCGCCAATGGCGACCGCGGCGACCAGAGGCTCCGCTTCTTGCACCACCCGGTCGATGCGCTGACGGCGCAGGTAGGCACGCCGGTGTAGCTCCAAACACCCGGTCAACTCCGTCAGCACGCGCCGCTGCAGAGCCTGGTCCGCCACCAGACGGGTGAGGCCCTCCTGACACAGAGCAATCTATAGCACATGTCCTGTCTCTGCACCTCTCCTTCCCTCTTGACACCACGACGAAAAGCGGCAAGAATCGCCCCCAGCATACACGACACACTCCACATGAAAACCAACGGCGAAGCAGACGAGGGGCGTCATGAGCGAGGCAACCGAGCAGGT
>Ga0184637_10003272_pt1 | contig 10146 bp, 10 predicted proteins | sample PLM3_127_b2_FD_133143 | JGI IMG/M metagenome (GOLD analysis project Ga0184637, IMG submission 133143) | Groundwater sediment microbial communities from an aquifer in East River, Colorado, USA - PLM3_127_b2 | ecosystem: Environmental > Terrestrial > Soil > Riparian zone | place: USA: East River... | reverse complement strand
GTGTTATTACCCGAGCCGTTGCTCTGCAGAACCTTGGGGGCGAGCGGAGAGTGTTCGTAGCGGTGGGCGAGGGTTAGCGTGCGCTGCTGCGCCGGTCGGTCACTCGAGCCGCCCCCAGCTTGCCCCTGGTTCTGAGCCGGAGCACAGCTGACGACAAGAACGGCGAGAACTGCGGCCCAGAGATGATACGGATGCGGCATAGCTGGTCTCCCACCCCTCTCCCTAACCCTCCCCCACAAGGGGGGAGGGAATTGGGCTGTCACAGTCCGTAGAAGGCGCGAGGGTTGTCCCACACCATCTTCTGGACGGCGGACTGCGGAATGTCGCCACGGTCCACGCGCCCCTGGAGGATCTGGAGGAAGTCATGCTCCTGGGCCAGGTCCGCGTGGGTGAAGTCTGATCCTACGAGGAGGGAATCCTCACCGGCGTACTGGAGGATGTACGGCAGGTCCTCGTCGACCTGACAGGTAATGAAGAACTTGTTCAGGCGCACGACGTCCGAAGGGTCCTTGTACTCGTAACCCCCCTCGCGCCGTGCGCGTTCCTGGCCGCGAAGGATGTTGTAGATGAGGTACGGAAGCCACGAGGAGCCCACCTCGATGAAGCCCCAGCGCACGCCGGGGAATTTCGCTGGAATCCCGAACCCGACCAGCGACCGAAAGGCGTTGATCGGCGTAATGCCCTGGCGGATGAAGCGCACATGCTCGAACAGTCGGGAGGTGGAATGGTCCGGTGTGCCGGCGCCAATGTGGAAGCAGACCGGTAGGTCGAGTCGCTGGCACTCCTCGTAGATGGGGAAGAAGTACTCCTCGGCGACCCAGTGGCCCGCCTCCTCATCACCCTTTTTCAGGATTCCGCACGCCCCGTTCTCCTTGGCGAACCTGATCTCCTCCAGCGCCGCCGGGATGTCCGTGAGTGGCGGGAGGCAGACCCAGCGCAACCGGCCGCCGGCTGGCTTGCAGCGGTCGGCGATCCAGCGGTTGTAGCTCCGCTTGATCGCCACCTCGACCTCCGGTTTGTCCGTGACGCCAACGAGAAACGTCGTCGGGTAGAGCACCTGCACCTCGGTGCCGAGCTGATCCATGCTGCGGAGCCTGACCATGGGGTCGAGCAGCTCACGGGCCTCAACGGTCGTCTTGGTCCGCTTATCGTCGCGGTGCAGACGCGGCTGTCGGTGCCCGTCGATGAGCCAGTAGCGGGTAGGTGGGCGATTCGGATCCGGATTGGCCGGAGCATCTGGCTGGGGCTTCAGCGCCTCCTGGCTCGGCTCCAGCCATTCCCAGGTGGCTTCGGTCTCGTCGATGTGCGTGTCCGCGTCGATTACGCCCATATCAGCCCCTTCTCCACCGCGCTATCCAGGCTGGGTGGACTTCGTCAAATAGCAAGACCCTCGGTCGGTCTATTCGCAATATACAATGGCAGGCCGAACCAAGGAGGGATCGATGCCGGACACACTACGCGGCGCCGCGGCAATTGTAGGGATCGGCGAGTTGAAGCCTGAACGAACCCGACCGGGCCGCAGCGCAATCAGCCTGCTCACGGAAGCAGCGTACCTCGCCATCCAGGACGCTGGCCTCAGCAAAGACGACATCGACTGCTTTGTGATGGACGCTGGAATGGAGGGCTTCAGCGGGTTCAACACGACGATGGCGGAGCACATGGGCATCTTCCCGACCTTCGCGACCGGGTGTGACGCTCAAGGTGCTGCGGGCGTGACGATGGCGCTGCAGGCGGCCGCCTACGTGAACGCCGGCCTCGCGAAGTACGTGCTGTGCGGCATGGGCGCTGCCGTCGAGCCGGGCGGGAGACAGCGAGCGCCGGCCCCGCGCACCGAGACGACCAGCTCGGAGTTCCTGGTGCCGTTCGGCTCGAGTGTGGCGGCAACCGGCAACTACGCGATGATCGCGCGCCGCCACGAGCAGCTGTACGGCACCACGGTCGAGAAGCGAGCGAAGGTCTCCGTCGACTTCCGCTACAACGCGAACCACAATCCGATGGCGGTCTTCCACGACACACCGATAACGGTCGAAGACGTGATCAACTCGCGCATCGTGGCCGACCCACTGCATATGCTGGAGTGCGTCATGCCCTGCGCGGGCGCCTGCGCCTTCATCGTGACTCGGGCAGACATTGCGCGAGACATGCGGCACAAGCCCGCGTACGTCCTGGGCGGCGCGCTCGGCATCATGCGCAGTAACCTCCAATACGTCGGCGAGATCACCGAGTCGCCAGTTGGGCGCGCCGCGCCCAAGGCCTTCGCTCTGGCGGGCTACGGACCAGATGACGTGCAGGTGATGGAGATCTACGACTCGTTCACGATCACGGTGATCTGCGAGCTCGAGGACTCGGGCTTCTGCAAGAAGGGCGAGGGCGGAGACTGGGTCAATGCTCACGACCTCCGGTTCACCGGCGACAAGCCCTGCAACACTCACGGCGGCCAGCTTTCGTACGGCCAGGCGTCGACGGCGGGAGGTTGCGCCCAGGTGACGGAGGGGGTGCGCCAGATCCGGCGTGACGGCGGCGAGCGCCAGGTGCCGGGCCCGACGGACCTGATCTACGTCACCGGCTCGGGCGGATCATTCTCGCAGCAGGGCGCGCTCCTGCTGGCAAGCGAGGCCGCGCTCTAGGCGGCGGCAAGGGCTGACAGCCCATAGGAGAATCAAGTGGCGATAGATCGCGAATACGAGAAGCCGCTTCCGACGCCGAGCAACGTCAGTCAGCCGTTCTGGGACGCCGCGAAGGAGCACCGCCTGGTCTTCCAGCGTTGTCGCCTATGCGGTACCAGCGTCTTCTATCCGCGCGACACTTGCCCGGGGCCCAAATGTTTCGGGGTGGGGACGCTGGACTGGGTGGAATCCAGCGGCAAAGGGCGCGTGTACTCGTTCACGATCCTTTACCAGCCCGCCCATCCGTCCTTCGCGGACGATGTGCCCTATGTTCTGGCCATCATCGAGATGGACGAAGGCTGGCGAATGGACAGCAACGTGATCAATATTGACCCCACGGCGGTGCGTATCGGCATGCGGGTCGAAGTCGCGTGGGAGGACGTAACCCCCGAATTTACCCTGCCGAAGTTTCAAACCGTCAGCGAGTAGGAGGTTTCGACATGCTAGGGCACGGCCGTGCAGGTTTCTGGCAAGCGCTTCTGGTCCCATTGTTGGTCACCCTGGCTTGTGGGCCAGGCTCGCCGCGTGCGGTCCAGGACGGGTCTGGCGCCCAGGAAGCCTCTCAGCAACCCGGCAGACCTCGGGGTGCCATTACGATGGCAGTGACCTGGGAACCGGACCAACTGGGAGCGAAAGGCACCGGAGGGGAAACCGGATCGGAAACCAGGTGGATGTTCAACTCCCCCCTTACCTACTACGACCCCCAGGGAGCTCTCCATCCGATGATGGCCCAGCAGATTCCGACTCGCGATAGCGGCGACTGGGTTATCAACCCCGACGGGACGATGGTGACGACCTACCGGCTCCGCCAGAACATGCGTTGGCACGACGGCGTTCCGCTGATCGCGCAAGACTTCTCCTTTGCCTATCAGGTCTACGTCGACCCGTCTCTTCCCTTCCGTTCCGAGCTAGAGAAACGGATGTCAACCGTCGACGCGCCTGATGACCATACGGTCCAGATCAGGTGGGCGGAACCGTACGCCTTCGCGAACGCGCTCGGGATGATGGACCTCACGCCGCTTCCGCGCCACCGGTTGGAGGAGAGATACCGGACAGACAAAGCGAACTTCGCTTCCGCGGAAGAGTGGACCACTACCTACGTGGGCTCCGGCCCATTCCGGCTCGAGCGGTGGGACGCCGGGGTGCGGATCGTTGCGCGGGCCTACGAGGATTGGTTTCTGGGCCCTCCGCGAATCGACACGATCGAAGTCCGCTTTATCGGCGACCCGAGCACGGTGCTGGCGAACCTCCTCGCCGGAGAGATTGACTTCACCGGGTCGCCGCCCCTCCGCGTCACTGAGGCCATCGTGGCTCGGGACCAATGGGCGGCTGGTGGGGTCGGGTATGTCAAGAAATGGGACCAACGACTGAGGTATCTGGAGTTCCAGTACCGCGAGGTGCCGAACTGGCAGCGCGCTGTGACCGATGCCCGAGTGCGCAGGGCGTTGACCCATGCCATCGATCGGCAGCAGCTAGCGGACGTGATGACGTCCGGTCTGGGCAGTGTCGGAGACGTCTGGGCACTGCCGGCCGACCCCATCTTCTCCGAAGCCGACCGCACCGTTGTGAAGTATCCGTTCGATCCTCAGCGGGCGGTCGCGATCCTGGAGGAGGCGGGCTGGACACGGCAAGCGAGTGGACTGCTCATCAACGCGGCGGGTCAGACGCTGGACCTCGACGTGAACTCAGGGTCGGCGGAACCGCAGGTGCCGACGATCATTGCTGATGCCTGGAAATCGGTTGGGATCAATGCCGGTCTGGACATCGTTCCCACCGCTCAGCTGGCAGACCCGCGTGTGCGTAGCGCGTTCGCGGCGGCTCGCGTGGGCCAGCGAGGGCCCACGATGGACGGGTTCCATTTCATCTCGTCAAAGATTCCCCAGGCGCCGAGATTCAACGAGGCAAACTACGGGAGCTTCAGCGACCCCGAGGTGGACCGCTTGCAAGGCGTGGCGGTGACGTCGTTCGAGGAAGGCGAACGGCGCCAGGCCGCGATCGCAGTGAGCAAACGGCTTTCTGAGCTCGCCGCCTACGCCCCGCTCTATTACCAGGCTGACGTGCTCGCCGCGAAAACCAGGCTCAGTGGGCCGGTGGGCCCAGGGCTGGGTCAAGCGGGAGTAACGTGGAACATCTTTGAGTGGGAAGTTACCGGTAGGCCTTAGTTCTCACTCCAACCAGAATTCCTGGTTCGTTCCGTCCGGCATCCTACCTAACAGATTGTCCGAGGCGGTAACGAGGCGGCCTATAGTCCGGGGGTCGTGGCGCGGGACCCACGGTTTGTGGTGAAGACGACGCCGCAATGCGTTGTGCTCCGCTGGAGCTCGGCTGCTGCGATCGGGCGGTAGTCGATGACATTCTCCGTAACGATCGCCCCTTCCTCTGTCTGAGCCGCAGAAAAGACCACTGCGTCTGATTGGCCCCGAAGATCCGGACGTTCGAGGACGGCGGCGACATCGTGGCCGCGGCGGCGGAGTTGGACGGCGACGGAAGCCGACCACATTTCATCGAGCAGCAGTTTCACCTACTACCAAGTAATTGCCGAGTTCGCTGCCACCGGGTCTCCGCTCGATCAGCCTCCTCGTCGACGCGTTGGATCCGATCGTCGATCTCATCGGGGTACTCGGCGTAATAGCACGCGGCGGCTACCACTTGCTCGCGATTCAAGCCTGTCAACTCGGCGGTTCGCTCGGCCCGTTGTTCCTCCTCGCCTTCTAATTGCTTGAAGACGCGCGCCACTTCCCAAACGTCTGGCCCACCCACCAGTACGGCCCGACGTCCGGCGGGTCCAGAGCGGAACACGATGCCGGAATGAAATTGCATGCGAAGTCCCTCGTCTATCAAACTCCGTGCGAGTTCCGAGATCGTCAGGCCGGCATGGCGGCTTTCTGCGTCAAGACGCTCAAAAATGTTCGGCTCTACTCGCACCGAGAGGTGACGACTGCGCATTGGTTGCCTCCGACAACGTGTCACACAATGTAACACACACCCAGGGCGGCGAGGATCCCGATCACGCGAGCTTTGTCGTCGTTGCCCCGAACGGCACGACCACCACGGCCCGGCTCGGAATGGGCGACGCACGGGTGATTTCCCGTGCGACCAGCCTCAGGCTCTCGGACCTGCAGGGAAATCCCAGGGTCGCTATCCGCGTCGAGGAGGACGGATCTCCATCCATCCGGATGTTCGATGCTGTTGGCAACGTTACTTGGAGCGCCCCGTAGCCCGCGAGTTAGAGCGGGGCTAATGCCGGCGCAGTGTTTTTCGGGGGCGGGGGAAACAACCTCGAGCGTCGCCCCGTTCCCAAGACCGCGGCCAGCGTCCAGCCCTCTCGTGACTAACTCTGCTTATCCCACTCGAACACATTCCACGTGGTGTTGTACGGGTAGAGGTTCAGAGCCGCGGCCGATACCTGCGTGTGAGCGATCCTCATATCGCCCTCCTGTCGTGTCGCTCAGCTCGCGGCGCCATCCCAGAAATCGGGTTGTCCATTGTCAATTGGGGTTCAGGCGAGCCCCATCAAATAACTTCCGCCGCCCGCAGCGGGACGCTCGGCGTGCGGGACAGCTTGAGTGGCACCCCGACGATGCGGGTACGCCCGACGACGGGGTGGTCGAGGGGCACCATCATGTCGTTGGCGATGACCTGCTCTTCATAGGCAACCTGCGGCCGCTCGACGATCGGTGCGCAGGGCACGTCCGCCTCCTCCAGGATGTCGAGCCATTCGCGCGCCGGCCGCGTGGCGAACAGCGCGTGCAAGATTGGCGCCACTTGGTCTCGGAGCTCCTCTCGTTTGAGCGGGTCTGCGAAGCGGGTATCATCCGCGAGCTCGGGCAGGTCCATAACGCGGCAGAGACGCGCCCACTGATGGTGGAGGATGGCCGACACGCTGATCGTGACGCCGTCCGCACAGACGTAGCCGCCATAGGTGGCCTGCTCCTCCTCCGCTCGGGCGGTTGGATCGTCCTCGAATAGGGTCAGCTCGCCGAGCTGCATTGCGATGGCTGCCTGCAGGAGCGACGTTTCGACCCGCTGGCCGAGCCCCGTTTTCTCCCGCACCGCCAGCGCCAGCATGATGCCGAAGGCCATCAGCATGGGTGCCGACCAGTCGGCGAGGAAGGTGCCCGCGCCCAGCCGCCGGCCTTCGGCGTCGCGTCGCCATAGCGCTCCGGACATGCCCGCCACGAGCCGATCAAACCCGGCTTTGTCGGAGTACGGCCCTTTGGGCCCGTAGGCAGTGAGCGATCCGTAGATCAGCCGGGAGTTGATTTCCGAGAGCGCGTCGTAGCCGATGCCGAGTCGCTCCAGTACGCCCGGCCGGAAGTTCTCTATGAAGACGTCGGCCCACCTGGCGAGGTCGCGAACGACCTCCTGGCCGCCGGGCTTCGTTATGTCGAGCGTGATGCTGCGCTTGCCTCGGTTGATCGCGACGAAGTTCCGGCTGTTCCCCTTCAGGAATGGCGTGTTGCCATGGCGGCGGGACGTGTCACCCGTGATGCGCCGCTCGATCTTGATGACGTCGGCGCCCTGGTCCGCCAGGTACATGCTGCTGGTCGGACCGGCGTAATTGATCGCGACGTCGATGACTTTCAGGCCCTCTAGCGCATACACCGCTACAGCCCGTAGAAGGCCTTGGGGTTGTCGTAGACGATCCTTTTCACGGCCGACTGTGGGATCTCACCGCGGTCGGCACGCTCCTGTAGCTTGGGAACGAAGCCGTGCTCCTGAGATTGGTCCTGGTGGGTGTAATCCGACCCTACCAGCAGATTGTCTTCGCTGATGTATTTCAGCAGCATGGGCAGATCCTCATCGACCTGGCACGTGATGTAGAAGCGGTTCGCCATGAAGACGTCGTCCGCCACCTCGTAGCGAGGCTCCTTGCCGATAGCTCGCGCGAAGTCCGCGCCACTCGATTGATCGAAGGTCTCGTGGCTCCGCTTCAGGCTGTAATGCACGAGCGGGACCCACGATGCGCCCGCTTCGATGCAGCCGAACCGGAGTTTCGGGAACTGGTGCGGCACTCGTCCCTGCACGAGCGCGAAGACTGCGTTGATGACTGGCGCCTTGCCCCGCATGAAGCCGGGGCCGATGTCCAGGGTAGAGGTGAAATCCGGCGTCCCCGTGCCCGTGTGAAAGCAGATGGGTAGGTCGAGCCGCTCCGCCTCCTCGTAGAGGGGAAAGAAGTACGGGTCGGACGGCCATCGGTCGGCCTCACGGTCGCCCTTCTTCAGCACGCCGCACGCCCCGTGGTCCTTGGCGAAGCTCAGCTCTTCGAGCGCCTCGTCCATGTTGCGGAGAGGCGGCACGCAGACCCACCGCAGTCGTCCGTGAGAGAGCGCGCACCGCTCCGCCAGCCAGCGGTTATAGCTGCGCGTGATGGTCAACTCCGCCTCGGCGCGGGTCGCGGGCTCGACCAGGAACAGCGTGGGGTAGATGATCTGCATCTCCGTGCCGAGCTCGTCCATGTGGCGCAGCCGCGCCTCCACGTCGAGCAGCTCGCGCTGTTCGACGGTGGTGCGGCTCTTCACGTCGTCGCGGATCTTCCGCTGCTTACGGTGTCCGTCGATCACCCAGTACCGGCTGAGCGGCAGGCCCGGCCTGGGATTGCGCGGGAAGCCCGTCGTGGGTTTGAACTCCTCCTGTGCCAGCGGCACATACACCCAGGTGTCGTCGGTCTCGTCCACGTGCGTGTCGGCATCGATGACCCGCAGCGATTCCATGGCGCGCCCCCTAGCTCTGTGTAACTCTCCTACTGGATCGTCCACTGCAGTTTGTTTTTTGCGCTCTCAGCCCGGCTGGCCGCCGTCGCGCTCCTGAAGCGCTGCGTAGACGCGCTCCGCGGTGATCGGCGAGGCATTGATCCGCACGCCGACGGCGTCGAAGATCGCGTTGGCGATGGCGCCGCCCACGCCGATATTCGTGTTTTCTCCGACCGACTTGGCTCCGAAGGGGCCGGGGCCGATCTTGGCGGGTAGGAGAACCATGCGGATAGGCGGGATGTCCTCCTGCGTGGGCAGCTTGTACTCGGCGAGGCTCGACGTGATGATCCTGCCCTCGTCGTGGATCAGCTCTTCGGTCATCGCCTGCCCGTAGCCGAAGACGAAGCCGCCATCGAGCTGGCCCCGGTACGCGATCGGGTTGATGATGGTCCCCACGTCGGCGGTCGTTACGACCTCGACAGGGCGGACGCGACCCGTGTCTGGATCGACGTCGACCTCGATCATGTGGGCGATGAAGTTGTAGTCGGCGCCCTCCTCGGAGTGATGGTCCGCGGGATCGTACGCTCCCACGGCCTCGACCACCGGACCAGCGGCGATCCGGCGCGCGACTTCTTCGAAGCTCGCGCGGAGCTCGGAACTTCGCACGACGAACTCGTCGTGCTCGAGCCGCACCTGGCCGGCCGGCCAGCCCATGACCTCGGCGGCCAGCTCTTCAAGCTTGTCGCGCAGCGTGAGGGAGCCGTCGATCGCCGCGTGGCCGTTCATTGTCGTGCTGTGGCTGCCCCCGGCCCCGGGATCGCGTGGCGCCTCGGCGGTCGTGCCGTAGCGCACCTTGACCCGATCAAGATCGATGGACATCGTGGCGGCCACGGCGCGCTGGATCACCGTGTACACGCCGCCGCCCTGGTCGGCGTGGCCGGTGATCGCTTCGACGGTGCCGTCCGCCGCCAGACGCAGCAGCAGCTCGCTCTTGGCCTCGCCGACGTGGCGGAAGCGCAGGGCGAGTCCCCGCCCTCGATTGGGAAGCTTCGGGGCCGCGTCCCAGTTGGTCTCCTTGCGCAGCGCCTCCAGCACCTCGACTGCCATCGGGTCGCGGATTTTCCCGCCGCCTAGCATGGTGTCGCCCGGACGCAGACAATTGCGCAGGCGGAACTCCAGCGGGTCAATTCCCATCTCGTGGGCGATGTGGTCGACGTGGACCTCGCCTGCCTGGGCCCGATGGAAGTCCCCCGGAGCCCGCATGGCGCCCGCCGGCACGAGATTCGTGTAGACGCTGTAGCCTTCGTACCGCACATTGGGGATGCTGTACACGCCCAGGCAGGTCAGCCCGGCGCGCGCCTGGTTCGGCGGGTTCGGTCGCATCGCCACGTAGGCGCCGCCGTTCAGGTACGCGCGCACCTCGTGGGCGATCATCTTGCCCTCGCGGTTGACGGCCGTGCGCAAGTAGTACTTGGCTTCATGCTGGGGGTTGGTCGAGCACAGCTCGTCGGTGTAGCTCATGATCGCGCGGATCGGCCGCCCGGTGGCGCGGGCCAGGAAGTAGCAGGGGAACTCTTCAGTCGAGCTTCCCTTGCCGCCGAAGTCGCCGCCGATGAAACGACTGTCGACGACGACACGCTCGGACGGCAGCCCGGAGATCGAGGCCAGGTGGTCGCGCAGGCTAAAGGGTGTCTTGTTGGTGGTCACCACCTGGAGCGTGTCCTGCTCGTCGATCCACACCACACACCCACGCGGCTCGATGTAGCCCTGGTGCTGGCGCGGGCCGT
>Ga0184637_10003271_pt1 | contig 10148 bp, 10 predicted proteins | sample PLM3_127_b2_FD_133143 | JGI IMG/M metagenome (GOLD analysis project Ga0184637, IMG submission 133143) | Groundwater sediment microbial communities from an aquifer in East River, Colorado, USA - PLM3_127_b2 | ecosystem: Environmental > Terrestrial > Soil > Riparian zone | place: USA: East River... | reverse complement strand
CCCACGCGTCGGCGCCCCCCCCGCTGTACGATCGCCCCCCGTGATCCTCCGCGCGGCCACGAGCTTCGCAGTCCTCTGCCTGACGCTCCTCCCGGCCTGCGCCGAACGGGGACCGCGTTGCGCCGGGCGCTCGGCAAGCGAAGCGCGCAGCGAGCCGCAGGCGAGCGAAGTTCAGAAGGCCGGCCGAGCGAAGTTCACCAAGACCGGACCGGAAATCAGCTTCCCAAAAAGGCAGCGGGCTCCCCATGCGGGCGCCCAAGCCCGTGGCTCCGCCTGGATTCGACTCCTGGCATTTCCGCAGCCCGGTCCGCCGGATCAGCCGGCTCCTGCCGGCGGCTGGGGGCTGGCACCGATCTTGCGAAACCAGCTGGGCAGAGCGCCTTGAGCGGCGAGCGAGCAGGGGAGGCCAGATGCGGGATCGCTTCAGCAGCGGGGACGTCGCCCGACCCGGCCGCGGTGCGACCCGGCGCCGGATCCGCGCGGATCTGGAGGAGCGCGGCGTGGCCCGAGAGATCTCGCTGCCGATGGCGGCCCGTCTGGCGCCGCTTCTGAAGGCGGTCTCGTCCCGCGCCTACGGCGCCGCGCTCGACGCAGCGGCGGCGGCCGTCGACGTGGCCCGCGTCGACGGCGACCTCGAGAACGAGCGCGCGAGCGACGTGGCGGAGATCCAGCGCCTGATGCTCGGATTCACCGACGAGCTTCGCAAGCTGGAGGAGGGGCTGCGGATCCTGTCGGCCTTCGTGCTGCGCATGCGCACCCGCGCCGGCCTCGACGGCGACGGGGTCCTTCACTAGCCCAGCGTCGGTTCTTCGCTCGAGCCGCTATCCTCGCGGAACTGCCCCGGTCCCCGGGTGGTCTCTGCGTCGCCTGCTTCCCTGGCTGGCCCTCGCGCAGATCGCGGGCATCCTGCTCGCGGATCACGCGATGGCGTCGCACGAGTCGGCTCTCGTGCTGGGGGCCGTTTGCCTCGCGCTGGGCGCTGTCGCCGCCCGCCATCCGATGCTTCGCGCCGGCTGCGCGCTCGGCCTCGCGCTGGCATCCGGCGCGTTCGGTCTGGGGGAGCGTCTGGACGCCGCCGCGCGCGGACGGCCCGGGCTCCCCTTCGAGACGACGCTCGAGGGCCGTGTGCGCGACCTGCAGCGCCTGCCCGGCGGCTTCTGGCTCGATCTCGACCGCGTGAGCGCAGCGGAGTCCGGCGTGCGGCTGCCGGAAGCGATCCGCCTGGCAGGCTCAGCGACGCCCGATGGTGTCGATCCGATCGAGCGCGCGCTCCCGGGCGAACGGCTTCGCGTGCGCGCCGTGCTGCGGACTCCGAGCGCGCTCGCGAACCCCGGCGGACGCGAGCGTGTGCGCGAGCTGTCGCGCGCGGGAGTGGGCGCCAGCGGGCGGCTCGCGCGCCCGGCCCTGCACGCGCGCGTGCCCGAGCGCGAGGGCTGGCGGCCCCTCGCCGGGCTGCAAGCGGCGCGTGCGAGGCTGGGCGAGCGGCTCGCCCGCACCGGTCCCGGGGGCGCGCTCCTGCGCGCGCTCGCGCTGGGCGAGCGCGGCGGCCTCTCTGCGAGCGCGCAGGATGCCTTCACGCGGTTGGGGCTCGCGCATCTGCTCTCGGTCTCGGGCCTGCACCTGGCGCTGGTGGCCGGGCTCGTCTTCACGGCGGCGCAGGCGGCGCTCGGCCGCAGCGCCTGGCTGGCAGCCCGCCGCGATACGCGGGCTCCCGCCCTTGCCGCAGCCGTGCTGGGCGCCGTGCTCTACGCGCTGCTCTCCGGCTGGCAGGTGCCGGTGCGCCGCTCCCTGCTGCTGGTGCTCGCGCTGGCGCTGGCCATGCTGCGCGGGCGGCGGGGTGGGGCCAGCCAGCCGCTGGCAGCCGCCTCACTCGCGATTCTCGCCGTCGAGCCGCAGGCGCTCTTCAGTGCGAGCTTCCAGCTCTCGTTCGCGGCGAGCGCCGCGCTCGCGCTGGCGCCGCGGGAGGTGGAGCCAGCGCCCGGTCATCTTGCGGGACGCGCCTGGCGCAGGCTTCGCGAGGCGCTCGCTTCTTCGGCGACGGCGCTCGCCGCAACCAGTCCCCTGGCGGCGCTCCAGCTCGGAAGCGTGGCGCCGATCGCGCTGCTGGCGAATCTCGTCGCCATCCCGTGGACCGGCGCGGTGGTGCTCCCGGCATCCCTGTTCGCGGTGGGGGTGGCAGCGCTGCCGGAGGCGCTGCGCCCGGGCTTTGCCCTCGCCGCTGCGGAACGCATCGCCGCGGGATCGCTGGCCGCCGTCGAGCTGGCCGCCGCCTGGCTTCCCACGCAGGGTCCGCGACCGCCGCCGGACACCCCCTGGCTCGTCGCAGCGAGCCTGGTCGCGCTCGCCGCGCTGCGAGCGCGCGGCGCGGCGAGCCGCGTGCTGCTGTGTCTCGCCTCGAGCGCGCTGCTCGCCCTGGCGCCCCCCGCGCGGGTGCCCTCGCCGCCGCCGCGTCTGGTCGCCCTCGACGTGGGACAGGGCGATGCGCTGCTGATCCAGGGCCGGCGCGGCGCGGTGCTCGTGGATGCGGGAAGGGCGACGCCCGATGGTGTCGATCTCGGGCGACGCGTGGTGATCCCCGCACTCGCGGCGCTCGGCGTCCGCCGTCTGGATCTGCTGGTGGTGACGCACGCGGACCTGGATCACCGCGGCGGGGCTCCGGCCGTGCTCGAACAGGTTCCCGTCGCGGCGCTCTGGCTGCCCTACGGCTCGCGCGCCGACCCGGGCTTCGGGCCGCTGCTCGCCGTCGCGGCGGCCCACGGGGTCGAGGTCTCCGAGCGGGGGGCGCTGGCGCCGCCGCTGCGCGCGGGCGATCTCCTGGTCGAGCCGCTCTGGCCTCTGGCCGGGGCGCGCCACGGCTCGCGCAACCAGCGCTCGCTCGCCGTCCGTATCACGGTCGGCGCGCGTCGCGTGCTGCTCCCGGGCGATCTCGAGGCGGAGGCCGAGACGGCGCTGATCGCGAGCCAGGCCGACCTGCGCGCGGACGTCCTCGCGCTGCCCCACCACGGCAGCCGGTCATCCTCCACGCAGGGGTTCCTCGCCGCCGTGGCTCCGGCCGTCGCGCTGGTCTCGGCTCCCTGCCACGGTCGCTTCGGGATGCCGCATCCGGAGGTGCTCGCGCGGGCGCAGCGCGCGGCCGCCTCCGTCTGGTGGACGGGTCGCGACGGCGCGCTCGTGGTGGGTCTCGGGGAGCCCCTCCACGTCTGGGGCTGGGCGGCCTCCGCGCGCGGGGGCGCGCGCTGTCGCTGCGCGCGGCGCTGGTTGCGGAAGGGCCAGGGTGGCATGCTCCGCGCGTGCTCCTGCTCGGCCTGCGCAGGTCCGTCGTCGCCGCCGGCATCTCTTTTTTGGGGCTCGCGCTGGCCGGCTGCACACCGGCGCGCGACGTGCTGCCGGTCTACCTGACCTGGAGCGACGAGGACACCAGCACGACGATGACCGTGAACTACCACACGCGCGGGTCCTTCGCGGGGACCCACGTGTACTACGACACCCGGCCGCGCAATGGCGAGCTGGCGCGCTATGCGTCGCACGCACGGGGCTTCGAGCGCCGCATCGCGGGCGTCGACCGCACCGTGCACGTGGTCCCGCTCACGCGGCTCCTGCCGGGGGCGACCTATTGGTTCATCGCCGGCGATCCCACCTCGGGCTTCAGCCACGAGCGCTCCTTTCGCACGCTGCCGGACGACGGCTCGCCCGTGCGCTTCGTCGCGGGCGGCGACATGTCGACCGGTTGGTTTCCGCGTCTGACCTCATGGCAGGCGGCGCGCACCGATCCGAGCTTCGCCTTGCTCGGCGGCGACCTCGCCTACTGCCGGGGCGGACCCGAGGGCTATGCGCGCTGGCAGAAGTGGTTCGCGGACTGGGAATGGAGCATGCGCGCGCCCGACGGACGTCTGATTCCGCTGGTCGCGGCCATCGGCAATCACGACCGCAAGCACGGCTCGGGCAACGATCCGGCCGAGTTGGCGCCCTTCTTCACGGGCTTCCTCTACCAGGATCCCGGCGGCCGCAGCTATTTCGCGCGCCGCTTCGGGCCCCGGGTGGCGCTCTTCGTGCTCGATTCCGGTCACCTGGCGCCGCACGCGGGCGCGCAGCGCGATTGGCTCGAGGCGGAGCTGCGCGCCAACGCAGACGTGCCGGTGAAGTACGCGCTCTACCACGTCGCGCTGTTCCCGGCGAATCAGCCCTTCAGCGTCAAGGTCCAGTCAGGGCGCGCGTATTGGCTTCCGCTCTTCGACGCCTTCCGCCTGACGGCGGCGTTCGAGAACCACGGCCATCTGCACAAGCGCACGCTCCCGTTGCACGCCGGCGCTCCCGTCGCCGACGGGACGGGCACCGTCTTCTTCGGCGACGGCAACTGGGGCAAGTCGCACGCGAAATCCACGAAGCCCGATCGTGCCTATCTCGCTGCGTCCTTCTCGCGCCGTCACTTCTGGCAGGTGACGGTCTCGGAGCAGGGCGCGACCTACCAGGCGATCGACGGTTTCGGGCGCGTATTCGACAGCGCTGCCCAGGACGCCAGCGGCGCCTGGATCCGTCAGTGAGGCCGGAGACCCCGCACGACTCCGCGCGCGTCGCACGCGTGCGCTACGCAGGCGAACCGAGCCAGCTGGACGAGGACTCGGTGGCGTTGGAGGAGCCGCTCGAGATCCAGCTCGGCGGCGCGCCGCTCGCCGTCCTGATGCGCACCCCCGGCCACGACCCGGATCTCGCGCTCGGGTTCCTGGTGACGGAGCGCGTGGTCGCTTCGCCGGCGCAGGTCACGTCGGTGCGGCACTGCCGCGCGGTCTCCGACCCGGACGCCTCCGAGAACGTGATCCGCGTGTTGCTCGCGGCCGGCGTGACCGTCGATCTCGACTCGCTGCGCCGCAACCTCTACGCGAGCAGCAGCTGCGGGATCTGTGGCAAGGCCACCATCGCGAACGCGCTCGCGAGCGCGCCGCCGCTCACGGACGAGAGTCGCTTCGACACCGCATTCTTTCCGCCGCTGCCGGGGCGATTGCAGGCCGCACAGCCGGCCTTCGCCGCGACCGGTGGGCTGCACGCCGCCGGACTCTTCGCTCCGGACGGCAGATTGCTCGTCGTGCGCGAGGACGTCGGGCGGCACAACGCCGTCGACAAGGTGATCGGCTGGGCGCTTCGCGAAGGTCGGCTGCCGCTCGCCGGCCACGTGCTGCTGGTCTCCGGCCGGATCTCCTACGAGCTGGTGCAGAAGGCGCTGGTGGCCCGCATCCCGGTGCTGGCCGCCGTCTCGGCGCCGTCTTCGCTCGCGGTCGAGCTCGCGGAGCGGGCGCGGCTCACGCTGGTCGGCTTTCTGCGGGGCGCGTCGTTCAACGTCTACGGCGAGCGCTCGCGCGTGGTTGCAAAGGGCTGAGGGAGGTCCGGGCCATGAGGGATGGGACCGGACGCTCGAATCCGGACGAGGCGGCGGGCGGACTCGCGGCGATCGTCTCGACGCTGCAGGCGTTGGGACGCAAGGGGGGCGGGCGCGGGCTGCAGGCGCTCTTGCGGGTGAATCAGCCCGGCGGCTTCGATTGCCCCGGCTGCGCCTGGCCCGAGCCGCGCGAGCACGGCGCGATCGAGTTCTGCGAGAACGGCGCCAAGGCGGTGGCGCACGAGGCGACGCGCCGGAAACTCGGGCGCGAGCTGCTCGCGCGCACGCCGGTCGCCGAGCTGCTCGCGCACGACGACCATTGGCTGGAGGCCCAAGGCAGGCTGGTCGAGCCGATCGTGCGCCGCCCTGGCGCCGCGCACTTCGAGCCGATCGGCTGGGACGCCGCCTACCAAAGGGTGGGCGCCGAGCTGGGCGCGCTGGCTTCCCCGGATCAGGCGGTCTTCTACACCTCCGGGCGCGCCAGCAACGAGGCGGCCTTCCTGTGGCAGCTCTTCGCGCGACAGCTCGGCACCAACAACCTCCCGGACTGCTCGAACCTCTGCCACGAATCGAGCAGCGAAGGGCTGGGCGAGGCGATCGGCTTCGGCAAGGGGACCGTGAGCCTGGAGGACCTCGAGCGCGCCGGGGCGATCTTCGTGATCGGCCAGAATCCTGGCACCAATCATCCGCGCATGCTGACCACGCTGGCCGCGGCAAAACGTCGCGGCGCGCGCATCGTCGCGATCAACCCGCTGCGCGAGCGCGGGCTGGTGCGCTTCGCGCAGCCGCAGGACCCGCTGGCCTGGCTCGGGCGCACGGCCGCGATCGCGGATCTCTACCTCCAGGTGCGCGTGGGCGGGGACGTGGCGCTGCTCAAGGGCATCATGAAGGAGGTGCTGGAGGCGGAGGCGCGCGCGCCGGGGCGCGTGCTCGACTGGCCCTTCCTGCGAGAACATACGGAGGGCTTCGACGCGCTGCGCGCCGATCTCGAGGTGCAGCGCTTCGAAGAGCTGGAGGCGCGCAGCGGCATTCCGCGCCGGGCCATGCGCGAGGCGGCGGAGATCTACACCGCGGCGGACGGCGTGGTGGCGTGCTGGGCGATGGGGATCACCCAACACCGGAACGGCGTCGCGAACGTGCAGGAGATCCTCAACCTGCTCCTGCTGCGCGGCAACATCGGGCGCCCGGGCGCGGGGCCTTGCCCGGTCCGCGGGCACAGCAACGTGCAGGGGGATCGCACGGTCGGCATCACCGAGCGCCCGGGCCGGGACTTTCTCACGCGGCTGGCAGCCGAGTTCGACTTCGCGCCGCCGACTTCGCCGGGACTGGATACGGTGGGCGCGATCCGCGCGCTGCGCGACGGCCAGGTGCGGGTATTCCTGGCCCTCGGCGGGAACTTCGCGGTGGCGACGCCCGACACCGCGGCCACCTCGGCCGCGCTCGGCCGCTGCCGGCTCGCGGTCCAGATCGCGACCACGCTGAACCGCACGCCGCTGCTCGCGGGCCGCGAGGTGCTGGTGCTGCCGTGTCTCTCGCGCAGCGAATGCGACCGGCAGGCGGGGGGCGAGCAGTTCGTCACCGTAGAAGACTCGATGAGCGTCGTGCATGCCTCTCGAGGCCGCCTCGAGCCGGCGTCGGCTGCGCTGCGCAGCGAGCCGGCGATCGTGGCGGGGCTCGCCGCGGCGGCGCTGGGCGATCGCAGCCGGGTTCCCTGGCACGCGCTGGTGGAGGACTACGACCGGATCCGCGCGCGCATCGAGCGCGTGATCCCGGGCTTCGAGGACTACGCCCGCCGCGCCCGGGCGCCGGGCGGCTTCGTGCTGCCCAGCGGAGCCCGCGCTCGCCGCTTCGATACGCCGTCGGGGCGCGCGCAGTTCCGCGTGCACCCGCTTCCGGAGGATGCGCTGGCACCGGGCCGCTTCCGGCTCACCACGATCCGCAGCCACGACCAGTTCAACACGACGGTGTATGGCTTCGACGACCGGCTGCGCGGCCTGCGGGGGGACCGGCGCGTGCTGCTGCTGCACCCGCTCGACGTCGCGGAGGCGGGGCTACGGGCGGGGCAGGCGGTCGACCTCACCAGCCATTTCCGCGGGGAGACGCGCACGCTGCGCGGCTTCCGGGTGGTGCCCTACGACCTGCCGCGGCGCTGCGCCGCTGCCTACTTTCCGGAGGCGAACGGGCTGGTGCCGCTCGAGAGCCAGGCCGAGCGCAGTCATACGCCGACCTACAAATCCATCGAGATTTCAGTCACTCCCGCTGAGAACCTCGTGTGATGCTCGAGCCGCTGCCGGGCCCGGGGGCTCAGCGCGGGAAGACCCGCCAGTTGAGCCCACAGTCGCTTTTTTGGAACTTCTCGCTTCATCTCCAGCGTCTTCACGCCGCCGCAGCTGCGCGAACTCCTCGCGATCCGCGGTCGTCGCCCCTGCGTCCGAGCGCGACCACGTCCGCCTTGTACGCCTCCGTGAACGACCTCCGCTTCCGCTTCTCCATGGCAGAGCCGGATCGCACTCTCGTGCGATTCGGGTGTCCACGAAGACGGGGCGAGTTCAAGTCGAGGTGCAGCCACCCGTTGGCTTCTTCTCGGGCGATCCGATGGTCCCACTTCGAATGACGACGACCCGGCGATGGATCTCGTCTGGGACCGAATCGCCCCATGTCCCTGGGGGGCCCGCGCGGAAGCGGCTTCTTGCATCGGAGAAGGCGTTTTCCCAACCGGACCCGGGAGCGCGGGTTCCGGATTCAAATTCTCGTTGACACTTCGAGAGCTCGAGAGAATGATGCAGGCGTCGCATGACCGTTGCGCGCGTAACTCTATACGGGCGTGTTGCGGGTCCTGCCGAGTCGCCTCCATGACCCCCTCGGAGTGAACGATGTTACCGGGAACCTTCCGATTGGCCGTCTGGGCGTGACTGGGCTTCTCGCTGGATCAGCGCTTCCGAACCTCGCGCGTGCCTAGGCATCGTGCGGCCCGGGCAACCACTGGGTCGATAGTTGTGGCCCTGCCGGGGGTAGCGACGTGTTCGGGAACTCCGGAGCGGTCGTCGGCATTGACCTGAATCTCGACTGCGTCAAGGATCAGGCCAAGATCCTCTTTGGGCCGACCACGGTGCAGAGGCAAGGGGCGAGCGATGCCTCCACGAACTTTCCCGGCGCCATCGGCTCGTCCGGCGACTCCCACATAGACGTGATCGACACCTTTCGATGCGGTCAGGGTTTCAGAAGGAGCACCATCAGAGTGTTCGTGAGGTGACGAGAGTGCTCGAGGTTCCGCCGCCTGCCATCGAAGCCAGGAGACTCGGCCGGGTCTTGATCACCTTCGCGTTGCTGATCGCCCTCTTCTACGGCTTGACGCTGACCTCCTTCTATCGGGAGACGCCCGCTCCAGCATCCCTCGAGCTCTCCGCCCGCCTCGCCGCCGGGATCCTGAGTTTCCTCGGAGAAGGGGCGACCGCCGAGGGAAACGCCATCCGTTCGCCTCGCTACGGCCTCACGATCGGGGAGGCCTGCGATGCCCTCGAGCCGCTCGGCCTCTACGCCGCTGCGGTTCTCGCTTCGCCAGTCGCGCTCTCTCTGCGCCTGCTGGGACTCCTCGGCGGGGCTGTCATCCTGCTTTCCGTGAACCAGCTCCGAATCGTGAGCCTGTACTACGTCGGGATCTACTATCCCCGCGCCTTCGACATGCTACACACAGAAGTGTGGCAGGCCCTCATCATAGTATTGGGCGTAGCGGGCTGGATCATCTGGGCGCGATGGGCTCTGCGGGTCGGCTCATTGCGCACGTGAAGCAACGCAGCAGGCCGATCCTCCAGTTCCTGTTGCTGTTCCTACTCGTATACGCGGTGCTGATCGCGCCTTGGCCGGGTTTGCAGCGCGGCTATGGAGTCGGGTTCCGGTCCGTGATGCATTGCGTGGTGGCGGTGCTCGGCCTCGCTAACCGCGTCTACCTTCCCGCGGTCGACCGCGCGGGCCCCGAAACAGAAATCGCGGAACGGACTTACGCCTGGCACCCGCTGGTGTATCGGATCGAGCTGCGGCCGCTGGAAGGAGCAAATCTCTGGGTCCTGCACCGTAATCCCGGCACCGGGATGGTCCAGGTCAAGCTGTACCGGGGAGGCGACCTCGCCTACATGGCCACCGCGTTCCTGATCGCTCTAACGCTCGCGACCCCGCTCCGCTGGCGCAGCCGATTCGTCGCCCTGCTCGTGTCGCTCGTCTGTTTCGACGCCTATCTCGTGGCGCGTCTGACGGCCCACTTCGCGCTGGTCTACTCGCTCGATCCGTTCCCCGGGCTTCCCTTCCCGGTCCTGAAACACAGACTCCTCGGCTCGGTGGCATACCTCCAGTGGTACGTCATGCCGATCTTCGTGTGGGCACTTGCAGTGGCGCATCCGGTGTATACGGAGCACCTGCGCCACGCGGGGATCGCCGCCTTCCAGCGAGTCGGGTCCGAGTGACCTCGGCGCTATTCGATCTCGCGCGGCCGAGCGCTCCTCCGGTCGCGCTTCGCGCTCCCTCCGCGGCGCTCGGCCCCGGTCCCCTTCATCTCCAGCCTCTCCATGATTCGTGAGCCTCCCCGCCCCTACAGTAATTTCGATCGGGCAGGTGTCTCACACTTCATTGGCACAAGGGGCGACCTCTCGGGCAGGATCCTGACCGTCTTCGGGTTCGAGATGACCGTCGGGAAGGACTCGTTCAGCTCCCCCGAGTGAGGCCTCAAAATCGGGAAGGGCTGCGATGGGATCGAGCCGACCGCGCTCTTCGTCGCAGCCGTGCT
>Ga0184637_10003270_pt1 | contig 10154 bp, 8 predicted proteins | sample PLM3_127_b2_FD_133143 | JGI IMG/M metagenome (GOLD analysis project Ga0184637, IMG submission 133143) | Groundwater sediment microbial communities from an aquifer in East River, Colorado, USA - PLM3_127_b2 | ecosystem: Environmental > Terrestrial > Soil > Riparian zone | place: USA: East River... | reverse complement strand
GCATGGGCGCCAGCCGATCTCGGGTGGTCCCGATCGGGAGTGTGGTCTCGTAGATGACGAGGGTCCCCGGCTGGAGCCCGCGCCCCACGTCGCGCGTGGCGGCGTCGATCTGTGCGTAATCCACCTGGTGTGCCTCGTCTACGACCACGGGAACGATGACGACGACCACCTCCGCTTCTCGGACACCCGCCTCGTCGTCGGTGGTGGCGCTCAGAAGGCCGTCGCGGACGAGCCCTGGGACGCGCTCGACCAGGGCCGCCTCGTCGGCGTGGGGCGACTCGCCTCGGTTGACGGCGTCGACCACCCCGGCGTCCAGGTCACAGCCAATCACCTGGTGCCCGCGGGTGGCGTACTGCACCGCCAGCGGGAGACCGATGTGCCCCAACCCGACGACCGCGATCTTCAACGCAACATCTCGGCGAGCTCATCTCGCCCGACCAATACCCCGCGCTGCGCCGCATCGACCATTGCGCGTGCCAACAGGAGGGCGGTCAGGGCGTCGTGGGGGTCGACGGGCGGCGGCCCCCCACCGCGGATCGCGGCGGCGAACTCGGCGAGCTCCACGACCAGCGGCTCCTGGCGCTTGATGTGGCGCCAGATGATCTCCCCTTCGGCCACCGAACCCGACTCCGGATTGGCGTGGAACACGAGGTCCTGGGTCAAGTAGTCCGCGGTGTACATGCCGTGCTCGCCGGTCACGCTCAGGGTGCGGACCTTGGTGGGGGTCAACCAGTTGATCTCCAGCAGACCGACTGCGCCCGAGGCGAACTTGATGAGACCGGTGAAGAGGTCCTCGTGGTCGGTGTGGATCCGCTGTTCCGTTTCGGCGTAGAGGCGGATCGGCTCCGAACGGAGGAGGTAACGCATGACGTCCAGATCGTGCGGCGCGAGATCGACGACCACTCCGACATCTCGGACGCGCGCCGGAAACGGCCCCAGCCGCGCGGCTCGGATCTGGAACACGCGGCCGATTTCGCCGGCGTTCAGGCGCCGGCTGAGCTCGCGAATCGCGGGGTTGAAGCGCTCGATATGCCCCACGGTCAGCATCCGTCCGGCGGCCTCCGCGGCCGCGATCATCTGCTCAGCCTGGTCTCGCTCGGCAGCGATCGGCTTCTCGACCAGGACGTGCGCCCCGGCCTCCAGGGCAAGGAGCGTGGTGGGGAGGTGCAGGGACGTCGGGACCGCCACGACCACGAGGTCGGGCCGCTCGGCGGCCAACAGGTCGTCGGCCGAGGTGTAGCCCTGTGCCGTGCGCCCCGACGTGGCACGCAGGACCGCGGCGGGGTCGAGGTCGGCGACCGCGACCAGGTCGACATTGGGCAGCTCGTTGAGAACCCGGGCGTGGTTCGCCCCCATCATGCCCAGACCGATGACCGCCGCCCGCAGGGGGTCTCCGCTCACGCGGCCACCCGGCTCTCCGGATGCGATCCGAGCTCGGCGCTTGCGGCGTTCACGGCGGCGATCACCGTGTCAACCTCCTCGTCGCTGAGCCCCGGATGGACCGGAATCGAAACGACCTCCTCCGAGAGCTGCTCGCTGACCGGGAACGACTGATCCCCATACCCGAGCTCGATGAACGGCTTCTGGCGGTGGACCGGGATGGGGTAGTACACGCCGGTACCCACGCCCCGCTCGCGGAGCTGCTCGACGAAGGCGTCGCGCTTCAGCACGCGCAGGGTGTACTGATGGAAGACATGGGTCGCACCCGGGCGTTGCCACGGGCTCACCACCCCGCGCAGCGACTCGGTGTAGCGGGCGGCGATCGCAATTCGGCGCGCGTTGAAGGCCGGCAGCTTGTCGAGCTGGGCCAGGCCGATGGCGGCGTGGATATCGGACATCCGGAAGTTGTATCCCAGCACGTCATGGTGGTAGCGGACCTTCATGCCGTGCTCGCGACGCAGGCGAGCCCACTCCGCCACGTCGACGTCGGCGGTCGTGATCATCCCGCCCTCCCCGGTGGTCATGTTCTTGGTCGGGTAGAAGCTGAACACGCCCTGACCCCAGCTCCCCGACCGGCGGCCATCCAGCGCGGCGCCATGGCTCTGCGCGGCGTCCTCGATGAGCTTCAATCCGTGGCGCTGGGTGATGGCCTCGATGGCCGGAAGGTCGGCCGGCTGCCCGTACAGGCTGACCGGCATGATGGCCCGGGTCCGGGGCGTGATGGCGGCCTCGACCCGTGCCGGGTCCATCATGAACGAGCCAGGCTCGACGTCGACGAACACGGGGCGCGCACCGGTATACAGGACGCTGCCGGCGCTGGCGATGAACGTGAACGGCACGGTGATGACCTCGGCGCCCCGACCGACGCCGGCGGCCAGGAGCGCCAGATGCAGGGCCGTCGTGCCAGAGGAAGTCGCGACCGCATGGGGCACTCCCACGAACGCCGCGAAACGCTCCTCGAGCTCGCGGACGCGTGGCCCCTGGGCCAGGGAGCCGGACGCCAGGGTCTCCGCGACGAGGGCCTGCTCCTCGGGGCCGACCAGCGGGCGGGCGATGGGGATCACGAGGCCACCAGGGCAGCGTCGCGGCCGGCGGTCAGGCGCTCCAGGGCGACCACGATGCGCTCGGCGGCGTGACCGTCTCCGAAGAGCGGAGGCCGCGACGCCGAGCGGTCCATGCCCATGGCGGCCCCGATCGCAGCCGGAACGTTGCTGGGTTCCGGGCACAGGCGATTCCACCCGGCCTCAAGGGTCTCGACCCACTCACTTTCGGATCGCAGGGTCACGCACGGAACGCCGGCCAGATACGCCTCCTTCTGGACGCCGCCGGAGTCCGTCGCAACGACGCGCGCGGCGCGCTCCAGCGCCACCATGGCCAGGTAGCCCACCGGCTCCAACAGGGTCACCCCCGGCGGGACTCTTACTCGCGCCTGGTCCAGCACGGCCTGCGTGCGGGGGTGGACCGGGAACAGGACCGGACCGGCGTGCTCGGCCACAGCCTCCAGCCACGCGCCCAGGCGCGCCGGATCGTCCACGTTGGACGGACGGTGGAGGGTCAGGAGCAGGTAGGGTTGCTCCCGCGCAACTTGCGGGAGGAGGTCATCGGCTCGAGACGAGGCGGTCACGAATGCATCCACCATGACGTCCCCGACCATCACGGCGCGCTCGGCCAGGCCCTCGTGGGCGAGGTTGGCCATGGCGGCCGGAGTGGGCGCCAATACGAGGTCCGAGAGGTGGTCGGCCACGATCCGGTTGCGCTCCTCGGGCATGGACGGGTTGAACGACCGCAGGCCAGCCTCCACGTGCGCCAGCCAAGGTCGCCGACCCGCGGCATCCACCAGCTTCGCGGCCGCCAGTGCTCCAGCCAACGTGGAGTTCGTGTCGCCGTAGACGAGGACCACATCCGGCGCTTCCTCGATGAGCACGGGCTCCAGCCGGCGGAGCATCTCGGCCGTCTGGATGGCGTGGGTTCCGCTCCCCACCCCGAGATCGCGGTCGGGCGGCGGCAGGTCGAGATCGCGGAAGAACACCGCGCTCATGGCGTCGTCGTAATGCTGGCCGGTGTGCACCAGCACCTCGTGATGACCCTGGCGCAGGCGGCGGCTGACCGGCGCAGCTTTGACGAACTGCGGTCGCGCACCCACCACCGAGACGACCTTCACGCGGCGTCCTCCGCCGGCGGAAATGGACGGCCGCAGCTCGGGCATCGACCCGAGAACGGGGTGCCTTGGGGCCCGTCGGGCAACGGCTCCCCACAGGGGCAGGCGCTCCCGACTCGGCGAGCGGGGTTGCCGGCGACCAGCGCGTAGTCCTCCACGTCGTGGGTCACCACGCTTCCGGCTCCGACCAGCGCCCATCGGCCAATCGTGACCCCCGGCAGGACCACGCTGGCCGCGCCGAGCGCGGCCCCGACACGGACCTTGATGAGGCCCACCTCCCAGTCGTCATCGGTCTTGGCCGAGCCATCCGGACTCACCGCCCGAGGCAATCGGTCATTGGTGAGGCATACGTGAGGACCGATGAAGACGCCATCCTCGATGGTCACGCCGTGGAACAGGGAGGCGTTGTTCTGGATCTTGACTCGATCACCGACGACCACGTCGAAATCGACATACACGTTCTTGCCGAGCACGCAATCCGACCCGATCCGGGCACGCTCGCGGACCTGGGTCTGGTTCCAGATGCTGGTGCCGGGGCCGATGACCGCCTCCGCGGAGACATCAGCCGTGGGGTGGATGCGCACGGACGAGCCTTCGTTCATGCGTCCTCCGCTGTCGCCGGCATTCTAACGCGGGCCGACAGCAGCTCCCGCAGGTGCGGCAACGCGGCGGCCACCGCACGGCCGCGATGCGACTGGGCATCCTTCGTCGCCTCCGGCAATTCCGCCGCCGTGTGCCCGTCAGGGAGCTCGAAGATGGGGTCATAGCCGAATCCTCCCTCGCCCCTTCGTTGCCGCGCGATCCGGCCCTCCACCATGCCGTCGAACAGCTCGACCTGTGGCAGGCCCCCTCCGGTCGGGTCGGGCCTGGCGACGGCGATCCAGCACACCATGCGCGCTCGGCGGTCGGTGACGCCGACCAGGCGAGTGAGCAGGAGATCGGCCCCGGGCGGACCATCGGCGGAGGAAAAGCGCGCCGAGTGGATACCCGGCCCCCAGTCGAGAGCGGCGACCTCGATCCCCGAATCATCGCCCAGCGTGATCTCCCCGGAGGCCTCGCACAGCGCGATCGCCTTTGCCGCCGCGTTCCCGCCGTAGGTCGGGTGTGGTTCCGGCACATTCATGCCGAGACCGATGTCGTCGGGGCTGAGCACCTCCGCGTCCAGGGGAGCCAGCAAGCGCCGATATTCGGCCAGCTTTCCCGGGTTGTTGGTGGCGACGAGGAGCCGGCTCACTCCGCGGCAGGCGCGGCGATCGCCTCACGTTGCAGCTCGTAGAGCTGGCGGATCCCGGCGGCTGCGAGGGTCACCATCTCGGTCATCTGCTCGCTGCTGAAGGGGGTCTGCTCGGCGGTCCCCTGGACTTCGACGAACCGCCCGTCGTCGAGCATGACGACGTTGAAGTCGACCCCGGCCGTTGAGTCCTCGGCGTAGTCGAGATCGAGCAGGATCGTGCCGGCCGCCATCCCCACGCTGACCGCCGCGACCTGGGCGGTCAGGAGGTGGCCCATTCCGTATTTGTTGAGGGCACGGGCCAAGGCCACGTACGCGCCGGTGATCGAGGCCGTGCGGGTACCGCCATCGGCCTGGAGGACGTCGCAATCCAGGGTGACGCTGCGCTCGCCCAGGCGCGACAGGTCGACCACCGAACGCAGCGAACGCCCGATCAGGCGCTGGATCTCATGCGTGCGGCCGCCGATCTTGCCGGTGCTTGCCTCGCGGGGGGTGCGCTCGGTGCCGGCCCGCGGCAGCATGCTGTACTCCGCCGTCACCCAACCGGTGCCCTTGCCGCGCAGGAACGGCGGCACCCGGTCCTCCAGAGTCGCCGCACACAGCACCCGCGTTTCGCCCACCCGAATCAGGGCTGAGCCTTCCGCGAACTTCAGGTAATCCGGCACGATCTTTACCGGACGAAGCTGGTTGGTCAGGCGCCCGTCCGCCCGGCGCGGAGCAGCGATGGTCGACATTGCCCGCGATTCTACGCGTGCTACCGTCGAGCTCCATGCGCCTGCTGGTCGTGACCGCTCGTTACCCGACTCCCGATCGGCCGGCCGCCGGGGCGTTCGTGCGCGATCGGCTGGGCGATCCGGGCCTTCAGGCCATGGTGGTCGCCCCGCATCGGTATGACGGCTTGCGCTGGGGCCGATTCCTGCGACTCGTTTGGGAGGCGCTCACCATGCGTGGCCGCTTTGACGGCGTGGAAGCGCACTTCGTGCTTGCCACGGGCCCCCCGGCGTTGCTTGCGGCGCGCCTGCGAGGACTACCTCTGGTCGTGTACGCGCATGGCGCCGACGTCCGCGATGCGGCCCAGCGCTCGGTGGTGCATCGCTGGCTCGCCCGCCGGGTGATCCGATCCGCGGACGCGGTCGTGGCCAACTCCGCCGATACTGCGGAACAGGTCGGCCGCCTCGGCGGCCGCGCCGAGATCATCCCGCCCGGCATCGACCTGGCCCGCTTTGGCCCGTCCCCCAGGCCGACTGATCGCCGGGTGCTGTACCTCGGAGGCGACGTTGCGGAGAAAGGAGTTGACGTGGCTCGGACACTGGCCGATACCCTCGTGGGGCCGGGTATTCGCGAAGTGGACCCCTCCGACGTGCCGGCATTGATCGCCAGCCACGACGTCGTGTTGGTCCCCTCCCGGGTTGAGCCCTACGGACTGGTGGCCGCTGAGGCGATCGCATCCGGTCGGTGGGTCGTCGCCAGCGCGGTCGGAGGGCTGACCGACATCGTGACCGATGGGGTCACGGGCACCTTCGTCCGTGACGGCGACTTCTCAGGCGCGCTTGCCCACGTTCCAGACTACGACCCCGTCGCGGTGGCCTCGGACGCGGAACGATTCAGCGTGGAGCGGCATCGAGCCGGTATGCGGGCGATATGGGAGCGGGTGCTTTCAGGGGGCTAGGCCTGGTCGCACCAGAGACTCAGGGCACGAAGTAGCCGGTCACGTCGAACACGAGATCGGTCGTGCCCGCGTAGCCGAAGGTCGCCGACAGGGTCCCGCCCGCGCCCAGCGCCACGGTCACCCCGTTGGCCCGGGTGTCGCCGGCGGGGAAGTTCACGGTCGAGCTGGTCGGGCTGGCCGTCGGGTTGGGGCCGAGGTAGACGTAGCCGGCGGCGCTCTGGTTGGTGACGGTCAGGTTGCCGGTGACCGCGACCGCGCTGGCCGGCACCCCGCCCCGGCCGCTGACCTGGAAGGTGCGCGGGCTCTGGGCGCTGAACGGCCCGCTCAGCCCGTTGCCGACCCGGGTGTCGAGGATCCGGCTCGGGGTCAGCGGGACATAGGTGGCGGGCGTCGGGACACCCAGGGTGGTGGCCGCCGACTCCTGAATCCAGTAACCGGCCCACACCCCGGCGGTGATGTAGTACCAGGTCCCGGCCTGGTTGGGGATTGTGCTGCGCTGGCTGGTCGGCGCGTTCGAGGCGCTTGCCAGGGTGTAGGACAGGCTTGCGGTGATGGCCCCGGTCGCGTTGAACTGGCGGCCGACGTAGGTGCCCGCCGCGAAGTACAGGGTCCGCGGCGGGTTGTACGTCTCGAGCATCGGCACCGGCGGGGGCAGGACGAACTTATTCGCGAGGAGATTCCAGAGGTCTGAACTGCCTTGATCCATCAACAGCGTCCACATGCCGGTGCCGGCCAGGTCGCGTTGATTGACCAAGTCCCACTTCTCGGAAAGCGACGCGGCGTCGTCGTAGTAGCCCTCGACCCAGGAAGCGGCCGCACTGTCGTAGTAGCGGAACCACGGCACCTTGCCGACTCCATCCCACAGCCGTCCATACCGGGCGGACAGGACAAGGTTGCCCACGTAGTAGTACGCCTTCGACGAGCCCGACGCCCCGGGCACGGTCAAGGCGTTGAGCGAATCCGACTGCGTCAGCCACGTCCGACCGTAGTACGGGACGCCCCAGATGATCTTGGAGCCTGGCACGATCTCGAGGTAATCCGCGACCGACTCGTTCACGTCGAGCATGTAGGGCGCGTCCATCGGCGCCACGCCGCCGGCTCGAGCCGAGCCCGACCAGCTGTAGTCGTAACCCATCACGAACAGCTCGTCGGCGGCGCCCGGAGCTACCAGGCCGGTCAAATCGTACCCAGTGGCCCAGGTGGCAGCCCCGGCCATGGTGCACACGGTCAGGTATGAGCCGGCGCCTGCCGCGATCAGGGCCGCCTTGAGCTGCCGAACAAACGACGTGTACTGGTCCCGTTGCGCCACCGCAACCGGCTCGAAGTCGAGGTTGACGCCATCGGCGTTCCGGTCGCGGACGGAAGCCACGATCGCATTCACGAGCGTGGTGCGAGCCCCGGCGCTGCCGAGCAGCGCAGCCTGCTGGGCCCCCCCATCCCACGCCATCATGGTCACCGTAAGAACGACTCGGACGCCGCGTGCGTGGGCGGCGTTGATGACTCCGGTCATTGCGGAACTGTTCCAGCCGCTCCAGCCTGTCGAGTAGGTGGCCAGGGTGCCGTCAGACTGAGCAGCTACACCAAAGTAGGCGACCGTCGAGACCAGCTCGTACCGCATCCACTGCAATTCGTCAGCGCTGAGCATCCAGTAGGGCAGGAAGCCGAGGACCTCTTTGCGCAGCCCGTTCGGCAGGCTGGCTGCCAGGGTCGCATCGCGACCCACGTACGGATCGGCCAGGCCTAAGAGCGAGGCAGTACCAAGATCGCTCGCCTTCGATGCGAGGGCGAGCGACGCGGTCGGCGCCGCCAGCGGGACGGGCTTTAGGCCGGGCGTGAAGTCATAGATCTCGTCGGCGTGTTCCGCCTCCATCTCGGCCTGCACCGAACGCTGCCGGCCAAGGCAGGGCGGCGCGACGGGGAGCACCTTCCCGTTGGGGAGCGTGACGGGCCCATCAGCTACCGTCGGGGGAACGGGCCACGGGGCGCCCCCGGCGGGAGGGTCCGCGGCGCCGAGTCGCGACGGTGCGCCGACCGCTGTCGCCACTGCGAGCAGGATCGCCAATACAACGGAAATCGGAGCAGGTGACCGGCGCACGTCGAGCGTTTGACCTCGTCAGGAGGCTGGGCCATCCGGGGCGACCGCACCAGACTCCAGCGGTCTGCACCGTACCTACTGGAGGGTCGCCGGCCCATGGTACGAATCTCCCGGCCCGATTGGCCCGCCACCGGGTCGGGCGCCGCAGCGTCTAGTCCGGTCTTGGCCTCAGGGAATGAAGTAGCCCGTGACGTCGAAGACCAGTTGCGAGCCGCCGTTGCCCCACGCGGGGAGGAACGTGCCACTCAGGGTCCCGCCGGTGCCGAGGGCGAGCGTCACCCCGTTGGCGCGGCTGTCGCCAAGTGGGAAGTTCAAGGTTGATGTCGACGGGTAGGCAAGTGCATCCGGGCCGAGGTACACCGCCCCATTGTTGGTCTGCCCCGTGACCGTCAGGTTGCCGGTGATTCCCATGGTGGTACCCGGTACACCGCCTCGTCCACTTACCTGGAATGTTCGCGGCGCGTTGGCGCTGAAGGGGCCGCTGAGCCCGTTGCCGAAGCGCGTGTCCAGCAGCCGACTCGGTGTCAGTGGAACGTACCTGGCCCCGGATCCGTCGGTGACGAAGTAGCCCGTGACGTCGAAGACGAGATGGGTGGTCCCGCTGTAACCGAAGGTTGCGCTCAGTGTGCCACCGGGCCCCAGGGCCAGTGTCACGTTGTTCGCGCGGTTATCGCCGGTCGGGAAGTTCAAGGTCGAGCTGGTAGGGCTGGCCGTGGCGTCGGGGCCGAGGTACACATATCCCGCGGCCGACTGCTGGGTGACGGTGAGGTTGCCGGTGACAGCCGCCGCGGTCATCGGCACACCGCCCTGCCCACTGACCTGGAAGGTTCGCGGCACGTCGGCGCTGAAGGGGCCGCTGAGCCCGATGCCGAAGCGGGTGTCAAGCAGTCGAGCGGGGGTCAAGGGAGCGTAGGTCGCGCCGGATGAATCGGGTACGAAGTAGCCCGTAACGTCAAAGACGAGATGGGTGGTCCCGCTGTAACCGAAGGTTGCGCTCAGTGCGCCGGTTGGGCTGAGGGCCATCGTCACGCCGTTGGCGCGTGTGTCATTGACCGGGAAGTTGAGGGTTGAAGTCGGTGGGCTCGCAATTGGACTGGGACCGAGGTGCACGTAGCCTGGGCCGGTCTGGCCGGTGACGGTGAGGTTACCGGTCACCGCTGTCGCGTTCGCGGGCACGCCACCGCGGCCGGTGACCTGGAACGTGCGCGGGATGTTGGCGCTGAACGGGCCGCTGAGGCCGTTCCCAAACCGGGTGTCGAGCAGCCTGGCCGGTGTAAGGGGTACGTACGTCGCCGGCTGCGGCGTCGTCACCATCACATAGTTGGTCCGTGTCACCGCATGCGAACCGAGGCCATTCGTGGCGGTCAGCTTCACGCTATACGTGCCAGCGACCGGGTAGGTATAGGACGGGCTGCGTTCGCTCGAGTCGGTAGTCCCGTTGTTGTCGAAATCCCAGGCCCACGAGGTCGGGCCCCAGGTCACGGTGTCGTTGTCGAAGGCGACCCACAGCGGCTGGATGCCGGCGGTCGGCGACGCGGTGAAATCGGCGATCGGGGCGGTC
>Ga0184637_10003269_pt1 | contig 10155 bp, 10 predicted proteins | sample PLM3_127_b2_FD_133143 | JGI IMG/M metagenome (GOLD analysis project Ga0184637, IMG submission 133143) | Groundwater sediment microbial communities from an aquifer in East River, Colorado, USA - PLM3_127_b2 | ecosystem: Environmental > Terrestrial > Soil > Riparian zone | place: USA: East River... | reverse complement strand
TGAAGGGGAAGACCCGGCCGCAGCCTCCCGTACAGAGGATGACCGCCCGGGCCGTGATGGCCTCGATCTTCCCCGACATCAGCTCGATGGCCACCACCCCCTGGACCCGGCCATCATCGACCAGTAGCCTCGTCACGAACCATTCGTCGTACCGAATGACGCTCGGGTATTTGAGGGAGGTCTGGAACAGCGTGTGGAGCATGTGGAAGCCGGTCTTGTCGGCGGCAAACCACGTGCGCATCTTCTTCATGCCGCCGAACGGGCGTACGGCGATTCGGCCGTCCGGCTCGCGGCTCCACGGGCAGCCCCAGTGCTCCAGGCGGAGCAGCTCTTCGGGCGCTTCTTTGACAAACGCCTCTACCGCGTCCTGATCGCTCAGCCAATCTCCGCCCGAGATCGTGTCGTAGGCGTGTTCATCCAGGCTGTCGTCCGGACGGATCGCTCCCGCCGCGCCGCCCTCCGCCGACACCGTGTGGCTCCGCATCGGATAGACCTTCGAAAGCACGCCAATGCTGAGCCGGGGGTTGGTTTCCGCGATGGCAATGGCTGCGCGGAGGCCCGCCCCACCGCCGCCCACGAGCACGATGTCGTGGCTAGGAGTCACGGCCGTCGTCCCTCCTTTGCTGGCTCGAACGATACTGCTGTCGGGCCACCAGCCCCTCGGGCGCGCTTTGGAGTATCGGTGTGGGCTTCAGACGGCCCGAGTCTACCCTCGTCGATGGATGGCGCCAACACGATCACGCCGGCGAGGGGAAGGGATCGGTCAGTCCGAGACGACGATCATCCGCAGGCACACGGGACGGGGAGCTGCACGCTGGCCTGGGCCCCCGCGCGCGCAAGGCGGCCCGATCCACGACCAGCCTGGTTCCGATCCTCGGGCCCCGGACCCGCCAGCAGCTAGCGGCGGCCGGGGAGTGGCACCAGCTCGGTGGTGGTGGCCCGCGACTTCGCGCGGCCCAGGTCGCGCGCGAACCGGAGCGACCCCGGGGTGTCGTACTTCTCCAGGTAGGCGCGGTTGATCGCGGCCAGGAGCCGCTCGCTCCGCGTCTGCACGGCGCGCACCGCGACCTTGCGCCCGCCGACCTGGATGATGCCGCGCGGCTCGTCCAGGAACGTCCGCCACCAGCTCCGCGGCTTCAGGCTCCAGGACCGCACGAACACGCGGCCTTCGACCACAACCGCCCAGATGCCGATGATGCGGTGCGGCCGCGTGCCGGCACGGATGCCCAGGATCTGGCCGTCGCGGATGGCGTCGACGACGTCCCTGGCGAAGCGGGACCTCGCTCCCGGTGCGGCGCTCACCGGCGGCCGAAGCGCTGCGCGTACCGCGCGCGGGCGGCCGTGGCCACCTCCTCGCGGTTGCGGCTGGGCGCGGTCGTCACGAGCGAGGCCAGCAGGCGCCGCGCGACGGCCGCCACGTCTTCGATCGCTTCGTTGAAGGCCGCTTCGTTGGCGCGAGACGGCTTGTTGAAGCCGCTCAGCTTGCGCACGAACTGGAGGGAGGCGGCGAGCACCTCCTCCTCGCTGGCCGGCGGCTCGAAGTTGAACAGGGTGCGGATGTTTCGACACATGGATTCTCGTCCCCGGTTTCGTCCAAGCCTAGCCACCACGCGCCGACGGGTCAACGCGGCGCGGGCTCGGGCAGGGCGACGATGGCGGCGGCGATCTCCCGGCTGAGGTCGGCCAGCAGGCCGCTCATCGCCTCGATCGCCGCGCTCACGTCAGCGTCCGTCTGCGTCGTCCGCACCGGCGTGCGCCGCGCGCTCCAGGAGCGGGCCACGTACGGACGCTCGCTGCGCTCCGGCAGCAGGATCCATCGCACAGCCAGCGCGACGTCTCCGTTCGCCTGAGGTCCGAACCGGGCCAGCTCGAGGCGCACGCGGCAGCGCAGCGGCGTCGCGCCCGGCCAGGGCGCGCGGATGACGCGGTGGGTCGGAAGCAGGCTGCCCAGGTTCTCGGCCACCACCCGGCCCACGGCCGCGTCGAGGGGCTCGGCCCAGCGCAGGAACTCGTCGATCCTCACCTCTCCGGGGCCAGCCCAGGTGACGACCTGCGGGCGTTCGAGGTGGCCGGGCAGGAGCACGGGAAGGACCCCGACGAGGATCGCATCCGCGGGCGCCGCTTGCTCTGCCGTCGCCTCGGCGACCGAGCGCAGCGCGAAGAAGCGCGCGTTGGGCGTTCGCTTGAGGACGCAGCCGGACGGCCCGCTCGCAAGGCTGAGGATGGCCAGGAGCGCAGGGAGCCGGGTGCGCATCACTTCTTCTCCTCCTTCGCCTTCTCCTTGCCGAGGACCATCGCCTCGGGATGGGTCTGGATGTAGTCCACGAGGTTGCGCAGCGCCTGCATCGTACGGCTCAGCTCCTGCAAGGCCTGGGTGGCCGTGACGCGCGCCTCATCGGTTCCGTGGAGCGTGCCTTCCACGCTGTCCAGGCTCTTCTGCGTGCGGGCCAGGGTCTCGCGCAGGCCCGCCAGCGTCTTGCGGGCATCGTCCCCGGCCAGGCTGGCCTGGGCGTCGACCGTGCCCAGCGTTTTCTCCGCGGTGGCGAGCGTCGTGCGCAGGTCCTCCAGGGTCGTCTCCAGGCTGCGCGCGGTACGGTTCGCGCTGGCGAAGACGTCCTTGACGTCCTTCGACTCCATGACCTTGCGCGCGGCCCGGATGGCCTGGCGCACGTCTTCCAGCATCTCCGCCAGCGGCAGGTCGCCCAGCTTCGCGAAGAACTCGTCCGCCCGGTCGCCCATCTTCTCCAGGGTGGTGGGCGTGGTGGGCAGCTCGGGGTAGCGCGGCCGGAGGGCCAGGAAGCGCGCGGGCTCCTTGGGCAGGAAGTCGAGGTCCACGTAACGCTGGCCGGTGAGCAGGCTCCCGCTCATCATGCGCGCGCGGACGCCGCGCGCGATCAGCCACTTCGCGAACTCGGACGCGCTCGCGTCCTCCGAGAAGGCGCGCGCGACGCCCGGCGGCGTCTCGATCGCGTCGGTCGAGACCTCGATCACCACTTCGATCTGGATCAGGGGGTCGTCGAGGCCGGTGAGGAAGGCCTGGACCTCCACGACCTCCCCCACCTTGATCCCGCGGAACGTCACCTGCGCGCCCGGGTTGAGGCCCTTGACGGAGCCGGGGAAGTAGACGCTGAAGCGGTCGCGATGGACGAACCAGTCCCTCGAGCTGAGCAGCACCACGGAGGCCAGGATCAGCGCCACCGCTCCCAGGACGAACGCCCCGACCAGCCGCGGGTGGGCCTTCGCCCTCACTGGCGGCCCCGGCTCATGAACGCCCGCACCTTCGGATCCGGGCTGTCCTTCAGTTCCTCCGGCCGGCCCAGCGCGGTCATGGTCTTCTGATCGGCGTCGAGGAACACTGCGTGGTCGCCCAGCTCGAAGATGCTGGGGAGCTGGTGCGTGACCAGCACGATGGTCGTGCCCACGCTGTCGCGCAGCTCCAGGATCAGTTCGTCCAGGCGCTTGGAGCTCAGGGGGTCGAGCCCGGCCGAGGGCTCGTCGAAGTAGAGGACCTCCGGATCGAGGGCCATGGCCCGCGCCAGGCCGGCCCGCTTGCGCATGCCGCCGCTGATCTCCGAGGGGTAGTGCCCCTCGAATCCCGACAGGCCGACCAGCGCGAGCTTGAGGCGCGCCACGTCACCGGCCGCGGCCGGCGTGAGCCCGGCGTGCATCACCAGCGCCAGGGACACGTTCTCCTCGAGGGTCATGGAGCTGAAGAGGGCGCCGTTCTGATAGAGCACGCCCAGCCTGAGCTTGAGCTGCTCCCGCTGCTCTTCGCCCGCCGCCCACAGCGGCTCGCCGCCGTAGAGCACCTCGCCCGCGGCCGGCGGATCGAGGCCGATCATGTGTCGCATCAACAGGCTCTTGCCGCATCCGCTGTCGCCCATGATCACGAAGACCTCGCCGCGGCCCACCGTGAAGGTCAGGTCCTGCTGGATCAGGCGGCCGCCGTAGGTGATGCTCAGGTTGCGGACCTCGACGTGGGCAGACGGGGAGGCGGGAGCCGTCACAGGCGCGCCAGGTGCAGGAAGAGGGTCACGGCCGCGTCCACGACCACCACGAGGACGATGCCCGCGACCACGGCCCGGGTCGTGGCCTCTCCCACCGCGGCGGCGCTGCGGCCGCACCGCATCCCGTAGTAGCAGCCCGTGATCGAAACCACCAGGCCGAACAGCGCGCCCTTGGCCACGCCGATGATCACGTGCCGCAGCGCGAGGGCGGCCTCCGTCTGCCGCAGGTACTGGGTCGTGCCGAGGTCGAGGACGGTCACGCCCACGAAGAGCCCGCCCAGCAGTCCCATCACGTCGGCGTAGGCGACGAGTGCGGGGAGCATGCACGCCGTCGCCACCACGCGGGGCGCGACCAGGAAGTCGACGGGGCGAAGGCCCATCGTGGTCAGGGCATCCATCTCCTCGTTCACCGTCATCGTGCCCAGCACCGCCGCGAAGGAGGCGGCGGTGCGGCCCGCCATGACCATCCCGGTCATGAGCGCAGCCAGCTCCCGGGTGACGGCGATGGCGACGAGGTTGGCCACGAAGTGCGTGGCTCCGAACTGCTGGAGCTGGACCGCGCCCACGAAGGCCAGCACCGCACCGAGCAGGAAGTTGATGAAGGCCACGATTCCCAGCGCCCCGATGCCCGTGGCCTCGAACGCGTGGAGCAGGTCCACGCGGCGGATGCGGGAGCGGCCACGCAGCAGCCTGCCGAGGGCCACGACCACTTCCCCCAGGAAGTGGAGGGCGTCGCCCAACGTGCGCCAGGCGCGCAGGGCCACCTTGCCAACGCGAGCTGTGAGGGCGTCGTCGTCTTCGGGGGGAGCCTCGACGCGGGGCTGGTTGGCGCGGGCCAGGGACACCAGCTTCTGGACACCCCGGGGAAGCCCGCCCAGGTCCACGGGGACGTCCCTCATCCCCGCGAGGCCCGCGACGGCATAGACGAACGTGACGAGGGCGCTGTCCCAGTCTCCCAGTTCGTCCGCGTCGAAGACGACCCGGCTGGTTGGACGGGCCTCGATCTCGGGAGCCAGCGGCTCGACCGAGGGCAGGCGCGCCCCCAGCGTCCAATCGCCGGAGAGGCGCACGTGCAGATCGGCTCCTTCCCGAAGGACGCCGACGCTCGCCGGCGCCGCCTCGAGGGCCGTGCTCTTCACCGGCCCGGACCCTAGCGCGCCCGAGGGACGGTTCGCAAGTGCTCAGGGACCTCGAGCACCGAGCGCGCGGCGCGTGGCCAGCGTGTCGAGGTGGTCGGGGCCCAGCAGCCGCGACTGGCCTTCCAGGGCGCGGCTCAGCGCGGTCCGCGCTTCCGCTCTGCGTCCGCTGGCCGCCAGCGCCATCCCGAGGATCTGCTGCGTGCGCAGGGTGAGGATGTCGAGCGGGGACGACGTCGCCTCCAGGTTCGCTTCCAGGAGCGAGGCCGCCTCGGCGGGCTGGCCCAGCTCGATGAGCGCACGTGCGAAGTTGAGGCGGGCTCCCGTCACGGCCGTGCCCGCCGCGAAGGCGAGCCCGCGGCGGACGAGGGCCCGCGCTTCCGCGGTCCGCTTCTGGCGGAGCACGGCCAGGGCCAGGTTCGAGAGCGTCGTCACCGCTTCCGGGTGCGACGCGGTGAAGATCCGGGTCTGGCCGTCCAGCGCCTCACGCAGGCAGGACTCGGCCCCGGCGTGGCGCTCCTGGCCCAGCAGGGCCATGCCGAGCTTGTAGAGGCCGTTGAACGTGTCGGGATGGCTGGGTCCGAGGACGGCGCGGGCGGTCTCGACATAGTGGTGCAGCAGCGCCTCGGCTTCGGCGAACCGGCCGCGCTCGAGCAGCGTGTGGGCCAGGCTGCTCTCGGCCGTGAGCGTGCCGACGTGGCGCTCGCCGCGGTGACGGCGGTAGAGGTCCAGCGTCCCCCGGTCAACCTCCTCCGCCTCGGCCAGCCGCCCCTGGCGCATGAGGGACCAGCCGAGCGCGTCGCGCACCTCGAAGGACAGGGCATGGTCCTCGCCCAGGACACGGCGGGCCGCCTCCAGCGTGGCCCGCGCGATGCGCTCGGCGTCGTCCAACCGCCCTTGACGGATCGCGATCTGGGCGGCGAGCGACTGCGACTCGAGCGTGTTCACGTGCTCCGCGCCCAGGACGGCGCGCCGCCGCTCCAGGACCAGCGAGTTCATCTGGTCGGCGCCGGGGAAGAGGCCCTCCGTCATGAGCAGGAGGGCCAGGGCGGCCTGGCTGTCCAGCGTCGCCGCGTGCAGGGAGCCGAGCAGCGCCTCGTGGTTTCGGAGCGATGCCTCGAAGAGCGGCCGCGCTTCGCGCGTCTGCCCCAGGCCGAGATACGTCTTGCCGATCGTGTGCTGGAGCCGGGCTCGAAGCAGCGGATCGCCGGCGGATTCCTCTTCGATGCGTGAGGAGGCGCGCGCGAGGACGTCGATGACCTTCACGTCACGGCCGTCGCGGCCCGGGTCAGCCGCGGCCAGCATCCCTTCCAGGAACCGGGTCACGGCCCGGGCCTGTTCCTCGGCCGCCGCCGTCTGCTTCTGGGCTTGACGTGCGCGCACCAGACCCACCGTCGCCGCGACCGACCCCGCCACGAGGGCGAGTCCTGCGAACGCTGAGGCCGCCACGCCCGCCCGGTGCCGGGCCGCGAACTTCCGCGCGCGGTAGAGCCGGCTCGGCGGGCTCGCCTGCACGGGCTCGTCGCGCAGGAACCTCTCGAGGTCGGCCTGCAGCTCGGCCGCCGAGGAGTAGCGGCGCTCGCGGTCCCTCTCGATGGCCTTCATGACGATGCAGTCGAGATCTCCCCGCAGCCGCCGCACGAGAGCGACCGGTTCGAGGCCGCGGTGGGTCGCGATGCTGATGGTCAACTCGCCCGGGCTGGCCGAGACGAGAGCGCTGGGAACGACAGGCTCGTCGTTGAGGATGCGCTGGGCCAACTGGACGAAGCCCGGCCTCCCGCGCGCGAAGGGCGTGGCCCCGGCGAGCAGCTCGTGCAGCATCACGCCCAGCGCGTAGACGTCGGCCCGGGTGTCGATGTCCCACCCTTCTGCGACGCGGAGCTGCTCCGGGCTCATGTACGCGGGGGTGCCGATCAGGGCCGGCCCCACCGTCGATCCGTCCGTGAGCGACTGCTTGAAGCTCTTGGCGATTCCGAAGTCGATGACCTTGAGCACGGCCTCGCCGTCGCGCTCCGCGACCAGGACGTTGGAGGGCTTGAGGTCGCGGTGGATGATGCCCTTCTGATGGGCGTGCTGGATTGCCGCGCACAGCGGGAGGAACAGCGCGATGCGCTCGCGGATCCCCAGCCGCTTCCGGTCGCAGTGCTGCGTGAGCGGGGAGCCGGGGACGTGCTCCATCACGAGGTACGGGATGCCGTCGGGCGTGGCGCCCGCGTCGAAAACCTGGGCGATGTGCGGGTGGTTCATGAGGGCCAGCGCCTGCCGCTCGGCGGCGAAGCGGCGCAGCACCTCGGGATCGGAGCGCCAGCCCCGGATGAGCTTGACCGCGACCGTCCGGTGCAGGGGCTCGGTCTGCTCGGCGAGATACACCGCTCCCATCCCGCCTTCGCCGAGCACGTTCAGGAGTCGGTAGGGACCGATGACCTCGATCGGAAGGGCCGCAGTGCTGCTCGGGGGGATGCTGGCGGCGGGCCGCTCGAGGTCGGACGAGGTCTTCTCGTCGTAGGGCTCGGTCTGCGGGTTGCCGTCAGAGGGCAAGACTGTGCTCCCTTTCAGCGGCGTCAATCGGCTTCCCCGGAAGCCGGGGCGGGCGATTCGGCGGCGAGCTCCCGATACAGCCACGCCTTGGCGACGGCCCAGTCGCGCTTGATGGTGGCGGGGGAGAGGTCCATCACCTCCGCTGCTTCCTCGATCGTCATGCCGCCAAAGAAGCGGAGCTCGACGATGCGGCCCTGTTGCGGGTCGAGGGCTTCGAGGCGCGTGAGCGCACGGTCGAGGTCGTAGGCGTCGGCGGTGTCAACCGGAAGCGGCGCGGAGGGAGGATCGAGGTCGTCGAGCGAGAGGAGCGGCGCACCGCCGCCTCGCTTGACCCGGCGATGGCGGCGCGCATGGTCGACGAGGATCCGCCGCATCAGTTGCGCGGCGATGCCGAAGAAGTGCGCGCGATTCTGCCAGTCGACCTCCCGCTGCCCGGCGAGCTTGAGGTAGGCCTCGTGGACGAGCCCGGTGGTCTGGAGGGTGTGATCACGCCGCTCCCCGGACAGGTACCGGGATGCGAGCGTGCGCAGCTCGTTGTAGACGAGCGGGATCAGCCGCTCCAGGGCCTGGGCGCTGCCACCCTGCCACTCCCTGAGCAGGCGGGTGATGTCCGGCCCGTCCGAGCCTTGCGGCATGGCTGAGTCGCCCGCAGCATACGGGCTCGCGCAACGCCGTCAAAACCGGCCGTGATCCCCTTTCGGCGGCACTGTCGCGTGAGGGGCAGGGGAATGATCGGAGCCCCAGGTCCGATGAAGATCACGAGACTCCTGACACTGTCCATGCTTGTCGCTGTCCTCGCCGCCTGCGGCGGGGCCGGCACCGCTCCCACGCCCGTCTCCACTGACACTGGCGGTGGGTCACCACCGGCCGGTGCCTCGACGTGGCTGCTCGCCTACAGAGCGGCCACGGCGCAGACCTGTCCCAACAGCATCCCGGACGCGGAAATGGTGATCATGACGGTCGCCCCGGGCGGAAGCAGCCTTGTCCTGGCTGCGGTCGACGGTAGTGACCCCATTCTGTTCAACAGGGACGCGACGGGGATGTACGTCTGGCTGGCGGGGCCGGCGGGCATCTCCTTCAGGTTCCTGACATCGACCCACGGGGAGGGCGCGGCCCACCGGGACGCCACCCCTGATCTCCCGTGCAGCGCGACGTGGCCCGTGCTATTGGATCGACAGTGATCCCTCGCGCTCGATCTGTTGAATGAGGTTGGGAATGGCGCGGTCGAGATTGCGAGCGTAGATCGCCGCGAAAAGGCGGCCGAACACGCCAGCGCCGACACCCTCCCCATCAAGGACGAACCCGATCTCCGTTTCCTCGGGGCCAGCCTGGGTGAACTGATGGTCGCTTCCATGCTCTCTCGAGTGGGGCCTTCACCTTGAACCGGCGCTCGAGAAGCCGAACCATGCTTCCCTCTTTTCTCGAGCTCCGTTCACGATTCTCGGCCGGCCTGCGGTTCGTCGCCGTCGTCCGTGCAGTCGCAGCCGATCGCCTGGCCGTGGCAGCGAGGGCATTCCTCAGCATCGCAGCCAGGGACGTGGTACTGACTTCTCAGGACCGCGCAGTCGTGGCAAGGACCAGCCGGCCACGGCCGTCGTTCGTCGCCGTAGCGTACGCGGGCGTACGGAATGCCCTCGATCTCGTACTCGGTGACGAACTGAGCGGCCTCTATCCGTGCAGGCCACCAGGCCACCACTTCAACACCGTTGTAAATGACCCTTTCGTCCGTCATTCCTCGATCCCTTGTCTCAAGAAAGCCCGATTGGGACCATCGACATACTCGCCTCGAGCGCCGACACCAGCGTACAGAGAGGGCTGCCGAGTCGGGACCGGCAGAGTGCCTGGCGGGCCGCCGGCGTCGGGTTTCACGTTCACCGGGGGCCGGCGATCCAGCTCAAGATACGGGGCCGCGACCCGGTTCGCAGCTCGAACCGCACGATGCGGCCGACATCCGCCGGCTCGACCCCGGCCTGAAGCCGCAGGCGCACGACGATGCTCGGCTCTTGGACCGAGAGGCCGGGAAAGAGCGTCGCCACTTGCGGCGGCTGGAGCGCCGCGCCGCCGAGGCCGACGTCGGTGACGGCCAGCCCGCGCGACCTCAGCGGTGCCTCGGCGGGCCGGATCGTCCCCTTCAGTGTCTACCCTGCGAGGGCCGGACCTCGCAGCGGCGAAGCCTGACCTACAATGCCGCCGCCCTGCTCGCCCGGGCGTGCCCATGATAGTCCTCGAATACAGCGATCTCGACACCAGCCGGGTACGCCCGCAGTACGAGAAGGTGAAGCACCAGCTCGAGGCGGACGACCTCCGCTCGGCCGACCTCAAGAAGCTGGCTCAGGGCGACCTCTACCGCGCCAGGCTCGACCATACCAACCGCTTGATCGTGAAGCTGGTGCGCCACGGCGGCGCGCGCGTGGCGCTGGCGCTGGAGGTTGTCGAGAACCACGCCTACGACCGCTCGCGATTCCTGGCCGGCG
>Ga0184637_10003267_pt1 | contig 10163 bp, 4 predicted proteins | sample PLM3_127_b2_FD_133143 | JGI IMG/M metagenome (GOLD analysis project Ga0184637, IMG submission 133143) | Groundwater sediment microbial communities from an aquifer in East River, Colorado, USA - PLM3_127_b2 | ecosystem: Environmental > Terrestrial > Soil > Riparian zone | place: USA: East River... | reverse complement strand
CGGCGGGGACCATGAGGCCGCCGATCGAGTAGCACAAGGTCAAGCAACACCCCGAAGCGAGGCCGAGGAGGACACCGAGAACCAGCATCCGGGAGAACGAGGTCGCGAGTGCCATCGGAAGCACGGCGGCGGCTCCCGCGATCAGACTCGCCACGAGGAGACCACGCGGCGAGTGGCGTCGGCTCGCGCGTCCCAGGAGCGTTGCGGAGAAGGCCGCGGCCACGGAGTACACGGAGATCAGGAGGCCGGTCGAGAACGCGAGGCGTCCCGAGGGGACGCCCAGGCCCTGGAGATGCAGGGGGAGGATGGGGGTGAAGGAGCGCCCGATGAAGTTCACCAGGAAGAGAACGACAAGCAAGGGCAGCACGCCGCTGATGGTCAGCACCTCCCGGAAGGAGTCGGCCGGAGGATCCCCTTCGAGGGCGGCCGCGCGGGGGGCTTCCCGGTAGAACAGGGCGACCAGCGTCAGCGCCGCCAGACACAAGCCGGCGGTGACCAGGAAGGTGAACCGGATTCCGATCGCGTCGGCCAGGAAACCGCCTGCGAAGGGACCGACCGCCGCGGAGAGGATCTGCGCGGCCTGAATCATCCCTACCGCGCGTCCCGTCTGCTCTCGCGGCGCGAGGGAGGTGGCCATGGCCAGGCCCAGGGGACCGATCCCGCCGAAGAGGCCGACCCCCGCGCGCAACACCAGCAGTTGCCACACGTTCGTGACCGCCGCCGATAGTGCCAACAGGACCACGTACGAGGCGAGGGCACGGAGGGCCATGCGCTTCTGCCCGTACCGATCGGCGAGGCGTCCCCACACCGGGGCCAGGAGGCCGGCCAGGAGCGGCGCTATCCCGATGAGGACGCCGGCCCAGCGAGCGGCGTCCTCGGGATCGCTCACCCCGATCTCGCGGACGAACAGGGTCAGGAACGGGAGGACGAACGCGAAGCCGGTGAAGACCACGAAAACCGTGGCCGTCATCACGTACTGGTTCCTCTGCCACGGCTCGCGGGGAAGGAGTCCCCCGAAGAAGGCGCCCGCTCTAGGCGGCGCCGTCAAATTTCGTTGTCGGCGGCGCCGCCTCGCCTCATGAGAGCAGTCGGACCTCTCCCAGGACGAGGTTCCCGCGGATCTCCAGGAAGGTCGTCGTGCGGCCCGTGTTCGAGCCCAGCTCTCGAGCCACTTCGGCGGCGCGGGCCAGGAGCACGACCGAGGGGGTCGGGCCGGGATCGACGACCACGTCCCGCCAGCGGACGCCTCGTGTCCAGCCGGTCCCGATGGCCTTGCTCGCTGCTTCCTTGCCGGCGATCGCCAGCGCGATGCGAAGCGCGCGCTCGGGCAGGGACGCGGGGAGCCGCGAGGCCTCCGCGGGCCCCATGAGCTTGTCGACCAGGCGGTCGCCCCAGTGATCGAGGGCGGCCCGCACCCGATCAACTTCGATGAGATCGACCCCCAGCCCAAGGATCATCGCGGCACGATACCATGGCGACGGAGGATGCCGCTTGGCCCTGTGACTCTCCGGGCTTAGAATGCCGCCGAAGCGGGCCCTCGTCCTCCTGCCGGTGCCCGCGAGAACGGCTCTTGGAAACCATCGGCAAGTATCAAGTCCTGCGCGTGCTGGGCCGTGGAGGGATGGGGACCGTCTACGAGGCCCTCGATCCCCTGATCAACCGCAAGCTCGCGATCAAGACCATGATCCAGGGGCTCGCCGAAACCCCCGAGCTGCGCGAGCGGTTCCTGCGCGAGGCCCAGGCCGCGGGCGGGCTGCGCCACCGGAACATCGTCACCGTCTACGACCTGGGCGAGGACGAGGGGCAGCCCTATATCGCGATGGAGTTCATCGAGGGGACCGATCTCGAGAAGATCATCCAGAACCGGGAACCGCTTACCCTGGAGAAGAAGCTGGACGTGCTCCAGCAGGTCTGCGACGGCCTGGGCTACGCGCATCGAAGCGGCATCGTCCATCGTGACATCAAGCCCGCCAACATTCGTCTCACCCCCGATGGGGACGTCAAGATCATGGACTTCGGGATCGCCCACCTGCAATCCTCCACCATGACCAAGAGTGGTCTGGTGCTCGGCACCGTCCACTACATGGCGCCCGAGCAGATCGACGGGCACAAGGTGGACCACCGGGCCGACATCTTCTCCGTGGGCGCCATCGCCTACGAGTTCATCAGCTACCGGAAGCCCTTTGAGGGGGACAGCCTCACCGCAGTGATGTTCAAGATCATGCGCGAGAGGCCTGACCCCAGCCTCCTTCCCCGAACGGCGTTCTCCCCGCGCCTCGAGCGGATCGTGATGAAGGCCCTCGCCCGAGACGTGCAAGAGCGGTATCAGACCCTGGATGCGATGCAACAAGACCTGGAACGTCTGTTCCACGAGATGAGCCCGCGGGTGGGGCCCGCCGCCTCCACGCCCCAGCCGGTCGCGGCACCGACCCCCGCGGAGGCAGCGAGCGGGGAGACGATGGCGATGGTCGCCCCGGACAAGGCCGATCCGAGCGCGGACGCCGCCCGGCTCGTCGAGCAGGGGCGGCAGCAACTCGCCGAAGGACAGGCCTCCCGGGCCCTCGAGTCTGCGCAAAAGGCCCTTGCCCTCGACCCCGGTAATACCGGGGCCCAGGCCCTGCTCCAGGAAGCCGAAGACGCGGTCCTGAAGGGGCGAGTGGCGCGGGAGATGTCGGAGATCCGAGCCGCGATGGAACGCGCGCGGTCCGAGGGGCACCTTCAGAAGGCTCTGGGCCTGGGCCGGCGCCTGATCGAGCTGGACCCCGATGACGCCGCCGTAGCGCGGGAGTCGTCGGCCATCCAGGCCACGATCCAGGACCGCGAGGTGGAGCAGCTCTGCGGCCTCGCGCTTGCCTACGCGGCCGGGGGCGACGTCGACCTGGCCCTCAAGATCACGACCAAGACCGAGCGGATCGACGCCAAGAACGCGCGCTACCAGGAGCTCAAGACGTATCTGCAGGAAGAAACGGTCCGCCGGAAGGCCGAAGTGTTCCTCTCCACGGCAAAGGAGCAACTGAGCGTCGGCAACCTCGCGGAGGCGCGCGACGCCGCCGAGCAGGCGCTCGCCGTGTGTCCCGCCCACCCCGCAGCGCTCGAGATCCGGGATGCCGCGAGCCGTGTCCTCGCAGTCCAGCGACGGACGCCCGTGCCCGGCCGGCCCTTCGCGGACGCACCTTCGGCGATCGCGGCGCCGCCTCCCGAGGCGGCGCCTCCCGTCCCGTCCCCCGAGCCCGCCACCGAGGCGGCTGCTGCGCACAATTCCGAGCCACCGCCCCCCGTTCCGTCGGAGGCGGCCACCGAGGACGAGTTTGCCATGGTCGATCTGGCGGCTCTCGATGCACCCCCAACTCCGGCCGCTCCGGCTCCCAGCCTCATTCCCGCGACCCCGTCACCGGCACCTGTGTTGGCCCCGACTCCTCCCCCATCGCCAGCGGCACCGGGCCCGGAGCGGGCTCCGCGTGAGAAGACTGCCGCGGCGGGGCCGCGGCCGCTGCCCCGGCCGCCCTCCCCCTTTGCGCCTCGCCCGGTGCCGTCGCTGCCGGTCCCGAAGCCGGGGTCTCCTGCCGGCCCGGCCGCGCGAGCGGAATCGTCCGCGCCGGCTGCGGTTGCCGCAGCCCCGTCCGGGTCGGCGCCTGCCGAGGCGGTGAGCCTCTCGACGCCTCTGCCGATACCCGCGTCAATGCCCCCGACGCCGACCCAATCCCCATCCCCTGCCGCAACTCCTGGAACACCGCCCCTGGAGGCGCTCACGCCGATCCCCGAGGGAGAGCCGGCGAACCCGGAAGCCGCGCAACTGCTTGAAGCCGCTCGCCGACTCCTGCGCGACCGGTCGCCGCAGGCAGCCCTCGTCATCCTCGAGCAGGCGGAGGCCCTGGAGCCAACCCATGCCGGGATCCAGCGGCTCGTCTCCCGGACCCGCATCGAGGCACGGCGTGCCGACCTGGAGGCCCTGACCACCGCGGCGCTGGAGCACTTCGTCCAGAACAACTACGCCAAGGCACGCAAGGCGGTTGAGAAGGCCCTGGCTCTCGACCCCCAGAACCGCAAGGCGAAAGAGCTCAGCAAGATCCTCGGCGTAAAGGGCTAGACAGCCTTGGGTGTTGCTCTTTGCCTTGGCCCAAGGACCGACGAGGGTTATACTCTCTCCTCAGAAGCGTCAACGGGGAGCGCGTCTACCGGTCGTAGCGAGGGCACGGACGGGTGAACACCCCGAGCCGATGAGCCTTGAGGTCTCGAAGCCGATGCGCCGCACAGGCGCCGGCAGGAGAAACGTGCCGGAGGTGCCAGATGCGATTCCTTTCCGTGACCCTGTTGGTGGTGGGCTCGCTCGTCTCGACGGGCGTGGTCGTGGAGGCCCAGGGCCTGGCTGAGGCGGCCGCCCGCGAGAAGGAGAAGCGGAGGAGCCAGAAGCCGATCAAGGTCTTCACGGAAGAAGACCTGCGCCGCGCAGGGCACAGCGGCCGCGCCTCGGTGATCGGGGGCGACGTGGCCGCCGCGGACGCGCAGACGGCCCAGGGTGAGGGGAGTACCCCCGCCGAGGGCACCTCGGCCGAAGGCTCGAGCACCGAGGGTGGCGCCAAGCCGGGCCAGAAGTCTCCCGCTGAGCTGCGAGCGGACAAGCAGAAGGAGTGGCGAGCGCGGTTGGACAAGGCCCAGGCCGACCTCTCCGCCGCGACGGCGGAGATCACAAGGGTCCAGGGATTCATGCAGGGGCTCACACCGGAGAGCACTCCCGCCGTCCGTGCTGGATTCACCGCCAGTCTGCAGGAGGCGCAAAGCCGTCAGGCGGCCGCCAAGAAGCAGATCGAAGACCTCGAGCAGGAAGGCCGCTTCGGCGGCTTCCGCTAGCGCTTTTCTACTTTCGCCAGCAGCCCCCCGTCCCCGTTCACCTCGACGCGGCCGGGGCGGCTGGCGGTGGGAACGACCCACGTGCCCCCTTCGGGTGAGAGAAGCACCCGACGGATCTCGCGCCCCCGCTCGTGCACGACCGCAACCTGCACCGGCGCCGGCCCCGGCAACCCGGTGGCGCGGATCTGCACGCTGGTTTCGTAGCCTGCCGCCGCCGGGTGACTCCGGTGCGACACGTTGAGAGTGATCGGGGCGGTGCCGAACACCCACTCGCCGAAGTAGGCGGAAAGGTTCTGCCCGGAAGCCGTCTCGAGCGCAAGTCGCAGGTCGTGGGTTCCTGCCTTGCGGAAGCGGTGCTCACTCTGAAAGGCGCGCATGCCGTTGCGAAAGGCTTCATCGCCCACGATCGCCCGCAGCATGTGCAGGACGTAGGCACCCTTGTCGTACACGATCGCCCGGAAGATCTTGGGATTGCCCTTGATGTGACCCAGTCGGTAACCCAGGTTGATGGGGCCGGCCGAGTGACTGGAAAAGGCCCACCGAGCCATTCGACGCAGCACGTCGCGGAACTCCTCGTCGCCCAGGCTGCGCTGCACCCATAGCGCGGCGGCGTACTGCGCGATGGCCTCCGAAAGCCACCGCTCGTGGTAGTTCTTCCCGGCCACGCCGTGCCCCCACCACTGGTGCGCCAGCTCGTGGGCGAGGAAGAAGCCGGGAACGTCGCTGAAGTTGCCTGGGTCGTCCTGGAGCTGTCCGCGCAGGAGCAACGGACGTCGGGCGATGATCACCATGCCCGGCGGGCTGTGGCCGCCGGGGGCGCGGCCCTCGATCGCCACCAGGTTCAGGGAGGTGTAGGGGGGCGGGCCGAACTCCTCGGTGAAGAAGCGGAGGATGGCGGCCGTGAGATCGAGCATCGCCGTCGCTTCACCCCTCAACCGTCCCACTGCGAACCCCTGGAGCGCCACTGTGCTTTCCTGTCGCGAGCCCACATCGGCCAGCCGGCCCACCGCGACCGCGATGTAGCGGCCGGGTTGGTCCTGACGGTAGTGCACGACCGTACGTTCTCCCTCGACGCGGGCGAACGTGCGCTCGCCGCCCGCTACCGCGGTGGAGCCGCGCGCCACATCGAAGCGCATGTCGGCGGTGGCGTGGTCGTCGGCGTTGCCCTGGGGGTACCAGGCGGTCGGGGTGGTGAACACCTGCGCATCCTCGATCATCACCTCCAGCTCGTCCGGCAGGTCGGACGGCTGCTGCCTGGGCACCGCTTGCAAGACCTCGCTCTCGATTGCCGTGGGCTCGATGCGGCCCGAGTAACGCACGTGGAGCGTGATCTCGCCGAGCGTGCCCGAGAGCACCCCCAGCGACACCATGAGGCTGTCCTGATGGCGGACCCGGAAGAACAGGTGATTCCCCGACTCCTTCGACGTGATCGACTCCACGCGTAAACCTTCGTTGAGTCGCAGCTTCAGGGTCGAAGAGGGGACGAGGGTCCGCACGCGAATCGTGTCCTCGCCGGCGAGTCGGCCCCGCTCAGCGTCGAACCGCACCTGGAGGACGTGATGCTGGACGTCAACCGCCCGGCCCGCGTCCTCGTCGTAGTCGCTCGAGCCGCCCTCGATGGGATAGAGACAGATCTGACGCCGCCGGTCGCGGTCGAAAAGGCTCACCTGCTCGGGTTCATTCGCGCTGACCGTGAGGGTGAGAGTGCCTCGGCGCGCGGTCTCGAAAGTCACGTAGGCGTCGCCCAGGCCGGGCAGGAGCCACCAGGGGGAGCGCGGGAGGGCAGCGTCCAGCACGAAGGCGCGCGAGGAGTGTTCCCGGTAGAACGCGCGCGCCGCGGGGAGCCGGGTCGAAGCCGAAGCATCCGGGTCGAAGCGGGCGGGATTGAGCACGCGTCTCAAGCTGGCGGGGTGGATGCGAATGAACGCCGCCCTGACCTTCTCCACGAGCTCCGGGGCCCCACAGAACTGGCGGAGCTGCTCCTGCTCGGTCGCGGGCTGGGGACGGAACTGCACGCGGCCCTCGCCGACGAAGAGGAGCAGGGTGGGTCCGAGCGAGGCCGGCGCGGTGAAAAGCGTCCCCCTCGTCATGTGCAGCTCGAAGTCGGGGAGGCGGAGGATGAGGCCGTCCGCCCGGAAGCCGGCGGGGTCGAAGGAGAGATGCAGAAGACCGTCCACCTCTCCCGCCGGCTCGCGGGCCAAGAGCGCCCACCCCGCTGGTCCCTTCGCGATGGTGAGGATGCTCTCCTCGAAGCGGCCGCGCGGTTCCGTGACCGTGAAGAACTGCACAGTGAACCGGATCTGCCCCACGCCGGCGGGCCACGACCCAGGCCGCTGGACCACGAGTTGGCTCTCCTCCGCGGCCAGCAGGAGGTGCGCGAAGTCGCGTTCCTGCTCGCGCGTCGCAGGATCGCCCGCCGCCCAGAGCGCCAGGTATCCCTCGACGTCCCGCGCCCTCCAGACGGCTTCCAGACGGTCCGCGAAGGCAGCCGGAGAGTCCGGGAGGGGAAGCGCCGAGGCGAGAGGTGCCAATGCGGTGAATGCAGCGACGAGGAGGATCCGGTGGGCCTTGCGGGGCGTCACGCGAGCGCGGTCTCGGAGCGAGAGCTCTTCACGCTCCGCGGGAGCCGCACCACGAACGTACTGCCCCGCCCGGGCGTGCTCCGGACGTCGACGGAACCATGGTGCAGCTTCACGATCTCCCGCACGAGGTACAGGCCCACTCCCGTTCCCCCGACCCGGCGGGCGATCCCCCCATCAACCATGTAGAACTTGTCGAAGATCTGCCGCAGGTGTTCGGCGGGGATGCCGATCCCCCGGTCCTCGACCTCGAAGGCGAGGCACTCCTCGTCACGCCGGCCCCTCACCGCGATCCGCGTGTCGGTTCCGCTGTACTTGAGGGCGTTGTCCAGGAGCTTGCGCACGACCTGGTAGAGCAGGTTGGGGTCGCCCTCCACCGGGAGCGTCTCGTCGGGAAAGTCGAGGTCGAAGGCGATCCCCCGGTCGGCCGCGAAAACTTGGAGCGGCTCTACCGCGCGCTTCACCAGCTCGCAGAAGTCGAGTTGTTGCAGCCGCAGGGTCGGCTCGGCCCCCTGCTCGATGCGGCTGACTTCGAGCAGGGTGTCCACCATGTCGATGACGCGGTCCGCGCTCTCCACCAGGATGCGGCTGACCTCGCGCAGGGAGCCGTCCTCCGGCGCCGTCTCCTGGAGGTACTCGGAGTAGCCCTTGATGATGGTCAAGGGCGTGCGGAACTCGTGGCTCACGTTCCGCAAGTACTCCTGCCGCAGCCGGTCCAGCTCCGCCAGGCGGCGGTTCGCCTGGGCCAGCTCCTCCAGGTGGGTGCGCGTCTGCTCGAACAGGCGGGCGTTGTCGATGGCCACCGCGGCGATGGCCGCGAAGGCCGCCATCAACCCCTGTTGCTCCGTCCCGAAGCGCCGCGGCTCGCGCGTCACGACCTCCAGCGTGCCCAGCACCTCGGCGCCCCGCTTTAGAGGCACGCAGAGATAGGAACGGTAGCCGAAGCGGCGGACGTCGTCCGCGAACATGAGCCGCGGGTCATCCTTCATCTCGAGGAGCGCCAGGGGCCGGCCTTCGCGGGCCACCCAGCCGGAAAGGCTGTCCCCGACCCTCAGTCCCTTGATCCCCTCGATGACTTCAGGCTCGAAGCCCTCCTGGGCCGCCACCTCGAGCCGCCCTCCCGACTTGAGCAGAAGGATGCACTGGCGGGTGCCCATCACGCGGTTCACGCTGCGGGTGACCAAGGGAAGCAGCTCCTGGAGATCCAGCCGCTCCACGATGCCGCGTCCGATCTCGAGCAGCGACTCGAACTCGTGGCTGCGCTTGCGTACCGCCTCGAGCAAACGCGCGTTGTCGAGGGCAATCGCGATATGGCGGGCGATCGACACGAGCGCGGCCAGCTCCTCCTTCGAGAAGGGCTGGGCGGCGAGCCGGCCCAGGTTCAGGGAGCCGATCGCGCGGTCCTTCTGGAGGGGCACCGTGGCCAGGGCGAGGATGCCGCGCTCCGCCAGCAGGCCCTGGACGAGATGGGGAGGCGGCTCCTCGCCCCCGTGGCACCAAGCCGTGGGACGACGGTAGGCCCAGGCCACGTCGGCCTGGCTGAAGGGGGCGCGGTGGCGCCGGGCCCCGGGGTCCAGCGCGATCACCTCGACGCCTGTGCCGTCCTCGTCCAGGAGTGCTATGGTCAGCCGGTCGCAGGGGACGAGGCGGCGCGTCTCTTCGGCCGCGACGAGGAAGATATCCTCGATGGTGAGGCTGAGGTTGACCGCGTTCGCGATCTCGTTGAGGGCGGACAGGCGCTCGGCATGGGCCCTGACCTCCCGTTCCATTTGTCGCTCGCGAGTGGTGTCGCGGATGGTGGCGATGATCGAGCGCCTGCCCTCGTACTCCACGGAGGCCGCGCGCAGGCTCACGAGGTGAGTCTCCCCGGTACGCGAGCGTACCCGCGACTCCAGTAGGCCGGAGACGGCACGGCTCTGCTGCCAACGCTCGTAGCGGCCGGAGATCTCCTCGCGGTCCTCCGGGGGCACGAGGTCCAGGAAATCGATCCCCACGATGTCTGCCGCAGCCTCCCCCGCCATGTGGGCGAAGGCCTCGTTGGCGAACACGACCTTCCCCTCCTGGATGATGAGCACGCCGTCCTGGATGCGCTCCAACAGGCGGCGGTACCGCTCTTCACCCGCCCGGAGCTGCGTGAGGGCCCGTTCCTGCTCCGCGCGCGCCGCCTCGTGAGCGCTAACCGCGCCCTCGAGCTGACGGTTCTTGTCCTCCAGGTCCCGGTTCGCCTTTCCCAGGTGCCCCTGAACCTCGTGGAGGTAGGAGCTGGCGGTGCCGCCCATGAAAGCGCAAAAGAGCAGCCCCAGCGCGTGCAGCGCTGCCAGCGGCTGCGCAGGAGTGAGCGCGGTCAGCACGATCAGGATCGTGGCGTCCAGCACGCCCATGAGCAGGGCGTAGGCGAGGCCACCGCGAATCGAGACCGCGACCACGTGAGGATAGAGGAGCAGCCATAGCGGGCTTTCCAGCCCCCCCGAGAGCCCCGAGCCCAGGCCAACGGCCAAGGCGTCCACGAGGTCGTGAGCGACCTTCAGGGGCCGGTTGCGCGGCGGCCGGCGTAAACGGACCGCCGCGATGGCGGCGAACAGGATATAGCCGATCCCCAACGCCAGGGCAGGCCAGGGATGCCGCGCCTGGTTCCACCAGAAGAGGACGAGCACGGTCACGGCGAGGCCGACCGAGATGCCACGGCTCAGGGTGGAAAGCAGTTGGCCCCGGCGATAGAGGTTGGGATCCGATCTG
>Ga0184637_10003266_pt1 | contig 10166 bp, 4 predicted proteins | sample PLM3_127_b2_FD_133143 | JGI IMG/M metagenome (GOLD analysis project Ga0184637, IMG submission 133143) | Groundwater sediment microbial communities from an aquifer in East River, Colorado, USA - PLM3_127_b2 | ecosystem: Environmental > Terrestrial > Soil > Riparian zone | place: USA: East River... | reverse complement strand
GGCTTCTGGAATGTCACGGCGTCCGGGACTTTCGCCTTGTCGCGGCGCACCGAGTCCTGCGCCCACGCACGCGGCAGGTACAGCCGTTCGTCGACGATCGTGCACGACCCTCTGCCCGCGTACGCAAGGTAGATCCCGACCTGGCAGTTCTCCACCTTGCCGAGCCGCCCGCACCACTGGCGCGCCACGCCCACCGACTCGGTCCCCTTCTTCGGCGTGGCGGATCCGTCCACGACGAGCACGCCCTCCGGGTCTCCGAGCTCCTGCCCCACCTCCTCGTGCAGCCGGTCGAGAAGCGGCAGGTGGTCCCAGACGCTCACGCCCACGAAGTGCTGCAACTGGCGGCGGTCCACGCCTTGCGCGTGGGCGATCGGCTCCACCGACTTGCGCTCGCTGCTGCCGACAAGCCCGGCCACGAAGGCGTCGAGGTGCTTCTCCCGGGAGATCCACCCGATGCGCTTCCGTTACGGCTTCATGAACTCGACCAGTCGCTCCGCGAGTCCTTCCACGTCATCCACCGAGAGTCGACCGACGTCCACCGCCTCGCCCATCGTGGCCTCCGCGCTCGTTTCGTCCTCCGAGCACGGTCATGCCACAGACGAGATCCCCGTCAACTCACCCCTGTCGCGCTGATCGCGTGGCACGGCGAAGACACGCTCGGACCGGCACATACACTACCGGTTCTGATCGCGCGTCTCGGCTGGATCCCCTCCTTCGCCACCGCGACTTCGCTCTTCGTACAGTAGAGGTACCTTGAGGTCGACGGCGCCCATCGAGGTGATGAGCCGGCGCAGGTAGGTCCCATTCCGGCTGTCGACGCGCTGGGCTTGGCGCTCCCACTTCTTGGCGCCGACCAAGGCCCGGATCTCCTCCTCCAGGACGACCTCCAGGGCGACCCGGATCGCGCCCTGGCAGAGCGTGCGCAGATCGGTGCGGAAGTTCTCTTGCGTCGGCAGTTCAAGCTCGGCAACCTCGTTCACTGGAAGCTCCTTGGACTCGCCGGCAAGCGAGACCGTTGGTGTTGGTTACCGAGGAGCTTCCACTTCCTTTTCAGCCTCCGCGAACTTCCGATTCCAGACCTCCTGACATAGGGGGGGTTCAATCTGTCCGCTTCGGGCCGTCGTCGGTACCAGCGACGGCGTAGACGAGGCGCAGGCGGGTGCCCGGAAAGATCACGGCGGCGGCCGTGAGCTCCTGGCAGAGGGCGGCGATGGCCCGCGTACGGTGCGGTGAGCTCATGGGGGCGAGGAGCACGCGGAGCTGGCGCCCGTCCGCAGCCACGGTGATGTCGGCGGCCGATGCGAGCGCGGACTGCACGAGGGTGCGGCCCTCGTCTTCGGCGCGGCGGTAGTGCGGCGCGATGGCGCGGACGAGATCGCTTTCGGCCTGATAGGCGACCATCTTGAGCACGTTGGAGAGGTGTTTGCGCTCGGTGGACAGCTTGACGACCTCGCCGTCGGTCCGCTCGCCGACCGGGATCCGGCGTGGGATGGCGGCGCGGCGCCGCTCGAGCTTCATGGACTCGGCGACGGCGGCTCCGAGTTCGCGGCGTGCGCTCCGGCCGAGGAGGGCGCCGCGCGACTTGTTCACGCCGAGCTCCCTGAGCGCAGCCTCGGAGCCGATGCGGCGGGTGATCGCGGCGACGCGGTCGCGCGCGGCGCGGAGCTTGGCATCGACCTCGGCCCACTTCGGGTTGGGCACCTCGCGCGTGTCGTCGTCGGGCTCGACGCCGTAGTCGATGAGCGCATCGAGGGCGAACTCCTCGCGCAGGTACTTGAAGAAGTTCTCCTGGCGCCACCGCTCGAACATCCGGAAGGCGACCTCGACGGCGGGCAGATCGCGGCGGGACGTGACGATGGGTGTCTGGTGCCTACCCTGGTCCGTGAGGCGGGTGACCTGGCGCAGGCGCAGCTTGCCGCCGAGGAGGCGGATGTCCTTGTCCGCGAGTTGGTAGGTGACGCTCTTGCCCTCGAGGACGGCGGAGTGCTTCTCGAAGCAACGCCGGGGGAGGTGGCGGAAGTGGCCCTTGCGGTAGGTGAGGAAGTCGAACCCCGCTGCGAGGAGATCGGCGAAGAGCTTCGGGCTCCAGCCGCCGCGGTCGAAGACCACGGTGACGCGGCGCTCGCCGACGAGCGCACGAACCTCCGTGAGGAGCTTCGGGAGCATCGCGACCATGCCGGCGTTCGCGTCGGCGGTGACGACGAAGAGCGGCTCGCCCCGGGCGTCGTTGGCCCAGTAGTCGGTGGTCGCGGGAAGGGCGATGCGCATGCGGGCGACGTGCGCCTTCGGGATCTCGCGCTGGCCGTGATAGACGCGCACGTGGCCATCGACGTAGAGGAAGCCGATCGTGGTGCCGAGAGCCGCGACGCGCCGCTCGGCGAGGAGGCGCCCGAACAGCGTCGCGCCGCCGCTGCGAGCCAGGCGCGTCAGCTTGCGGCGTAGCGTCTTGACCTCCGGGGCGCGGTCGAGCCCGAGGAGGCGGCCGAGATCCACTGGCGAGTGCTCCTTGAGCGTCTCCGGCCGCTTGATCCGCAGGAGCGCCAGGAGCAGGAGCGCGACGACCGTGGTGCGCAGCCCGTAGAAGGCCGGGCCGATCGAGCCGTAGACGCGGCGGGCGATGTCGAGGACGCCGCTTCGCACCAGGGCGGGGACGGCGAGGAGCACGCCGGCCCTGGGGACGTGACCGCCGTCGCGGAAGAGCGGTGCGGCGTCGTCCAGCAGGCCGAGGCGGGCGAAGAGTCGGTCGAGGGATCGGTCAGCTGGGTCAGTGTCGAATGAAGTCGGGACGTCGGTGGTCGGCTCGGGAGCGGACACCTTTGGGTCCGCAACGGCCGCGGGCGTAGTAGCCGTCCTCGCGCTGCGCGTAGCGGAAGAGACGATCTGAGCGGACAGGTTTTGGTCCGCACCAGGTTCCCCGAGAGGCAGGTGCGGCTGCTCGGACTGCGGGGCACACCAGCCCAGTCGCGAGAGGAGCTTGCGGATGGCCTTCTCGTTGACGCCCACCCGGCGCGCGATCTCCCGGTTCGAGTGCCCCTCCGCCTTCAGGCGCGACACGAGGAGCTCTCGAGACCGCTTGAGGCGGGGCCGTCCCGTCGGATAGCCCGAAGCGCGTGCGAGCGCCGGGAGACCGCCTGCCTCGAAGCGCCGCTGGAAGCGCCGCACCGTCCTCGCGGAGCGGCCGAACGCGCGAGCGACGTCGCTCTGCTCCGCCCAGCCCTGCTCGATGAGGCTCACCATCGCGTGGGCCTCGGCCATGCGATCGCCCACCGCGTACTGGCAGAGCACGATCCCAGCGACCAGGACGACACGGTGCCCGTCTTGCGTGCGCACCAGGCACCGCCCGTTGATCGCGACGGTGTCACCGGCCGCGCGCTCTCCTGCGAACATCTCCCGCTGTGGTCCAGCCATGGGCCGGACTGTGCCGCGCGGCCGAAAAAAGCGGACAGGTTTGGGTCCGCACCCGCGCCGCGGGCAGGCGACGGAAACCAGCTACTGGCTGGCGCCGCCGGGCGTCATGTCAGGAGGTCTGAATTCACACAATCTTAGAGACGCAACCATCGCCGCCGACTGGCGTGGGCGCTCAAATAGATGATCGGCTACGTCCGAACTCTGGGGCCCTGAACCCGCGCGTCGCCGCCCGCGACAAGTGGAAGCGTATCGAGGCGCTCGGCCGGCTCGTGGAATTCCTGCGTGCATACCGGTTCGCCTGGTCCGAGTGGTGCGCAGGAAACAGTGATGCGATCTTCCCTGCCGGGACCTACCTCATGCGCGTCGCGCACGGCGTGGCGTGCGCCGGCGCTGGGTAGCGCGGAGCGGAGCGCTTCTGCGGCTCTACCCGATCGTCCCCTCGTCTCGGCTCCTCAACTCAGCCACGATCGCAGCCGACCGGCATCGCCGGTGACGGGCGGAGCTTCGTTGGCTCTCCGGGCGGCGCGACCGTTGCCCCACTCACATCCTTCTGAATCGCCTCGCCACGCCCCGGCCCCGCGCGATCGTGGGGATTACTCTCGGTCAGGGCTTTCGCCGGCACCTACCACCTCCGGTCGAGCACGGCGTGCGATGCGCGCCCGCGTGATCGCGTCAGGCCCCCAGTGCCGGCACTCGCGCTCGACGGCCATCAGGCCGCTATGCAGGCGTGCGCCTTCCAACTGTTGCCCACAGGGGATCTGCCGGCGAACGTTCCAGAATGCCTCGTCCTTGGTGTTCGATGACGGGTGAGGCCCCGGCCAAACGAGCGGGCTCACGGTCGGTGACCCAGCCCCAATTCGCTCCGCCAATTACTGTCGGTCGGGACTCTCGGTGCTTCATCATGCGCCGGGATCGGGTGGGCTCGAAGGGGGACTACTGACTGGTCAATAGCCAGGCTCCACACAACAGGGCCATGGCAGCGACACTTAGCAATGAGAGGCCTCTATTCGTGCACGCGAATGGCGTGCGCTCCTCGAAGGCCGGGTGGAGCGCTACGGAGCCTGTAACCCATAGCGGCACAAGAAGCGCCGATGGAGACATAAGCGTAACGAGGAGCGCCACGACAAACGACCTTGGGAGCCACTCACCGACCGGGTCCAGTGGTGAGCAACGCTGCGCGATCGCGATGACAACGACGGTCCAGACGATGAGCACGACTCCTGCCAGGAGAAGCGAGATCAACACCGCGAACCGCCGCACGGCATTAGCGCGGATCGAACCTGCCACCCAGAAGATGACACATGCCAGCGCCGAGCCGCCGAGGAGGAGCACAAGACCGGGGAAGAGAAGGAGTCTGAACGGGGAACCGCTGACCGGCGGCTCCAAGAAGAGCACCTCATCGGCCGATCTGCATAGCAGGTGGGCGTCACTGTGCATGCCGGGAGCCGCGACATCAAGCGCGACTTTAGCGATGCCGCCGGAAAGAACGACGGCAGCGACGAGAAGGCCGCACGCAGCGCGCCTTGGCAAAGTCATGGCGGGAATTCTCGTCAACGGCAGACTTCGCCTTTCGTCGGGGGTGCAACCTCAGGAACGGACATCGGGCCCCCTCTATGGTTGTCGCGGCGTCCTTCGCCCAACTTCTCGGCGGCGGGCTGCTCCACCTCTTTGATGACCTTACGCTCCTCAAGGTCGTCGTATTTCCACTGTTTCGAGCCGATCAGCTTGCGAGCAGTGTAGCCAGCGGGAGATTGATCCCAGTTGTCCGCATGACCCAACTCGTGGCCCAGGTTCATCGCGGGGCTGAGGAACCCGCCTGTCGGTGAGCCGTCATCGACGGTCGCGAGTGCCATACCGGGATTCCACGTGAGTGTCCTCGTAATTGGATCGAAGGAACTTTCCGCCTGCAAGTCGAACCTGATGACGTAAGTTGTCCGGGAGGCTTCGAGGCGTCGAACGATCGCTGCCATTCCTTTGTCGGCACTGAGGTACGCCACGGCAGCTGCATACTGCGCCGTGTTGAGTGAGGACCCTCGCAGCGCGATTTTCCGACCCGTGGGATCAACATACCTATACGGATTGTTTGCGACGTAAGAGTACCGATTCATTGAGTCCAGCGATCCGGGAACCACAGGGATGGTATCTGCGCTTACGAACCTCCCGATCTCCGGCCAGTACATCCGCGCGCCATAGTCGTGGAACCCCGTCCCCTCGTCATAGACCCGCCCGTTGTACTGCCGGTCCCCCTCGACGCCGTCGGCAGTAGCCCGCTCACCCCAGGCGCGGTAGTCGAAGCGCGTGACAACAGTGCCGCTCGCGTCCGTGCGCGCGAGGACCGAGCCGAGCGTGTCCGTGTGGTACCACTGGCGCAATGTGCAGCCGGATGAGGAGGCCCCCTCCATGCAGCCCTGCACCGCGACGAGCTTGTCGCCCAGGTAGACGTAGTCGCGGAGGCGGAGGCCTTGGGGCGTGGTCTCGGCGATGACCCTGCCGCTCGCGTCGTGGTGGTACACGGTCGTCTGGCCCGCCTCGGTCTTGGCAATCCGGCGGTCGAGGCCGTCGTACCGGTACGAGGCGCCGTCGGAAGACGCGGTGAGGCGGTTCGCGGCGTCCCACCCGAAGGCGGAGGAGGAGGGCTTGAGCTCCTGTGAGGCCCAAGCGAGTCGGTTGCGCTCGTCGTATTCGAAGCGCATCGAGATGTCGCGGATGGGACTCCAGGTGCGATTCCCGAGGGGGTCGTACTGGTAGGAGGCGACGCCCCACACTGGGTGAGAGACCGAGAGCAGGCGGTCGAGCGGGTCGTACGTCATGGTCCGGCTCGAGTTCGCGACGGCCAGGTTTTCGAGCGACTTGACGTTGTCGGCTCCGTCGTACCCGTAGCGAAGGTCGAGCGCGGGCGACGAGACCGCGGTTGTCCGGCCCCGGTCGTCGAAGGAGACTTCGGTCCTCAGGCCATTGCCGAAGGTGAAGCCGCCCGTCTGCCCAGAGGGGTGGTAGGTGGTGTCTCTCACCACCGTGGCGCCGTCGGCATGGATGCTCGTCGGACGGGCTGCGGTGTCGCAGATGGCGGTGACCACGGTGCCGGTCGGATAGACGATGCGGTCGAGGCAGCCGTCGGCGTCGTGGTGATACGTGGTGACGTAGCTCCTCCCCAGATACATCCACGTCTGCGAGAGAGGGCGGTTCAGCTCGTCGTACTGGTACACGAACGCCCCACCGTTCTCGCTCGAGAGGTGGGTCAGGTTGTTCGCGTCGTCATAGGCGCGGGACACGTCATCCGCCGCGCCGGGGTAGTCCACGGTCCGAAGCCGGCTCAGCGGGTCCACGTACCCGAAGCCCACGGTGATCGGACGCTCGTCCGCCTTGGACGTGACCTGGCCCATCGCGTTCGACTCGAAGGTGAGGGTGCCGCTCTCGCCCGACGTCTCCCTGAGGAGAAACTCCCTCGCGTCGTAGACGAAGCTGCGATTACCCTGCGGGAGCGGAGCCGTGACGCTGGAGAGGTTGCCGGCGGTGGTGTACGCGTACTCCCAGAGCCCCCCCGCCGCGTCGTAGACCTGCGTCAGCCTCCGCTCCGCGGGGTCACCGAACGAGGTGCTGCACGCGAACGCCGTCACGGAGTCGTCCGGGCCGCGCTCGGTCACCGTCTTCACGCAGTTGGCGAGATACTCGGTCGCGACCTTGCACGCGCCGGGCGTCTCGCAGGTGTCCACCGGAGCGGGTCGGTAGGCGTTGGTCTGGGTGACCGCCCTGCCGAGCCCGTCGAACTCGAACCGGGCCCCGACCTCGCCTCGCGTGGCGTCGTACGGATAGGAGCGGAACCACGCCCGGCCCATGGCGTCGTAGCGCGTGCTCGTGAGCACGTCTTCGGAATCGGACGTGCTCACTTCGCGGCCGAGGCCGTCCAGGAGGGTGGTCTTGGTGTAGCTGCCGCGCGTGAGCGTGACCGACGAGCCATCCGGAGCGTATGCGAAGATGCTGAGGGCGCTGTTACCGGGCGGCGTCACCCTTTCCGGCCGCCCGATCCCGTCGTATTCCTGGGTGGTCGTGTGCCCGCGGCCGTCCTTCTGCGTCAGGATCCGTCCCTCCCAGGAGACGGTCCTCGTGACGCTGAACGCCTGGTTGAAGTCGATGTCCCGAGGAACACCGTACGCGTAGTCCGAGAGCGTCAAGGTCTGGTTCAGCGCGTTCGTCACGCCGGTGAGGTTGCCCGTGTTGTCGTGCTGGAAGCTGGTCGCGACACCGCTGCGCGTCTCGGAGTCCTTCGAGTAGCCCTGGCCTCCGTAGGTCCACTCGGAGAGGACGCAGTCACTCCCCTCGCAGGCCAACTGAGAGGTCGGCATGTCGCGCACCAGGTTCAGCGTCGCACCACCTTCGTCCAACCTTCTGGAGAAGAAGGCCCAGCTCGTGGTGCGAACCTGCGCTGGCGGAGGGTCATCGCCGATCGCTCCCTGCAACCCTTCCTCGACCACGCCGCGGGCCTGACCGAACTCGTCGAAGCTCGAGTACCTCGTCGTGTAGAGGGCCCCATCGCGCCAGAGCTGTCGCTGCGTGAGCATCGGGACGTAGACACCATCGTCCCAGACATAGTACGGGCCACAGTTGTCCGAGTACGCAGGGGCGGAGAAGACGGCCTCGGAGACGGGCGGGAGCTGCGTCCCATCCCACTGGAAGCCCTCCATCTCGGTGCCATCCCCCCGGTCGATCTCGAGGACGAGCCCCACGCCGAACGTGCTCCGGACCGTCCCGGTGCTCGTGCCCGCGACGTAGCCGAATCCGACGATGGTGTAGACGTCGTGTCGTCCGTCGGGGCGGGTGATGGTGGTCTTGTGGAAGTCGGGGCCGGGGCCAGGTGATTCGTACGCGTAGGTCCACCCGCCCAGCACGCCGCCCGCGCGGTCGTGGACGGTTCGCCCCACCACGACCGAGAACGAGACCGTGTCACGGCCCGTGTAGAACGGGACGGGCTCGTACCGGTAGGTCGTCGAGCCGCCGCTGGTGTAGACGACCTTCGAGAGCGCGTACTGGTTCTCGGCGACGGTGGCGTCGTGGGCGTACTCGTAGCTCTCGGGCGGGCCCGCGGGCGGCTGCACCTCCTGCAGGAAGCGCCGCGGGCCGGGGAGCTCCAGACGGCCGACGCCCGACGTCTGAGACGGCGTCAACGTCTCGTAGGCGTACAGATACTCCCTGCCGTTCACTCGCATCTTCTCGAGCCGGAGCCCGTCCACGTCGGAGACGTAATCGAACCAGACGGTCCGCTCGTAGCTGTCGGTGACGCTGTCCGGAGCGCCGGTCTGGGGCAGGTACGTGATCGCGATCCGGTTCCCGAAGCGATCGACGACGCGGCTGACGGGCCACACCGAGGTGGTCCCGACGTAGAACTGGCCGCCCGGCGACAGCTCGTGACGAACCCCGTTGCTCGACCAAACGCAGGCGCCGAGCCCGTCGAGCGCCTCACAGTTCTTCTCGAGCCGCCAGAAGTCCTTGGAGACGAAGACCGTGTTGCTGCCGGGGACGGGGTAGAAGACACGAGCGGACCCGTCGGGCTCCTCGTACACCGGGAAGTCGCCCGAGCAGACGGAGGTCTGCTGACCCGTCGCGTTCGGGTTCTTGAGCCGCCCGAAGTGGAACGTCCACCCATAACCGAGCACCGAGGGTTCCTTCTCGGCGAGGAGCGGATCGGCATCGAGGAGATCGGCGCGTCCCCAGACCTTGCTGCTGTAGGACCGCACGATTCGAAGATCCAGACCGCCCTTCCCGGGCAGCACGAGGTCCTGTTTCACCAGCTGCAGGGTCCCCGTGAACGGGTCGATCGTCTCGCCGGGCATCTCCGAGAAGAAGGCGCGGTTCTCCTTCTCCGTGTAGCGGAAGAACTGATCGAAGACGTCGCCGTGCTGCTCCTGAGCCTGGACGGACCCCGAGAACGTGAGCACCGCGGCCGCAAGAACGATCGTTCGCATGTTGACTCTCCGGATCGGTCGCATCGTCGCCCTCACTGCACCGAGCACAGGCCGTTGGAGCAGCCGCTGCCCGGGCCTGGAGGTGCGGGCAAGGGGATCCGGACCGGCGCGTTGACCGGAGGGGGTGGGGGAGGAGTCGAGGGAGGGACGAACTCGTGCCAGACCCAGATCGGCTCCTTGGCCCATGGCACGTTCTTGATGAGCTTCACCCAGCCCCAGTTTGGCCACCAGCCGGCACCGCTCACCGTGATGCTCGTCGGACTGGCGGCGATCACCGTGCCGGGCTTCATCGCGCCGCCTCCTCCGCAAACGGGTCCGCCGTTCATCACCTCGACGGCGACGAAACCGTCGAGGTTTCGCCCGACGAAACTCACCGTCCCGTTGGGCGGCTCCCCCCTGACCGAGGTGACCGCCGTGATCACAGGGACGCGATCGAGCACGAGGTCGTGGAACCCGTACGCTAGCTCGATGCGCGCCGGGACTGGGTCCCCAAGGCGCGAGTAGGCGATCGGGAACTCGGGGAACCAGTAGTCATCGTGGATGCGGCAGGGCGATAGATCCGGGTAGACAGGATCCGGCGCGTAGACGTTCGCGACGGTCCAGGGGGGCAGGATCCGCCCGTCGAACTTGAGCGCCGCGACGGGGTCGTAACCTTCGGGCGAGAAGTACCAGTAGCGGCCTGGAGGCTCGACCATCCAGGCCTCGCCCTCGTGGTACGAGTTCCCCTCCGTGACGCTCAAGAACTCGGCCCACGCGAGCTTGTCGCCGCCTCCGTCCACGCAGGTGTCGCCCGACGAG
>Ga0184637_10003265_pt1 | contig 10168 bp, 9 predicted proteins | sample PLM3_127_b2_FD_133143 | JGI IMG/M metagenome (GOLD analysis project Ga0184637, IMG submission 133143) | Groundwater sediment microbial communities from an aquifer in East River, Colorado, USA - PLM3_127_b2 | ecosystem: Environmental > Terrestrial > Soil > Riparian zone | place: USA: East River... | reverse complement strand
GACTAAAACCGGGGGCGAAACAAAGCCTCAATTGGATTAAGGCACCCGCTCAGGGAGGTGAAGCGGGAGACATCACTGTCTACTGATTGAGAGTGCCGGAAGCGCAAAAAAGTTCCGCTTTGCACAACCGAGGCTTTATCATTTATTTCAACGAGATAGTTTCTCGCTTGGCAACCGGATACCCCGGGGGCGCGGGGAACCGAGGACCGATCATGCATGTACTCGGAAAGTTTCCAGTCCGCAGGATGCGCAGACTGCGCCGTGACGATTTTTCCCGACGCATGGTGCGCGAGCATCGGCTGTCTGCCGACGACTTCATCTACCCGGTGTTCGTCATCGACGGACACAACCGCAGCGAGGCGGTTCCGTCGATGCCAGGAGTGGAGCGGCTGACCGTGGATGCCGTGCTCAGGCAGGCCGAGCGCAGCGTCGAGCTTGGGGTGCCGGCAATCGCGTTGTTTCCGGTCGTGGACAACAAGGTTAGGACCGCCGATGCCAGCGAAGCGTTTAATCCCGACGGGCTCGCTCCCCGAACCATCCGGGCACTGAAAAGCCGCTTCCCTCAATTGGGCGTCATTACCGATATCGCCCTCGATCCCTACACCAGCCACGGCCAGGATGGTCTGATCGACGACAGCGGTTACGTGCTCAATGACGAGACCATCGAGGCGCTGGTCAAACAGGCGCTGACGCATGCCGAAGCCGGGGTGGACATCATCGCGCCCTCCGACATGATGGACGGGCGCGTCGGGGCGCTGCGTCGGGCCCTGGATGAGGGCGGGCATATCTACACGCGCATACTCGCGTACGCGGCCAAATACGCGTCGAGTTTCTATGGCCCGTTTCGCGACGCGGTCGGCTCGGCGGCAAACCTGGGCAAGGGCGACAAGCACACCTACCAGATCGATCCGGCAAACAGCGACGAGGCGCTTTGGGAAGTGGGAATGGACCTCGAAGAGGGCGCGGACATGGTGATGGTCAAGCCCGGGATGCCCTACCTCGACATCGTGCGCAGGGTAAAGGACGAGTTCGGCGCGCCGACATTCGTGTATCAGGTCAGTGGCGAGTACGCGATGCTCCAGGCCGCGGGGATGAATGGCTGGATCGACCGTCGCAAGTGCGTTCTGGAGTCGTTGCTGGCCTTCAAGCGCGCCGGCGCCGACGGCATCCTTACTTATTTTGCCCTGGAAGCGGCCGCCTGGCTCAAAGAGGGTTAGCCCCGGCGCCCGTAGTTCCGCCGCTATCGAGCACCGAGTTCAGCCAGTCGATGCGGGCGCGGTCGAAGGGTTTGCCCTCGGCCGTGGTGCGCAGCTGATAGCGCAGATCGCGCGGCGCGAACACGGTGATGTCGAAATCGGCGTCGTCGGTACTGACGCTGAAATTCGGTACGCTGCGCGGTTCCCCGCCGATGTAAACGCGCCGTTCGCGGCTGCGGTAGGGGATTCCGCGGTTGAGCAGGAACAATTCCGCGTCCTTCACGCTGTCGGTAAAAAGGTGGATGTTGATGTCGGAGTACTTGCCCGCGCTGCCGGACAGCACCGAACCGGACAAATGGGGGTCGAATTGCGCGAGCAGTTGCATCATCTCGCGGGCGTTGTGCCGCAGGTGGCGCAGACGCGCCTGCTGCTCGTCGGCCTGGTAGAGCTGCTGGTAGGCGCGCAGGGCCTGCTCCACTTCTTCATTGTTGGGCAGGTTGCGGGTGTCGGGCGCCCCGGCCTGACGTGCGGCCTTGCGCTTGGCCAGCGCAAAGTCATCGATCCCGTCCACGGCCATCAGGCGCGCCGCAAGTTGGGCGATGCGCTCTCGCATCTGTCGGTTGTTGCCGTTGTCCCTCGACATCGGCGTTCAGTATAGCTGGTCCCTGACTTCCTCCGCCGGTTTGGCGGACTCGCCAAGCTCGTCTTCCGGGCTGCTCTCCTGCTCCGGCGGCACGTTCTCGTGGTAGAAATACTCGATCATCGGCGTGGCCGCGTGCCGGTCGCGAAGCCCCGTTTGCGGATTGATCGCGACTGCGACCACACCCTGGGGCGCGACCCAGAGTTCTTCCGGCTGGCCTTTCAGGACCGTACCCATGTACGACATCCAGATTGGCAGTGCAGCAACCGCGCCGGTCTCGTGATCACCAAGCGTGCGCGGGATGTCATAGCCCATCCACACCACTGTCGCCAGGTTGCGCTGGAATCCGGCAAACCACGCGTCCATCTGCTCGTTGGTCGTGCCGGTCTTGCCGGCGAGGTCCACGCGGCCGAGTGCCATGGCACGCGCCCCGGTGCCGCCGCGGATCACATCCTGCATCATGTTTGCCATGATGAACGCGTTGCGGGCATCGATCACCCGGTCCGCGCCCTTGCCGACCTGGATCGGATTGGCCTTGCCCAGGATTTCGCCCTGCGCGTCCTCGATGCGTTCGATGAAATAAGGCGCCACACGGGAACCGCCGTTTGCGAACACCGAGAATCCCATCACCATCTCCAACGGGGTGGTCGATCCGGCGCCCAACGCCATGGTCAGATAGGGCGGATGTTGCTTCGGATCGAATCCGAAGCGGGAGATGTAGTCCTGTGCATACTGCGGAGTGATCGCCTGCAGAATTCGAATCGACACCAGGTTTTTCGATCGGGTCAGCGCCGTGCGCATGCGGATAGGGCCATCGAAGGTGCCGTCGAAGTTTCTCGGCTCCCAGTTCACCGACCCGGTTTCGCTGGCGTCGATGGTCAGCGGCGCGTCGTTGATGATGGTGGCCGGCGTGAAACCCTTTTCCAGCGCGGCAGAATAAATGAACGGCTTGAAGCTCGAACCGGGCTGCCGGCGCGCTTGCGTTACGTGGTTGAACTTGTTGCGGTAGAAGTCGAATCCACCGACCATGGCCCTGATTGCGCCGTCGCTGGTGTTCACGGACACCAGCGCGGCCTCAACCTGCGGCAATTGCACGATCTTCCAGCCGCCTTTGCCGTCGGGCTGCACGCGGATCAGAGCGCCGCGGCGCAGCCTAAGTTTGGCCGGCGCGCGGTTGCCGATCATGCGGCTGGCGAATTTCAGCCCGTCGCCGGTGATAGTGAGGAATTCGCCGCCTTTGCGGTAGGTTTTCACCGCCCTGGCGTCGACCTCAAGCGCGATGGCAGGGTAGATGTCGTCGCTTTCCAGTTCGTCCTGCAGCGCATCCTCAAGCGCTTCTTCCCCGATTTCTTCCTTGGGAAGATCGAAGTAGCCCTCCGCGCCGCGATAATTCTGGCGCTCATCGTATTGCAGCACCCCCTGGCGCAGTGCCCGATAAGCAGCGTCCTGATGCACCTTGGACAGTGTGGTGTAGACTCGGAAGCCGCGGGTATAGGCTTCTTCCTTGTAGGCGTCGTAGATCGCCTGACGCACCATCTCTGCAAAGTGGTCCGCCCGCGTCGCGAACTCATGGACCTGGCGGGTGACGATGATCGGCTGGGCCTCCGCCTGCTTGAACTGATCGGCGTCGATATGATTGAGCTCGAGCATGCGGCGCAGCACGTAGAGCTGCCGCTGCTTGGCGCGGTTCATATTGATCACCGGGTTGTAACGCGACGGCGCCTTGGGCAGCCCGGCAAGCATGGCGATCTCGCCAAGGTTCAACTGGTCGAGCGGTTTTCCGAAGTACACCAGCGCGGCGGCGCCGAAGCCGTAGGCGCGCTGGCCGAGGTAAATCTGGTTGATGTAAAGCTGCAGAATCTCGTCTTTGGTCAGGCTGTGCTCGATCTTGAAAGCAAGCAGCGCTTCATTGAACTTGCGGCTGAAGGTTTTCTCGGTGGTGAGAAAGAAGTTTCGTGCCACCTGCATGGTGATGGTGCTGGCACCCTGGCGGGCACTGGCTGCGGCGAAATTGGACAGTGCGGCGCGTACCACGCCGATGTAATCGACGCCGCCGTGTTCGTAAAAGCGCTCGTCCTCCGCTGCGATGATTGCCTTGCGCAGTATTTCGGGGGTCTGCTCGATCTTTACGAAGGCCCGCTTCTCCTCGCCGAACTCCCCGATCAGGTCGCCCTCGATGCTGAAGATCTGCAGCGGAATCTTGGGCTGGTAGGAGGTCAGCGCCTCGAGGGAAGGCAGGTTCGGATAGGCCACCACCATGGCGTATCCGACCACCAGGACGATCGAGGCCGCGATCGCGGCAAGCCCGAACAGGCCATAAAACCACCAGCGGGAGGCCATGGGATAGGTTAAAGGGGGGTACCGGCAGGGGGAACGGCGGGCATTATGTTGCCAAGAACCGGCAGAAGGGGGCGTTAAACCGCTTTACTTGCAAAATAGTTGTTGCTAACATTTAATGTAGATTATACGTATCGCGCCTAAACGGCCAATGCTCAAAGGAAAATTCGAGTTCAATCCGGACTTTCTCAGCGGTCTGCTGAAGGCCAAGTCGCCTCCTCTTGTCGGGGTTGATATCAGTTCCTCGTCCGTGAAAATGGTCGAGTTGACCGGATCCGGCAGGGGCCGCTATCGCCTCGAGCGCTATTGCATCGAGCCACTGCCGAAGGACGCGGTGGTGGACGGCAACATCATGAACCTTGAAGAGGTGGGCGACGCTCTGAGGCGCGGCTGGAAGCGTATGGGCACCCGGGTCAAGAACCTGGCAATGGCCCTGCCCTCCGCGGCGGTCATAACCAAGAAGATCGTCGTTCCCGCAGGCCAGACCGAAGACCAGCTCGGAGCCCAGGTCGAAACGGAAGCGAATCAGTACATTCCGTTCGCCTTGGAGGAAGTCAACCTCGACTTCCAGATTCTCGGCCCGGCCCCCAACAGCACCGAGGACGTCGAAGTCCTGATCGCCGCCTCGCGCAAGGAAAAAGTCGACGACCGGGTGGCCGTGGCCGAGTCGGTCGGTCTCAAGGCCGTAGTGATGGATATCGATTCCTTTGCCTCCCAGAACGCATTCGAAATGATGCAGGGCCAGCTACCCGAGGGCGGCCGCGATCAGACCATCGCCCTGGTGGATATCGGCGCCTCGATGATGAACATTAACGTATTGCGCAACAACCAGTCGGTCTACATGCGAGAGCAGCCTTTCGGTGGCAATCAGCTCACCCAGGAGATCATGCGCCACTACAATCTCTCGTCCGACGAAGCAGAGGCCGCCAAGCGCAACGGCTTGCTGCCGGACACCTATGACTCCGAAGTCCTGGCCCCTTTCATGGACACCTTGGCGCTCGAAGTTGCCAGAGCACTTCAGTTCTTCTTTTCATCCACCCAGTACAACCAGGTTCACCACATCTTCATATCCGGCGGCTCGGCGACCATTCCCGGTCTGCCGGAAGTGGTGGCAGAGCGCACCCAGGTCAATACCCTGGTCGCCAATCCGTTCGTTGACATGGAGGTTTCCTCCAAAGTTCGACAGGCCCAGCTTGCGGTGGATTCGCCCGCGCTACTGGTTGCCTGCGGACTCGCGCTGAGGAGATTCGACGAATGATCCCAATCAACCTACTGCCGCATCGCGCGGAGCGGCGCAAGGGGCAGCAGCGCCAGTTTTTCGTCCTGGCGGGAATGACCGTGGGACTCGGTGCCGCGATCGTGATCGCAGTGCACGGACTGTTCGCGACCCGCATCGAGAACCAGCTGCAGCGGAACAAATACCTGCAGACCGAGATTGCAGCGCTCGACAAGCAGATCGACGAGATCAAGAAGCTCAAGGAGCAGACTCAGGCGCTGCTGGCGCGTAAACGCGTGGTGGAAACCCTGCAGACCAACCGCACCGAGACTGTGCGGCTGCTCGACCAGATGGTGCGGCAACTGCCTGACGGCGTGCATCTGAAGGCGGTGAAGCAGACCGGGCAGAAGGTCAACGTCGTCGGCTATGCAACCTCCAATGCGAGGGTATCGACGCTGATGCGCAATCTCGAGGCTTCGCCCTGGCTGGAAGCCCCGACCCTGGTTGAGGTCAAGGCAACCAAGCTGGGCAAGGACAACATCATCCTCAACGAGTTCATTCTCAACGTGAACATCTCGCGGCCCCAGGAAGAGGCGGCGGGTGCCAAACCGGGCGCCCCCGCCCCGCCGCGAGCCGCGGCCGCGCCGAAGGCCTGACGATCATGACGTTTGACGACCTGAGACGACTGGACCCGAGAGACATCGGCGGCTGGCCGGTGGTGCCCAAGCTGGGAGCGCTGCTCATTCTGCTGCTGCTCATCGTGTTTGCCGGTTACTGGTTCGACTGGAAGAACCAACTGGAAGAGCTGGCGCAAGCCCGCAACAAGGAACAGGAGCTACGTACCGCGTTCCTCGACAAGCAGAAACAGGCGGTGAATCTCGATGCTTACCGCAAGCAACTGGCGGAAATCGAAGAATCCTTCGGAGAAATGCTCAAGCAGCTGCCGAACAAGTCGGAGATGGAAGCGCTGCTTACCGACATCAATCAGGCGGGGCTGGGGCGCGGTCTACAGTTCGAACTGTTCCGTCCGGCTCCGAAGGAAAACTCGTCGGAGTTCTACGCGGAGCTGCCAATCACCATCAAGCTTACCGGCAAGTACCACGATATCGGCGCGTTCGCGAGCGACGTTTCCCAATTGTCGCGCATCGTGACCCTGAACGACATCGCGCTGAATCCCAACAAGGAGGGCGATGTGGTCCTGGACGCCGTGGCCAAGACCTTCCGCTACCTGGATGAGAGCGAGATTGCCGCACAGCGCAAGGCCGCCCGTGATGCCGCGGCCGTGAAGAAGGGTGGCAGGAAGTAATGCGTGCAGTGCTTGCCATGGCGGTTGCCGCGCTGTTGCTTGCGGGCTGCGGCGGCGATGAGGTCTCGGACCTCAGGCAATTCGTCAAGGAGTCCGGTGAAGGACTGCGCGGCAGGGTCGAGCCGATTCCGGAGGTGCAGCAGTTCGAGCCCTTTGCGTATAACGCCTTCGATCTGCCCGACCCGTTCAAGGCGCGCACGACGGTCGCCGCCGGTGGCCGCCCCCCCGGCGGCGGACCGCAGCCGGATCTCAATCGTCGCAAGGAAGCGCTGGAGGCATTCCCGCTAGAGAGCCTGCAGATGGTAGGAACGCTGGAGCAGAAGCGGGTCTACTATGCGTTGATCAAGACGCCGGACAAGAATCTTTACCGCCTCAAGGTCGGCAACTACCTCGGGCAGAACTTCGGCGTCATCACCGCAATCAGCGATTCCGCTGTGACCCTCAAGGAGGTCATCCAGGATTCCTCGTCGGGCTCCTGGACAGAGCGCACCAGCAGTTTGCAGCTGCTCGAGCAATAAACCAAGGAGCACGCGAATATGAAACGCTTCGGTCGTTTAATTAATTTGGTCGTCGCCCCGATCTGGCTGTTGCTGGTGCTGAGCAGTTTCGCGGCGCAAGGACAGGACACCAAAACGGGTAGCGGCGGTACCGGCAACGTCATACAGTCGATCGACGTTTCCACACAGGCCGGGACGGTTACCGTCAGGCTCGGCCTCAAGGAGGCCTTGCCGAATCCTCCCGCGGCCTTCACTGTGAATAACCCGCCCCGGGTAGCGCTCGATTTTCCGAACACCGCAAACGGCCTCGGCAAGAGCTCTCAGGACGTCAACCAGGGCGACCTGCGCACGATACGATTGGGCCAGTCGGGGGGGCGGACGCGGGTGGTGTTCAACCTTGCCAAGATGCTCAAGTACGACGCCAGGGTGGAAGGCAATTCGGTGGTGGTGACCCTGCATGGCGCCGGCGCAACCGCCGCTGCGGCGACGACCACGCAGTTCGCCGAGCCCACACCCAGCGGCGATCCGCACAGCGTTCAGGACGTCGATTTCCGCCGCGGCAAGAATGGGGAGGCGCAGATCATCGTCGACCTTTCCGATACGGCCACCGGTATCGATCTGCGCCAGCAAGGCCGCACCGTCCTTGTGGACTTTCTCCAGACGACGCTGCCGCCGGCGCTGGAACGGCGCTTTGACGTTACCGACTTCGGCACGCAGGTCGATTTCTTCGAGGTTACCCGGCAGGCCGGCAATACCCGCATCACCGTCACCCCGAAGGGGCGTTGGGAACAGTCGGCCTATCAGACCGACAAGCGCTTCATCATCGAAATCAAGCCGGTGGTCGAGGAAGCCGGGCGGCCGAAGGAAGGCAAAGGCTATGCCGGCGAGAAACTCTCGCTGAACTTCCAGAACATCGAAGTGCGTGCGGTGCTGCAGGTGATTGCGGATTTCACCAGCCTCAACATCATTACCAGCGACACGGTGACCGGGAACCTGACTTTGCGCTTGAAGGACGTACCATGGGACCAGGCGCTGGACATCATTCTCCAGGCCAAGGGTCTGGACATGCGCAAGACCGGCAACGTCGTCTGGATCGCTCCACGTGACGAACTCGCGACCAAGGAGAAGCTTGCGCTGGAAGCGCGGCAGCAGATCGCGGACCTCGAGCCGCTGCGTACCGAAAGCTTCCAGCTCAACTACCAGCGCGCCGAGGACATCCAGAAGATCATCACGGCGTCGGACCAGAAGATCCTGTCCAAGCGCGGCAGCGCGGTGGTGGATCCGCGGACCAACACGATTTTCGTGCAGGACATCGTGGACAAAATCGATGACGTCCGCCGTCTGCTCAAGCAGATCGACGTTGCCGTGCGCCAGGTCCTGATCGAGGCGCGCATCGTCGAGGCCAGCGATACCTTCAGCCGCAACCTCGGCGCCAGGCTCGGTTTCATTGATCTCACCGGCCGCGGCGCGCGGTTACCCGGCGGCACCCACCGGATCACCGCCGGCGGCGGATTGGCGAGCACCGGCGCCTTGACTGGTCAGATTGCCGATACGCCGGACTTTTTCGACGATGGGATTTCAGTCAACTTGCCCGCACCTGGCTTGGGTGGCGTGAATCCAGGCCAGTTCTCGTTGATCTTGATGAACGACGCGATGTCCAAGTTCCTGGATCTCGAGATAACGGCTCTGCAGGCAGACGGAAAGGGCAAGATCATCTCCAGCCCGCGGGTGATCACCGCGGACAACGTGGAGGCCGTCATCGAGCAGGGCACCGAAATACCGTACCAGCAGGCGACCAGCAGCGGCGCGACCAGCGTGTCGTTCCGCAAGGCCACCCTGAGCCTGAAGGTGAAGCCGCAGATCGCGCCCAACGACAGCATCATCATGAAGCTGAACGTCAACAAGGACAGCGTCGGCGCCAACACCAGCGCCGGTCCGTCGATCGACACCAAGCAGGTTTCCACCGAAGTTCTGGTGGAAAGCGGCGGCACAGTCGGCATCGGCGGCATCTTCGAACAGGAAGAGTCCAGCACCAGGACCAAGGTGCCGATGCTGGGCGACATACCGGTCATCGGCATCCTGTTCCGCCAGGACCTGCGGCGCAATGACAAGCGCGAGTTGTTGATATTCGTGACGCCGAGAGTGGTCAAGGACACGCTGAGCATCCGCTGAACACAACGCTCTGTCGGAACGGCCGCATCGATTGCGGCCGTTTTGTTTTCCGCGACCTGACCGTGCGCGACCAGTTTCGCTAGAATGGCCGTATGCACGAGGCAACCCTGGAAAACCAAACGCAAGCGCGGGTCGACGTGCCTGGCAGCATCTTCCTGGTGGGAATGATGGGTGCGGGCAAGACCTCGGTCGGCCGAGTCCTGGCAAAACGCCTGCAGAAAACGTTCTACGACTCGGATCACGTCATCGAGGATCGCACCGGCGTGAAGATACCGGTGATTTTCGAGATCGAGGGCGAGGCCGGTTTTCGCGTGCGCGAATCCGCGGTAGTGGACGAACTCACGGCGCTGCGTGACATCGTGCTCGCCACCGGCGGCGGCGCGGTATTGAGCGAAAAAAACCGCGACAGGCTGAGGACCAGGGGCACGGTGGTATACCTGCGCGCCTCCGTGAGAGACCTGCTCAGCCGAACACGCCACGACAAGAACCGCCCACTGCTGCTGCAAGCCGCGGATCCGCGCGCGCGGCTTACCGAACTCTACGACAAACGCGATCCGCTCTATCGCGAGGTCGCGCATCTCACCGTCGACACAGGAAACCAGAGCCTCACCTCGCTCGTTAACCGGTTGTGTCAGATGCTGCTCGAAACGCGGTCCGAGCAGCAGACGCAGGCACCGCAGGCCTAGCCCGGATAATTCATGAAGACGCCCCGTGTGCGGATAATCGCTGGCGTGCCGTGTCTATGAACAAGCTCTTGCGCGGTACAGTGTGTCGCGTCGGGCTACTCGGGCGCTGGCGGCCGAT
>Ga0184637_10003264_pt1 | contig 10168 bp, 12 predicted proteins | sample PLM3_127_b2_FD_133143 | JGI IMG/M metagenome (GOLD analysis project Ga0184637, IMG submission 133143) | Groundwater sediment microbial communities from an aquifer in East River, Colorado, USA - PLM3_127_b2 | ecosystem: Environmental > Terrestrial > Soil > Riparian zone | place: USA: East River... | reverse complement strand
TGGATTCCCGATTACTGATTTCAGAAATGACATCGGGGGGGAGATCGCCCCACGCTTTACCTAGTGATGATGACCGGGTGTAATCCTAATAATATAATTGCTAAGACGGGCAAGTTCTCTTAATGTTTCAATATATTAGAAATATTATTTGAATAAATCGGAGTGTGTTCCTGTCCTCTCAAAGATTACTGTTCTTTTTTCTATTTTATAGATTAAAAGCCAATCAGATTCTATGTGGCATTCTCTTCTACCTTTATAGTCTCCAATAAATTTCTGGTCTCCATGAATTGGATCCAACTTTTTCCCTTCAAGAATTGTTCTAATTATGATTTTAAGCTTTTCTAAATTTTTCTTTCTTCCTTCTGATCTTCTGACGTCTTTTTCAAATTGTTTTGTATAGGCGGGTTTGTACATTAAATCCCAAGTTTCTTGAACATATCCTCTGCATCTTTTGCAACAATGAGATTTCTGCCAGCGTCAGTATCTTCAAATGTTTTTAAAGTAGTTGAGTTTGGTATAACAACTTCAAAAGGTAGACCTCTTCGTAAGATAACCTGTTTATAAAATAAATTTATAGCTTGTGTAGATGTAATACCCAATTGTTTAAAGAGGCTTTCTGCTTCCTCTTTTAACTCAGGTTCTATTCTTGCCCTTACAGAAGATGATTTTCCCATAATTTAACCCCTAGAAAGTTTTGTTAATGTATTGTAGCACAAATGGGACACACTACAAACCTCCAAAAATTGAAACCTCTCTGGTAAGGACTTTCAATTTTGTTTTTGAAGAGGGGACAACGCAACCCTTTTTACACTAAAAAGTCTTTTGGATTCCCTATTAAAGCGTTTGGGAATGACGGTTCGGCGAGTTCCAGATACATTTATTATGTGGAATGACTGTACATCAAAGGTAAATCTGACTTACATTATTGTATTAATAAATTACGTCCTTCGACATGGCTCAGGACGCACGAATTCTTGCGGGGAGATATAAAAAAGAAGAACTGAAAGGCATTGGCTTAGGTTTCATTTATCAGATAAGACGGAAATTCCGGGGAGTTCATCGCCTCCAAGATAAACCAGGGAGGCGCCCCCTCCTGTTGATACAAAGTCTACCTCTGTTTCTAAGACCTCGGCCTTTCTAAGTGCTGCCATTGTATCGCCCCCTCCTATGACTGTGTTTGCCCCTCTCCAGTATGCTAGTGAAAGAGCCCTCGCAATATCTATTGTTCCGTGGGAGAATTCGTCCCTTTCAAAGAGACCCATGGGTCCATTCCAGAAGATTGTCCCCTCTCCGGACATAATCTCGTGTGTAAACCTTGCTGAAGTCCTCTGACCAATGTCAAGGCCAATGTATCCCTTGGGGATTTCTCCTGGAATCATTCTAACCCTTCCCTTTTTCTCTATGCCTTGAGAGATTACATGGTCTTCTGGTAATATGATCTTCTCTTCATTCTTGGTCAAAACCTCTCGTGCCCAATCTAAGAATTCTTCCTCAATTGTAGAATCCCCTATGGAGATACCTTTGGAGGCAAGGAATGTATAGGCGACACCGCCACCTATCAAAACCCTGTCAGCCTTATTTATCAGGTTCTTGAGTGCGCTTATCTTATCCTTTATCTTTGCGCCACCTACTATGACTATGAATGGTTTAAAAGGGTTTTCCCTGATCTTGCTAAGGACCTCAAGCTCTTTTTGCACTAGTAAGCCAGCTAATCTGTAATCAAAAAGTTGAGCCATACCATAAGTTGAGGCGTGGCTCCTGTGAGAGGTACTGAAGGCGTCGTTTACATATATATCAGCCAAGGATGCGAGTTCTTTGCAAAATTCTCTATCGTTAGCCTCTTCGTCCTTATGAAATCTAAGGTTTTCTAGGAGTAAGACCTCACCCTTTTCGAGCCTGCTGATTATGTATTTAACCTCGGATCCTATGCAGTCATCTACAAACTTCACATCACCGACTTTAAGCACGTTGGAGAGTCTATCTGCTATTGGTTTTAAGGAAAGCCGACGAACGACTCTTCCCTTTGGTCTTCCAAGGTGCGAAGCCAGGATAACAGAGGCTCCCCTCTTGGCTATATATTCAATTGTCGGGATGGATCTTCTTATTCTATAGTCCTCACTTACCTTGCCCCTATCAATTGGAACATTGAAGTCAACCCTGACGAATACCTTCCTCCCACTGTAATTCTCATCAGGTAAATCAGTGATTGACATCTTCATTGGTATGATTCTCCGTTTCCTTTTATTTTGCTTGAGGACTATAGTTTTTATACAGATTAAACCTTTAAAAGTAAAGTCTTTCTGATTTGTTGTATAAGATAAACAACTTTCCGAAACCTTATAATAGACTTTTCATGTCTCCCAAGAGTTCGTCCATATCAAATGTAGTTCCTTTATAGTGCTTTCTTATCCTTCCATCCTTGTCAACCAGGCTAATTCTATCAAGATGGGCTATGGTATAGGAGGGCTCTCCTTCAGGGGAATTTTCAATAGGTCCCCTGAATGCCTCCACACCTGCTACCTTGATAGTGGATTTGATTGATTCCTCGTCGCCGGTTAGAAAAACCCAATTCGTGAGGTCCAGATTCATCATCTCGGCATGATGTTTTAATGCCTCTTTAGTGTCTCTTTCCGGATCCATCGTTATTGATACAAAAAACACCTTATCCTTGAGTCCGTTCTTCTTCAAATTGTTCTTAAACACATTCAACTTGGCACTAATTGTGTGGCATATATCAGGGCAGTTGGTATAGATATAGCTTACTACCAATACCTTCCCTCTAACCTGAGAGAATTTGAATTCCTGTCCCTCGTGACTCTGTAAAGGTATATCTGGAAACTCCCCTTTTACTGGCAAATCCGGTTTGCAGGATATCAAGAATAAAAATAAGAGAAAAACGATCCTTGTCATTATTATCCCCCCATGCTGTAATCTTTCATCCATATATATTAACATCACTCGGCTCTAAGAGTATTTTAGATTCTAATGCTAATCCAATTTTTTTGAATTTTACGTAAGATTCAAATTGAAAATTACTTTATTCCTTTTCAAACTTTGCTTTATATGCTCTCTCTACTAAACCCCTTGCTTTCTTTAAGGCTAAATCTATTACTGTTTCCTCATCGTCTTTGTGGTTTGGGATACTGACCGTAACCTTCACAGATTGAAATCTACCCTTCACGTCTTCATCCTTTTCTGAATAACCTAAGGTCACTTCAAATGCATCCCTCGTAAAGTTGTAAGTATTATCTATTAGATAAAGAGAACCATATTCAGACATTTTGCCTCCCAATAAGGAAATTCCGAATTTTCAAACTACAGTTTAGACTAAAACTATCATATAGGTTTAATAAATCCATCAAAAGATGTGCCAATTAACCTTCGGGATTAATGATTACATTATCAGTGGGTAGATGCTACAATTTAGAAATAGGAGGGACACATATGCCCAATTTTGAGCTTTCCAAAGAAGAAAAACAAACCCTTATTGAAGTACTGGAGGATAATATATCTGATTTACGTATGGAGATAGCTGATACTGATAGCTCCATTTTTAAAGAAGAGATCAGAGGCAGAAAGAAAATCTTAATAGATATTCTGGAAAGGTTAAAAGAAAACTAAGATTGAATTAGATCCAGTAATGCGCGTGAAATGATTAGAACTATAGTACCGATACTAATTCCATAATCCCCCTTCTCACCAACATTATTCCTATTGCTGCGAGTAATATGCTCATTACCTTTGCGAACGCCCTAGCACCGCTCTCCCCGAGGATTGACAATATGATATCTGCCTTTAAGAGCGCAATTCCCAAAATGATAAGATTTAATCCGAATCCTATGAGCGTGGATATAAATCCCTGTGTGTCAACAAGGATTATCAGTGTCGTTAATAAAGCTGGACCAGCTATCAGAGGAGTTCCCATTGGAAATACACCCAACGAAGTGCCAACATTGCTTTTAATCTCGTTGTCTTCGCCTCTAAATAAATCTAATAACGAGAATGAGAAAAGAAGGAGACCTCCTGCTATCGCGAAGTCTGAAAAGGTTATTCCCAAAATCTCAAAAATTAATTTTCCTGCGAATACAAAAATGACACCAATTATACAGGTGGTTAGCATTGAATCTCTAACTACTTTTTTCCTTTGCTCAATTTCCAAACCCCTTGTTAATGAGAGGTACATAGGTATAATCCCGATCGGGTCAATAGCCACAAAGATTGGTATAAAACTTAATAGAACTGATTTTATCATTTTACATGCAAGTTAGTTGTTATTATGAATAATATCTCTTTCTAAATTAATAATAATAAATATAGGAAGTTAAATACATATCAAGAGTTTATGAAAATGTAAAGTATTATTTTAAACGAAAATCTGATTTGAAAAATAGTTCTTATATGTGAGAATAATAAATAGGTAGAAGAAATCCCTTTCTCAGATGAGGTAATTAAATATACTTTGTTATCTTTTGGGCCGGTTAAAAGATTTCGGCAATAAAAATGAGTGAGGAAATGAGGCTAGAAAAGATAAATGATTTTCTCTGGGAGATTCCTAAATCAGGTGGAATGAGGGTTCCGGGCAGGGTGTATGCGACAGAAAAGATGCTGGGAGCAATTAAAGAAGATAAAGCATTAGAACAGGTAATAAATGTTGCTCACCTACCAGGTATACAAAAATACTCGATTGCAATGCCAGATATCCACTGGGGATACGGATTTCCCATAGGTGGCGTTGCTGCTATGGATGTTGAAGAAGGGGTAATCTCCCCTGGTGGTGTTGGATATGATATAAACTGCGGCGTGAGGCTTATGAAAACGAATTTGACTGAAGAGAAAGTAAGGCCGAAGCTAAGGGAGCTAATTGCAGAACTTTTCAGACAGGTACCTTGCGGTGTTGGTGAGGGAGGTAAAATAAAGCTCTCTCATGAAGATTATAAATCAATAATTAAAAAGGGGGTGATGTGGGCTATTGAAAAGGGCTGGGGTATGTTAGAAGACTTGGAAAGGATAGAGGATCAAGGGACATTCAAGGGTGGTGATTTGGATGCGGTGAGCAAAAAGGCCATAGAGAGGGGTAAGGATCAGATTGGTACCCTGGGTTCGGGTAATCATTTTCTGGAGGTTGATGTTGTTGATCAGATTTTTGACCCCGCAATTGCAGAGGCTTTTGGACTTTTCAAGGGTCAGGTGTGCGTACTCATTCACAGTGGTTCAAGGGGATACGGTCATCAGATCTGCACGGATTATATAGATGTAATGCTTTCCTATATGAGGAGGGAGGGTATAAATCTTCCGGATAAACAACTTGCCTGTGCACATATAAACTCCAAGGAAGGAAAGGAATATCTTGCAGCTTTCTCTACAGCTGTGAATTACGCCTGGACGAACAGGCAGTTAATTATGCATTTTACAAGGCGAGCGTTCTACGATGTATTTAAGGGTGGGCCTAAGGATATCGGTGGGGAACTTGTTTATGATGTGAGTCACAATATTGCAAAATTCGAGGAGCACAGGGTGAATGGGGAAACAAAAAAGTTGTGTGTCCACAGAAAGGGTGCTACTAGGGCACTGCCAAAGGGACACAGGTTGATACCGGAGATCTACAGGGACGTCGGTCAACCTGTTTTCATACCTGGCGATATGGGTAGAGCGTCTTTTGTGCTAGTAGGTACTGAAGCTGCGCTGGATGAAACATTCGGTTCAAGCTGCCACGGAGCTGGTAGAGTATTATCCAGGACAAAGGCAATAAAGAGGGGGAAGGGTAGAAACCTTATTTATGAACTCGAGGAAAAGGGGATAATTGTTATGGCAAGGGGTAGAAAAACGGTTCTCGAAGAGATGCCTGAAGCCTATAAAGACGTGGAGGAAGTGGTTGATGTAGTACATAATGCTGGTATAGCCACAAGGGTAGCTAGATTAAGACCAATTGGGGTTATCAAGGGTTGAATTCTTTGAGATGGAACACTTCTCAAAATGCGACCCACTGGCTTGCAAGCTTTAATTGAGTTTTTCGGTTTTAGGATTAAAATATTTTAGTATCAGAGCTTCTAAGAGCCCACATTCATCTGATCAATTCGAATTTGTCGATATGCTTTTAAACTCAGGATCTTATCCACTTCTTTGACTAGTTCATAGGGATCGGTTGATTTTACTAGGTAACTATCAGCAAGCCATGATTTAAAATCATCCTGAAATGAAAGATAGGCCGAACAAAGTATTACTGGTATTTGGGGAAATTGCTTTGATATCTTCTGTAGTATCTCAAGTCCACTTTCAAATCTGAGTTTAATGTCCAATACAACTAGATCTGTACCCTCTTTATTCAATATATTAAATGTTTCTTGTCCTGACTCTGCTTCCAGGACATCGAATCCACCTTCACATAAAACCTCCTTGTATAGTAATCTTATATTTGGGTCGTCGTCTACTATTAAAATTCTCTTCATTAATCACCCCCCGCTTAGTTAAAATTTAATTTTATCCCCCCCTCCACGTAATAAGCTACATTATAAACTTCTAATATTTAATTTACAAAATTTACATATGTTGACTTGACCTTTTTAGCGAAATTCATACGATCTTATTCTTAAAAGGTTTCTACAATTGGTTTAACCAATTTCTCGAAGTCGCTATAGCTAATTTTTATAACATCGGTGTGAGTTCCAGCGTTAAAGGCTATTTCTTTGTGCTCGGCTAACGCCTTTGCAACATAGACTGGAAGCTTATAGAGGTTTCCAAATGGGGGCATCGCTCCAACCTCGCAATCGGGAAATATGTCTTTGAATTCATCTTCATTAGCCAACCGAATGTTTTTGTTGTTCATAACCTTTTTTAAAGATTCGAAATCAATCTTTCGTGTTGTGGGTAAGACAGCCATAGCAAAGCCATCATTCACTTTTACGATAACAGTCTTGGCTAATTCATTTCCTGAGATATGAGAAGATGCTGCAATCTCCTGCGCTGTAAATGCAGGGGAGTGGCTGATTTTTACATATTTTATCTGGTTTTCATCGAGATAGTCTTTTAGCCTTTTTAAAACACTCATTTTTTTCTCCCAAGGAGTGGTCTTATCTATGGTATTTATATAGCAAATTTAATACCAAAATCTAGTTTAACCTATTAATGAGGAAAAAAAGGGGTTTTTATAGAGAGTAGTGTGTCAGATGTCAGAATCTTTGACATGGGATTTGATTGACGAAGCTTTAAAAGGTTAATTAAAGGAATAAAATTTAATCTTGAGATTTTATCTGAATTTAGAGGATTATAGTTTTAAGCAGCACTTATTTCTTGAAGAGACAAAAAGTGTAGAAGGGTTTTTGAGCCGTCATTGCTTTCTATTTCCAATACCTCATCCCGATTATCATCACCCATCTTTAAATAAACTCCACTAACCTTGGCTATCGTATGAGTAAGATGATGTTCTGACCGGCTCTGCCCTCCAAGCATAATTTCGATCCTAGGTGCGTTTTCTCCCCTCATTTCAACATCAATCCCTAATAGGGGAAGCCCATGTTCCTCTGTTTGTACACCCAGTTCATTAAAGACCTCAAGCCGGGTCGGTCGAGAGAAGTTGTTATGCGTAAACTCCTTAATAAAGGTATCGAGTTGATGAAGTTCAATGATGCGTTCCATATTCGACTCCCGTCGAAAAAGTCTTATTTGTTAAGGAAACTCTTTAGAACGTCACCCATCTCTGACTCCGCAATCTTTTCAAGAGCTGCTTTCTCAATCTGCCTTATCCTTTCTCTTGTCAGGTTGAATTGTTTACCTATCTCGTCTAATGTGAATGTACTCTTTTGGTCTATTCCAAATCTTAGACATATAATCTCTCTTTCCCTTGGGGTTAGAAATTCTAGGGCATCCTTCAAACTCTCTTTTAGAGCTGCTTTGGTTATTGCTGTGTCAGGAGAAGAAGAACCTTCATCGGCAACAAAATCAAGGAAAGTAGATTTCTCTCCATTTATAATAGGTGTGTCGAGACTAGCGGCGTCATTCGCTGCCTCTAGAACTGCTTTGACTAAATCAATAGAAATACCAGCCTTCTTTGAGATCTCTTCGGGTAGCGGTTTTCTGCCAAATTCCTTATGAAGATTTGAATAAATATTGTACACCTTTTTGGATTGTTCCAATAAATAAACCGGTACCCTTATTGTCCTCCCCTGTTCATGTTGTGCCCTGGACGCTCCCTGGAGAATCCACCAGGATGCGTAGGTCGAGAATTTGTAGCCCTTCGTATGATCAAACTTCTCAACGGCTTTCATCAAGCCGATATTACCCTCCTGAATGAGATCTGATAGAGGCAGACCTCTACCTATATACTTTTGCACCAGTGTAACAACTAACCTCAAATTAGCTTTGACAAATCTCTCTTTCAGAATTCTTGCCTTATTTGAGTAGACATTCATAAGGGCAGAGAGTAGCCTGATCTGCTTTTTGAGAATTTTTATTTGGCTCCCTGAGTGACCATTGTTTTTTATTTTGTAATTTAACCTTCTTGAAAGCCTATCAATCAAAGCCTTAACTTCATTGGCTCCCTTCTCACATTTCTTAATCTTTGCAGATACTTCTATCTCCTCTCTTGGCTTAAGAAGAGGTTCGTTTGCCATATCCTTGAAGTAGGTGTATAAGAGCCTTAGCTGTTCCTGGGGAGTCCAGGATGCCTTTTCATCCTCAGCATATTTTAGATCCTTCGTACTAAAATCTGATTCGGACATTTCAATACCAATAGAACCTTGATCATCGATGTCAAAGGGGCTATCGTTCTCGCTGTCCGGGGTAAGGTCTCCAAACCCGCTAATTTCAGATATTGAGTCTTCAAATTCTATTTTTTTTGTTTCCATAACTATCTATCTCATTATAAATAGCGAGAAAATTATAAGTTTCTTTTTTCTTAAGGACAATTAAATTATGAAGGAATGAAAACAATTGAAATGTTCCAGACCCCACTTGTTATTTCTACCCTTTAGTACTTAATTTTAAACATAAATAAGACTTATTTCAAGTTCTATTTAGATTAAATTATTATATTTTTATATTTTTTTGGTATATGATGGTTTTATACTTAACTTTATATGGCCAGATATAATTGACAATAGTTAAACAGGTTTTTGATGAATTTGGTCATAAATCCTAATAGTTAGGGTTAATTGTGATATTGAGCATGCCTTTGAGCATTGAAAATGAAGGATTATGAATTATATATATAGATTATTGATTCATATCGAGGTTGGTTAAGGTGATTTAGGACTTAAATCATGAAGCACTTGAATTTTTAATCATTTCTTTTTTAAAATTTGGATATGACTAGATACAATAATCATATCGTCCATAGATTTACAGAGGTTGAAGATGCCAATGCCACAAAATTCAAATGATTTGAAAGTGAGAGAAAAAATAATTGTTCCGCTTATCCCGCTCAGGGATGTAGTTGTTTTCCCCTATATGGTTGCCCCCCTTTTCGTAGGACGGGAGAAATCCATTCGTGCCCTCGAAGAGGCGATGAAAAAGGATAAAGAAATCTTTCTCGCGGCGCAAAAAGATGCTAAATCGAATGAACCAAAAGAGGAAGATATTTTCATGATAGGCACCCTAGGAACAATCATTCAGATGCTACGACTCCCAGACGGGACTGTAAAGGTCCTGGTTGAGGGCAAGTGTAGGGCGAAGGTGTCGAGTTTCGTTCCAAATCCCGGCTATTTCTTGGTCGAAGTTGACAATATTACCGAGGATAAGACTACCGGAGTGGAAATCCAGGCATTAATGCGTACCATTGTAAAGGCTTTTGAGGATTATGTAAAGTTGAATCAGAAGATACCTTCCGAAGTATTAGTTACCGTTTCTTCAATAGAAGAGCCGAATCGTCTTGCAGATACTATCGCCTCACATCTTGGAATCAAGCTTGAGGATAAGCAGAAGTTATTGGAGACGGTCAATCCAGCTGAGAGACTGGAAAGGCTCTTCGAAAAATTACAAACTGAAATTGAGATAGTAAATGTGGAAAAAAGGATAAATGAAAGGGTAAAGAAGCAGATGGAGAAGGCTCAGAAAGAGCATTATCTCAATGAGCAGATGAGGGCTATTCAAGATGAGCTTGGGGAGAAGGACGACCTCAAGTCAGAGATACAGGAGTTTGAGGAGAAGTTAAAGAAGAAGTCCCTTCCCGAAGAGG
>Ga0184637_10003263_pt1 | contig 10168 bp, 10 predicted proteins | sample PLM3_127_b2_FD_133143 | JGI IMG/M metagenome (GOLD analysis project Ga0184637, IMG submission 133143) | Groundwater sediment microbial communities from an aquifer in East River, Colorado, USA - PLM3_127_b2 | ecosystem: Environmental > Terrestrial > Soil > Riparian zone | place: USA: East River... | reverse complement strand
GTGGTTTTCCGAGCGCACCTGGGTGCATCACTACATCAGTTTCGTGCTGATGCTGTCCGCGGCCGCCATGATCGTCAGCGACCCGGAGGAACCGGAACGATCGCGACAGCTGGTCTATCGGTCGGCCGGAATCTTCTTCGCGTTGACGTTGTTTGCGTCGGAGGCCGGCAAAATCCTCGGGCGAGACGGTATCGATTGGGTGAAGGCCTACGGGGTGTATCTGCTGGGTTCCATGATCATGACCATCGCGGTTCTGAGGGCTGGGGCGGCGCGAAGCACAGAAGTGTCTGAAATAATCTGAAGTGTGAATCCGACCTCCGACGTTGGAGACTTGAGATTTCAGATTTCAGATTTCAGATTTTCTAAAAGGTGACCCTCACGCCAGCATGCAGTGCTCGAGGCGGCTGGACGGCAGTGATCTTTCGCCAGGTGGGGCCGTCGATCTGCGATTCCTCGATTTCGTCACCCTTGTTGAGCAGGTTGTACCCATCGAGCAGGATGTCGACGCGGCTGCGGCCCACCTGGATCCCCTTCTGAAGCCGCGCATCGAGGGTCAGCGTGAACATGAAACGGGTGCCGCCATTTTCGAACGCTCGCACGGCCTCGGGCCCCTGATTCAATCCCGCGAAGACGACATGGCGCGCAAACGGCTGCCCATCCTGATATCGCGCGATGGCCCCCAGACGCACCTCTCGCGGAAAGTGATACACGCCTGAAATCTTGAGCGTGTACCCCCGGTCGGTGAACGGCCGTGACTTCACCGTGTACGTCCGGGCATTCGGGTTCGTGAACGTCTCCCCGATGAGCCCGCGATCGTTTTCGATCAGGAGGAAGCCGCGGTTGGCCGGAACCCCCTCGAAGTACCCGGCAGTTCCGCCGGCCAGCAGGAAGAGCCGCTCGGTCCTGGTCTCCATCGTGAGGTCAAGACCGAACACCTTCGCCGCAGCCCCGGCGGGATTCGTCAAGGCGTAGCGATCCGCTCCGAATGTGGACGGATTGCGATTGAATGCCGGAAGGATCAGATCGAGACCCCCAATGCCGCCGTCGGAGACATAAACGATCGAATAGCTTGCATCCGGCACGCCGGGATTCGTCAGGGCCACGTTCTGTTTCTCCCATCGTCCGATCCCCGCGAGCCGGATGACGGTGCTCGCTCCGCGTCGTGATTCGACGCCGAGGATCAACTCGTCGAAGCGCGGCCGCTCGAGGCCGGGCTCGATGGTGGAAAACCGCGTGTCGCCGCCGGTGCCTGGTCCGACGCGCGCAACGAGCGGGCCGATCTCGCTCGGCTGCGGTGGCCGAACACCGCTTGTCGTGAGCCATCGGTACACAGACGCCACGGGCGCTACCGGATCACCGACAGCCAGCCAGCGCAACGGCAGGGCGTATCCGTATCGGCCGAACCCCGAAAACAGAGAGAACCGTCGCGACCCCGTCGGCTCCCATCGAGCCGAAACACGCGGGTACAGGTCGTGCCACGACACGCCTTGGGCCGCACCGGCCGCGTCCCCGGTGACTCGCTCGAACCGGAGACCGCCGGTCAACAGAAGACGCTCAGAGATTTCGACTTGGTCGCCCGCATAGGCGGCAATGCTCGACCTGCTCCATCGCGAAGGCGTCTGCCAGCCGGAGTAGTCCCAGACACGCGCCGGGATGCCGGCAACCAGCTCGCCGATACGTCCCTCGAACGGATCGCCAGCGCGTGCGCGGTCGCTGGCGACGTCGATGCCGATCGTCGCCGCGTGCGTGCGCCCGAAGGATTCGAAAGGCTTGAGCGCGGCGCGCGCGCCTGCGCTCAGGCGCCGGTTGACACCGGGCGGCGCCGATCCGGCACTTGGGTACAGCAACTCGGAAACGGGTCCGTCGGTCAGCCGCTCGGTGACGATTGGGCCGGCGAGGCCCATCTCGGAGACGCGCTCACGGGACGAGTACGCGCCAAAGGCGCGCCAGGAAATCCCACCACCGAGCCGTTCCAACGTTGATTGCGCGTGCATGGACCGATCGCGCTCAGCCGCGCCGGGCTGCTGCCAGACGCCGCGATTCGGCACCGGAAAGTCGGCCCGCTGGCCGTAGGCAACGGTTCGAAGAGTAGTGCGAGGCGCAGGCGTGTAGACCAGATGCGCAAAGAACGACGCCTGATCGGCGACGACACGCGTTGGATCGCTCCGATCGAACCGCGAGGATTCCATCCAGCTCCCCGAGACAACAAGGCCCAGGCGCTCCGGCACCAGCGGCCCGGACGCGAGCAGATGCGCGCGCTTCCAGGAATCCATGCGTTGGATGGCCGGCGGATTCGTCAATGTGCCGCCGGCGCTGAACGCCGAAGGACCGAGCGATCCTTCAACCCGGCGCATCCATGTAAGCGACGGTTCACGGGGGACCAGATATACAGCGGGACCGGCCGCATTGACATCGATGGCCTTCAACCCCGTGACCACGCTGACGCGCTGCCACTCCAGGACGCCAGGCACGAACAGCGGCGTGCCGCTGCCGTCCGGATCGGTGATATCGACGTCTCCGAGCCGGTACTGCGTCTGCGTCCACGTGCTGCCGTGCGCGCCGAGGCGGGCCGCTTCTCCCGTGCTGATTCCGCCTGTGTCGAGACGATCGGGAATGAACTCCGGCAGCACGGCTCCCAGCAGCGAAGGTAGATTGTCGCTGCTCGGCAGATCCGCGAGCACGTCGAAGGGAATACTGTGCTCGATCGCGGGACTTCTGAGAGGTTCTGTCTGGGACTGTCCCCGCGCTGTCGCGCTGGTCACTGTCACAATAGCGGCGCACGCAAACGCACACCGTATGACGGGGTAGGCCCGGCACGCGCCGGGTTCGATGCCGACAATCCTCAAGCGAGCGACGCCTCGATCTCCCTTTCCTCGATGTCGAAGTTCGACCAGACGTGCCGCACGTCGTCGTGGTCGTCGAGCGCGTCCATCAGCTTGACCATCTGCTGCGCCTGCTTGCCTTCGAGCTTCAGGTAATTCTGCGGCAACATCGAAATCTCTGCGGCATCGGGCTCGATCCCGAGCTTCTTCACCGCCTCGAGCACCTGCGGAAACGCTTCAGGCGACGACAGAACTTCCCAGTTGTCGTCGTCATCCCGCAGATCATCGCCGCCCGCGTCGATGATCGCCGCCATCAGGTCGTCTTCCTTGGCCTTGCTCTTCGGGACGACGATGTAACCGCGTTTGGTGAACATCCAGGCGACGGCGTTGGTCTCCGCGAGGTTGCCGCCGTGCTTGGTCAGCACGTGCCGGATTTCGCCCACCGCACGGTTCTTGTTGTCGGTGAGCATGTCGATGATGACCGCCGCGCCGCCAGGGCCGTAGGCTTCATACTGCACTTCCTCGTACGACACTCCCGGCTCTTCACCTGTGCCGCGGCGAATGGCCCGCTTGATGTTGTCGGCGGGCATGTTGCTCTGTTTCGCGTCGGCGATAATCGTCCGCAAGCGGGGATTCATGTCGGGATCGCCGCCGCCGGCACGTGCGGCCACGGTGAGCTCCTTGATGAGGCGGGTGAAGACCTTCCCGCGCTTGGCGTCTGCGGCGCCCTTCTTGTGCTTGATGGAGGCCCACTTGGAATGGCCCGACATGTCAAAACTCCAGGGAAATCAATGAGATCTGAGGTCGGGATCTTACCACAGAGGGGCACCGCCGGTTCCGCGGCGAGCCACGAAACCGGCGCGATTGTGGAAGGGGAACGGAGGGTTTTGAAAGGCTATCTAAGAATTCAATCCCTTACGATCAGATTCCCACCAGGATGCTGAAAACTCGGTTCGTCACCTTGTCGCTGCCTGAATCCTTCTCGATGTTCGACAAGCCCAGCCCGTACCGAAGATCGATGCGGAAGCGGCTCACGTGCACGCCGCCGCCGATCACCAGCGTCGTCTCCATCTTTTCAACTTGGTCCTCGACGTTCCCTTCGTCCGGATCGAACTTCTCGCTGACCTTGAAGTTAAACGAGGGTCCGACCAGCAAATGCACCCCTACTGGACCGGATCCCGGCAGGTTGACTCGGCCCAGCACGGGGATGTCCACATAGTTCAGCTTGACCTTGAAAATATCGCCTCCTTCGGAGAATTTTGCGCCTTTCTGGGCGAAGAGGGCGTCCAGCTCCACGGAAAAGATGTCCTGAACCGGCACATTGAACGACAGACCGGCGACGAAGCCGGTGCGGCTGTCAGGCTTGACAGCTTCTTCAGGGTCGATCTTGAGGTTCGCCGAATTCAGCCCGACAAGCAGGCCCACTTGCGCCGAAGCCGTGCTCGGAGTCGCAAGCCAGATCACCGCGAGCATCGAGACAATCCATGCTGATCGAAATCTCATTCGTTGTGCCTTTTCCTGGGCGCGTCTGCTCGCTGGATGCGGCATAGATCGCAGCCCTACCGAATCTGCAGTATACCGTGCGTGCCATCGTGCGCAGGCTTCCGCGCAAGGATGAGCCAGACGTCGGACCGGCGATCCCAGGGTCGCCCCCGATAATCTCCGAGCGTCGCTTCGACGACGAAACCTGCCGCTTCCAGCCGCCGGACCATGGCACGCACCGGCAGCGTTCGGAACGTCAACTCGAAGCGGTGCTCGGCCGTGCGGCCTGCGCGGCGCTCGACGTACTTTTGTTCGAAGGTCGTCAAGCGGCGCCGCCGATCCTGGCGGACCGACTCGACAAGCGTCAGGTGAGCGCCGCCAGCTGCGCGTCCGCGGAGCTGGATCCGGTTGCGATACTCCCGCCAGTTGGGCACGTCGGGGACGAGATCGAGGCCGAAGATTCCCCCTTCTTGCAAGACTCGGGAGACGGATGCGAGCGCGGCGACGAGATCGCGATGGCGTAGCAGGGACTGCAGGACGCCGTACGGCGCGAGCACAAGCGAAAATTGACCGGCACGAAACGGAAGAGCGCGAATGTCGCCGCGAACCAGCGTCAGATCTCCGCTCGCGCCCCGCCGGCGGCGGGCCCGCATGGTTCTGGCGCGCGCGGCCGCCCGACCGAGCATGGCCGCGGATCGATCGACCCCGACGAGGGAAACGCCCCCCCGCGCCAGTGGCAGCGAGATCCGGCCGGTTCCGCAGCCAAGCTCGAGCGCTGAACCTCCCGCCTGGCGGGCGACGCCCTGCCAGAACGGGACATCCGCGCGACCGAGCGTTCGCGCATTCTCCCAGTCGTAGAACGGCGCGTACTCGTCCCACCCCTGCCAGCCCTGCTTTGGCACGGCCAGATTCTATGTCTAGTACGACACGAGAATCTGGTCATTTGGTCATCTGGTCATCTAGTCATTGATTGTTCAATTGACCAGATGACTAGATGACCAGATGACTAGATTGGATCAGTCCGAAACCGCGAGCTCGCCGGGGACGATCGGACGCGTGCGCGGCAAACGCCCGAGGCGTGCCAGATGACCGACGAACGCGAGGATGCCGATGAATATGGCCAACTTGAGGAGGTCGAAGGCGCGCGACTGCGGCAGCATCCGCCACATCAGCCACAGTACCGGCTGCGCCCAGCAGACGGCCCAGACCGATCCGTAAAAGTACCGGCGCTCGTGACCTTCGCCCTTCGTCGACGGCTTGACACGCGGCAGCTTGCCCAGAGCGCCGAGCAGCCAAATCGATCCCGCCAGCGGGAAGTAGGCGACCTGATAAATCTGCTTGAGATACCACTGGCCCGTGACGATGGCAACGACCAGTCCCGTCGCGTTCAGGACCGCGAAGGTGATCACTTCACTCCACGCGAACGTGTAGCAGAAACGCCGGTAAAGCGGGTTGGGCCGATCCTCGGTGAAGCGAATGATGTACGGCCGCGGCTCGACGCCAGGCAGACGTCCCCGCACACCCGCGATGGCCGTCCCGACCAGGACGACCCCGAGCCAGAGCGCCATGCGCAGATCGAACCCGCGCTCGAACAGATCGAAGGTGAGCGGACCCGGCGCGATGAAGAAAACGAAGATCCAGATCGGCCAGTGATTGGCGCGGTAATAAAGTTTGTTGCGCTCGCGGATCTTACGCTGCGACGCGTACTCGAGTTGGACCACAGAGGTGATAACGGAAGTAACAGTTAACTGTTTGTATTAGAGATCGTCGAGGCTCGTCAACCTAGACAGCACGATGCCCGTCGCGACCACGCGGTTCAGGGAGTCGACGTCCGGGCGAATCGGGACGCGCACGAGGTGATGTGCTGCTGCCTCGGCCTCACGACTGAGGCCGGCGCCCTCGTTGCCGACGAGCAGAGCGATCCGGGCCGGCCTCGAGGCGGCGGCGAAACTGTCGAGCGACTGGGCCGGTGCGCGCGGCGTCAGCCCGACGGTCGTGAATCCTCGAGCGCCGAGTGCCGCGAGCCCGCGCGGCCAGTCTGCGATGCGCGCGAACGGCACCTGCAGCGTTGCCGCCATCGAGGTGCGGATCGCCTTCCGGTACAGCGGATCGCAACACGATGGACTGAGCAGCACGGCATCGGCGCCGAAGGCTGCGGCGTTGCGGAACACGCCGCCGACGTTGTCGGCGTTCGCCACGGCCTCGAGTATGACCACGACGCGGGCCGTGTCCAGCATGTTCTCCGCCGACAGGATCGCTGGTCGGCGTACCATCGCCAGACACCCTCGGTGAATGTCGAAGCCGGTGATGGCCAGGAAATCGCGCGACGCGCAGATGTAGGCAGGGACATCCTCGGGAAGACGCCCGAGCACCGGCTCGAGGTCTCGTTGCGCCGCCTCCGACAGAAGCAGCGACCGTACGCGGTAGCGGCCATCCTCGATCACGCGACGTACAACCAGGCGACCTTCGGCTACGAACAGTCCGCTGTCCCGCACAAGCTCGGGCTCGGAAATGGCGCGATATTCCTGAACGCGCGGGTCGTCCGCTCTCTCGAGCCTGATCTGCGGCATCGGGGTTGTCGTGTAGGATTGTTGCCGAAAATGCGGCGGTGACGCGTGTTAGTACTGGCGAAAGGTCAGATTGAAACGGCCCGTCAGGCCGAGCGCCGGCGCCGCCGTCGCTGGCATGATCCGGGCGACGCCGTGATATCGGAGCCGCGCGGGACCGCCGAAGACAAACGCGTCGCCCGACTCGAGCGGAATCGTCTGGACGGGATCGCGCCGTTTTGTCCCGCCAAACAGGAACCGCGCGGTGTCGCCGAGCGATACCGACACGACCGGGACCCCTCCGGCGAGCGAGGCATCGCTTTCGTCCTTGTCCTGGTGAAGTCCCATCCGGCCCTCGGCATCGTAGTAATTGAGGATGCACACGTCGGGATCGAGCGACATCCCGACGGCGGCTGCAATCTCGCGCGCGAGCCCCTTAAAGATGTCGGGGAGCGGCGGGGCAGGCTGCTGATCGAAGTCGGTCCGGGCCGGTTCGTACTGGTACGTCTGTCCGTTCCAGTGCCGTCCCAGGCAAAGCATGCGGACGTGCATCTTCCCGCCGCCGCGGACGACCGGCACGTAGGCCGGCACGTCGCCATCGACCAGGAGTCGACAGGCCTCGATCAGCGGGATCTGCCGTTCGAGCGGCAAATACCGCGACAGGTGGAAGGCTCCGGGCGCCAGTTCCATGCGTTTCGGCCCTCTCGTACGTTACCATTGACGGCCATGAGCCGGCCGGCACTCATCGGGATGGCCCTCACGTTGCTTGGCGTCGCGACGCCGGCGGCGGCTCATCCGGTTCCGTTCAGTTATGTCGACGTGCGCATCGATCCGGCTGCGCTCGACGTCACGATCGTCGCGCATGCCTACGACGTGGCGCACGACCTGGGCATCGAGCCCGTCGAGCGTCTGCTGGAGCCAGCGGTGTTGGCCTCGCGCGCGGAGGCCATCATCACGCTGCTGCGAAATCGCTTTCAGCTCCTGGGCGACCACCGGCCGCTCGGCGCCAGCTCGTGGTCCGCGCCAGAGGCGCTTCCCGAGCGTCAGTCCATCCGGGTGCGCGCGCGCTTCGCCAGCGGCAGGCCGCTAGGTGTGATCACGGTGAACGCCTCGCTGTTTCCGTATGATCCGCAGCATCAAACGTTCCTCAACGTCTACGAGCGGGGAACTATCGCGTCGCAGGCGATTCTCAGCCGCGGCAGCGGTCACTTCGAATACTTCGGCGGCACGCGCCAGGGCGTGCTTGCGGTCATGCGGAAGTTCGTTCCGGCCGGGGCTCACCGTATCCTGATAGGTCCGGACCATCTGTTGTTTCTCGTCGGGTTGCTTCTGCTCGGCGGATCGACCAGGCGGCTGCTGCTCGTCGTCACCGCCTTCACCGTCGCCCACAGCATCACGCTGTCGCTCGCGGCGCTCAGCATCGTCGCGCCGCCGGCCGGCGTGGTCGAGCCGGCCATCGCGCTCAGCATCGTGTACGTCGGCGCCGATAACCTGATGGTACGTGGAGGACGGGACGTGCGCGGCTGGATTGCGTTCGCGTTCGGCTTCATTCACGGCTTCGGGTTCGCCAACGTGCTGCGGGCAATGGATCTGCCGGCGCGCGCGCTCGGTTGGTCGTTGTTTTCGTTCAACGTCGGGGTCGAGATCGGGCAGCTCTTCGTGGTTGTGGCCGTCGCGTCCGCGTTGGCCCTGCTGCGGCGCCGCAGCGAGGCGGCGGGGCGGCGGCTCGTGTTCGCCGGTTCCATGGTCGTCATCGCGGCCGGCACGTTCTGGTTCATTCAACGTGTGTTCTTTTCTGGAGGCATGGCATGAGACGAACAGGCATGAGACGAATAATAGTGCTCGGGGTGTTGATCGCTGCGGGAGCCCTGTCGATGACGCTCGCCGCGTATCAAGAGAAGCCGGCCGCACCCATGGTGGTCGAAGTCGACAAGCTGAAGGACAACTTTTTCGTGCTGAAGGGCGGCGGCGGGAACACGGCGGTGTTCGTGCAAGCCGACGGCATCACGGTCGTGGACACCAAGAATCCGGGGTGGGGCCAGCCGATTCTCACCAAGATCAAGGAGCTGAGCAGCAAGCCGACTACGAGGATCATCAATTCCCACACCCACGGCGACCATGTGAGCGGGAACGTCGAGTTTCCGACCACCGTCGATATCGTCGCGCACGAGAACACGGCCGCGAACATGAAGAAGATGATCCCGAACAGCACCGCCGCAGATCAGACGGTGCCGGCCCAGACCATTTTCCAGCGCAACGGCGACAAGGGACTCGCCAAGAAAACCTTCAAGGACAAGATGACGCTCGGCAGCGGCGCCGATCAGATCGACCTGTACTATTTCGGTCGCGGCCATACGAACGGCGACGCCTGGATCGTGTTCCCCGCCCTGCGCATCGTGCACGCGGCCGACATTTTCTCCGGCAAGAACCTTCCGCTGCTCGACACCAACAACGGCGGCAGCGGCGTGCTGATTGGGGACACGCTGTCGAAGGCCCACAGCTCGCTCAAGAATATCGACGTCGTGATCACCGGTCACAGTACGCAGATGACGATGAACGATCTGCGTGAGTACGCCGAGTTCAACCGCGACTTCCTGGACACCGTGCGCGCAGCGAAGAAGGCCGGCAAGACCGTCGACGAGGTTGCAAAGAGCTGGACGATTCCGGCCAAGTACACCGGCTACACGATAGCCCCTGCTCGGCTGCAGGCGAACGTCCAGGCAGTCTGGAATGAAGTGAAATAGTTGGGCCGATGCGGTTCCGCCGAGGTCACCACGAGGGCCCATGCGTTTGCGCACGTCGCTCGTCACTCTCTGCGCGGTCGTCGCCATCGCCGGCGTGCCCCGAGCTGCCCTCGCGCAGCTCGGGAGCCGACCGGCGGCGGAATGGATCAAGCCGCTCGAATCCTCCGAACGGCTCGCGGGGCTGAAAAACGCCGACAATCTCGCCCGCTACATGAAGCCGACAGGGCGGATCGCGGTGATCGAGTTCGTCCCGGGTGTCGCCGGCCACCGGGACGATCCCAAGATGCAGCTCAGCACGGATCAGGCTGCAGCGCTCATGGCGAAGGCGGGTTTCAAACCGGTCGAGGAGATCAAGCTGTTCACCGACAAGTGGTTCGTCATTTACGGCAAGCAATAACGCCGGCGGCCTCAGCGAACGGCAGCTCCCACGGGACAGCTGACCCCCGTCCCACCAAGCCCGCAGTACCCACCCGGGTTCTTGGCCAGGTACTGCTGGTGATAGTCCTCGGCAAAATAGAACTCGGGCGCGGGAAGGAGCTCGGTCGTGATGCGGCCCAGGCCTGCCTTTGCCAGC
>Ga0184637_10003262_pt1 | contig 10168 bp, 13 predicted proteins | sample PLM3_127_b2_FD_133143 | JGI IMG/M metagenome (GOLD analysis project Ga0184637, IMG submission 133143) | Groundwater sediment microbial communities from an aquifer in East River, Colorado, USA - PLM3_127_b2 | ecosystem: Environmental > Terrestrial > Soil > Riparian zone | place: USA: East River... | reverse complement strand
TGGACGGGCGGGTCCCGGTGCGTTCGGTTCTCGATGGATCTGCCGAAAGGCGCCGTCGTGTCCAACGTCCGGGTCCTGTTCATCAACAGCTCGGGAACGGCGGGCGGACCCGGCACGGGGCCGGGGGAGGTGGGTCCGGTCGCCGTCGGAGCTCCTGACGGACTGTTCGCACCTTCTGCGGCAGAGGCCCTGACCCGCCGGCCCCGCATCATCACGCGGGACCAGTGGGGAGCGGACCCCAACCTGATGAACTGCAACCCGATCGTGGCCGACTTCCTCAGCATGGCGTTCGTCCACCACACGGCGGGCTCGAACTCGTACACGCAGGCGCAGGCCGACGACGTGGTTCGGGGCGTCTACGCGTACCACACGAACGGGCCTGGCTGGTGCGACATCGGCTACAACTTCCTTGTCGATCGGTTCGGCGACGTCTTCGAGGGCCGGACCGGCGGCGTGACCAACGACGTGATCGGCGCGGCGCAGATGGGGTTCAACACCGGGGCCTTCTCCGTCTCGATCATGGGCACGTTCGAGTACGTCCGCCCGCCCGAGCCCACGGTTCGCGTGCTGGAGCGCCTGCTCGCCTGGCGTCTCGACGTCGGCCACGTGAACCCCTCCGCACGGACCGTCATGACCTCGGCCGGGGGCGACACCACGCGGTATCCGGCCGGGACGAAGGTGAAGCTCCGCACGATCTCGGGCCACCGGGACACGGGCATCACGGCCTGCCCCGGGATCATCCTGTACGGCATGCTCCCCGGCATCCGCTCGAACGTCGCGGCCATCGGGTTACCGAAGCTGTACAACCCGCGCCTGTCCACCACGACCATCGTCTCGGGCCAACCGGTGGACATCATGATCCGGGCGAAGGGCTCGACCTCCATGAGCTGGTCGGTCTCCGTGCTGGACCCGTCCGGGAACGAGATCGCGAGCTTCCCCGGCCAGACGGGAGACTCGCTCGAGCTCGTGTGGCCGGCCACGGGACCTCCGGCCCAACCGGACGTCCTGGGCGTCTACCAGGTGGTCATCGAGGCGAGCGCGCCGAACGGCGCGCTCGCCCGCCCCGCCGCGCTCACGCTCGCCGTCGAGCCGGTCCCCTCGCCCTCCCCGTCGCCGACGCCGAGCTCGACCGCCTCGCCCACCGCCTCGCCCACCGCCTCACCCACTCCCTGAACCTCTCCACCCGGCCAGGACCTCGAGCCCCATCGCCGGGTCGTTGGAGGCCACGGCGTCCACCCCCCAGTCCAGCAGGAGGCCGAACGTCTCCCGGTCGTCAACCGTCCACGTGCCCACCCGCACGCCCACCTGGTGCGCGCGCTCGACGAAGCCCGCACCGGCCGGGACCAGCGCTCGGTGCCCGGGGAACGCGAACTCGTGTCCCGCGTCGAGGACGAGGGCCAGGGCGGCCTCCGGATCGACGGCCCGGGTGAACAGGAACCCGGTAGGCACGTCCGGGGCCAGGCGCTTGGATGCAGCGATCGAGCGGGGGTTGAACGAGATGACCAGGATGGGGCCCCGAAATCCACTCGCCTTCATCTCCGCCAGGGCCGCCTCCACGATGCCCTCGCGCTCGTCGTCGTAGGCCGGCTCTCCGGGGATGTTCTTGATCTCCACCGCCAGGCCACCTCGTCCGCTCACGGCGTCCAGGGCGTCTACGAAGGCCGGGATCCTCTCGGGCCGGTCCGGCAGGCCTGCGTTCAGCCGGCGGAGCTCCTCGAGGGTGAGCTCGTGGACCCATCCCGCGCCATCCGTGGTCCGGGACACGTTCGGGTCGTGGATCACGACGGGGATCCCGTCGGCGGACAGGCGGACGTCCAGCTCGACGACCGGAGCCCCCAGGGCAAGCGCGGCCTGGAAGGAGGACAGGGTGTTCTCCGGGTGCGTGGAGGAAGCGCCGCGGTGGGCCACGACCACGGGGAACGCGCCGGGGTTGAACGAGTGTTCAGCCATTGCTGTGGAAAACCCGCCGGAGTATATTCGGCGCCGCTCGGCCCCTCGCCCGCAGGGCCCGACACGGTGATCCGCGCGTGGGGGTGGGGCATGGAATGGGTCCGGCAGGCCAGATGCATCGGGATAGATCCCGAGTTGTTCTTCCCCGTGGGGTCGACGGGCCCGGCCCTGGCCCAGGAGGAGGCGGCCAAGGCCGTCTGCGCCATGTGCCCGGTCCGTCCCGACTGCCTGAAGTGGGCCCTGGCCACCGGCCAGGACGCCGGGGTGTGGGGCGGGACCTCCGAGGACGAGCGGCGGGCCATGCGCCAGATGGGCCGGCCCGAGCGCGTGGCGGCCCTGGGCTGATCCGAGTCGCCCGGCCCTAGACCCGGCTCGACGGGCACAGGTGGTTGACCGGGCAGATCTCGCACTTGGGGTTGCGCGCCTTGCAGACCCTTCGTCCGTGCTCGATCAGGACGTAGGTGAACGGGAACCACTTCTCCCTCGGCACCAGCTGCATCAGGCCGCGCTCGATCTTGTCCGGGTCCTTCTCCGTGCTGAAGCCGAGGCGTTCGGCCAGCCGGCGCACGTGGGTGTCGACCGCGATGCCCTCCACTTTCCCGAACGCGTTGCCGAGCACGATGTTCGCCGTCTTGCGGGCCACGCCGGGCAGAGTCAGGAGGTCCTCCATGGTGTCGGGGACCCGCCCCCCGTAGACCTCGACGATCCGTTGGCAGGCCCCACGGATCGCCCTGGTCTTCTGGTTGAAGAACCCCGTGGGCTTGATGTCGGCCGCCAGCTCCGATTCGGGGACCCTCAGGTAGTCCTCACACGTCCGGTACTTCTGGAACAACGACTTGGTGACCTGGTTGACGCGCTCGTCCGTGCACTGCGCCGACAGGATGGTGGCGACGAGCATCTCGAGCGGGGTGGAGAAGTTGAGCGCCACCTTGGCGTCGGGATACGTCTCCGACAGGATGCGGATGAGCTGCGGAGCGCGCCGCTCGATCGGGCTGTCCCGCGTGAGCTTCGACCTCTTTGCCGGCATCCCGCTCACAGCACCCGGTGCCAGATCCTGGTCTCCCACTCCAGGCCCACGGTTCCCGCGTCCTCCTGGAACGGATCGCCCCACTTCTCGGAAGACTCCATCATCTGGTCGTGGGATTCCCACTCGGTCAAGGTCGTGACTTCGCTCGGGTTCGACTCGCTGTTCCAGACCTGTTGGTTGCGAGCGCCGTCCTGCTCGAAGGTCGGGTACCACTTCTCGCAGGCCGCCCTGAACCGCTCCACGTCGGGAACGCTCACCCGGAACTGCACCAGCACCATGGCATTTCCCTCCTCGCCTCGCAGCCGTCGGCGGTCGGCGCTAGACCCACGCGCTCCCGAGCGGAAGCGACCGGGCGAACGATTCGCCGGCCCCGTAGTGCTCCCACTCGCCCGCCGTGTACAGATGGACCTTCCCCGAGCCCATCACCGTCCATCGCTCTCCGTCGCCGACGGCCGCCGTGTTCGTATCGATCGCGAACAGCAGCCACCCCGGTGGGGTCCACCCCACGATCAGGTCGGTCAGCCCCGGGGCGAAGCTGTCGAGCTCGTCCCAGTGTGGGCCGAAGTTCGTGTCGCTGAACAGGTCGAGCCCCGGATGCTCCATCACGGTCTCGTCGATCACCATCGCATCGCTGTCGGGCGTGAAGGGGCCCAGAGACGCCACCCCGGCGCTGCATCCCGCGTAGGGAACTCCCGCCTTCATCACTCGTAGCAGCTCGGTGAAGAAGGGCGTATTCGCCAGCTTGGCCGAGAGCTCCTTGGGATTGCCGCCGGAGAAGAACACCGCGGAGGCCGCTTCCAGCCTTCCCACGAGCTCCGGCCTGGCGGCGTCCTCTCGCGTCTTCAGGGGTACCACCTCGGACGGGATCCCGGCGGACCGGTAGTGATCGAGTCCTTTGTTCGCCCAGTAATCGAACATCTCATCGCCCTCATGGGCCGCCGCCGTGGGCAGGATCAACACCGGGCCCCCGGGATTCGCCGATCGCTCCGTCAGCCAGCGGTCCACCTCGGTCTGCCAGGGCTCGAACTCGCCGGACCCGAGCAGCCCGAACGAGAGCGTCATGCCTTCGCCGCCGCCAGCCGGAAGGACTCCTCCTTCATCGCCTGGCGCAACCCGTCCTCGCCGAAGACGTGCACCAGCCCCTCGACCTGGCTCACGTGGGCCTGGATGGCCCGGATCTTCAGATCGAGGATCTCGGAAGGTAGCGCGTAATGGATCCCCAACTCCTCCCGAGGGGTCACCGGCGGGGTCCCGGGGCGGAAGATGTTGAACGGCTCCAGCCTGGGGGCCCACTCCTCTGCCCATTCGGGAGTGTTCGTTGCGTAGAAGAGCCTGGCGCTGGTGCGGGCGACCTCATTGAAGGCCTCCGTCGTCCACCGGCTGATCGACTTGTGGCCCTCGTGGCCGGTCATGCCGTCCGGACCGAACGTGAGCACCGTGTCCGGAGCGATCTCCTGCATGATCGCCCGAACCTTGGCCGACCCTTCCTCGGGCAGGGGCGTGTCCATGTCGATGTCGGGCAGATCGAGCCACTGGTGCTCGGTCACGCCCAGGATGTCGAACCCCCGCATCAGCTCCTTCTCGCGGACGTCGCCCATGGTCGCCGAGGGCCATCGCTCCTCGTCCATGGAGCCACCTTCCCCCCGCGTCGCCGTGACGCATACGACGCGGGAGCCGTCTCGAACCGCCCGGGCCATCAGCCCGGCCGTCAGGTAGGTCTCGTCGTCGGGATGGGCCCACAGCCCCAGGATGGTCCCGAGCTCGTCGGCCACTCGAAGCTCCCTCCCTCCAGTCGTCACACGGGGATCGCCAATCGCGAATCCTAGCCTTCCGGGCCGGAGACGAAGAACGACCCCTTTCGGGGTCGTTCTTCACGGATCCCGCGCATCGGGAGGGGGGAGCGCGGGCTCCGTTAGCTCCTGGGGTCGACGAGCCGCTTCCCCCGGTAGTTGGGGAACACGATCTCGGCGTGTTGCCAGCACCGATCGGAGAGGTTGTAGATGGAGAGCTTCGTGTGGCAGCCGGGATGTGAGCACACCCGGCCATGGTCCTCCGTCCTGGAGGCGTGTGGCAGGTGCCCGGGTCGGGTTCCCTTGGTCATGGGAGCGCTCCTTCGCCCGACCATTCGACGCAGGGGCCCGGGGGGTTCGGACGATCTGGAGGGGCCGACTGGAGCAGGCGGACGGCCGGGCGGACCGGGCTAAGTGAAGCTGGGGGGGGTCTCGTGGAGCATGGCGTGGACCCGCTGGAGCAGGTCCGCGGGCACCTCGTCGCAGCCGCACTTGGCCCGCAGCATGTCCTTCAGCCGCCGCTGGAACTCCGAGCGGTCGGCGCAGTTGCCGCACGTCCCGAGGTGCTCATGGACCTCGGCGTGCAGGGATACATCGAGCTCCCCGTCCAGATAGAGCTCGATCTGCGTCAGGACCTGGCGGCAATCAATCGGACACAAGGCCTCTCTCCCTCACTCTTTCCCACAACGCCTTCTCCAGCGCCCTTCTTCCCCGATGCAGCCGGGACATCACGGTTCCGATGGGGATGCCCAGGATCTCGGCGATCTCCTTGTACGAGAATCCCTCCACGTCGGCAAGCAGCACGGCCAGCCGGAAACCCTCCGGGAGGGCCTCCAGAGCCCTCTGGACGTCCTCGTCGGGCATGCTCCGGATGACCTCGGCCTCGGCCGAAGGCTCAACCCCATTCTCCCCCAGCTTGTCGTACAGGTACCACTCGTCGAGGTCGTCCTCCTGCACCGTCACCGGCTCCCGCTGCTTCTTCCGGTAGGAGTTGATGAAGGTGTTCGTGAGGATCCGGTACATCCAGGCCCGCAGGTTCGTGCCCTCCTCGAACCCCGAGAACCCCCGGTAGGCCCGCAGGTACGTCTCCTGGACCAGGTCCTCGGCGTCCGCGGGGTTGCGGGTCATGCGGAGCGCGGCCGAGTACAGGTTGGGCAGGAGCGGGAGGACCTGGCGCTCGAACCGCTCCTTGAGCGCAGGGTCGTCGGGCGGCGCCGCCTGGCTACGCGCCATGCGCCCCAGTATCCCCCATCGACTGGCTCGCGACCCTGGGGATCGCCGCGGCGTGCTCGCGCCTCGGCGACCGTATGGGGGTCGGTGGCTGTCACATGGCCGATCCGGTGGCAAGATGGCTGGCATGGCGAACGACAACGAGAACCGGCGCAACCGCTGGACCGGGTTCGATCTGGGCGGCGGCTCGGGAGAGCCTCGGCGGCTGCGCACCTCGCCGTGGGTGTGGGTCATCGGGTTCCTGGTGGTCCTGGTCCTGTTCAACTACTTCGCGGCGCCGCGGCCCACGTCGATCGACTACTCGACGTTTCTGGCGAAGGTGAACCAAGGCCAGATCGTCGGCACGGTCAAGATCTCGACGTCCACCGTCACCGGAACGTACTCGGAGGGCGGCCAGGAGGTCGAGTTCACCACCAACATCCCGCCGATCCTTCAGGGGACCACCCAGCTCACCGACCAGCTGGCTGCCAAGGGGGTTCATTACAACGGTAACCCCCCGAACCCCTTCTCGAGCTTCCTCATCGGGTGGGTGGTGCCCCTCCTGCTGTTCGGCTTGCTCTGGTTCTTCCTGATCCGAAGGATGAGCGGCGCCCAGACCTCGGCGGCCCTGAACCTGGGCCGCAACAAGGTCCGGATCTACGACCGCAAGGAGATGAAGACGAACTTCTCCGACGTGGCTGGCCTGGACGAGGCGGTGGAGGAGCTCCGCGAGATCGTCGACTTCCTGAAGACCCCCAAGAAGTACCAGCGACTGGGAGGGCGGATCCCCAAGGGCGTGCTGTTGCTCGGGCCTCCCGGGTGCGGCAAGACCCTTCTGGCCCGAGCGGTGGCCGGTGAGGCCGACGTCCCGTTCTTCTTCATGTCGGGTTCGGAGTTCGTCGAGATGTTCGTGGGCCTGGGGGCGGCCCGGGTCCGCGAGCTCTTCAACCAGGCCAAGGAGCGGGCCCCGGCGCTGGTGTTCATCGACGAGCTCGACACGATCGGCAAGGGCCGGGGCGGCGCCCTCGGCGCCGGGTTCGGCGGGCACGACGAGCGGGAGCAGACCCTGAACCAGCTGCTCGTGGAGATGGATGGTTTCGACTCGTCCAAGGGCGTGATCATCATGGCCGCCACGAACCGGCCGGACGTGCTGGACCCTGCGCTCACGCGCCCGGGCCGGTTCGACCGGCAGGTGGTCGTGGACCGGCCGGACCTCCGGGGACGGGAGGCCATCCTGCGCGTGCACGCGCGGGGCGTGGCCCTGGACCCGAACGTGGACCTTCGGGTGCTGGCGCAGCGGACGCCCGGGTTCACCGGGGCCGACCTGGCCAACGTGATCAACGAGGCGGCGCTCCTGGCAGCCCGGCGGGAGAAGAACTCGGTGACGATGGAGGAGCTCGAGGAGGCCATCGACCGGGTGACGGCCGGCCTGGAGCGCAAGAGCCGGATCATGTCGGAGCGGGAGCGCGAGATCGTGGCGACGCACGAGATGGGCCACGCGCTCCTGGCCCTGGACATGCCGACCGCCGACCCGGTGCACCGGGTCTCGATCATCCCCCGCGGCGCGGCCGCGCTCGGCATGACCATGCAGCGGCCGCTGGAGGACCGCTACCTGCTCACCGAGCCCGAGCTGAAGGACCGCCTGGCCATCCTGCTCGGCGGGCGGACGGCCGAGGAGATCTGCTTCAAGCAGGTCTCGACCGGCGCCCAGAACGACCTCCAGCGGGCAACCGAGATCGCCCGGGCCATGGTGACCGAGTACGGCATGAGTGAACGCGTCGGGCCGCTTTCCTTCGGCAACGACGGGTTCCGGAGCCCCGAGGGCCGCCTCCTGTTCCCCGGCGCGGCGCAGGAGCTCTCGCCCGAGCTCGCGTCCATCGTCGACGAAGAGGTGAAGCGCCTGGTCGACGAGGCCCACGACCGGGCCCGCAAGGTGCTGGAGGAAAAGCGCGACCTCCTGGACCGCCTCTCCGACCTGCTGATCGTGACGGAGGTCATCGAGGGCAAGGCGCTGGACGCGTACGTGGACGGCACCGAGCCCATCCCCACGCCGGAGGAGGCCCGGGCCCGTCAGGCCGAGAACGGCGAACGCGAGCGAGTCCCGTCGGGGCCGGACATCATCGGGCAACCTCAGACCCAGCCCATGCCCCCGCCGCCCCCGGCCCCGATCGAGGGCTAGGAACCTGGCGGCTCGCCCCCCACCAGCAGGTCGAACCGTCCCCGGAACCTGTCGAGGAACCGGTAGTAGTTGCGCTTCGACCACTTCGCCCGCTCGTCGGGCGGGGTGTTGAACCACATCCGATGCTCGTGGCGGGTGACCGGCACCGGCACGACCACAGCCTTCAGGCCGGCCTCCTTCACCCGGAACGAGTACTCGATGTCGGCCGTCCGGTACCACTTGAACTTCTCGTCGAACAGCCCGACATCGAGCAGGACCTCCCTCCGCACCGCCATGAGGTAGCCCTCGATCGCGTCCACCTCAGGACCGTCCGAGGCATCGAAGTTCTGCAGGTCGGTGGTGACGATGCCGAACGGACCGACCACACCAACCGCGGGGTCGGCCAGGGCCTCGTCGATGGGGCCGAAGACGTCGCCGATCGGCTCTATCGAGGCGTCCATCACCAGGACGATGCGACCCAGGGACCGCTTCAGCCCGGCGTTCCGGGCCGCTCCCCAGCCCGTCCCCTCGACGAGGGGGATGACCTCCACCCCATCACCGAACGAGGCCGGATCGCCACCCGTCGCATCCGCCACGACGCACTGGACGCTTCGGTGGCTCTGGTTGGACCGGAACCCCTCCAGGGCCCGCGCGATGTCCTCCGGCCATCCCTCCAGCACCCAGTGGACGCTGGCGTCGAACGTGGCCGGCTCCTCCAGGGCCGAGGGCACATTTTCCGGCCGAAGCCGGGCGGGAGCTTCCCGGCCGTCACCGGCTGCCCGGGCGACGGGCTCGAGGCGGGGGCCGTCCGCCGAGTCGACGACGGTGAACCCCAGGTCCGCGATGCGGTCGCGGAGCGCATCGGCTGCGGCGAAGTCCCTGGCCTTCCGCCGCTCCTCGCGCTCGGCCGCGAGTCGTCGGACCTCCTCGGGCACGTCGCTCACGCCGGGTGCTTCCCGACGACGAGAAGGCCGGCCACGTCCGAGCGGCCTAGACCGGCTCCTTCGACACCGCCCGCAGGCGTCCGGCGACCGCCTCGAGCGTGTGGATGGCGATCGTGGGGTGCTCCTTCAGCAACCCGCGGAAGACCCATTCGGTGATGCCGAGCAGCCGGACGTCGGTGATGGCGGTGACCGTTGCCGTCCTCGGCCCGCCGTCGATGAGCGCGATCTCGCCGAAGAAGTCGCCGGGGCCCAGGATGGCCTTCTCCTTGCCCCCGATGGTCACGCGGCACTTCCCCTCGAGGATCAGGAACAGGCCGATCCCGTGCTCACCCTCCCGGGCGATCACGGTCCCGGCCTTGTGCCTGACTTCCTTGGCCGCCTGGGCGATGAGGGCGAGCTCCCGCTTGGAGCAGCCGGAGAAGAGCGGGACCTTGGCCAGCAACTCCGTGACGTCGTCCTTCGCCAACCGTCGACCCCCTCACGCGGCCGGTGAGCACCGCCTCGCCCGAAGTAGGCTCGGATCCTATCGCGATCGGGCCGCACGGCGCGAAGGACGGGCCCTGCCCATAGGATGAGCGCGTGACCGAGGGCCGTCGTTTCGCCGCGATCGTGGTGCTGTTCGTACTTGGCTTCGCCATGGTGGCGCTGGCGGACGCCCTCGACGCCTACTGGCCGCTCTTTATCACCCCGCTGCCGTACGCGGTCATCCCCTGGCTCGTCGTCCACGCCGACGACGCGCCCTGATCGCGCACCGGGCGAGCAGCGCGAGCCTCCTCATCAGGTCGGGAGTAGCATTCGTCGGAGGAACTGGGGAAGGAGGGCACCATGCATGACGTGGAGGATCCCAGGAGAGAGGGGTACACCTCGCCGTGGGGCGGCGCGCCGGAGACGCCCAGCGAGCCGGCGCCACCACCGGCGCCGTCCGCAGAGCCACCTCGGGAGAAGCCGTGGGAACCCGTCGAGCGGATCGCGGAGCGGGCGGGAGAGGTGGTTGGGACGGCCGCGGCCGAGGCCAAGAAGGTCGTGCGGAAGGCAGCCCCGACGGGCAAGAAGGTCACCACGCGGGCGCGCTCGACGGCGAAGAAGGCCG
>Ga0184637_10003261_pt1 | contig 10170 bp, 9 predicted proteins | sample PLM3_127_b2_FD_133143 | JGI IMG/M metagenome (GOLD analysis project Ga0184637, IMG submission 133143) | Groundwater sediment microbial communities from an aquifer in East River, Colorado, USA - PLM3_127_b2 | ecosystem: Environmental > Terrestrial > Soil > Riparian zone | place: USA: East River... | reverse complement strand
CCAGTCGTCCCTTCCCCCAGAACAGTAACCCTTGCCACAATATCCGATCCAGGCTGGAAGTTTCCGAGTGGTTTACTATCCTTATCCAAGCCCTTATCATCTGTCCTTACCCCCCTCACAACACCATTGTCTACCAACAGCTTCATTCCGGACATTTCATTGAAAATCATCACACCCGCCTCTTCGGCCCGCTCCCCTAACCATTGGCCAATTTTACTAATCGAGGCGACGAAATTACCCTTGTTATGCATTGTAGGGGGTGTTGGGAGACGAAGGGCCATTTCCCTAGTAAGAAAATACACTGCCTCGCCATCAACTGGACCGAAGAATGGGAAATCACTGTCTTTCGTATCAGGAAAAAGTCTCCGAAAAGATATGGGGTTGACCACAGCGCCTGAGAGCAGGTGCGCACCAGGGTACTTACCCTTTTCAATTATGGCAATAGGTATCTCACCTAACTTTTCCATCACACCTGGCTCGGCTGAAAGCAGCTGACCTAACCTGATAGCTCCAGCTAGGCTTGCAGGACCAGCGCCTACAAAGAGAATACCCACTTCAACCCTGTCTTCGGGCTTATCAGTGATCCCCGTTATAAATTCATCTTTTCCTACCGGGGGCTTGAACTGTGCTGGTATGTTAGACATTACTCTATAACCCTCCACTGACGTCTATTAAGAAATGGACTTAAGCTATCCCCAGCCCCTATTCCATCAAACAATGAACGAATGTCAAGCTAAAGAATAGCTAATATTTACAGTTAGTTATAACAACATTCGGCTATATGTAAATAAAAAAGCATTGTTGGTTTACTACTGGGAACAATAATAACGATTCATAGCTATCTGAGGATTAAATATAAGGTTAGTTTTCTCTATAGACACAAGCCTGCTTCACCTCGGTCGCAACAAGAAATCCAGTCAGGTAATCAGGAGGAAGAGAAACTGCAACGTCGGCTGATAGCGTCTTGCCCCCAGCTTCATCGTTATATGCCTCTTTTTTCTCTCCGTCTTCAGATTCCTCGGGTATAGAGACCTTTTCCTTCTTCTCAGTCTCCTTTATTTCTATGACACCTTTCTTCTTTAAATAATTGTAGTGTCTTATAACCTTTTCTACGTAATCTATAGTCTCTCGATACGGAGGTATGTTGTATCCGTATTCAATGACCGCCTCTTCTCCCGCATTATAACCTGCTAGTGCAAGCCTAAGATCACCCTTAAACATCTTTGAAAGTTTCTTTAGATACTTTACACCGCCTCTTATGTTATCAGATGGGTCATATGGGTCATTAACACCAAACCTCTTGGCAGTCTGTGGCATGAGCTGCATTACACCCATCGCACCCTTGGGAGAAACTGCATTAGGGTTGAAATTTGATTCAACCTTGATTATAGCCTTCACCAGCTTAGGATCGATGCCATGTCCCATCGCAACCTCATTGATATGCTCATCCAGCTTATCCGAATATTTAAATCCACCCATAGGCCTTGTAGCTGGCTTTGCATAACTTTTCCAAGGCAATATAACTCGCTTATAACCACTTTCCTTTGGTGGGAGGTTTGTGACATATATTACGCCATTTTTGTTTTTCTGATAGAAGGTTTCTGCTAAAGAATATGAGCTTAAAATGAAGAGATATACAAGGGAAAAGAGCAATGAAACTAAATTCTTGAGACTTAGATCAAAATACATCAAGATTACCCATAAGTTTAAAATTTAAATTTCATAAGAGCTATGCAAGCCCAAACACGCAAATCACCATGTCCCGAACATATATCCTCTCTATAAGGATGACCCTATTTTATACCATCTCTTTAAGACTGTCTATAACCATCTTGAAATTTCTTTAGAACGGTAAATAAATCTGATTTTCACTTTCTACCTCGGATTGAGCCCTCAATCCAAAGACTTCTTTACGCCTGCAGCCCTTCTAAGCTGTTCCATTAATGCTTGAAGGTCATTATTCTCAATCGCAAGATGTAACCTCTCTATCTCCTCCTTAAACGCCTGAATTGAATCAAGCAGGTGTTTTCTATTCGCTATCAATATCTCGCTCCACATCTCTGGGGAGCTTTCGCTGATCCGCGTGAAATCCTTTAGGCCTCCCCCAGCAAAACTTAAAATATTTTCAGGCTCTCTCTCAGATGCCACGGTGTTTATCAAGGTATACGCAACAGCATGTGGAAGGTGACTTACGAATGCGAATACCCTGTCATGTGTTTCCGGATCCATAGTTAAAACAGTTGCCCCTATAGCCTCCCATAGGGACTTCACCTTATTTAAAGCACTCAACGAGGTCTTCGATGTTGGAGTTAAAATGCATCTCTTAGAATTGAAAAGGTTAGGATTCGAGAAGGTTATGCCCGAGTGTTCCGTACCAGATATCGGATGGCCACCTACAAAGCTATATTCAGGAGGTATAAAACTCTCAATCTCTTCTATGAGACTTGATTTTACGCTTCCTACATCGGTTAATATGGTTTCTGGAGCAGAGCATCCAATAATGGCCTTTGCGATCATTGGTATAAGACCAACATGAGTTGCTATCACTACGATCTGAGAGCCTTCAATGGATTCTTGGATGCTCCTTGAACCATTATCGACTATCCCCTGTCTAATTGCGTAGCGTAGGGTTTTCTCCTCTATGTCTACACCGGAGACCTCTTCAACCTTACCAGATTGTTTTAACGCCCAAGCGAGTGATCCACCGATGAGGCCAAGCCCTACAACCGTTACCTTCTTAAACAGCATTATCTATTCAGTACCTTTTTAATTGCCCAAATAAACCTTTCATTTTCTTCCCGTAATCCAATCGTTACCCTTAGGTGTGTTTTAAGTCCATAATTGCAAACAGGCCTTACGATCACCCCAAGCTTAAGGAGGCAATTATAGACTGGAATTGGATCGGCTTTTAAGTCTACAAGGATAAAATTGGTAAATGATGGGATGAATGAGACACCGATATTGCTTAACTCCCTCATGAGATATTGTAGTCCCTCTCTATTTACCTTCTTGGATCTTGAAATATGTTCAATGTCATCTAGAGCAGCAATTCCACCCACCTGAGCGATAGAATTGACATTAAATGGCTGCCTTACTCGATTCATATTCGATATGTTATCCACTGAGGATACCCCAAACCCGAGTCTCAGTCCCGCCAGACCATAGATCTTTGAGAATGTTCTTACCGTTATAATAGAGTCAAGACGATCATGATAAATAAGAGAATTGGGATAGGTAGGATCGTCTACATATTCAAAGTATGCCTCATCAATTAAGATAACTATTTCCTCCGGAACCCTCTCGAGAAACCACTCAAGCCGATCTCTTTCCACCATTGTGCCAGTTGGGTTATTGGGATTGGCAATGAAAATAATCCTGGTCCTTGGTGTAATGCGTGAGTACATATCCCTTAGATCATGTGTAAGGTCTGGCATTGGGGATATCACAGCCTTTCCTCCCAGGGCTTTTGTAACTATAGGAAAAACTAAGAACGCGTATTCACCCATTATTGCTTCATCATCAGAGCGCATAAATGTTCTTGCAACGATATCAATCACGTCATTTGAACCGTTGCCCAAAACCAGGTTTTGGGGTTTTATACGAAGCTTCTCAGCAAGCTTATGTCTAAGATAGAATGCGTCCCCATCAGGGTAGAGATTTATCGATTGTAGATATTTATTGATGGAATTAATGGCAAGGGGAGACGGTCCCAGAGGGTTTTCATTTGAGGCGAGCTTTATGGCGCCACTTATACCGAGTTCACGCTCAAGTTCCTCAATTGGTTTTCCAGGAATATAGGGTATTAAGTCTCTGACAAACTCATTTGGGCTTATCAACTCTCTCTCCAGCTAAGACGGGTCAATTACTTATCACTTTCGCCTCTTGGGTAAGAACCCAATACCTTAAGATTGATGCAGCGTCTTCTCACTTTAGACAATACCCTCTGTACCTTTTTATCGATAATGTGCCCTAAAAAGTCTATAAAGAATATATACTCCCACGGCCTTTCCTTCGAAGGCCTAGATTCTATTTTTGTGAGGTTGATCTTTGCCTCTGAAAAGGGAAGAAAAAATGATCTCTGAAGTGCACCTGGCTCATCCTTCAGAGAAAACACGATTGAGGTTTTGTCATCCCCTGTAGGGGGAGGATTCGTCTTACCAATAACCCAAAATCTCGTTGTATTCTGGGCACTATCCTCAATTTTCGTCGCAACCACCCTTAGTTTATAGATTGTCGAGGCAAGTTCACCCACCACAGCAGCGAACCTTCTGTTCCTGCTTGCCAGCATCGCAGCTTTTGCAGTACTCGAGGTCTCCCTGATCTCAGCTCGTTTTAGGTGGTTACCTATCCAGCCCTTACACTGCCCAAGGGCTTGAGGATGAGAGGCGATGATCTCAATCTCGTTCATTTCACCAGATTTTGAGAGAAGGCAGTGGCTTATCCTTTCATAATATTCCGATATAATCTTGAGGTCAGACTTGGACAGAACATCAAGGACACCTCCGATAGAACCCTCAATCGAGTTTTCAATTGGAACAATCCCAAATGTACACCTGTCTCTCTCCACCTCCTCAACGACCTCCTCGAAGCTTCCCTGGGGAATTAACTCTGCCGAACTCCCGAACTCGTGAAATGCCGCCTGGTGTGAGTAGCTACCCTCCGGTCCAAGGAAGGACACCTTTATAGTGTTCTGTAGAGACCGGCAAGCTGAGATAATATCACGAAAAATAGAAATAATGGACTCGTGCGAAAGAGGACCCTGGTTTCTCCTACTTAAATTCCTCTTGATCTCCCTTTCCCTCGCCGGATCGTATACATTATAGGAGTTCATACGCTTGAGCTTACTAATCTCAATCGCAAACCTCCCCCGGTCATTCAATAAATCGAGTATCCTTTTGTCTACCTCATCTATCCTTGATCTTAATATTTCTAGATCTTCAGACGTGCCCATAAAAATTAATGAATCTTAGCTATATGAAAATTCGTTGTCAAATAATCAAGGGTAAATCCTATGTCCCCTTCTTTTCAATCTTTTGTTCTATTGTCGAGGCGTTATTTAGCACCTTTCTATTCACATAAACAGGCGCGTTCATACGGGACGCCAATGCTATTGCATCACTGGGGCGAGCATCTATCTTTAGTTGATTACCATTCAAAGTGACCTCGACCTGTGCATAAAAGACCTGATCACGTAGGTCTACAATTACTACCCTATCTACCTTAGCATTCATCGTCCTAAAGATCGCCGCGACAAGGTCATATGTAAATGGTCGAGGAGTCACCTCATTAGAAACTCCAATCTCAATTGCCCTCGCCTCACAAATCCCAATCCAAATTGGTAGTACCTTCTTGCGCTCTTTGTCAGTTAGTATTACGACTGGCGTTTGTGCAAGCTGATCAAAACCTATACCCCCAATGTACATCTCCTCATGGTCAGGCTTAGATTTTTTCTCCTCAGAAAGTAGATTAAAACTAATAAATGTGATAAATATAAAAACACCAATAATATGACACCTTGAACCCATGGCCTATACCTCCATAGACTCAGGATAACATAAATGATAAATATTTTCTTATATCATGATGAGGAATTGGAAGAGACCAGACTTTTCTTAAAGTTGCTAAGAAAAATATTAGAAGGAATTTTGATTTTATGGTAAAGATTTACTTCTCAGCGACGATATAAAGGCAACCCTTCTACACTCAATTTATGCTAGAGTTCATTAATAACAATCTTCATGTCTATTACATCTTTCAAAATGGCTGCCTTCTTGGAGACATGGCTTCACTTACAACCCTTGGATTTTCTATAGTTCCTAAAATCTTCCCCCCGAGCGTTCCATCCCTCTGAGGGGCTAAAAGTGATTTTACCAACCCATATTTCGCTTCTTTCGAAATTACCTTTAGATTCACCATTAGGTCTATTTTCCCCCCCTTGGAATTCTCCCAAAGTAGTGGCATTGTGCCAGACAAATTTAGGTCAAAATCTTTATTCTTGAACCTCAATTCCTCAACTCTGGTAATCCCTTGCTCAATCCGACCTTTGAATGTCGATTCCAAGTTGTTAAAACCAGGCATCGTTGCGCCGAGTAATTTGATATTTTTGATATTAAGAGTATCAACCCAAAAATCAAAGTCTCCTTTAGTATCACTGCTCAAATCAATATTAATATTGCCATTCAATAAACCCTGAAGATCGTTTTGATTCATCCCCAAGTAAGCCATTAAAGCATCGGAACTCTCTCCAATATTGACATCAGTTAGCCTGACCTTAGCCCTTACAATCTGGCCTCTCTCAAAGTTATAAACCAAGTCCCCTTTTAAATACCCATCCATGAATCTAGCCTTAAAGGGAAACCTTTTATTATTGAAAAATAAACTAAAGAGTGTTGTACTCACGCGCATGTCATTGAAATTTAAGAAGAGCTTATTATCCGTGTAGATTTTAACCTGCTTGGCCTTTAGGGATATGACTGGAGAAAGGCTCAAATCATCAATTTCTAACCTATATGGCGTATTAGTCTCTATTTCGGAAACAATCCTTGGTTCTATGAGCTCGACAGGGAATGAATAAATAAGTGATATTAAGAAAACAAATATGAAAAAAAGGGAATATGATAATGGAATGAAATATTTTGACTTTATAATCCTTTCCTTCAACTTATATCACCTTTTTTAACTTAAACCTCGATATACGAAAATTAACATCTATCAAATCTGGGTTATCAAATCTTGTCCTGATCCTCAATTTGGAAACCTTTAAGAAGCTAGTGTTAGTATTTACCTCATACAATAGATCAACCAACTTATAGAGGGGAATCTTTCTAATCTCTGCATCTACGTTCTGTTCATCAAATAAATCTTCATCCTTAGTAACCCTCGAATTAGAATCCTTAATCGAGAAGCTACCCCTGTCGATCTGCTCATCCACAAGGATACCCTCAAGCAACGAGATCAATGCCTCGTCTCCTGATTTAATTGTGCTGGTTAGCTCAGTTTTGATCTGTTTAAATTCTAAAAACTGTTTTCTTAATGATGAAACCTTCTTATAATCGGTCTCAAGTATATTAGCTTGTTTTTGAAGCCTTTCAGCCCCAGAAATAAAGAAACGAAATATAAGCAAAAGGATTATGATCGATAAAACAGCAACGGACGCCTTTATAGTCCTCTTATCCCTCTTTGAGGACTGGATACGCTGAATCTTCTCGCGGATCTGATCAATTATCGCACGTAAATTTTCGATAAACGGGCCGGCTTCCATTATTTTAGCAACAGAGAAACTTGAAATTTTATAGAGTTATTCACAGCTGGATTAGTTGAATCCCTGTTAACCTTTTCAAATAATCCTGATTCCGAAAACGCCTTCTCTATATCGGCAACCTCTTGATAGGACCCACATCTACCTATCAACTTAACAGTTTTATCATCCTCAAAACTTATCTCATCTATTGATAAATTAATGTCAGAAGGAATGCTAACTGAAATATCTTTTAAGGCATCGAGTTGCGAGTTCTTACCTATGGTATTTTGAATCAGGTTAATCTCGTCGTTAACCTTTTTTACCTCAGACTCCATAAATGCAACTGGTTTTGGGATCACTTTAATGTCTGGAAACATCTCATTAACCTCTGCCACTATAGTGCTTTCAATTTGTTTTACCCTGCCCTTCAGCTCAAAGTAATTTGAGCCATAACGATAGAGAGAAACCAAGATTATGAGTGATGTGAGAATAGCAGGTATAAAAATTTTTCTCCTGAGCTCCTCATCACTACCAGTATATTGAAATTCTCCCTTCCTGAGGTTAAGTAGGCCCTTTCTTATCCCAATTCCATAAAGCGCAAGGGCAAAGGCTAATGCAAATCTTGGGCTGTTCTTTTCACCCAACTCGGGTATATAGAATCTCCTAACATCCTTTTGAAGTTGGCGTTGAAGATAGTCAGGAAAACCATTTAACATGGATATCCCACCAGCGAGAAGCACAGTTCTAATATTCTCCTTTAAATCCATCTCGAAAAACTTTATGGTCTTCTTTATCTCTGTCAGGATTGATGAATATGCCTCCTCAATTAACTCTCTATTATCATCTCTCACACCCCCGGTCATCAAAGATTCAGCCTCATCAATTGAAACACCCTTCGACCTAGATATTCCCTCAACAATTGAATTTCCTGCCCTTGAGGAGGTCCTGACCCTTCTTAGACCATCTTCATCAAAGAGTGAAAAGCTAATCCGAGAAGCACCTATGTCAATCAGGAGAATCGGCCTATCCTGTAAAAGATATCTATCTAATGCTCCATAGGCACAGGGGGGATAGGTTACGACCTTTGGGTCAATTATCTCTTGCTTACAGACTTCAATTAAATTCCTTATATCACCCCTTTCAAACATACAAACTAGAGCCTCAGCCCTACTCTCTAGCCTTACGAGATGGTATCCGTGGATCTTCTCATATGGGTCAAATGTCGACACATTCTCCAATTCGAACTCATAGACCTGATCTATCTTCCTCGGGTCGTTGAATGGGAAATCCAATACCTTAATAGAGATAGGATCGCTATTGATTGAAACCGAAACGTCATTTTGGGGAAGAGAATTCTCGACAAAAATTCTGTGTAATAGTCCACTTTCCTCGTGGATCCTGTTATCCAGGGCGACTGTTTCAAGTATTTCCAGACTTCTCAAACCCCTTCTTATTAAAACAAGCTTAATAGAGTGGCTACCTAAGTCTAGTCCTACAAATTTTCCGTACATAATTAAGTAATTTACTTAAATTATCATATTAAAGTATCAACCCTCTGAAGTCAAATAAAAAATTTAATGAACGGTCCTCATTAGGGTAAGAACCTGCACCCTCCCAGCGCCGGCTTTGAGAAGGACACCCGTACATTCATTCAATGTGGAACCAGTAGTAAACACATCATCTAGCAGTAAAACGGACTTCCCTTTTATCCTACAAAGATCCTCGATTACGAAGGTCCCTCTTACGTTCCTTCTTCTCTCCCTTTCGCTTTTCATTTCAAACTGGGGTCTGGTATCGTATTGTTTTCTCAAAACAAAAGGATCAAACGATGATCCAATGTATTTCGATAATTCTTGTCCCAGAACTGCCACCTGATTATACTCTCTGTGTCTTAACTTCCTCAGGTGAAGAGGAACAGGAATTACAACATCAACAGGATCAAATTCAACCGGATAGTTATAAATCAAGATGTGAGAAAGCACCCTAGAAAGCTGTAAGACTCCACGGTATTTGAACTCATGGAGCATATCCCTTAATATCCCTTCATAATAAGCCACCGATCTAGCCATATCGAAAAGATATCCACCACTGATACACCTACCACAGAGATGCCCGCAGTATTCAGATGAGAAGGATAAGTTATAAAACCCGAAAGGCATACCGCATCTTGAGCATACAGCCCTATCTTGTATATATCTGATCTTAGCCAGGCAAGGTTTGCATACATTATCTTCGTTAATTGCTGACTCACAGAAATGACAAATGTTCGTGAAGATGAAATCTAATAAACCCATTTGAAAGGTTTAGTAATAATTATACCCTCATTGGCATAATCACTGATATAAAACTATCAATCCCGACTGGTTTGATCACGGCTGGACTTAGCTCATCTGTAATGGCAATTTCAACCGTCTGTTCCGAAATGACCTCTAGCACATCCATTATATATCTTGCATTAAACCCAAGTTCTATATCCTCTCCCGAGTACTTTACGGGAACCTCCTCCTTTGCTTCCCCAATTTCTGGGGAAACAGATAGTAAAGTCATCACTCCATTACTGATGGTAATTCTCACACTCTTTGTTTTCTCTGAGGAAAGTATCGAGACCCTTCTCAGCGCGCTCAAGAACTCTTCTCTCTCTACCTGAAACATGTCCTTTGCAGACCTAGGAATGACTTGGCTATAATCCGGGAATTCTGAATCGATAAGTCTAATAATTAAGACTATCCCATCGCCCTCTGCTATAAAAAAGTTTTTACCACAGCCAATCTTAATATCTTCCCCTACCCTCAACATCTTCCTGAGTTCTGATAAACCCTTCTTGGGCACTAAGACACTTTGCTGCAGCTTTATATCCGAATCAATCTCACTCTCAACGACTGATAGTCGATGGCCATCTGTTGCAATAAGTTTAAGGTTGTGTTTATCAT
>Ga0184637_10003260_pt1 | contig 10174 bp, 13 predicted proteins | sample PLM3_127_b2_FD_133143 | JGI IMG/M metagenome (GOLD analysis project Ga0184637, IMG submission 133143) | Groundwater sediment microbial communities from an aquifer in East River, Colorado, USA - PLM3_127_b2 | ecosystem: Environmental > Terrestrial > Soil > Riparian zone | place: USA: East River... | reverse complement strand
GCTACTTGATCCCGAGTATGGTCTTCGCTTTGCCCAGGCTGGCCATGGAATCGTCGTGTTTGCCTGCCTTGTGCTGGGCCTCGCCGTCGGCGCGCAGCTTCTTGACCTCAGTCATCTGACCGGCGCTGATCTTCGCCGCGGGCAGGGCGTCGTCAATCTGCTTCATCAACTTCGGGCAGGTGCTCGCCAGAGCGATGCTGCTGGCGAACGCCAAGACAACGAACAGGGCTTTTCTCACGTTTCCTCCATGTGCAGTGGTAGGGTCAGGGACATTGCCAGCTTAACATGCCGGCCATGGAGAAAACACCTGGGTAGGCCCGGGTATTCCGCATGCGCGCGACGCTGATTCACGACAGGTTGCAGGTGCTCGATGCGGCATGGCTGCGGCGGCATTTCGCGGCCTCGGTACGCCCTCCGGAAACCATCTACGGCGACCAGGACGCGCGGCCCGACGCCGCCTCGCTCAAGGCCGCGTCGGTGCTGCTGCCCATCGTGGCGCGGCCGCAGGAGCTGACGGTCCTGTTCACCCGCCGTACCGAGCACCTCAAGGACCACTCCGGCCAGGTCAGTTTTCCGGGCGGACGCGTCGAGTCCCGCGATGCGTCTTCCGAGGCGACCGCGCTGCGGGAAACGCAGGAGGAGATCGGCCTTGCCCCGGAGCGCGTCGAATTGCTCGGCAGGCTTGCCGACTACCACACCCGCACCGGCTTTCGCGTAACGCCGGTGGTCGGACTGGTGACGCCGCCGTTCGAGCTCAGCCCGGATGCGGTCGAAGTCGAGGAGGTATTCGAAGTGCCGCTTTCCTTTCTGCTGGATCCGGCCAACCACCAGCGGCACGGGCGCGAGTTCCAGGGGCGGCAGGTGCACTACTTCGCCATTGCCTACCGCGAGCACTACATCTGGGGAGCAACTGCGGGCATGCTGGTGAATTTCTACCGCCACCTGGCCGCAGGCGCAGGCTAGCGACCTGCTGTGCTATCTTCGGCCGCGCCATGGCCGTGATCGCAATCGTCGTCGCGCTGCTGCTCGAGCAATGGCGCCCGCTGGGTGACCGCCAGAAGTGGCTCGCCGTGGCTTCGAGCTGCGCGGGCTGGCTCGAAAACACCTTCAACGCGGGCGAGGAGCGGCACGGCACGATCGCGTGGCTGATCGCCGTGCTGCTCCCGGTGCTGGGCGCAATCGCGCTGCATGCGCTGCTGATGTGGATCGAGCCGCTGCTCGCGCTCGCGTTCAATATCGCGGCGCTCTACCTGACGCTCGGCTTTCGCCAGTCCAGCCACTACTTCACCGGCCTGCAGTCGGCGCTGCGCGAAGGCGACCTCGAGCGCGCCCGCGCGGCCATCGCGGCGTGGCGCGGGGAGCCGGCGATGCACCGCAGCCGCGAGGAAGTGATCCGGCTCGCGATCGAGGAAGCGCTCACCGCGTCCCACCGGCATGTGTTCGGGGTGATGTTCTGGTTCGTGCTGCTGCCGGGCCCCGCGGGCGCGATCCTGTACCGGCTCGGGGTGTACCTGCGCGATCGCTGGGCGCGGCTGGGCGCTTTCGGTCGCACCTCCGAGCAGGTGTACGCGGTGCTCGAATGGCCGGCGACCCGCCTCACTGCGGCGGCGTTCGCGGTGGTGGGCGATTTCGAGGACGCGGTGTACTGCTGGCGCACGCAGGCGCGGGCCTGGCCGGATCCGCAGATGGGAGTCGTGCTCGCCGCGGGCGCCGGTGCGATGGGCGTTCGCCTCGGCATGCCGCTCGGCGAGCCGGGAGGGATCGAGCCCAGGCCCGAGCTGGGCGTCGGCGAGGTCGCCGACAGCCCGTTCCTCGACAGCGCGGTCGGCCTGCTCTGGCGCGCGCTGGTCCTCTGGGTGTTCGTGCTCGTCGTCCTGAGCACCGCCCGGGTGCTGTGATTCACGCAGAGCCGCAGCTCAGCCGCCGCGCTCCGCGCCGCATTGCCAGCACTGCGTGAACTGGGGCTCGCAGGCCTCGCCGCAGGCGGCGCAGCGCCACGCGGCGCCGCGTTGCTGCGGCCCGTCGCGCAGCAGCGCTTCGGCGCGCACCCTGTCCTCGTCGCGCAGCACCCAGAGTTCGATCTGGCATTCCGCGGGCGGCAGCTCGCCCATGGCCGAGGACAGATGCTCGTTGCGCACCAGCGCGCGGATGCCTTCGGCCTGGAGTACGTTCTTTGCGTGATGCACCGCTGCGAGATTGAAGGAACTGTAGACGCGTTGCATCCTCGCCGCGCCGGCAAGCCCTACAGGTCGAACAGCGCGTCGCACTTGGCGGCGCAGATGAAATCGTTCTCCGACAGGCCGCCGACGGCGTGCGTCCAGTACTCGACGCGGCACTTGTTGTAGCCGACCGTCAGGTCGGGATGATGGTCCTCGCGGTGCGAGACCCACGCCAGCGCATTCACGAACGCCATGGTGTGGTGGTAGTTCGTGAACGGGTAGAGCTTGACCAGCCTGCCGTTCTCGATGATCCAGCCTTTCAGCGACCGCAGCATGTCGTTCGCCTGCTGGGCGGTGTAGGGCGCGACCCCGCCTTCACAGGGCTTGCATCTCTTGTGCGCGAGTTCGGTCATGGCAAGTACTCCTCCTTCATGGGTTGCGGGGCAGCAACGTTTCCGAGCCCCGCGCCACCAGCCGTGCGACGCGCGTCGCGGCGGGCGGATGGGAGTCGTAGAACGCGGAATGCAATGGATCCGGCGTCAGCGTGGCGGCGTTGTCCTGGTAGAGCTTGACCAGCGCCCGCACCAGATCGGCGGCGCTCGCATGCGATGCCGCGTACGCATCGGCCTCGAACTCGTGCTTGCGTGAATACAGGCTGGAGACCGGTTGCACGAAAAATCCGAACACCGGCAGCACAAGGAAGAACAGCAGCAGCGCCGTGGCCGTGGAGCGGGTCGTCACCCCGAGCCCCTCGTAAAACCATGCCTGTCCGATCAGCTGTCCGAGCATCCAGAGCAGCGCCAGCGAAACGGCGAACAGCACGCCGATGCGCTTCCAGACGTGGCGCCGCCGGTAGTGGCCGAGTTCATGCGCCAGCACCGCTTCCACCTCGCCCGGCGCGAGGCGCGAGAGCAGGGTGTCGAAGAAGACGATTCTCTTTGCCGCGCCGAAGCCGGTGAAATAGGCATTGCCGTGGGTCGAGCGCTTCGAGCCGTCCATGACGTACAGGCCGTTCGACCTGAACCCGCAGCGCTCCAGCAGCGCTTCGATGCGATGCGCCAGCGCCGGGTCTGCGAGCGGCGTGAAGCGATTGAAGAGCGGGGCGATGAACGACGGGTAGAGCATCAGGATCGCGAGGTTGAACACCATCCAGGCGATCCAGACGTGCAGCCACCACCATTCGCCCATCGCTTCCATCAGCCACAGCACCAGCACGATGAGAGGCACCCCGAGCAGAAGGCCGAGCGCGGCCTGGCGCGCCAGGTCCGCGATGAACAGCGCCGGCGTTACGCGATTGAATCCGAACCCCGCCTCGATGACGAATGTTCGATAGACGGTGAGCGGAAGCTCGAGCACCGACAGCAGCAGCATGACGGACACGATGAGCGCAACGCCGTGCCACAGTCCGCCCGGCTCGAGCAGGCTGCCCCAGGCGTCCGAGATCGCCTGCACCAGGCCGCCGAGCGTGAGCGCGAGCAGGACCGCGACGCCCACCAGCAGGTCGGCGATGCCGAGGCGCGTGCGGGCAACGCTGTAGTCGGCCGCTTTCTGATGCGCGGCAAGCGGGATGGCTGCGGAGAAACCCTCGGGCACTGCGTCGCGGTGCGCGCGCACGTGGCGGATCTGGCGGCCGGCGAGCCAGAGCCGGATGCCGGTCGCCGCCGCGAGCGCGGCGAGGAATGCCCAGGTCAACGGATTTGCCATTGCGTGAGAGAATACCGCGGAGCTTCAACCGGATAAAGCATGCCCGCGGACCTGAACCGCCTTGCCTGGCTCGACATGGAGATGTCGGGCTTGGTGCCGGACTCCGATCGGATCCTGGAGATCGCGATTCTGGTCACCGATCCGGATCTGAATCACCTGAGCGAGGGCAAGGTGCTGGTGGTGCACCAGCCGGACGAGGTTCTGAACGCGATGGACGCATGGAACCGGAGCGTGCATGGCAAATCCGGCCTGATCGAGCGGGTGCGTGCGTCGGATCTGGACGAGGCGAAGGCCGAGACACTGGCCCTTGAGTTTCTCGCCCAATTCCTGCCCGCAGGGACTTCGCCGCTCTGCGGCAGTTCGATCTGCCAGGACCGGCGGTTCCTCGCGCGCTGGATGCCGCGGCTGGAAGCCTTTTTCCACTACCGCAATCTCGACGTCTCGACGGTGAAGGAACTGGTGCGGCGCTGGAAGCCCGAAGTCATGAAGGGACTGGTCAAGCAGGGCAGGCACGAGGCGCTGTCGGACATTCTCGAATCCATCGAGGAACTCAAGTACTACCGCAGCACCGTGATGACAATCTGAGCCGGACCGCGGGCGGCCACACCCGCGCCGGCTAGCGGCGGCGCTTCGCTTTCGCCGCGCCCGGCTTCCTCGCCGGCGCCGGCGCGACCTCGACGATGACCTCGATCTCGACCGGAATGCCCATCGGAAGCGAGCCCATGCCGACTGCCGAACGGGCGTGCCTGCCGCGCTCGCCGAGGACTTCGACCAACAGGTCCGAACAGCCGTTGATGACCTTCGGATGGTCGGTGAACTCCGGAACCGCGTTCACCATGCCGAGCACCTTCACCACGCGCTTGACGCGATCGAGGCTGCCCAGTTCCGCGCGCATCACCGCGAGCAGGTCGAGCCCCACCGAGCGCGCGTGCTGGTAGCCCTGCTCGGCGCTGTACTCGGCGCCGAGCTTGCCCCTCGGCCGCGCGCCGTCGACCGGACGCGGACCCTTGCCGGCGAGAAACAGCAGGTTGCCGGTGCGCACCGCGTTGACGTAATTGGCGACCGGCGCGGAAACCGCGCCCAGCTCGATCCCGAGCTGCTGCAGCCGTTTTTCCGCGCTCATGACAGAGGCACGACCTTGCCCGGATTCATCAGGTCGTCCGGGTCGAACGTGCGCTTGATGTCGCGCATCACGTCGACCGCTTCGCCCAGTTCCTCGACGAGGTAAGGCTGCTTGCCGATGCCGATGCCGTGCTCGCCCGTGCAGGTGCCCTCCATCGCGAGCGCGCGCCTCACGACGCGCACGTTGAACGCCTTCGCCTCCTCGATTTCGGCCTTGTTGTCCGGATCCACCAGGATCACGCAGTGGAAGTTGCCGTCGCCGACGTGGCCGAAGAGCGGCACTGGCATCGAGGCCTGCTCGATGTCCTTCGCAGTCTCGACGATGCACTCGGCAAGACGCGAGATCGGCACGCACACGTCGGTCGAGAGAGCGCGCGCCCCCGGCTTCAGCTGCAGGCACGCAAAGTAGGCGTGGTGGCGCGCTTCCCAGAGCTTGTTGCGCTCCTCGGCCTTGGTCGCCCACTGGAAGTCCAGCCCGCCGTTGTCGCGCGCGAGCTCCTGCACCGTCTGCGCCTGCTCGATTACGCCCGCCTCCGAGCCGTGGAATTCCAGCAGCAGGGTCGGCAGCTCGCGGTAGCTCATCTTGTTGTAGCGGTTGAGCGCCGCCATCGTGGTCGCGCACAGCAGCTCGCTGCGCGCGACGGGCACCCCCATCTGCAGCGTCTGGATGACGGTGTTCGCGGCGCCCTCGATCGCCGGGAAGGCGCACACCGCTGCGGACATCGCCGCCTGCACCGGGTGCAGCCGGAGCGTGATCTCGGTGATGACGCCGAGCGTGCCCTCGGAGCCGACGAAGAGCCGCGTCAGGTCGTAGCCGGCCGAGGACTTCCTGGAACGGCGCGCGGTCTGGATGACGCGCCCGTCGGCGAGCACCACTTTCAGGGAAATCACGTTCTCGCGCATCGTGCCATAGCGCACCGCATTGGTGCCAGAGGCGCGCGTCGCGGCCATGCCGCCGATCGTCGCGTCGGCGCCCGGGTCGATCGGGAAGAACAGGCCCGTATGCTTGATGTACTCGTTCAGCTGCTTGCGCGTCACCCCTGCCTGCACCACCGCGTCGAGGTCGGATTCGTGCACTGCGATGACCTGGTTCATCTGGCTCATGTCGATGCATACCCCGCCGCGAATTGCGAGGATGTGCCCCTCGAGCGAGGTGCCGACGCCGAACGGAATCATGGGCGCGCGGTGCCGGCGGCAGATGTCGACGACATCGCGCACTTCCCCGGTCGAGTGCGGAAACACGACCGCGTCGGGCGGCGCGTACGGGAAGTACGACTCGTCCTTGCCGTGATGCTCGCGCACCGCGGCCGACACGCTGACGCGATCTCCCAGGAGCGCGCGCAGCTCGACCAGCACGCTTTGATCGAATTCTCTCGCTTTGTTCATGGCGCCTCCCGGCAAGTGCTCATTTTAGCTTTATCTCTCCTTCGAACGGCACCTTCACGCCGAGCGCCGGAATCTCCAGCGTCACCTTCGCGGGCAGGGTCTCGCCGCCCTGCAGGCGTCCCTGCTGGATCGCCTGCTGCACCGCCTGCTCGATTTCGCGCTGCGAGTTGACCCCGACCATCTTCAGGAACTTGCGGATGCTGAGGTTGAACGTTTCCTGGTCCATCACGATCTCCTTCTCGAAAGAATGCCGTCGGCAAGCTGTTTTCCCAGCTCCACGCCCCATTGGTCGAAGCTGTTGATGTTCCACAGTACGCCCTGTGCGAACACCTTGTGCTCATACAGCGCGAGCAGGCGCCCCAGATTCCGCGCATCGATGCGCTCGAGCGCAAGCGTGCTCGAGGGCCGGTTGCCGGGGCAGTCCCGGTGCGGTTCCGCAGTCGGCCCGCCCGACCCGCGCGCCAGCGCCTCGGCCTGCGCTTCTGCGTGCGCGGCGAGCATTGCGCAGCGCTCCTCGTCGCCCTCCATCCGGTCGGCAACGATGAAATCGGCCGGCGCGACCTGGGTTCCCTGGTGCAGCAGCTGGTGGAACGAATGCTGCCCGAGCGTGCCCTCGCAGCCCCACACCACCGGCGCGGTGGCGTATGCGACTGCCCGGCCTGCGCGATCCACCCGCTTGCCGTTTGATTCCATCTCGAGCTGCTGCAGGTACGCCGGAAGGAGACGCAGGGCGTGCGCGTAGGGAAGCACCGCGTGCGTTGCGGCGCCGAGGAAATTCACGTTCCAGATGCCGATCAGCGCCATCAGCACTGGCACGTTGCGCAGCGCCGGCGCTTGCGCGAAGTGAAGATCGATCTCGCGTGCACCCGACAGAAGCGCATCGAATTCGTCCGCGCCGATGGCGCACAACGCGCCGAACCCGGCCGCCGACCAGAGCGAGAACCGGCCGCCGACCGATGCGGACAGCGGCAGCACGTCGGCGGCACCGAATTCGCGCGCCGCCGCTGCATTCCCGGTCACCGCGATGAAGTGCCGGCCCGGATCGCGCGCGCCCAGCCAGCGCCGCGCGGCATGCGCGTTGGCAAGCGTTTCCTGCGTGGCAAAACTCTTCGAGACGACGATGAAGAGCGTGCCATCGGGTTGCGCGCCGGCGAGCGCGCGCTCCAGATCGAGCGGATCCACATTGGCGGCAAAGGCGAACTCGAACCCGGTGCCGCGCACGCCGAGCGCATCCACCACGAGTTGCGGCCCGAGCGCGGAGCCGCCGGTGCCGAGATGCACGATGCGCCGGATCCGGCCCTCGGAGCGCAGCCGGGCCGCGAGTTCCCGCATGCGTGCCAGCGTCGCCTTGACATCGGCGGCCGCCGCATCGCCTGCGCGCTGCGCGACGTGGCTCGCGGCGCGCCCTTCAGTCGAGTTGATCGGCTCCTCCCGCAGCAGCGCCGCGCGCCACTCCTCGAAGCCGCGCTCGGCGGCAAGCTGCGCCAGCAACCCCAGCGTTTCCGTGTCGATGCGCTGGCGCGCGTAGTCGTAGCGTACGCCCGGCGCCGATGCCGAGAAGCGCGTACCTCGCTGCGGGTCGCCGGCGAAGAGATCGGCAATGCGCAGTGGGTCCCGACGCCCGGCGCGCGCGCAGAGCGATTGCCATGCCGCGCATTCGGTCGGCGGATGCGTATTCACGGCCGGACCTGGTAGAGCCGGAAGCGCTCGTCCTTGTCGCGCGGGCGCCCCACGTCTGCAAGTTTCGTCCAGCCGGACCCGGGCGCGTCGCGCTCGTGCTTCGGATTGCCCTGCACGATGACGAACGGGCAGGCGGGCGGCGTCAAGGCATTGAATGGTTGCGTATGGATGGCTGCATGGTAGCTGAGCGCTGCGCGCTGCGCGCTGCCGAGGCCGCTGCGTGCGACGCATTTCGCTCCGGCAGGGAGCTTCGACTTCAGCTGCAGCGCCACCGAGCGATAGCTTTTCTGGTAATCGGCCCATGGCAGCAACAGCGTCGCGAACGTGCCCCACAGGAGCGCGGTCCCGCCCGCCCAGCGCAGCACGCCTCGCATCGGGCCCGGGCTCGTGCGTGCGACCAGCACCACCCATCCGAGCAGCAGAGCCAGCGCAATCACGAACGACAAGAGCTCGAACTCGGGCGTGAATCCGGGCGTGCTCTTGGTGAAATTCTTCGCAATGCGCGGCGGCAGGCCGGTCATCATGGCGACGTAGCCGAGCCACAGCAGCGCGGCGAAGACGCTGAACGTCATGACCCCGAACCAGTCGAGCGCGTTCGCCGCGCCGCGCCGCAATGCGCCGACGCCCTGGGCGGCCAGGAGCGCGAGCGGCGGCAGCAGCACGATGCAGTTGATGTCCTGCGCCGGACCGGCGAGCGCGATGGCGCCGAGCGAGAGCAAGAATGCGGCCAGTGGAACGAAGGTTCGCGGCTCGAACGCCGTGCTGCGCCTGCTCCAGAGCGCCCACAGCGCGAGCGGCCACGCCGGCCATGCGAACCAGCTCGCCGTCACCAGGTAATAGCGCAGGTTACCGGGAAAAGTGCCGCGCGGCTGCGTCCATATCGACCACCATTGCGCCGCCAGCTCGGGCGCCCGCAGCGCGAGCGCGACTGGCCAGCTTGCGGCGACGACCGCTGCTGCCGCGAGAGCCGCGCCGAGAAACGGCCAGGCGGTGCGCGTGCGCAACGACGGACAGGCGAGGCAGGCGACGAGCGCGGCCGCGCCGAGCGCAGCCGGGGCGACCGGACCCGCCGACAGGAACGCGATACCGAGCGAGGCGCCGAAACCGATGCCGGAACCGAGCGGCCGGCGCTGCGCGCGCGAGAGAAAGACGAACGCCGCGCAGGTCGCGGCGAGGGCGGCAAGATCCGGCACTGCCTCGTGCGCATGCACGATGAGCCCGATCGAGCCGGCGAGCACGAGCGCCGCTACCGCTCCCGCCGCGCGCCGTTCTGCCTTGGGGGCCCAATGGCGCGCGGCAAGGTAGACGAACCAGAGCGCGGCGAGCACGAACATGCCGCTGGCGAGCCTCACCGCGCCATGCAGCGGCAGCACCCAGCCGAACGCCTTGGCGAACGCGAGTCCGGCCCAGTGATAGAACGGCGGGTCCTCCATCCACGGCTCGCCCGCGATGCGCGGTACCAGCCAGTCGCCCGAGCGGTGCATCTGATGCACGATTTCGATTGCAATCGCGTCGAAGGTCTTCCAGGGATCGTGGCCGACCAGTCCGGGCAGCGCGAACGCGAGCGCCACCAGCACGAGCACCGCCCGCGCGGGAGGCAGCTCGAGGCGGGGGATCATGGCGCGATTCTAGGCTGTAAAAACAAAAGGCAGCCGAAGCTGCCCATCAACGAAAGGCAGCCGAAGCTGCCTTGTGCCTTCTGCCGCGAACCCGCGCTAGGTCGGTTCTGTTGCGGGCGGCGTCTTCTTGCTGTAGCGGCGCCGGAATTTCTCCACGCGGCCGGCGGTGTCCACGATTTTCTGCTTGCCGGTGTAGAAAGAGTGCGATTCAGATGACACTTCGACCTTGACCACCGGGTACTCCTTGCCGTCGGTCCACTTCATGGTCTCGCGGCCCTTGGTGTCGATCGCCGAGCGCGTGAGGATCGGGTGGTTCGACGCGGTGTCGAGGAAGATCACCGCCTTGTATTCGGGATGAATTCCGGGTCTCATGGCATGCCCGCTGCGGGAAAAGGCGCGAACTATACAGAAAACAACGGCTTGAGGCAATTCCCGGCGCGCTGACCTGCTAGCCGCGGCGCATCGAATCGAAGAAATCGCTGTTGGTCTTGGTGGCGCGCACCT
>Ga0184637_10003259_pt1 | contig 10177 bp, 11 predicted proteins | sample PLM3_127_b2_FD_133143 | JGI IMG/M metagenome (GOLD analysis project Ga0184637, IMG submission 133143) | Groundwater sediment microbial communities from an aquifer in East River, Colorado, USA - PLM3_127_b2 | ecosystem: Environmental > Terrestrial > Soil > Riparian zone | place: USA: East River... | reverse complement strand
TATTGATGATTGAATCTGGTTCTTCATCAGGATCAATTAGTTTTCCAGATGAGATATTAATCGCAGTATATCCTAACTTATTTCCTCTATGTGTGTCAATGTAGTCAACCACTGCAAATTGTGAATCGTACTGGGACGTAGTTGACACTACAAGTCTTCTTAACGGATGCTTAGGAGGCTTCCTTCCATAAAAATCATCTAAGAGGTGGGAAAGACCTTGTTGATCTTCGGCGACGTCATTGTGAATCCTCATTAATGAAATTAGTTTCTTATTTTTCAAATCCTCTGTGATCGATTCGTTCACTTTGTATATTCTGCGTGTAATGTCTGGACTTTTTCCGCTATAGTGGAATGAATCAAACCAAGACAGGTCGGCCCATGAATTGTGTTTTATCTTCTCAAATGATTTATCCAGTGTCAAATTATCAACTTCGTTGGAGCAATTTGATATCCATCCTATTGGATCAAAGCCTAAATTCTGATATTTGAATATACATTGCCAAAAGTCATGAGCCAAAAACTAGAACCTCCACATATCACTCATATACAACACTAATAATGAATCTTCCTAATGGATAAAAACACCTCGAGTATATTTGCCTTAGATAGCTTTATTATATTAAACCGATAAAAAGAATAATAATTATAAGCCTATTTTTCTCAAATTAGAAATAGTGCAGATAAACAATAATGATGGGGAGGCTCCGAATGCTTTGGTAAATGAAATAAACAATATTGCAAAGGAAATGGAATCAAAAGCCGCAGACGAGATCCTAAAATGGGGATTTAAGAAATACGGTGACAGAATGGTACTTGCATCAAGCTTTGGTGCGGAAGATGTTGTATTAATTGACATGATGTGCAATATTAATAAGAATCTGACTAGAGTCTTTACCCTGGATACGGGTAGACTTAATCAAGAAACTTATGATCTTATTGACAAAATAAGACTAAAATACGATATCAAAGTTGATGTATATTTCCCAAAATCAAGTGATGTTGAGGAGATGGTCGCAAATAAAGGAATGAATCTAATGTACGAGAGCGTAGAAAATAGAAAACAATGTTGCAATATTAGAAAAATTGAACCCTTAAAAAGAGCTCTTAAACAATTCGACTGTTGGATCACCGGATTACGTCGAGAACAATCGTTAACCAGAAACAGTATATCAAAGATTGAAATTGATACATTGAACAACAATATCATTAAGTTAAATCCATTGGCAGATTGGACGAATGAAGAAATTTGGAAGTATATCCAGGAAAACAAGGTTCCTTATAATGAACTACACGATAAAGGATATCCTAGTATAGGATGCGAACCATGCACAAGGGCTGTGATGCAGGGAGAAGATCCTAGGGCTGGAAGATGGTGGTGGGAAAATGACACTCACAAAGAATGTGGTCTGCATTGGAAAGAAGGTAAATGATCATTTTTGACCGGTAATCTAATTTTACCACATGGTGGTAAATTAATAAATAAATATATTCAAAAAATGTCTGATGATTTACTCACATTTGAAGTATCATCTGATATTAGAAATGATGCTGAAAACATAGCCACTGGTGTCTTTAGTCCACTTGTTGGCTTTGTTGGCCAGGAAGATTTCCTGAATGTACTTAAAGAAGGACGATTGAGTAATGGAGTTCCTTGGACTATACCTATTGTACTTGATACGGAAAAACAAATTGCAAAGCGAATGAAGGATTTAGGGGATGTTATACTTTGTTCGGATGGCCAAAAATTTGGCATACTCCATGTACACGAAATTTATGAATATAACAAACAAGATATGGCAAGTGCGGTTTATGGAACTACAGATACCAATCATCCAGGGGTGAGCCGACTCTTTAATATGAAAGAATTCCTTGTAGGTGGAGAGGTGGAAGTTTTTCAAATGAAAGAGTACGATGAAATCCAAAAGTTTAGAATGCATCCATCGGAGACTCGTTCAGAAATTACGAAACGAGGTTGGAAAAGCATTGTAGGTTTTCAAACTAGAAATGTGCCACACGTAGCCCATGAAATGCTACAAAAGGCAGCCTTGAACATTTATGATGGGTTATTCCTCAATCCGTTAATAGGCAAAAAAAAGATAGGTGATTTTACAGACGATTTGATAATAAGTACATACGAATCATTGATAGATAATTATTTTCCGAAAAACAGGGTATTATTTTCGACAATCCATACATCAATGAGGTATGCGGGTCCGCGAGAAGCAATACATCACGCAATTATGCGGAAAAATTTTGGCTGCACACATTTCATTGTAGGAAGGGATCATGCCGGTGTTGGTAACTATTATCCACCATTCGCGGCCCAGGAAATCTTCCAAAAGTATCCTGATTTGGGAATTACTCCAGTAATCTTCCCATCTTTTTATTTTTGTAAAAAATGTATGTCCTTTGCGAATGAAAAGACATGTCCGCATGGAATAGAATCAAAAGAAGAATTGAGTGGAACGATGATGAGGAAAATGGTAAATTCTGGTAAAATACCTGAAAAGCACTTGATGCGGCCAGAAATAGCAGAGTTAATTCTTAAATCAGAAAAACCATTTGTAGTTGAGTGAAATTGACAGGATTATTGAAAGTTGGAATTATTGCATTTGTATTGTTCTTAATTTTCCCAATTGTGTCAATTAGTGGACAGAGTAGTATTCATGATGTAATCAAAACAAAGAATTCTGAAAGATTTGTTGTTGATTATGATGCATCTAATACATATAGAAGACAACCATTAGTATATGACTTTTCAAAACCTATACCAACCAATTGGCAGTTGACTATTCAAAATAATTTAACCTACTCAAATTCAGAAAATGCAAAAACTGTGATAAAGATTCAAGAACCTGCGCCGAGTGAAAAGTTCATAGAACTAGCAATGTTTAGTGATAAAACTGGAAAGTTCTGGGCAGCAATTAACACCAATGAATCAGGCTATATACGGGTATATGAACGAGAAAAAGACGGATGGTCTAGGGATCAACCAATATTTGTAGCCCATGCAAACAATCAAGGCCTGACAATTACGAATGGTAAGAGAATCATAATTGACAAACTGTCGGTAAATGATTTTGTTGTTGGATCGGTATCGATATATGGTAAAGATGAATTAACTGATCCGGACAATTCAAATAACGGTACAATTTCATTCGATATCATATTTGGTAACCCTGCAGAATCCCCATTGTATTACGTGCCATTAATAACGATGATTGCAATTGGCTCAATTGTACTGGTATTAATTATTAGAAAAAAAAGAGACTAGCTATTTTTTGAATAATATTTGCACATTTTTGTCAACTGACAAACATTGCACTTGGGCTTTATTGGCAAGCATATATTCTGGCCGAACGTTACAAATGTTTCATTCACTCTAATCCAATATTTTTTGTCTATTGATTTTTGTAGGACATTTTCCGTTTCCTCAGGATTTTTTGTATTTACAATTCCAATCCTGTTGGAAATTCTATGAACATGTATGTCTACCGGAATGGCAGCCTTCTTAAAACCATAGACCAGCACACAATTAGCAGTCTTTCTTCCGACTCCAGGAAGCGTAAGGAGGTCATCTAGATTAGATGGTACCTCGCCATTATATTTTTTGATTATTAATTGTGATACTTCTTTTAATCTAGATGCCTTAACATTATAAAAGCCAATTTTCTTTATTCGTTTCTTTATGTCACTTAAATTCGCTCTAGATAGCTCATCAGGATTCTTGAATCGAGAAAATAGCGCTTTAATCACGGTAGTGGTTACTTCATCCCTAGTTCGTGCGGACAATATTGTTCCAATCAATATTTTGAATGGGTCACCATGTTCCTGAATTTGCAGATTTTTCAGAGCAGTAGGTCTTACAAGATTATTATCCCTAAGGGTGCTCTGCATTAATGCAAACAGCTTGCTGATATTTAGCACCATATTCGTGACTCCTTATTTTATTCTCAATATAGATAACGTTACAAAAAAGTTTTTGGGAGTAAATTTCTATCCTTTCTTTTGTTTTACTCTGCCTCGGCCAGTTTTTCGTGGTGCGATAATTCCTACTTTTCTACCAGGAGGTGTTGTCCTTCCGACTGATGATTGGCGACCTACGTGCTGATGTCTTCCACCACCATGTGGATGATAAACCGCAGCTTGTGCTATTCCCCTGACTGTGGGATAAAGCTTGCCATGTGCAATCATGTATTTAGCTTTGTTTCCAGCTTTGAGAAATGGCTTTTCCTTTCTACCTGCACCAGAAACAATCCCTATCATTGCCTTACATTTTGGATTTAATGTAGTAAATTTTCCGGATGGTAATTTTACCGACACACCTTGAGAGGTATGGGAAAATACAATGGCAGATGATCCAGCGGATTTCACTAGTTTTCCTCCATCACCAATGTTCCTTTCTAGATTACAAATCGGCGTACCGTCTGGAATAGATTCTAGGGCCAAAATATTATTTGGTTTAAAGTCAACATTATTTCCGATTTGGATTTTTTCTCCAACTTCCATGCCGTCCGGAGCAGGTAAGTAGCTGAACTCTTTATCAAATTTGATTTTAGCCAATGGTGCGTTCCTGCCTCTTTCGTGAACAATGTCAACTATCGAACCAACTCTCTGCTCAGTCAATTGTAAATTTGGATACTTGGCAGGTACAATTTTTCCTCTTTTTATGGCCTGAAATTGTTTTCCTCCTTTACCCCTTCTACGTACTAAAGGTCTTTTACCCAAAACGGTTCAATCGAATTAATCATTATCATCATGATTTTAACGTTTTGGTAGGAGCAATACCGGATGCCTAATTACATTACAAATCTTATTTTTCTGTAGTAAAAAATATGAAAAAGACTCGTGCTTTTCCTGCAAGCATAGTGTTGGAAAATAGAATATTGTCATCTGATATTTGGATTACTAAAGAATATTGAAGTGCATTCCTCGACAAAGGTATAAAGATAGGTACGATAGTACTTCACATCGTGAGTCAGAACACTCTCTCGCTGAAGGTTCTCGAAGCATATACTCGAGACGTAGGTCGTGGAGTGGCTAGAATCGATTACGATTCAATGGACTCGTTGACTGCATCTACTGGCGATGTTATAGAGATCCGAGGAAAAAGAAGGACAGTCGCAAAATGTTTACCGCTTTACCCTTCAGACGAGGGCAAAGGCATTGTAAGAGTAGATGGGCTAGTGCGAAACAATGCAGGTGTGGCCATTGGAGATACAGTAATTGTGAAAAAGATAAAGGCCGTTCCAGCAGAAAAAGTAATTGTTGCCCCCTTAGAGGCCATACCACCTATCGACGAGCGTTACCTTGCTGACGCACTTGAAAGTGTACCACTAATTAAAGGAGATAATGTCATGGTTCCCTATTTTGGAGGCAGACTTACTTTCCAAGTAATAGGAGTAACCCCTGCATCAGATGCTGTATTGGTAACCCAAAAAACAATATTCCATATAGCTGAGAAAGGTGAAACCCTGAGAGGTGTTCCTCAGGTAACTTACGAAGACATTGGTGGCCTGAAAGAAGAGATCCAGAAAGTTAGAGAAATGATAGAGTTGCCATTACGACATCCTGAAATCTTTGAAAAATTAGGCATCGAAGCACCAAAGGGTGTATTGTTGTATGGGCCTCCAGGAACGGGAAAAACGCTTCTTGCAAAGGCAGTTGCGAACGAAAGTAATGCTCATTTTATAAGTATCTCTGGACCAGAAATTATGAGTAAATTTTATGGTGAATCTGAAGCACGATTAAGAGAAATTTTCAAGGAAGCCAAAGAAAAGTCGCCTTCTATTATATTTATTGACGAAATAGATTCAATTGCTCCCAAAAGAGAAGAAGTTACTGGTGAAGTTGAAAGGAGAGTTGTATCTCAATTATTGTCGCTTATGGATGGACTTGAAGCAAGAGGTAAGGTAATAGTAATTGCGGCTACAAATCGTCCAAATGCTATAGATCCAGCACTGAGACGACCGGGTAGATTTGATAGAGAAATTGAAATCAAAGTACCTGATAAGCGTGGAAGATTGGAAATATTGGTAATTCATAGTAGAAACATGCCTCTTGACACCGATGTCGAACAAGATAGAATTGCCGCAGTAACACATGGTTTTGTCGGAGCGGACCTAGAATATCTTTGTAAAGAAGCAGCAATGAAGTGTTTGAGAAGATTGCTTCCTGAATTAAATTTGGAAGATGAGAAACTGTCTCCCGAGGTCTTAAATAAACTCATAGTTACCAGAGCCGATTTTGATAATGCTGTAAAGGAAGTGACGCCTTCCGCAATGAGAGAAGTTTATCTGGAATCCCCAGACGTTCCCTGGTCTGCAATAGGTGGACTGGAGGATATAAAGCGCGAATTGCAGGAGGCTGTAGAATGGCCACTACGATTCCCAGAGCTATATACAAAACTCGGACATGCTATGCCAAAGGGCCTGTTGTTGCATGGATTGTCAGGTACTGGCAAGACCCTCTTGGCTAAAGCCGTTGCTACAGAGTCTGAGGCTAATTTCATTAGCGTAAGGGGTCCTGAATTGCTAAGCAAGTGGGTAGGCGAATCAGAACGAGGGATTAGAGAGATTTTTAGAAGAGCAAGACAAGCAGCTCCATGTGTAGTATTTTTTGATGAGATAGATTCGATTGCTCCAGTTAGAGGAATGGGCGGAGATAGCATGGTTACAGAAAGAGTGGTTTCACAATTGCTTACTGAATTAGATGGGATTCAAACACTTTCAGGTGTCGTAGTGTTAGCTGCAACAAATAGAGCAGATATTATTGATACCGCTTTGTTACGACCTGGTAGATTTGACAAAATATTGTTAGTGCCTTTGCCCGATAAATCAGCAAGGCAAAAGATATTGGAGATACACAGCAAGGATAAGCCACTTGGTTCAGATGTTAACTTGGCCAGAATAGCCGAAATGACAGATGGTTTCAGCGGTGCCGATACAAGCTCTGTTATAAATACAGCCGTATCATTAGTTCTACATGAATACCTCGCAAAATATCCAACACCTGAAGAGGCTGCTAGACATGCGTCAGAAGCCCATGTAATGATGAGGCATATTGAAGAAGGTGTAAAAAAGATGAAGGCTCAGAGAGAAGGCAAACCTGGAGAGAAAGTTTCCGTCCAGTACTATAGATAGTGTCAGATAGTAACAAACATTATTTCATTGTCACACTGAATGCAGTACGAAGTAGCAATTACCTATTCCTGACCATGTAGTTTTTCTCTGATTACTTCGTATGCCTTGGCTGCGTCATTCATCCCTAGAATTAAAATTATTTCATTTTGTGTGAAAAAAGCATTATACAGTGGAATACGGTTGTTGTGTAATAATGACAGAACAAGTGACAATACTTCGTATGTGTTTTCCTTATCTGATTGAACAGTAATTGTTATTTTAGAGAGACCATCCTTTATTTCTCCAACAGCGCGTTTGTGGGATGATTTGAACATAGTCCGAATTTCATCAATATCTTCAGCAAACAATCTAATTTGCTTATTAGTCCTGAACATATTGTATCCGCTACCAAGCTCAAATATTTCATCTAAAACTTGATAGACGTCGTCCGTCTCGTGAAAGTCGATATCAATAATACTACCAGTCAAGCTCATTCTCACCCCTTCAAAAATTGGATGGTATTCATAATCAATTCCGTCTAGAGAATCTGCAAATCGCTTAATTGCTACTACTAAAGTATTTACATTAACTTCAGATTTTGTCAGCTTTTCGACTTCTGGTTTTATCTTCTGGGCCAAAGCGGTATAATTTGCTATACCAGTGCTCAATGCTTGAAAAAATAACGTATTTGATCCTATAATCTGTCTAACTGCATGAGGAACAGAATAAGTTTGAGAATACATACAATTAATTTAGCAAATAAAAGTAATAAACCTTTCTTGTTTATGTAAAATGCAAGTATAATGTACGACAAATTACAAAATGTTAAATCTCGAGTTACGCAATCCTAGGAACCATCTTCATGCGATTAAATTCACCCATGTTGTTCTAATAGATTTGACAATGTTTCTTTTTAAGTAAATAATGCTGATATTTGCAGTGACCAAGCGCGAATTCATTATTGATAACGGAAATGAAAAGATTCAGGAATTTGGATATCTTCACAAAAATGTTGCAGTGAAGTACCTGATGAAGAGGCGAAGATCATTATTGATGACAAAAAATCTGGAAAAAGTAGAGAGCCTGTTTTCTCAACTTCCTAGAAAAATTAGCATTATTGGAAAACAAATTACCCACAATTATGAAATAAACTGGGAAAAACAGGGAATAACTGAATTTGAAGGATCAAGATTTGTCTTTACTCTAAAGCCACTGGAAAATTAATTCAAATCAGATTTATTTCATGATTATTTTTTCTTTATTTCTATTGATCTCGTGTATTAGACTCGTAGAAATCAAGGTGCGCCAACAGATTTTTTGACTTACTTTCATTAAAAACAAAGAAATAATTTGATTACATTATATTACATTTTATCTACTCAAAAATAGATCATGAATTTTTAGAAGAGCATTTATAATATGCATCAAATCAAGTAATCATAATTATATTCTGAAATCGGTGAAGATACTTGAAATATCCATTAAGAAATATTGTATTAGAAAAGATAAAAGAGGTAGGAAATTTGTCAGATAATGAGCTATTGAGTAATTTAGATAAGGATGGATTACAGATTACAGTTGCTGATTTAAACAAAACGTTACTGGATTTAGAGATATTTGGATTAGTGAGAGTTAGTTGGCTAACGAAAGATAAGAGAAGGATAGAATTGGTTACATGAAGGACTTTGTTGTTCAAAATAAATTGATTAAATAAGTTTATCCTGTGATGATCAGAATCTGAATTGAAACCTGTATTATGCGACTCTCACATCCATCTTACAGATCCTGTATATGATAATTTTTTGCCATCAATACTCGCAACCATAAGGGGGTTGGATTTGAAAGCGTGCTCAGTGACAGTGAATAATTCAACTTCGTTAAAGGGGTTAAGACTCTTTGAGGAAAAAAGCGTTCATGATTTTGTTTATAATTTTATTGGGATTCATCCGCAATACGCGACAGAGAATATATCAAAATTTGAGGAAATTGTTATTGACAATGTAAATAATATTGATGGTATTGGAGAAATTGGATTGGATCCCGCGTACTACAATCAAGAAGGAAATACTAAAGTGTTACAATACCAGGTATTCAACAAGATGTTAACTATTGCAGAAACCTATGGTAAACCAGTTTCTATTCATTCTAGAAATTCACTTGATGAAATTCTGAGTTTATTATCTACATTTAATTTGGAAAAAGTATGCCTTCATTGGTTTGATGGATCCTCACAACAATTAGTAAAGTCTTTTGATATGGGATTGTATCTCTCTTATGGTCCATCACTGGTATACTCCAAGAGAAAGCAAAAATTGCTAAAGTTAACAAATGAAGAAAGATTATTAATTGAAACTGATGGACCAGTGAGATATCCATCTTGCTTTACGAATGTATTTACTCTTCCCACTTCATGTCTCGTGAGTATTGTAAGAAGTATAGCAGAACTTCTTTGCGAATCGCCAAGGAATGTAATGGATAGAATAGAAAATAATTCAATTTTATTCTTTGACTAACGCGTATCTACAGTTTCTGTAATAAGGAAGGTATAAAATAGCCTTTACTGATTAGTGTGTGATATTGAATAGAGTTAAGAAACATTCAACAGAGCTCTTAAACCGATATCCAGATAAATTCAACGTTGACTTTCAACAGAATAAGAAAACAATAGATGAGATCGCAAAAGTTAGATCTAAAGAACTGAGAAATCAGATAGCCGGTTATATTGCTTCATATATCAACAGGCAAACAAAAGAACAAAACAAGAAAATTGAGGAAGATGTCGAGGAGACATAACGAACTAGGTCATTATTGGTAGATTGATCACCTTAAAGCTACTAGGATCCATTAAGAAATATTGCGGCAAAGACAACATAATAATTCATCAAAAAGAGACTACAATATCAAATATATTTTCCATACTTAATCAAAACATTGACAAATCTAATTTTATTGATAGGGAGAATCTCTTGATTTTGATTAATGGTGTAGATATGTCAATATCTGGCACTGATCAAAAAATCAAATCTGGAGATATTGTGACTATTGCAAACCTAATT
>Ga0184637_10003258_pt1 | contig 10177 bp, 10 predicted proteins | sample PLM3_127_b2_FD_133143 | JGI IMG/M metagenome (GOLD analysis project Ga0184637, IMG submission 133143) | Groundwater sediment microbial communities from an aquifer in East River, Colorado, USA - PLM3_127_b2 | ecosystem: Environmental > Terrestrial > Soil > Riparian zone | place: USA: East River... | reverse complement strand
GTCGCGGTCACGCCTCACGTACAGCACCCACGCGAGGCCGCTGAGGCCCAACAGGCCGGCGACAAGCGTGCCGTTTTCCTTGAGCGCGAGGTAAAGCCCCGGCAGCCGGGCCGGCACCGTGGCAGCGAATTCGGCCCTGACGTTCAAGTACAGGCCCGCGCTGAACACGATGAACAAGCTGAGGACCGCGAGAAACACGGTCACCCCACCCCATACCCAAACGCCAACGCTGATCGGTTTCATCGCAACCCCCTTTTGGTGTTGAGTTCACGTTGTTGCTGTCTTGCCGCGCACGCACCGGCACCGACAAATGTGCCAGCAAACCTCGTCGGTCCGCAACGGAGGCAACGCGCGGCCCGGACACGACGACTGCTGCGTCAAGCCTCGTTCAGCACCGCCTTCACGGTGTCGGCCATGCGCCGCGCCAGCAGCGTGGGCGACTGGTTCTTCGCGAAAAACGCATTCACGGTGCATTCGATCGCAGGTTGGAGCGGCATCACCGTCACCTCCTTGCGGCGCTGCAATGCGGTTCGAAAGTCCACGACCGCCCAGCCGAGTTCTCGAGCCACGAGCTCTTCGGCAAGCTGCGAGGTCTGCACCTGGATGCGACCCTCGGGCCGAAAGCCCTGATGTTCGCAATAGCGCATGAAGGCCATGTACAGCGGATCGTCCTCGGTCAGCGCGATGACCGGCAGCGTGCGCAGCAAGTTGATGAGCGCGGCCGGTGAGGTGAATTGCGCGATGGATCGCGCGTGGCTCGCCGGCAACATCGCGTACAGCGGGCCGCTTCCGAGTGCGCGCGCCTGGACGCCGGGATGGCTGATGCTGTCGTAATCGAGCCCGAGATCGACCGAACGGGTGAGCAGTTCCGCGGCGATCTGCCGCTTGTGCAAGGTGTGCACCTCGCAAACCACGTTCGGGTGGGCGCGGTGAAAGCGAGCGATGACATCGGGCAGCAGATTGTGGCACAGCGCCGGTATGGCCGCCACACGCACACGGCCTTCGTCGCCGCTCTTCAGGTGCCGCGCGGTGCGTTTCAGCGACTCGAGCCGCTCGAAGATCGCCGCGCTTTCCTCGAACAGCGCGAGCCCTTCGCTGGTCGGCACGAGCCGCCCCGCGGTGCGATGGAACAGCGGGTAGCCGAGCTGCGCCTCGGCGTTGGCGACCGCGCGGCTCACCGCCGATTGCGTGAGATGGATCAGGCGCGCGGCCGCACTCATGCTGCCGGTTTCCATGACCGCCTGAAAGACCTCGATGTGACGCAAACGCATGCGAGAGTGTACCCATGATCACAGCGCATGGGCACCTACGGAACACTCAGTTCAAGGGGCTTCGCTCGCCGCCTAGCATTGCGCCACCTCGAATCCCACGGAGACTCAATCTTGCAATCGACCATGCAGACCTTGCTGCGCGCCACAGTGGCTGTCGCAGCCACCTGGACTCTCACACTCGCACAGGCGCAAACCACGCCCACCAAGCCGACCGTCGTGATCGTCGCGACCGGCGGCACGATCGCGGGCGCCGGCGCGACTTCGGCCAACAGTGCCACGTACCAGGCCGCAAAAGTGCCAGTCGAAAAGCTGATCGCTGGTATTCCCGAACTGAATGACATTGCGACCGTGCGCGGCGAGCAGGTCTTCCAGATCGCCTCGGAGAGCTTCACGAACGAGAAGCTGCTGCAACTCGGCAAGCACGTCTCGGCACTCGTCAAGGATCCTGGCGTGAACGGCGTCGTCGTCACGCACGGCACCGACACGCTGGAAGAAACCTCGTTCTTCCTCAACCTCGTCGTGCGCACCGACAAGCCGATCGTGATGGTCGGATCGATGCGCCCGGGCACCTCGATGTCGGCCGACGGCATGCTCAACCTCTACAACGCCGTTGTGCTCGCGGGTTCGCCGAGCGCGCGCGGCAAGGGTGTGCTCGTCGCGATGAACGACGACATCCTGAGCGGGCGCGACGCATCGAAGCGCGTCAACATCAAGACCAGCGCGTTCTCGAGCCCGTGGGGCGCGCTCGGCATGGTCGTCGAGGGCAAGGCCTATTGGTTCCGCGCGCCGCTCAAGCGTCACACGATGAATTCCGAGTTCGACATCGACTCGCTTACGAGCCTGCCCGAAGTGCACATCGTCTACGGGTCGGGCAACATGTCGACAGAGCTGTACGACGCCGCCGTGAAGGCCGGCGCCAAGGCGATCATCCACGCCGGCACCGGCAACGGCTCGGTCGCCAACTACGGCGTCGACCCGCTCAAGCGCATCCGCGCCGGCGGCGTGCACATCGTGCGCTCGTCGCGCGTCGGCGACGGTTTCGTGATCCGCAATTCCGAGCAACCCGACGACAAGTACGACTGGGTGGTCGCACACGACCTCAACCCGCAGAAGGCGAAGATCCTGACCGCCCTGGCGCTCACCCGCACCAACAACACCGGCGAACTGCAGCGCATGTTCTGGGAGTACTGAGCTCTCACGCGATCGCCACGAAAGGGCCCGGCGCGCCGCGCGTGCGCCGGGCCTTTTCGCCGTCAGGGCCACGATAGACTGCGCCATGCTGCGCATCTTCATCACCGGCCTGCTTGCGGCACTGCCGCTGGCCGCGACGATCCTGATCTTCGTGTGGGGTGCGCGCCTGCTCTACGGCTGGGTCGGACCAGGCAGCCTGGTCGGCAACCTGCTGGTGTCGATCGGACTCGGCGTCACCGGCTCCGAAGTCGCCGGCTACCTGATCGGCGTGCTGATCGTGGTGCTGCTGATCTTCGCGCTCGGGCTGCTCGTGCAGACGCGGCTGCGCAGATGGTTCGGTGATGCCCTCGACGCGGTGATGCAACGCATTCCGCTCGTGCGCAGCGTCTACGACATGATCAAGAAGTTCGTCGGACTGGTGTCGCAGCGCGACGACGCCGGCTTGCGATCGATGAGCCCGGTGTGGCTGCACTTCGGCGGCGCCGGCGGTGCCGCGGTGCTCGGCCTGTTGTCGACGCCGGAACCGGTGATGCTCAGCGGCAAGCCTTACCTCGGGGTGCTGGTGCCGACGGCGCCGGTGCCCATCGGCGGCGGCTTGCTCTACGTGCCCAGGGAGTGGGTGACGACCGCCGCGATCGGCGTCGAGGGGCTCACGAGCATCTACGTGTCGATGGGCGTGACCTCGCAGCAGCACCTGGGCGAGTCCAGCAAGGACACTGCTCCTGGGCGCTAGAGCGGCTGTACCAGTTACTCGTGTCAGCCATCGCTATGATCCGCTCGCTTCGGAGTCATACATGTACGACTACATCGTCATCGGTGGCGGATCGGCTGGCTGCGTGCTCGCTGCCCGCTTGAGTGAAGACCCGAGCGTCAAAGTCTGCCTGCTCGAGGCAGGACCCGTCGACAAGAGCGTGTTCATCCACTGCCCGGCCGGCCTCGCCGTGCTGGCGAAGAACGGACAGGCCAACTGGGCCTTCGAGACGGTCCCGCAACCCGGGCTGAACGGCCGCCGCGGCTATCAGCCGCGCGGCAAGGTGCTCGGCGGCTCGAGCTCGGTGAACGCGATGGTCTATATCCGCGGACATCATGACGACTACGACCAGTGGGCCGCGATGGGCAACTCCGGCTGGAGCTATGCGGACGTGCTGCCGTACTTCAAGAAAGCTGAGCACAACGAGCGCGGCACCGACGACTATCACGCCACCGGCGGCCCCCTCAACGTGATGGACCTGCGCAGCCCGAACCGCTTCGGGCCCGTGTTCGTCGAGGCCGCGAAGCAGGCCGGCTACCCGGTGAACACCGACTTCAACGCCGGGCAGCAGGAAGGCGTGGGCATGTACCAGGTGACCCACAAGAACGGCGAGCGCTACAGCGCCGCGAAGGCCTACCTGACGCCCAATCTCGCGCGGCCGAACCTCGAGGTGCTGACCGATGCGCACACGCTGCGCATCGTCTTCGAGGGCAAGCGTGCGACGGGTGTCGATGTCCGCCATGGCGGTGCAGTCAAGCGACTGAAGGCGCAACGCGAGGTGCTGCTGTGCGCCGGTGCATTGCAATCGCCGCAGCTGCTGATGCTGTCGGGTGTCGGGCCCGGCGCCCAACTGCAGCGCCACGACATCGGCGTCGTGCACGACCTGCCCGGTGTCGGCGAGCATCTGCATGACCACATGGACGTCGTGCAGGGCGTGCATGCACCTCGATTGACCGATCTCTTCGGTCTTTCGCTGGCCGGCATGGCGCACGTCGTCAAGGGCATCTTCGAATGGCGCAAGCAGCGCAGCGGCTTGCTGACGACCAACTTCGCCGAGGCCGGCGGCTTCATCAAGAGCCGGCCCGAAGAGCCCGTGCCGGATCTGCAACTGCATTTCGTGATCGCGAAGCTCGTCGACCACGGCCGCAAGACGGTGTTCGGCCATGGCTATTCATGCCACGTGTGCCTGCTGCGACCCAAGAGCCGCGGGAGCGTCAAGCTCGCGAGCGCCGATCCGGTAGCGGCGCCGCTGATCGACCCGAACTTTCTTGCCGAGCGCGAAGACGTCGATCGCATGGTGCGCGGCTTCAAGCTGATGCGCCGCATCCTGCAGCAGCCGGCGCTCGCAGGGCATCGCGGCAACGAAATGCCCGCATCGAAGGGTGCGCAAAGCGACGATCAGATCGAGCAGTTCATCCGCAACTTCGGCGACACCATCTACCACCCGGTGGGCAGTTGCCGCATGGGACCGGGCCCGAAGGACGTCGTCGATGCGCAGTTGCGAGTGCACGGCGTGGAAGGCCTGCGCGTCGTCGACGCGTCGATCATGCCGAGCATCGTCGGCGGCAACACGAATGCGCCGACGATCATGATCGCCGAGAAGGCGGCCGACATGATCAAGGGCGCGCAGGAAGCCCGCGCATGAAGACCAAAGCCGCGGTGGCCTGGAAGGCCGGTGCGCCGTTGTCGATCGAAACGGTAGAGCTGCAAGGCCCGAAGGCCGGCGAAGTGCTGGTCGAAGTGAAGGCCACCGGCATCTGTCACACCGACGAGTTCACGTTGTCGGGCGCCGACCCCGAAGGACTGTTCCCGTCGATCCTCGGTCATGAAGGTGCCGGCATCGTCGTCGACGTCGGGCCCGGCGTGACGACCTTGCGTCGAGACGACCACGTCATCCCGCTCTATACGCCCGAGTGCCGGCAATGCAAGTTCTGCCTGTCACGCAAGACCAACCTGTGCCAGGCGATCCGCGCGACACAAGGCAGGGGGCTGATGCCCGACGCGACGAGCCGCTTCTCGATCGACGGCCAGCCGATCCTGCACTACATGGGCACGTCGACTTTCAGCAACTACACCGTCGTGCCCGAGATCGCGCTCGCGAAGATCCGCCCGGATGCGCCGTTCGACAAGGTCTGCTACATCGGCTGCGGCGTCACCACCGGCGTCGGCGCGGTGCTCTTCACGGCGAAGGTCGAAGCGGGCGCGAATGTCGTCGTGTTCGGCCTCGGCGGCATCGGCCTCAACGTCGTGCAAGGCGCGAAGATGGTCGGTGCCGACAAGATCATCGGCATCGACCTGAATCCGGCGCGCGAAGCGATGGCGCGCCAATTCGGCATCACGCATTTCATCAACCCGGCGCAGGTCGACAACGTCGTCGACGCGATCGTGCAACTGACCGACGGCGGCGCCGACTACAGCTTCGAGTGCATCGGCAACACAGCCACGATGCGCCAGGCGCTCGAGTGCTGCCACAAGGGCTGGGGCCAGAGCATCATCATCGGCGTGGCCGGCGCCGGCCAGGAGATCTCGACGCGCCCGTTCCAGCTCGTCACCGGCCGTGTATGGAAGGGCACCGCGTTCGGCGGCGCGCGCGGCCGCACCGACGTGCCGAAGATCGTCGACTGGTACATGCAAGGCAAGCTCGACATCGACGCCCTGATCACGCACCGGCTGCCGCTCGCGCAGATCAACGAAGGCTTCGAGCTGATGCGCCGCGGCGAGTCGATCCGTTCGGTAGTGGTCTATTGACGCCTGCTCAGTTCACGGCGAAACAATAGTACAAGCCATCGCCGCCGGTGCCGCGCAGCGCGTCCTGGCTGCAGCCACGCGACGGGTGAGACGAGTTCCATGACTTGGACGCATCGTCGTCGCCAAGGCCGATGCGGTCATGATGGCCGACCATGGCGGCGCCCTCACCGCTCTTCGTCCAGTTGCCGCAGGTCATGTCCTTGTCGCCGGTGAACGCGCGGCCATCGGGTTGCGACCCGGTGAGAATGTCGTGCATGTTGGGCGTGTCGCCACGGCCCTTCACCATGTCGCCCTTCTCGGTGAGCGCCGACTCCTTGCTGAGGTTGTTGGCGGTGTGCAATTGCTCGACGTCGCGTGCGATGACGGTGCCGTTCGCGTTTTGCCATGGGCCTCGCCCGATGCGCTCTCGCGCGCTGACTGCCGGCGTCGTCGGGCTCGCGCCGGCACTGAGGTACGCGCGCCATGTGCGCTTGCCGGCACCCGCGGCGGTCGCGAGCGACTGGCAATGCCGGTCGGCGCCGGCCAGTCCGCCGAGATCAGCACCTTTGCCCGGACCGGCGCTGGTGACGAAAAAGCTCATCGATTCACGCTGAGCCAGCGCAGCGGTTGCGAGCAACAAGGCCGCACCGATCGAGGTGAACAGGCTCCATCTCATCCAGCGACGCATGAGGGCTCTCCTTGGTCGGCGCGAGGAACCTCGATGGCACGGCATCGAGAGCAGCCGATGACTTGGAGCCTAGTTCAGGCGATCGGCCCCTTCAAGCCGCCGGCGGCTGCGTCCCCTCGGACACTGGCGTCGGATCAACGTGCAAAATCACGCCATGTCGTTGCGACCTCTCGCCCTGCCCGCCGGCGTACCTGGCCGCGTCTTCCTGTCGGGCATGCCGGGCCGCTTCGAGCTGTGGGACAGCTTCCTCGCGCGCACGAAGCAGGCGGGCGTGACGCATGTGGTGTGCCTGACACCGCTCTATGAAATCGCGTCCGTTTCACCCGACTATCACGACGCACTGGAGCGAGATGCATTCCCCTGCGGCTGGGAGCATTTGCCGATGCGCGATTTCGGCATCGCATTGGAGGCGCAGGCCTTTCACGCGGGCGTCGAGCAAATCGCACAACGTGTGCTCGCGGGCGAGACTGTGCTGCTTCATTGCGCGGCCGGCATCGGGCGCACCGGCACTGTCGCCGCCTGTGTGCTGAAGCGGCTGGGCATGCCCGCCGAGCAGGCGTTGCAAAGAGTGCGCGAAGCGGGATCGAATCCGCAAAGCGCGGTGCAATCGGGATTGATCGATACCTTCTGATCGGCCGACGCCGCGTGACGCGACTGTGGTCATTCGACTGGTGCACACTATCGTCTGCATGGAGGCGGCCGTTCGCCGCCGCAAGGAGTGCTGCATGAAACGAATTTTGCTGAGCATCGTGATGGTGCTGGCTGGTGCCGTGGCGATGGCCCCCGATGTCGACGCCAAGCGGCTGGGCGGTGGTGGTTCATCGGGCATGAAGCGCGACATGCCGGCCCGCACGACGCCTGATTCGACGCCGGCCCAACAAGCGCCGAAACAATCGACCGCCACGCCGGCGCAGCAAAATGCGGCGCCCGCAGCCGGCGCCGCTGCCGCCTCGAAGCGCTCGTGGCTGGGTCCGGTGGCAGGCTTGGCGGCCGGCCTCGGACTGGCTGCGTTGATGAGCTACATGGGCCTTGGCGAAGAGTTCGCCAACATCCTGATGTTGATGCTGCTTGCCGCCGTGGCGTTCTTCGTCGTGCGCTGGTTGCTGCGCCGTTTCGCACCCAAGAACGCCGGGGTCCCTGCACAAGGGCTGCAGTTTTCCGGCATGAGCGCGGGCGCCTCGGCGAACGCCGAGCCGCTCATGCAGCGCAATGCGCTGCCTGCGAGCGAACCTGTGTTGCCGACTGCCGCGCATCCCTTGCCGGTATCGACCGCCACGCCTCAGCGCGCCGCCGTGCCGCCAGGATTCGACAGCACCTCGTTCGAGCGCATCGCCAAATTGATCTTCATTCGCATGCAAGCGGCCAATGACGTGGCCGATGCGCAGGACCTGCGGCGTTTCACGACACCCGAGATGTTCGCCGCGGTCCAGCTCGATCTCCAGGACCGGCAAGGCAGCGCGCAACAAACCGATGTCGTGCAACTCGAGGCGCAAGTGATCGATGTCAGCGAGGAGGACGCGCAGCAAATCGTCAGCGTGCGCTTCCACGGATTGATCCGCGAGCAAAAGGACGCGCCGGCCGAGCCGTTCGATGAGATCTGGCATCTCGTGCGCCCGGTCGACGGCAGTCGCGAATGGGCGATCGCCGGCATCGCACAGACCAAGTGACCTCACGCGGCGGCATGGTCCGCCGCGCGCCAGAATAAGGAAGAGGCTCCCGCGACGGGAGCCTCTTTCACGTCGGCGCAGTGTTACTTGCTTGCGACGGTGAGTTGGTTGTCGACGCTCACCACGCCCTTGACGCTTTGCGCGATTTCGGTCGCGCGATCACGTGAAGCGGAGTCCGGTGCCGTGCCGTGCATTGCAACCCGGCCGCCCGAGGTGTCGACGTCGATCTTCAGCGCACTCAGGCTCTTGTCCTTCGCCAGACCGGCGTTGACGCTGGCGGTGATCACCGCGTCGCTGACAGCGCCGCCCGCCTGCTCGCTGACCTGCTTGCCAGCCTGCTTGACGTCCTGCGCCACGTCTCGCGCGGCTTCCTTGGCTTCGCTCATGCCCTGCGAAGCAGGGTTCTTCGCGTCCTGGGTCCTTTGGTCGGACTGCGCCACCACGGGGTCGTTCTTCTGGGCAGCGGTGCGGCTCCCATCGTCCTGGCGGTTGCAGCCGACCAGAGCGACGGAGGCGAGCAGGGCTCCAAGCGTCGGAACCAACAACATCGGCTTGTTCATCAATCTCACTCCTTGAATGTGCGCCGCATGAGGCGACGCGTTGAGCAGCCAGCAGCGCGGCGACGAATCCGCCGCGCCGTGGAAACCGGCCAGCCATACCGACAACCATAGAGATCGCAGCTTTCGCCGGCCATCAGCACATGCCGCTTTTCGTGTCGGACGATGCCGACAGAGCCGGTCCGCAAGTGTCGGTCTTGGCTGACATGCAAAGGCGCCGGGCGCTGATGGCGGGGGGTCTTTGCAACGTTTAAGGTTTTGTCAAGCCGCGAAATGGGTCGTGGCTCTTGAGCAGTTCGATTGGAGTACCCCATGAGACAGATGCAACGCTACGCGGCGCTCGTGAGCGCCCTGCTGATTTCGCTGGCCACCGCCGGCTGCGGCACGTGGAGTCAACGTGACAAGAACACGGCCATCGGTGCCGGTGCCGGCGCGGTAGCAGGTTCAGTACTGACCGGTGGCAGCACCGCCGGTACCTTGGGAGGCGCCGCCGTCGGCGGCGTGATCGGCCACCAGATCGACAAGTGATCGGCACCGATCAGCTTGCGCCGGGGGCGGCTTGGTTGCCGCCCCCGATTGCGTTCGGCGCGGCGAAATCGAGGCGCAAGCCTGTCGTCCTGTCGCACCGTTGCTGCGTTGTGTAGTTCCGCTTTTGCGCAGCCGCGCAAGAAACGTTTCATTTTGTGACAGGGCACGCGGCTTGCTGCGTCAACTGTTGGTTCAGGCCATTCACACTACGGCCTCGAGATTCGCTTGTTCGAGGGAGAATCATCCCGAGCGGCCCCTGGCACGTTTCCTGTAGTGAGGTTGAAGATGGCATCGAGGCGCAAGCCCCGCATACAGAACGTGACGCAATCCAGCGACAGGGATACAGCCGCGCCTTCCGCCACACCCATGCCCCCTGCACGTCCGATTCCGGGCTTCGAGCCCACCCAGCGCTACACGGCGGCCCAGCACAACGCGCTGCCTCCGGGCACGCAGATCAACGACTACGAGGTCGTGCGCGTGCTCGGCGAGGGCGGCTTCAGCATCGTCTATCTCGCCGAAGACCGCACGCTCGAACGTCGTGTCGCGATCAAGGAGTTCCTGCCCGTGTCGCTGGCGATGCGCGGCGAAGGTGCGGAGGTCACGCTGCGCACCGGATCTCAGGCGGAGACATTCGCCCAGGGCATGGTGTCGTTCATCAATGAAGCGCGATTGCTCGCGCGCTTCGACCATCCGTCGCTGGTGCGTGTGCACCACTTCTGGAAGGCCAATGGCACGGCCTACATGGTGATGCCCTACCTCGAAGGCAGCACGCTGCTCGCCACGCGCCGTGCGATGGC